>Ga0326727_10007637_pt1 | contig 28360 bp, 34 predicted proteins | sample MB2enrmetagenome_FD_207643 | JGI IMG/M metagenome (GOLD analysis project Ga0326727, IMG submission 207643) | Lab enriched peat soil microbial communities from McLean, Ithaca, NY, United States - MB29MY | ecosystem: Environmental > Terrestrial > Soil > Wetlands > Peat | place: USA: New York... | reverse complement strand
GCGTCTTCTTGCTGTATCGCTCAAAACCAGTTGTCATCGCCAGTGTCCGCTGTCTCATTGCCTTCAGACTCTCTCAACTCAATCTACACAACGACACTGTGGAAAGCAGAACACTTAATCAGAGAATCCCTAGAGGCAAACGCAAAGCAAGAGGTTCTAGGTCAGGTGTGTTGTGCAAACCCAATGTGCTCCATGTTGAGTTGAACAACTCCGAGGCGTTTACATTACTCGGCTGAGTTGGAGTGAAGTTCACTACTGCCCGATGGAATCAGCGTCTCAAAGTAGTCCATCAGCGCCATCCAAGCGGTGGTTGTACAGTCCGTTGAGTCAGCAATTACAAATTCGTTCCGTTATGGGATACGGATTCTAAGGGTTAAGATCGCTTTTCTGCGCTACCACTTTTGAAAAGCAAGAGAATATCGCGTCAGTGATTTCGTCCCCGAAGAGCAACTCCCACCGAGGGATGCCCCCCCGGAGACGATTCACCATAATCAGCCACGCCTTTCCATAAGGTGTTCTTCTTTCCATCGAGAGGTGAGCTGCCAACGATTTATGTGGGCTCGTTACAGCGGTGAGCGGACACTAGAAAGGGGAACCGTTATGTACTGCATATCAATCGCTTATCCGAAAAAAGACGGAAGCAAATTCGACTTTGATTATTACACCAAGAAGCATATCCCGATGGTCACGGGCTTACTCGGTGCTAACGCTGAAGGGGCCGAAGTCCGGAAAGGTGTTGCCTCTCCAGACGGTTCCGCCGCCTCCTTCGTCTGTCTGGCGAACATATGGATAAAGTCCGTTGATGAGTTTCAGGCGACACTCGCGAAACATGGCGAAGAAATCATGGGAGACATTCCCAACTTCACCAACATCCAGCCGATTCTTCAGGTTGATGAGGTCGTCGTGAAAGCTAGGGGAGCTACGATTGGTTCGTAGGGCAATAATATAGCAGGAACACCTGTTTGTAGTTGACACACCTGAAACTCTAATGTAAGTTACGGTTGCTATGAAAGAACAGTGCATACCGAAGACCTTGCAAGAGTGCATATTGTACTTCTCTGACCCTGATGTGTGTGTGGAGTTTGTAGCGGGGATGCGATGGCTGGATGGGATTGTATGCCCGTGGTGCGGAGGGAGAAGCCACTCGTACCTCAAGACTCGCAGGATATGGAAGTGCAAGGATTGCAAGAAGCAGTTCTCTGTTAAGGCGGGGACCATCTTTGAGGATTCCCCGGTTCCGCTGGATAAGTGGCTGATGGCGGTGTGGATGGTAGTGAACTGCAAGAATGGCGTGAGTTCATATGAACTGCACCGAGATCTGAAGGTTACTCAAAAGACTGCATGGTTCATGCTGGGCCGGATTCGATTGGCGCTGAAGAACAGTTCCTTTGCCAAGCTAGGCGGGTGCGATGGCGGGCCTGTAGAGATTGACGAAACCTATGTGGGCGGAAACTCTCTCAAGATGCACAAGAGCCGCCGATTGAAGCTGACCAAGAAACGGAATGAAGTTGCTAATTGGAAGGTAGAGCAACGCTATCCGGGCAAGACTGCCGTTCAGGGGATGCTAGACCGCAAGCAGGGCAAGGTAATGGCTACCGTGGTTCCCAACGTCAAGCGGGCCACCTTGCAAGCTGAAATCATGAAGCACGTTCACCACGGCTCAACCATCTACAGCGACCAAGCGACCAGCTATCACAACCTAAAAGAAACCTTCGTCCATGAGACTGTGAACCACCTTGACGAGTATGTGCGCGGGCAAGTCCACACTAACGGGATGGAGAACTTCTGGAGCCTTCTGAAGCGCGGCCTGCATGGAACCTATATCTGCGTTGAGCCGTTTCACTTGTTCCGCTATGTGGATGAACAGGTGTTCCGCTACAACAATCGTGCGACCAAAGATAATCCGCTGGATGATTCCGACAGATTCATGCTGGCACTCTCGCAAGTTGCGGGCAAGCGACTCACTTATGCGGAACTGACTGGCAAGGTGGGAGAAACGGCTTTCTAGCCCTTGGACCGGGAAGCGCGGGCCGAAGAAGCGGAAGAGCGTTTAGCCTTCCGCTCTTCTTTTGCCTCTTGCTCGCGCTTCACCAGTTCATCCTTGGAAACCGTCAGAATCGTTCGCATCGCATCCGTGAAGTCGCGGAACGCTTTCGTCTTTGGCGTTGGCTTCATTGGTTCACCGCTGCATCCAAGATTTGTTTTCCCATATCATCAATGCTGACACGTCCATTTGGAGCCATGTCCTCAATAAAGTGCAGTCGGTTTCCCTCGACCTTTGAGTCAAATCGTGCGTCAAATAGGCTCCCACTGACGGCAATCTGACCGATAATACTGAAGAAAATAACCTTCACTTCCCGCATTTCTCTTCCCACTGTGTAACGGAGCGTGAATGAATTGAGGTCACTTCCTTCTAGGTATAGGAGAGTCTCTGAGTTCACCTGTGCGACTGCTCCCTTTACCCATGTCTTGAGTTGTATCCACACCTTAGGAGCTTCCGACTTGATGATCTCGGCATCACGATTGTCTTTTCGTGTTTGCTCCTGAAATTCCTTCGCTTGCTCCTGAATTGTAGCCGTCAACTTGCGAATGTAGCCTTCATCTGCCATTAAACAAACCTCCGCCCGAGTGCGATCCGTACCACAGCGTAGCCGAAAGTTTACCTCTAATTCCATTCACCGTAATTACACCATACTCTGTCAAATTAGGCTCACTCACTCTCTGAGAGCTTCACCGCAATGTGCTGCATCAGGTTCTTGGTTTCATCCATGATTCGCTTCGCTTCGTCTTTGGTATAGGTGCGCTCCACATGGGCGACACGGCGACGCCACGCCAAGTTGACCGCGTGCATATGAGCCGATATCCCGCCGATAAATTCAATGTCGCCCTTGAAAATCTCGCTCATTTTGTCGCGGTCTCTCCGTAACTCAGCATTGATGTAGTTCAGCACTGGCTCCCACATTGGGCGATCATCTGGGAATCCAACCCGCTTTGCAATGGCACGTAAACCGTATTCCACAACTCGCATTGAGTGAAAGACGCAGGCGGTATAGCGACCAAGTGCGTAACAGGTTCCTGCCTCTTGAATGTCGGTCGATGCGCCCTTGAATCGCTCCGCTACTTCTGAGCCGAACAGTTCATCCTGTTGGTAAAACGGCTTTTCTTCAATCCACAAAAGAAGCACATCCGCGAATTCATCAATAATTCGAGTTTTTAGATTGTCGGCAAACCTTCCGAAGTCAGCATAAGTACATCCTTCCTCGACTGACTTACGGTTACGCTCAACCTCTCGGAACAGGGCGACAAACCCAAAATCTGCGCAGATTTTTCCCGCTTCCTCTATGAGTTGCAACGCAGCGGTATGTTCATCTCCTGAAATAGCTTGATCTGCGTACTCCGGCGGGTGGATTGCCAATTCGCCCATGTCTCCCACAATATCCATCAGAGTGTGAACGTGAAGAACCTTCATTAATTCACTCAAGAAAACAGTATGGTTACTGCGAATAGCCCACGGAACAGGAGGAAATTCTATAGCTTCGTTTGCGCGCTTTTTATTCTCTATCATAATGCCGCGCAGTATCTCACCAGTTTTCAAAAACAGTCTTTATACATCGGAGTATGCATTACTCTGATTTGTAGATGACGCACCCAAAACTGTGCAGGTGCAGTAAGTATATTTTGACCGTTCGTAGTGCTCTATTTTCATAAGACCGGAGGTCGTAAAGATTTGGCGGAAGTGATTCTCGAATCGGTGCTAACATGCCCGCAGTGCGGCCACGCCAAGCGGGAGGTCATGCCGACCACCGCATGTCAGTTCCTCTATGAATGCGAGAGCTGCAAGACAGTCCTGCGTCCGAAGCCGGGAGGCTGCTGCGTGTTGTGCTCATATGGGTCGGTGAAGTGTCCGCCGATGCAGTCCCATGGTTGTTGTGGATAAAGTGCTGTGGAAGGAAACCACATGGCGACATTAGGGCTGATTGAATACGAGTACGCGAGTCCGGAAGTTCGCGCTGTTTACGATGACATTATGGCCACCCGCAAGGTTGACCGGGTGAACAATTTTTGGAAGACCATCGCCCATGACCCTGTCACCCTGAAGCGTACTTGGGAGAGCATCAAGCAGGTGATGGCACCGGGTTCGCTCGACGCGCTCACCAAGGAGATGATCTACGTCGCCGTGAGCGTGACGAACAACTGCGGGTATTGCATCGCAACTCATACCGCCTCAGCTCAAAAGAAGGGTATGACGGATACGATGTTGACGGAACTGATGGCGGTGATAGGCATGGCAAACGAGACGAACGGTCTCGCCACCGGATATCAGGTCGAGATTGACGATCAGTTCAAGAAGCCGCTATCTCGGTAGTGCTTTTAAGTTCTTCCACAGAAATGTGGAAATGCTTGTGGGCATCGCTTTGACGACCAGTATTCATGCGGGTCTGCTGGCATTGCACCAGCAGCGAGTCACGCAATGGAATGTGTGTGCACGAAGTTGCGGCCCCGGTTATTGTGTTGCACTTGTAGGTGACTTCGCGAAGCAATCCCTCGGCGTGCACAGCTTCTTCACGGCGAGATGTGCTTCGGGTCCTCGCCTCTGGCCCGCGCCGTATTGCCTTCATCAGGACTTGAGAGCATAGGCGCAGTCTTCTTTCAGATAGCATCCCGAACATTCTGGGACGCTTTTCTTGCAGTATGTCGTGCCGACGTTCCAAATCGGCCAATCCAGTTTCCATGGGTCGTCACGATGCAACTGCCGAGCCAGTTCTATTGCGGCGTTGGGATTGATCTCCTCCCCATGCACTGCGCGTCCGAGGACTCGGCAGACATGGACATCCGCCTTCACATCACTTGAGCCAACGACTTGACCACAATCTCGTAGCGCACCGACGATCATGTTTGATATTTGTTCGCCCGCTCCCAGTGCACGGAGTCTCTCTACCGCAACTGAGGATTCCTTGTTCACCCAGATGTTGTTCGCATTCCCATCGTATCCATTGCACATTACTTCGCTGACCCGCCAAAGGCGGTCATGTGCGCGGTTGTAGAAACGATGGATATTGTGCTCTTTGCTTTTTGACGCCCACTCATGTCTTGGAAATTTAGTGATCTCCTGCCAGACGTCCTCCGGGTTCCCGAGAATTTCTTTGACGAGCCGTATACCATTCTGCCACGCCACATTGGCATCCATCTGATAGTCCAGCAGACAGCAGATCAGGAACTGATTGGCAACTTTCTTGGGACACCCCCCGTCTTTGAAGTTCGAGATTTCGCCCCAATCCTCGGGCTGGGGACGGTTTTCCAGCAGCAGACTCGCTATTTGCCGCATTCGTTCGCTACGATCATTCTCGGATTCCACACCTCCAGCGACTATGCGCTGCTTCGTGTCCGAGTGTGCAGCTTCCTCTCCCGCATCTGCCGTTGTTTCCGTGGAGTCCTCCGCAACCGTGGCTGTCCCCGCCGCCGCCGCTGGCTGGTCAGTCACCAGTACGGAAAGTTCAGACGACCAACTGACGCTGACCGGAGTGATGCCTCGGTAAGTCACCCTGTACTGCGGATTCTTCTGAATGAAGGCTTCAATCAATTGTTCGTCGGAGATGGGCGATTGCTGGGGATATTTCTCCCGTAGCTTCTGAGTAAAATTTGCGGCGGGCTCAGTGATTGTGGTGGAGTCAATGATTGTGGCGGACTCAGTGATCTTCGAATCTGACAAGAATGCCCCTAATCGCAATCTCGTTGCAAATCGTCGCAACCAGTTGCCACCGGAATTCAGCGGCTTCATAGATTCCTCTCAGATTCTTGACAGAAAGTCCGACATTTCGGCACGCAGAAATCTCCACATAGGGAGTTCCCCTAGCGAATAGCAGCCACTCTCATCTGGACGTGTGGTGTGTGTACCTGTAAGGCTACAAAGTAGAGGATGTTGAATCAAGATAATTCTTCCGCTCTCAGTACCAAAGTGCGCCAGTATCGCAAGAGCGTGCAATATACGGCGCTGGAGCCACATAAACGTAGGGTCGCGGTCGTGCGACGACATATCCGTAAGCAGGGCGGGCACCCACGCCCACTCCAACCACTACCTCAGCGCATTGAAAGCTTCTCTCGACAATGGGGGAGCGAGTTCCTATACTTTCGCAATGAATACCCAAGACGCTTTGACAACGGCGCAGTCTGGTATTTCCCCGGCTGACCTCCTTCGGACTATCGTGTTCGCAGCCGACAAGCATAGCCGCCAGCGCCGTAAAGACGCCGACGCATCGCCGTACATCAATCATCCAATAGCTGTTGCCGCAGTCCTTGCCATCGAGGGAGACGTGACGGATGGAGCAACTCTGGTCGCGGCTATTCTCCACGACACAGTCGAGGATACTGAGACCACCTTCGAAGAACTCAGCGGCCAGTTTGGTGAGGACGTTTCCAATCTCGTGCGCGAGGTGACGGATGATAAATCCCTCGACAAGGCGCTGCGAAAGCGACTCCAGATCGAGCACGCTGCCAAGTCCTCCGACAAGGCAAAGCAGGTCAAGCTTGCTGACAAAATCTGCAACATTCGGGACATCATGAGCAGTCCCCCTGCAGATTGGTCGCTCCAGCGGCGAAATGAATATCTGGATTGGGCTCAGAAGGTAGTCAGCGGGTGCAGGGGCGTGAACGAAAAGCTCGAACAGGTGTTCCACAATGCCGTGGAACAGGCGCGAGAATCGCTGCGGTGAACATGCCGAACATCCGAACGCACATCACTAGCGCGGCTGGCGTCGATGCCCACGAGATGACCCTCCTCAACCGGATAGAACATTGGCAGCAACGAGCCACGAGAATCGCTCCTCCGGAGAACACTGGCATTCTCCATGCGCGGGGTGGTCTCCCCGGCCCCGCATTCTTCCCTGAGGGGTTCGGCCTCCAGAACGTGTCGAGCGAGAACTGGCCGACAGTCATAGCCATCGGGCACAATTTCGGGTGTGCCGACTATCGCGATGAGATTGATGCGGCGGGTCGAGAAGATGACAAGGCGACGTGGCGGAACCTGCGGCGATTACTTGCCGACGCCGAGGTCGGAATCGAATCTTGTTACATGACCAATTGGTTCGTGGGCTTGCAGCCCGGCGACAAGCAGGTGGGAGAGTTCCTCGCACATCCCAGCCCGCTCTACGAAGCTGAATGTCGGCAACTGCTGCTCGATCAAATCGACGGTCTCAAGCCGAGTGTCATCCTGTTGCTGGGATTGCCCGTCGTGGTTCGTGCGTATGGAATCATGCCCGCTCTTCGCCCATGGGCTGGGGCTTCCAACTGGAACGCGGTCGATGCAAGCAGCATCGGCCCAGTCGCCTTCGACGTGGAAATTCCCGGTACAAGCGTTCGAGCGAACGTTGTGGCTCTTCTGCACCCATCGTTCTCGCCATCGAACCAGCGATACCGGAGGAGCTTGTTCGCTGTGCTGAAGCCCGAAGTTGAGATGGTGCGGCGTGCCATGACGACTGGCGCGTCCTATACGCCCTCCGCGCAGTAGTAACTGGACAACAGCAACTCTGAATGCCAGACTTACATTTCCCCCGATCACGCATCTGGAAATAGGATTTGCACATGGGACGTCGTAAACGGCAGCAGGACAATTCGCTCGTGGCACTCGTGGGAGTGGCTCTCTGTATTTACATTCTCTATGAACTGGTTACTCAAAACCTTCCAATCGTCATTTTCCTGTTCGTCGTAGTTGGGTTGATTGCCACCTTCGCCGTTATCCTGCCAGCACGTCGGAATCGCCGTACTGTATTCGAGAAAGCGAACGACTTAATCGAACAGAAAGCAGACCTATTGGCGAAGCGTCGAGCGCAACTCGTTCGACAAGACCCGTATGGCAAGCCATTGCTAGACAAGTGGCACGCCGAGATTGACTACTTCATCGCGGAGCATATTCGTCCACGGCTCTCTGTGAAACAGCAATCTATCTTGGAGCGTGAGCGAGGCGAAATCGTACGTTTGATCATGTTATGTGCCGAAAATCAGACGGAAAGATCGCCCGTCTTCAAGGCGTTCTCAGAGACTATGACGCCCACTGAGTTTGAAGCGTTTTGCGCCGAGCAGCTTCAGGTATCCGGATGGGACGCCCGGTTGACTCGAACTACCGGAGATCAAGGCGTCGATGTCATCGCTGAAATAAACGGATTGCGGGTGGTGCTGCAATGCAAACTCTATTCAGGATCGGTGGGCAACTCAGCAATTCAAGAGATTGTTGCAGGTAAGGCGTATGAACGGGCAGACCGCTGTGTCGTTGTTACGAACAGCAGATACACACCTGCCGCAGAACAACTTGCCGCGACGAACCGAGTACTGCTGCTCCACTACAGCGAACTGCCGCTCCTAGAAACACTGCTCCAGCGCCATTTTCCTGAATCATTGGCGCACGCCTACACACCGAATTTGTTCGCTGCCGCTAAAGATGTAGACAACCCAGTCCCAGCAGTTGAAGCGATTCAAAACGAACTTCCACTTGAACCCATTCCGGCTGAACGATCATGGCATCTGGATAAGCGCGTTTGGATCATCGGGGGTGCGATTGTTGTTGTGATGACGACGCTTCTGTTTTCTAGAGGCACGCAGCAGAAAGCGGCGATCATTGACAATCGGGTCACGACCGCCACGTTGCCCCGCCAGCATCAGAGCACCACCCCTGAATTTACCACCTACACCAACAACAATTTCGGTTTCAGAATCGGGTACCCAACCGCGTTCATCACGAAGAGCACCACCGAGAATGGTGACGGTATTGCGCTGGCTTCGCCTGACGGCGAGGCTTCGCTCTTCATTGCTGGAGCTAACACCAACGGCTCCACTTTGAGCGACCTTTACAACAACTCTCTCAAGCATGTCAGCGGTGAGCTTGGTTATCACAAAGTTGGGGGCGATTGGTTCGTCTTGACGTGGAAGGATGGAGATCGGGTCTTTTATCAAAAGGTGTTTGTTGGAAGCGGGGCGCAAAATTGGTTCCTCTTCACGTTTCCTGCGAACCAGCGATCCACTTATGAACCGATAACGACGCGGATTGAGAAGTCCTTCAGACCGGGGGCACTTGACGGGGCGAGGTAGTCACCGCATCCGAGTTGAGCGGCAAAGGTAAGCGAAGGACAAGACGGAAAGGTACTGCCGTTAACTAGAAGGAGAAGCTTAGCTATGGACTTCGTCGTCATCGATGTTGAAACAGCAAACGCGGATTTGTCTAGCATCTGCCAAGTCGGCATCGCTTCCTTCCGCGATGGTCGGCTGGCAGACTCTTGGGTGTCACTCGTGAACCCGGAGGATGAGTTCAGCGCCATCAACGTTTCCATACACGGAATCGATGAAGATCAGGTGAGGGATGCCCCAACGTGGGCGGAAGTCCTACCGCATGTCACTTCTCGAATGGATAGCAGGATCGTGGTATGCCACACGCCGTTTGACCGCCTCGCGGTAACACGGGCATGCGACCGCTCAGGGCTGGCCATCTGCGCCTGTACGTGGCTCGATTCCGCGAGAGTCGTCAGGAGGGCATGGCCGAAATTTTCCAAGTCCGGATATGGGCTCTCCAACGTCGCTACGCATTTTGGAATCGACTATCAGGCACACGACGCTTTGGAAGACGCCCGGTGTGCAGGAGAGCTTCTGCTACGCGCCGTCGCCGAGACAGGAATCAGCCCTGAGCAATGGTTAGTCCGGGTGGAACAGCCTATCGACGCAACTGCCGTCCACGGACACAAGAGAGACGGTAATCCCGATGGGGAGCTATGCGACCAAGTGCTCGTGTTCACAGGTACTTTGTCAATTCCCCGTCGCGAGGCAGCAGATGCTGCGGCAGCGGCAGGATGCAGAGTAGATGACACTGTGACAAAGCACACGACGCTGCTGGTGGTTGGCGACCAAGATTTGAGAGTGTTGCATGGTCACGAAAAGAGTTCTAAACATCGCAAGGCGGAGATGCTAATCGCCCAAGGTCAGTCCATTCGCATTCTAGGGGAGAGTGATTTTCGCAGAATTGTGATGAGAGCATCTGCTGCGCACGCCTAACGCTATCCGGGTGCCACACGGGAGCAAAAAGCAAAATGGGAATTACCTATCTTGACCAGAACGCGCTAATCGGATTAGGGAGAAAGGCGCGAACTCCTGAGTTTCGAAGAAATGTTGATGTTGCCCTTGAATCCGGGACACTAACCGTAGTTGTCTCGACTTGGCATTTGATTGAGACGGCACACGCAAGGAGGATTGAATCTGCTGTTGAGCTGGCGGAGTTCATCGACAGTCTACACCCGTCATGGCTGTTTGAACGGCACGATATTCTGTTGATGGAAGTGGCGGACGACTTTTACAAGTTTGCCCATGTTGAGCATCAATCTGCGCCACGGGTGGGGACTCGCTCAGCCGTACTCGCCGCGTTAAACAGAACTGCGGATGCTCCCAAATTCGATATCCCTTCCGCACGGTTCGTGACGCAATGGTGGACGCATCGCGACCAATTGCAGACTCTTGAAGCAGCCTACAAGAAGAATTCAGAAGCCCTCGTCGGGATACGTGAGCTTAAGAAGCAAGGGAAGCTAACAGACGACGTGCTGGCAAAGGCGAAACAGATATTGCTTGAACATACCGTTCCGACGAGAACACCAGCGGGGATTGAGATTGGTCGTGCCACGAGGGCGGAATACATAGCCATTGCAAAGGAAGAGGCAATCCCGACATTAGCTATCGAGAGTGCGATTTCCACGCATGAATGGGAAGCACAGGGTGGGGCTGACAGGAATACTCTGATTGACAAGTTTCATATGATTGCCGCACTGCCTTACGTAGACGAAATCGTCTCCGATGACAAATTTTTTCATGCCATCTTCCCCGTATCGGTCGAGACAGGTCACGTACGGGCCGCTCTGGTTAAGAACGACGATTTTCTGAAACGTTTCGAATAGGGTCGATATCTGGCCGCTATCAATTGAGAAGGAACCCTCATTGCTCTTCAGCCGCTCATTCCCATCTCACCCGGACGCTCTTCAGAAACCGTCTGTCCTGCGCCGTGATCTTTATCTCCCCGACTGTCTTCGGCGGCTCCGGAATCTGTTGCCGCCGTCCATTTAAGGCAAGCACATAGTCTGCTCCCGTGCCGAGGTGATTGGGGTTCACGCAGTTCTTGCCCAGCGTGCAGTCCGGCATTCGATACAATTTTTGTCCAGCAGGAAGAGGGCTGCCATACGCCTCGGCCACGACGCGGTACACATTGCCATCCACGGGAGGCCCGTCCCACGTCCAGCAGCCGCTCTCGTGACGTTCAATGTGCGCTTCCAGAGTGCTCCAGTCATTGGCGTTGTCCATGTTTTCCTCCGGAATCCTACGTGCGCTTCAATGCCACAACGCTCTCCCGCAGTACCCCAATCTGCTTCTCCAGATTGGCCGACATTTTCCGAACCTCATCGAGAATCTTGCCGCTATTGTTCTGGATGGTCTCTGTCCACGTCTTCATATTGGTCAGACGCCCAGCTTCCTTCTCAACGGCCAAGATCGCGGCTTCCATGTCGTCCCAGTTGCCCTCTTCAGCATCACGCTCTTTCTGCTGGCGGACGCACAGGGCTTTGGCCAACGAGATCGCGGCACGCAGTATCACGTCAGATTCGACCTTGTCAGCGTCCCACACGGCGAAGATGTCCTCGCCGTGCCGGACGAGAGAATCCATTCCTTCCGGGGCAGTCTTCGCAGAGAACAAGAAGAGCCCGACGCTAGCATTACGGTTCTTCCGTGCAGTCTCGATCTCGGTGCGGGCACTCGCCAGCGTATAGCTGGAATCCTCTTTGACCTCGACTACGTACCGCTCTCCCGCTGCCGCGCAGTCGGCACCAAGCTCGACAACCATGTCGCCGACCTTGCAGTGCTTGATCAGTCCTGTGGTGGTACCTGTGCGACTGGCGATATCGCCGGACTTTTGAGCTTCCCGCTCAACGAACTCACAGGCGACATCCTCAAATACATTTCCATGCTGGGTGGAACGGGCAGCCTCCTGCCGCTGCGCCCTCATCGCTTCCAATGCGGATTGTACGCTCGTCTGAAATTCCTGCACCTTCTGCTGGTGGCTGTCGAGGATGGTTACCAGCTCCCGCTTCAAGCGGGATAATGCGGAGCCCTCACTGTCCAAAGTCAGATTCGCATCGATGGCCTCCTTTGCACCGCTGATCACGGTCGAGAGCCGGGATAGCGCGGAGTCCTGCTCATCAAGAGAAAACTCCTTGGTGATGGTTTCCTCGGCAATCTCGACGCGCTTTACTAATCGGCTGAGCGCAGAATCCTCTTTGTCGAGGGAAAACTCCGCCACGACCTGCCCAATTTCAGTGGCCAAGTCTGTCTTGAGCTTCCCGTTCGCCGTGGTCAATTCGTTCACCAGTCGGCTCAGTGCGCCTTGTCCGTTATCAAGAGAGAACTCATTCAGGATGCGGGTCTGCTCATCGTTCACGACCTCAGAAATGGTGGAACGGATGGAGGAAACCAGACCATCGGACTCTTCCGGATTCAACAGCCGCATCAAGGGGCTGTTTTCGCCGATGTGGGCGGAAAGCGTTGCTGCGAGTTCGGAGCCGTTGTTGCCAACCTGCCGCCGCAATACCTGTTCGAGGTCGCCGTCCTGCTTGATCAGGCGCTCCACCCGCTCCTGAAACCTGCCGCTCGTTGGGTCGAAGTACTCCTTGAGCGCCATGGTGAGATTGCCATGAATTTCGTTCCGCGACTGCTCAAGCGCATTCTTCAGGTCAGTGAGCAACTTCTCGCCTTCACGCTTTACCGCATCCGCGTCAATCTGTCCGCGTGCATGTTTCAGTGCCAGCAGCCCAATGCGCAGCGCCGTCAGTGCGTATTCATCCCGCTCACGACCGTCAGACTTCTGGAGCAACTCGGCAACAGAATCATGATCAGACACAACCAACGTGAGGGGCACCGACTGGTAGCTGTCCGTGGATACAGCGGGTTTCCGGGGTGTGGCGGCGAGTTGAGCGGCGGCATCGGCCATGAAGTCATCTCCTTACGAACTTGAGATTAGGTTCTACTCAGGGGACAGTGGACGGCAAGGACTATTGTCACGACTCACTGTTCAAGCGCAGGTCGCTACTCGCAGCTATCGTCATCATCGTCCTCGTTATCGCCGAGCAGCAGCCGTCTTTTAGCATTCTCCCGCAGTTCCTCGGGTGCATCCGGACAGTTGTATGCGAAATGTTCGTCTTCAGCTTTGGCTGTGTACTCCTCGTAGCCATGGCCACACCAGAAGCAAGCTGCCCCGTACGTCTCAAGCTGGCTGAAAGCCCGCTCAGCTTTCTCGACTGCGTCCGCTGGGATAGAGATCGGGACGCCCCCAGCATACTCTTCTGCGCTCTTCTGGTGCAGATGCTCGGGACACGCACGCAACTCAATTGGGCATCGGTTATGGTCGCCTTCTTCTTTCGGGAATTTGCATGCTGTGCAGATGCAGACCGGGTACCGCTCAGGGTCGAACGCATGTAGGGCGACACAGTCACAATCCAATTCCCACTCGTGACCGCCTATATCGCAAAAGTACGGGTGACCCATGTTTGGCCTCTTATGCTCTTATGTCGGAAGGTGGAGTTATAGGTCAAGAAGAGGATAAGCTGTTACATCGCTCTCTTTATATTCTACCTAGCGGTAAGAAGAAATCACACCGATTGTAACAAGAAATAATTCATTACCCATTTCATGTAAAAATCCTGACGCGCTAAGTATAATAGGGAGTGTCTACACTATTCAGCTTCGATTCTGAATACAAAGAACTTTCCAACTTGCATGACGACCTCCATCGTCCTTCTAGCTGAAACAAAGAAGTAACGTCTCAAGCAGTTCCACTGTTTAACTTGATGCCTCGATTACCACCGGACATTTTGTTTGGAAGACTTCCTGCGGCTGAAAACAAGGTTGGGGAACAGTAAGCATGATCGAAATGACACAGGTCTGGGAGCGGCTGTTCATAGGCGGACACGATGATGCTCAGCGCCTGTCTCAGTTCAACCCGAAGGGGATCACGACCGTGATTTCGCTCTTCGAAATCTCCGTTGTCCGGCGCAACACTGAGATCAATTACCTGCACCTCCCCATTGATGATGCCAAGTCAATCAGTGTCGGCCAGTTCGACTCTATCATCGACGCGCTTTTCGAGAACATCCGCTGGGGAACCGTGCTTCTGCACTGCGGGAGCGGAATGAGCCGGGCTCCCATCATGGCGGCGGCGTGGATGCATGTAGTCGGCTACCAGAAAATCGATGCTGCACTGGAAAAGATTGCTGGCATGAGGCCGATCATCGCCCCGTCCAGCATCCTTCTGGCCAGCGTCAAGGAGTGCCTCTAATGAAGAAATGCGCTCTGTATGCCCGAGTCTCGACCCCCGAACAACATGTCGAGACCCAATTGTGCGACCTTCGCAAGTTTGCTGAGCAGCGCGGCTATGAAGTGGTGGTGGAACATATCGATGTTGGTGTGTCCGGCACGAAAGCCCGGAGACCGGGGCTCGATGCCATGATGAAGGATGCTCGCAAGAAGAAGTTCAACATCGTGCTGGTTGCGGCGTTCGACCGGATGGCTCGTTCGACTCGGCATTTTCTGCAGGTCATGGACGAGTTGAACGATTTAGGAATCGAGTTCATTTCGCGCAGGGAAAACGTTGATACCTCTGGTGCGATGGGTCGTCTTTTTGTCACGTTGATCGGCTGTATCGCGGAACTGGAAGCCGAACTGATAAAGGAACGCATTCGGGCCGGAATGAGGCGCAGGGCGCTTGAAGGTTTTAAGCTTGGTCGCCAGCCGCTGGACGTTGACCACGCTGCGCTCGTGCGCGACCGCCTGTCCGGTATGAGCCTGACCGACACTGCCCGGAAGTATGGTGTGAGCCGTGCCTCCGTGGTTCGGTTCGTCCGGGAGCACCAGAAGCAGTTCGTCGGGGTTGAGTCCCATGCTGATGCGAACGCTGCCGTCGAGTGCGTAGCGTAAGGAGGCCGCTGATGCGCGAGAGCCCAGATGTGCTGTTCAAGTTCAGCCAACCCAGCGGAGCACCAGCCATAACTCCTAGCCCATCCCTGACTGCCGCCCTGCACAAACTGAGCGAGTCAAATGAAATGCGGTCGCTCATGACAGAGGCTCAGGCTCAAGGACGCACGGTCGTGGTACAGGTCTACCACTCTTCGGATGGACGTCCATTCCTAATTCATTTGAAGGCCGTCTCGGGGAAGTTGGCGTGAAGTTGGATTCCTCGGCAGCGAGAATCGATGGAGGCATTCTCAATTGAGTCGCAACCGGAGACAGAGGGCAGCAATAAAAGAGCTGGCTGCCCGGCGTGTCGAAGCGGTTTGGACTTGTTTGGGCGTCCTGTGTCCCGACCTCGCATTGTCAGGTAAGAAATCCCTCGCGACGAAAATCTTAGACCTAACCCGTGATGATTACCGACCAGCAGAACCGATTCGAATCAGCCCGGCTCAGGTTCAGGAGATTGTCTGGCGGAATTCGCAATGCGCTAACCGCTACTGCTCAATGCTGCTCTTTTCGCGGGAGATGGCGGAAGAGCTTAACGAGTTCTTCAGGCAGGAAGATTGAAGACTGACCTCAGGAGGGTCTTCGTCGTCAGAGTGCCTTCGTTGCGGTTTTGTTCTTCTTCGTTGGCATGAAAGCTTTCCGGCGATTGGGGGGATACGATGCCTGAAATTATCGGCGGGGTGTTGATTGCAGTCCTCGTTGTCATTTACCTCATTTTTCTTCTGCTCAAATTCATATGGGAGGTCTTAGCCGACCGAGTTGCCGACCTGTGGAATTATTTAACAGGGGAGACCGCACGCAGGAAAGAACGGTATCGCCGTGACGATGAAGCTAGGGAGCAGTTCAACGAAGCGATATTAGCCGGGCAGCATCCTTCAGAAGATGTGCTTACGCTGGTCGCATCGGCATATTCTCATCCTCCCCTGCCAGAAAAGGTTCGGGAGTGTTTCCGATGGAATGTGACTACGTACTGGGAGGCGATAACCCGCATTCGCGAGGAGATGCGGATTAAAGAAGAACGTGTCGCCAGCACACGCGACCATAAAGAACTTGCAGAATCATTCGTGCAATTGATCGGAAGTTGCAATGTGCCTTGGGACGAACTGATGCGCGTTACGGGAGCTGTTAATGGAACCGATAGTTCTGTTCTCTTTGCCACGGTTGTGCATGGAAACGTCTTGCAGATACTCAGCGTGATGGCCAAAGCCAACGGAAGTGTTCCATTTAAGCTCGGAGGACTCTTCCAAGCGGTGGCAGCCCAATTGGAGCCACAGCTCTATCTTGATCTGGATGAATGTAGAGAGCAGATCACTACCTGCAGACACCAACCACTCCGCCTCCCTGATGCGGTAGAGGCGTTGAGTACTTATGACCAGATCAACGGAACCGACCTAGCGCAGAAAGCCGCCGTCTCATACTGGTCACTTGTCGAGGCAGCAGCGCAGTGCTGCGCGGACTCGCGGCCAACTGGCGTAATCACAAATGCGTACCTAGAGTTGTTGAAGCCGTTCTTGTCAACAGACAGCTCCAACGACGGCAGCGGCGATTTCTCTCGGGAGAAAGATAATGGCAGCTCGAATACGAGTTCCAACGGGCGCTGCCCAAAGTGTGTTGAGTATTATCCCGTCCTTCGCCTAAAACCGGACGCAAGCGAAAGGGATATAAAGACCGCCTACAGAGACCTTGCACAGATTTATCACCCGGACAGATTCGACGGCCACCATGAGCGAGTGCGGCGGACGGCAGAGGATTACCTAAAAAGCGTCAATGTGGCATACAGCCACATCATGGGGCATTTCGAGTCACGGAGCCGCTGATCATGATCGAACCGATATCGAATAATCTCGAAGCCGCTCTCCGCCAAGCCCTCAGCTCCGGAGAGCAGGTCATCGTCAAACTTCGAGGTGCATACAAAGAAGCATTGATCTGCACCAGCACCCGCGTCATCATCCTCAAAGCGGGGTGGATGACTGGCCAACTGTTCGGCACCGATATGTTCCAGTGCCCATACGCCAACGTCGCCGGGGCGCAAGTCAATTTTCACCTCCTGACTGGCTATTTCGAGCTTTCGGCTGGCGGCATGCAGAACTCGCCGAAAAGTTTTTGGAACACCGACAAGAGCGTCAGTGCAGCGAAAGCGCCAAACTGCGTCTCCATCGGCGGGCGTGACCGAGCCGACAGGTTTCGACAGGCTTGTGCTTTCATCATGCAGAGAGCTTCGGGCGGAGCTGGCGTTGTTTGGAGAGCGGGCGAGGATGTGCTCGATACTCTGGCGCGGCTGGCGAAGCTGAGAGACGCTGGCGTGATATCTGCCGCTGAGTTTCAGGCAAAGAAAGCAGAGATTCTATCGCGGCTGTCGCTACCGTTTGCACCCGGCTAAGGTGAAACAGTGCTGGACAGCAGCAACTCTGGATGCCAAACTTACATCCTCGAACAATCCACGCATCGCAGGTCACGGAAGAGCTGTCAGATTGCGTTGGAGCAGCAATCGTTACTCGTGGAATTTGGAGAGGAACTTTCTCGATGGACTGCACGGTTGTCCAACACTTTATTGCCACGCACGATGCCGCTGCCGCAGTTGCAAATCTGGCTCAGTCTCGCAAAATTCTGATCACTGCTAGGACGGTTCAGGAACTTGATTCGATCCGAGGAATACTCACAACCCATGCGTTGTGGCTTCTCGCTTCGCAGAGTGAGACCGCCCGCATGCGCTCTCTTCAGACATTTGAGGAATCAGCCGAGGCTGCCCTTTTGTTTCCCTTGGATATGGCAGCGGGTTGGCAGACGCAGACCTGCAGCACCCTTGTTGCTCTCAGCTATCACGCTGACAGCCCCGAGACGGCGATTTCCCTTGAGTCTCTCATCGCTGCGAGACCTGCAGCCACGATCTACGTTAACTGCCACCCTCCGAAGCGCGATGAGGGATGTTTAACCCTTGTCCATGGGCTTCTCAAGGAATGCGCCGACTGTGACTGTCCCCTCCACCAAATCCAGATGCCTGAAACCAGCACAACTAAGTCAGTGAACTGAGAGCGAACATTGTTCCCTTTGAGCTTTCCTTGTTTTTTGGCTGATTGGACCGAACTCCATAGGTGGCAGGAAGCGCCGTCTACTTCCTGAAGATTGGGCCGTTGTGAACTCGGGGGAGTCACTTCGGTTCATTCTGCTGGTGCCCAAACATGGAGAGGCCGGAACCATCCGCAAAGGCAGTGAGCAGCCCCATCAGCCAAGGCTTCTCCCGGCACCTTGACGCCACCATAGAACTTCGCCACGCGGCGGTGCCGGAAGGTGCAATCATTTTGCTGGCAGTTGACGTTCTGGGTGTGGCGGCTGGTGCTGGTTGTGTTGAGTGACGTAGGTCCGTTTTGAAAGAGATGGTGACTTCCCAAAAGGCGGTAAATTGGCGCAACCACCTAACTTTTCGACGCTGCCCTGAACCCCGCGTAGGTCAGGCAGGTGCCAAGCAAAAGTACGAATGCCATGTAGAAGTGGAAGAACTGCTCAAAGTGAAATCCCGCGACAAGCGTCCCGTACACAGCATCCGGTGATAGGAACACAAGCATCGAGCCCTTGATCAGCATCAGCCGCCCGGTCAGCGTAACGACGACCGGAAGCACGCCGCCCGACCAGACGTTGTGGCCGAGAACCATCGCCAGCCCGGCAGCCACCGCAATGACTCCGACCACGAACAATACTGGGGCATTGTGAACGAGCGCGTTCATCGACTCTACTGTCGCTTGCTTGTGCACGATCATGGCCAGCGAGATCGAATCAGATAGAGCCCGATTAGCTTGCTTAGGAATGTAGTCCGTGCCGACATGGTGTTCTCCAACGTGTGGCTGCTGCGATCAAAGCATAGAGCGCCTCAATCCTCAGGTTTCTTGGACTTTCCCGCCTCCTCGGCGAGTTTCTCGGCAAGCTTACAGGCGTTCATGGAATGTTCCAGCGCCTGTTTGCTAAGCTCGTGAGCAGTCAGGTGATCGCCCTTGGCGTGAGCTGCGGCTGCGGCTTCATGGGCGTGGGCTGCAAGGTTGTGCAGCTCTGCGGCTCTATCGTGTGTGCTCTGTGGCATGGCGGTCTCCTCTACGGTGCTGTCGGTCATCGCGATTGCAGCAGCGGAAGGATTATCGCGCAAGCCGCCAACCGCGCTCGCGGGTTAAGCTTACACCGGAATCTCCTTCTTCAGTTCTGAATCGCTGGGACTATACCTATCTTGAGCGGTATTGAAAGACCAACCCTTCACCTGTAGCCGAGGAGCGGAACGCTTTAATCCAGCATTTCGCGTATGCCGCCACAGAGGCATATTTTGGCAGCCACCACCTCACATTGGGCGAACGGTGAATATGGAGGGATGAGAATCAGCGAACAGTTTGAATCCTACAGAACGGATTACTGGCTCCTCACGGGTATTCTCGGTTATGCTTGAACCAGAACTGCCTTCACTGAGACCCCGCAACTAACCTAGTGGAAGCTGGTGGCCTATGAATCAAGTGCGGATTCTGTTTGTCGATGACGAACCGAACCTCCTCCTCACGATGCCTGTAATTCTGCGGCAGCACGGATATGACGTAACAGCAGCGGGGACGGTGAATGAAGCCTTGACTCAGATCACATCTGCTCAGTTCGACGTTCTCATTTCAGACCTGAACATCGGCCACCCCGGCGATGGGTTCACAGTCGTGAGTGCAATGCGCCGGACACAGCCGACGTGCGTCACGCTGATCCTGACCGGATATCCGGGGTTCGACTCGGCATTGGAGGCCATCCGGAGCCAAGTGGATGATTACCTCATCAAACCTGCCGCCGTCCCAACTTTAATCGATCTCATTGAACAGAAATTAAAGAGCCCCAAGCCTAGCGCGGCTGCGGCCACCAAGCGAATTTCCCAAGTTCTTCGTGAGAATGTGTTTGAGATTACGCAACGTGCCCTTACCGAGATGAAGTCCGACCCCGCCTTGAGAGCCATTCCGATTACCGACGAGCAGCGGATTGAGCACACCGCCCGCACGATTGAGGAACTGGCAACCATGTTGGAATCAGCCGTACCAGAGCAAGCGGCAAGAAACTTTATTCAGGATGCGGCAATGCTTGGGGTGAGACGGTACCAACAGGGCTACACCATCCCGTTGCTGGCAATCCATGTGCGCCTTTTGGAACAAGCGATTTACGACGTTATCCATGAACACATGCGGTCGCTCAACCTCAGCTATTTCATGTTTGACCTGAAGCGACTCAACCACCTCCTCGGCGTTCAGCTTGAGCACGCGCAGATAGCTTATCTGAAAGCCGAGCAACGAATCGATCACCCAACAGGACAACAGCACTAGCTCCGCACTGATTAAATGCTCAATTGCGAAAGCGGAGGGATGATGCCGACCGCGCCCACCGTTCTCTCGCTGCTGTGGCTATGGTCAGCCAAAACGGCTGGTTCATAAAGCCTCATTCCACGCCCCCAACTTCATTGGCATTTTTGCTCCTTTTGCGGAGGTCGGGAGCTGGTCAATTGGCTACAGGATATGAACCATTCCCAAGAACTAATCGGCGCAGGTGTGGTTTGGCGCTGGCTCCGCTGCGCGAAAGAAGTCTTCAGCGAGTCTGGCACGTCTTCCAAATGTCCTCGATTTCCACTTGCGATAGAAGTTCGAAGGAGTGAGTGACAGAGTCGAATGCTGACTCTGCGGCTGCCTTCACCCAAGCAATCGTCAATCGCTCCCTAAATCGACGCAAGCAGCTTTTGTTCGAGCGTAAGATGCTTAGGGCTTGAGGGAGATAACTGTCAATAGTGCCACCCCGGTTTTGGGTAATCATATTTTGGTCTCGCCCAGATGCTTGTCGGTCGAAATTGCCATAGCAGAGCGTCTCACTGGCGATTCCGCCAGCTAGAACAATGCAACGTTCCTCTTGGGTCTTTTGGAGACAATCTAGGTCGCAGATTACCTTCGGAAAACCCTCTGACACCTCGAACTTTACAACATGGAAGCCTAAGTACAGTGCAACCACTGCATGCCCGGATTCATGACAAATTGCGCGTTTCATTTCCGTCATCCTACGGGCGGCAAATCGCCCAAGCACAAGATGTTGGGGCAATGATGCTAGCCCTTGAATTTGACCCCAACAGCGATGGCAAACTTGTGGGTCGCATCGTAGAAACCCCGTTCATCCGGGTTGCGAGAGAGCCGCCTAAATATCCCAAGTCCAACCATTGACTCTATTGGTCTAAGAATCTCAAAACCTAAGTTAAGGATTTGAGAGTAAGCCTTCAGGTTAGCATCCATATATTCCAATTTATATATTGAGCGAACAAAGGTGAGGAACGTGTTTGAAAACGGCCCTCGCCTACCGCCAGCTCTGATATAGCGAGCGTAGCAAGTGTTATAGGCTGCCCCGCTCAAGATCGCACAAAGATTGTCTTCCGATGAAAGACTGCGGGCTTGGCTTTCTACGTAAGGCGCATTCTCCTTTGCGAAGCGAAGAGTCGCTTCAGGAAAAGAGCTCTCCTTAACGACCTCGTCCATCCTTCGCCCGCCGGATGGAATAGGTATCTCCCCAAAAACCATGTTCATCACTGCTGCTGCTAAGAGAACAGCTATACTCTCGTTTTCAGAATCTGTATGGACTTCAGCACTCCTCTCTTTTGTATATCGGTCATGGAGCAAGATGCTGAGTGCCAGCTTTGCTTCACTTTCAGTAGCAAAACCGATTTTCATGATGTAATCGCGGACCATAACTAGTTCACCCCAGTAGCCAAGGTTCGGACAATATTGATCAACGTCAAAAGCGCTTCGAGTGTGACGTTTAGCAATATCCTGTCCGCCACCATAGTCCAATGCGATATGGAGAAGCGCGGAGGCGGCGGTAGCTCATAGATGTGCAGCCGTAGGGTCGTCACGAAGCACAGTCGGGTGCCCTCGAACGGGGAGCCGCCCGAGGGTCAACACACCTCGCGAGACAGCTTCGGCTTCATCTTTCGAAACGCCTTCGCCATTGTCATATGCCACGCCAAGGTCTACTGAGACTTTGCATCTCCGCTCTCAGCTTGCTTGATGAGCGCGGCGGTATCCACGGCGGTGGGCTTTGCTGCATCTTGTGCCCCTATTTGAGCGGTGGGCGAAGGAATCAATCGCTCTGGAAGAAGCCAGCGAAGAGAACGGCCACAGAAACGCATCACGGCACCTCATGGCACGGCTTGCCGGGAAGGCAAGAATCATTTTGCCACTCGACATCATGATTTCGACTCCTTGCCCGAGACGAGAACGGCTAAGCTGCATTGGTGTTTGTGCTATTCATCGCTCTGGCTGATAAAGGTTACTCTCACCGAGTGTCCACAATCTTTCCAATAGCCGCTGCACGGATGGGCCTGAATTGCATATGTCTCCGCAATTCTTGTGGTTACAGTGATAGCCACCACAGCCATGACAGCACCTCGTGCGGTCAACTTGCGTCGAAGAGCCCTGCACGACAATGAGCATCAGTGCCACAGGCATGAGAAGAAACGACTTGTACATTGCACCTCTAAAAGCACCGTTCATCTAAACTCGCCTTGTCGTTTATTGAAATACACGATGATAGCGAACACCGCAGCAAAAAATGCTAAGTTCACTAACACGAGGCGCAGTGAGTTCCCAACGTGCGGCTTGAACCAACCTGATATCACGTCTATGGCGGAAATCACGAATGTTATATTCAGCAAGAAGATTCCGTAACGCTTCTTTCTCACTAACCCGACGCCTGTGCCGAGAGCCAGTAGCGCAGAAATACCTAAAACTAAAATTCCAGCAACATTACCCGAGCTGACTGCCAACCATCCATAGTATGCCCCGGCTAGCAAGTTGAGGACACCAAAGGCCATACCAAAGCGGTAAGGACGAATTATAGGGACGACGGCCCTTCCCTCTAATAGGGATGCAGCAACCTTGGGTGTTCCAACTGTATTTTCCCATCCATCCGAGCGATTCTCTAACGCGGAACTCGCCGTTGCTGGCGTGGCGACCTGCAGTCTATTCGAATCGAACCGACAGCTCTCCAAAGGTTTTGACGAGGCTGGCTGACTCGATGGACGGGAGGTGGATTCCCACGAGCTTTTAAGTTTCTGAAGCAGCTCCTTTACGGCCACGGTGGTCGTGACAAAGAGGTGGCATATCGGAGCGGGTAAAGCCGCATCAAATGTTTTCGGTTTGAACCCCATTGCAATCATATCTGCAGTGCTGCCATCAAACGGAAGCTTTGCTCCTAGAATTCTATTTGCGTAGCTGGAGAAAAATCTCATAAGGCCTAGCTCGGTTTCGCAGCTTGTGAAAGCATGGAAAGCGGGTTCTTCAGTTTCTTGCGTTACCGTACGAAACTTTTCCAAGATACTGGCGGACATTTTCCACTGCTTCAATAACAATGGCTGGCAAGTATCAATGATGAGCATGGCGTGGTCTTGAGAATCAAAGGTTTTCGATACCGCCACTATTAGCGACAGGTAACCGAGTGAATACCACACAGCAAGCGCATCGTCCAAAGTCCATCCATCCGAGAGTGTTTGGTCTCCGAACAGCTCAAAGAAGTTGGTGGAGGAGAAGGTCTGTCCAACCAGCCGCACGATAGACTCGGCTGCTGTTTCCGCTGCCTGTTGGTGCTCTATCTGCTTCATGTGTCCAGACAGCCGACCCTCTTTCCATGCCTGAAACATTTCCGCTATCTTCTGATCCGCTTTCGTAGCGGATTGTAGTGGCTCCACTGTCGTGTTCGGATTTTTCTGGGGAAGCGGCACCACCGGGGCATCGGCGGAAGCCTTAATTAACCCTTCCCGAGCCCTCTCTGCAGCGTCTCGCGCCACGGCAGTTGCGACATCGCTGTCAGTTGCCCCTTTTAGCCAAGCCAACAAATGCTGCGGGCGAACAGGCTTGGGCAGGACCGTGAACTCGTGTCCTCGGACTTGTGCTTGCTTTAATAGGTCCGAAATGACCGACGTTTGCCCAGAAATATGTAGAATTCTGCAACCGGGAAAGAACTCACGGATGCGGATCGCCATTTCAATGCCATCAATGCCGGGGTGGATAACATCGCTAATAACCATGTCGGGGCTAATGCTTTGGGCGAGGTCAACAGCAGCGAGTCCGTCATAAGCAGGCACGGCGTCATATCCGGACTGATTCAGAATCAAGGCCAGCGTGTCGGCAATTACATGTTCATCATCGACCACCAGAACCTTAGGTTTCGTCTTTATTGCTGATGCTGGCTCACTCGATAGACGGGAGGTGAATTTCCGAACAGCCTCACATTGATCCTTGGGAACGCCTTCGACGCGATTGCCTTCAGGCCTCCGATTCGAGACAAATATTTGATAGAGCGCTTTAAACGCTTCTGCATAAACGTCGCATTCCTTGAGCGACGGATGTCGTGCCCTGATGTCGGCGGGAAGTTCGGATGTATCGAGAGCGACTACTGCTTGGGCGGCTATGATTGGATCGCCCACCTCCACCATGGCATAGCCCATTTCTGACATTGAGTCTGAGGTTTCGGCGAGGTCTTCTCTGTGGTCCGGGGAGGCGTCCATATCGTTCAGAGGCTTGTCTCCCGCCAATACCATAATTTTCTTTTCCATGTCATGAAAAAGCACGGGCCAAGGGCTCTGAATGGACCGTCCACACTTCGGGCAGACAATTCTGTTTAGCTGTCCAAGGGCGAATTCTTCTAACTTGCCGGGACTCAACTGCCGATTTATAGCACGCCAAATGAGCACTTTAAAAGTTTGGCCGCAGCAGCTCCAATTGATCAATTCGGAACTCGACATTCTAAGGAAATCCTCTCCAAAGCAGACAGAATGACACGGCTGCTCTCCTAGACGAAATGTGCCAAACTTCTTACGCGGTCACGCTCGACTGCTGATTCATAGGGTGCTGTCGATTACGAAATCATTTTGCTTCAGCCCTAGTGCCCACACATGGGAAAGCAGTATAGCTGAACCGAGTCCCTCTATAGCGTCGAATCAACCTCGAAGCCCCAAGCCTGAAGAAGAGACTCGGGAATGAATGGTGAGTTCTTGTTGTGCCTCGCCCACTCACGAAGATGGGTCGAGCGGATGTACTGGTCAGGTTGCAGATTAAGTTCGCGAGTGACGCGCTCGAATTCCGTAATAGTTGGAATGGTCGGGCTGTTAGGCTTTGGCTTGCCCCAATTATAATTGGAGCGTCTCTTTGCCATAATCTCAGTCCTCCTCTATTCGAAATCCGTGTTCGCACTTGCAGCCGGGGTAGAAGAAAATCATCTGTTCATCATCAAGGCGATGAAGCTTCTCAGCCATTACTACTTACCTCCCCCACCGGAGGTAATCCGGTTGTACCCTTCAACTCGGCTATCGCCCGCGCTCGTCATCGACCAAAGGCGTTGAACGTACCACGCAAGCAACTCACATACCCGCTACTTCCAAAGCGGGTAATGGAAACAGTGCCATTGTGGGAAACGGTCGGAGTCGGAACGAGACCACTCTGAGTTGCTGTACTACAGTGCCGATGTGGAAAATAACTTGTCACAGCCCGCACGATGCAGCGATACGAACAGCAGTGATTTAAATCACGACGTCGCCCCACGATTAGGATCACAATCCCCATCGATTCTGTTCTGGAAATGAGGTAGATGCCAGAATTGTCATCCTTCGCGGCCGACGAATTTTCTGAAATTGCAATCAGGGCTCTTGATCCAGCGTTTATCGTCAGGGGCCCAAAGGAGTCGGTGTCCCATGAGAAGCTTGTCGTTACAAGATGCAATCGACCTGCTCACAGCAGCCACCATTGTCATCGTACACAACGATCCCAGCATCGCTCAGGGATTGGCGAACGACCTTCAAGCGCATTCTGCTCGGGTTATCGTGGCAGAGAACGCATTGGAGCTGCGCCCATTGTTGCTGCGCCACGAAGCGCAAGTGGCAGTGCTCGATCTGGACTTAGTGAATGTGGAAGAAGTACGCCAGTTGGCTGGCTCTTTTTGCAATCTGACTATTATATGCACCCACCCCGCGCCGGATGATCGGATGTGGGTAGCCGCACTGGATGCCGGGGCAGTCGAGTTCTGTCACCCGGATGATATTCGCACTATGCTGCGGGGACAGGTGGCGGTTTGAATTTCCGTATTGTAGTCGGCCTCGTAGTGCGTCCATCTCGCAATATCGAGGCGACGAGTAACAGCGTGGTTTCTAGCACTGCCTGTTTAGATAGTAGGCTACGCCGAAGTGAGCATTGAAGCATTGGAACAGCATGGACGCCGAAAAGACCAACGCCGAGATAGAGTGGTTGGAGCATCTCTTTACGTTGCCGGACAATAGGCCGCTCCAGATGTCGGACTGGAAAGCCGCGAGCTGTTACCCAAATCTCAACACTCCCTCGTCTGACGACCTGCTCTGCACTCAATGCGACTTCCCATTGAACCTGCCTGATGGTCAGCGTGGTCAGAGCCGGATAAAACAGCACCGGGGAACTCCTCAAAAAACGCCAGACTACATATTGGCGCTGGGGATACTGGTAGTGCTGATTCTCCTCATCGCGTGTCTTCTGATCCGGCAAGGAGACAAGGGGGCACTGCGAAGTCACATGCAAGGCGGGAGGTTCTTGACGGATTGACCCGGCTGGCAACGAAGTTAATTTCACCGCCGTGGCTGCTTTGAATGTAAGGGGTAAGAACAGGACAACCATCCAGAGTTGCTGGGCATCTACTCAGACGGGATTCCGGGTGCCTCCTGCATGGACATTCCCCGCGAACTCGGCATCCCTTTCGTCGGGCTGCGCCTTCAAGAACAATTGAGCGTTTTCAACTGATATACGCCCGTTCCGAGGAGCATCTATGACCACCCGGAGAAGGATGCTGGCAGCAGCCAGCCTGACAGAAGTCGAAGCCATCGAAGGTGCCAAGCAGGGCAACGGCGACTGCTTCGAATTTCTTTATGGCCTTCACAAAAGGCGTGTTTACAATCTCTGCCTACGTATGGTTGGCAATGTTGAGGCGGCTGAGGATTTCACACAGGAAGTCTTTCTACAGCTCTATCGCAAAATCACAAGCTTTCGCGGAGAGTCCGCGTTTTCCACTTGGCTACATCGTGTTGGCGTCAACATCATCCTCATGCACTTCCGCAAGAAGGGTCTATTTGAGGTTTCCCTTGAAGAGACTCTGGAGCCCCCCGAAGATGGTGGCCCCCAGAAGGACTACGGTTCCGAAGATAAGGCCCTCGCTGGCTCTATTGACCGTGTGATTTTGGAGCATGTTATCGAAAGCCTTCCTTCCGGCCAGCGCATCATCTTCGTGCTGCACGACGTTGAAGGATATGAGCATAACGAGATTGCCGAGATGCTGGGCTGTACCATTGGCACCAGCAAATCGCAACTTCACAAGGCGCATCTGAAATTACGCTATCTGCTGAACGTCAGTCGCGCTGAAAATAGCCGACGCAAGGCACCACAAACGATGAAAACTCAGCGGCTATTGACGGTGGCAACGGGAAGGGGCGTAAGTGCTGCGACCACCGCTGCCTAGCTTTCAGGGGAGTGGTTCTCGTGAAGCGGCATCCAGTTCTTGCGTGAGGAAATATGGAGTTCCGATGGCAGGGCTCATTACGGAGGTCGCGTAGGGCGGTTTTTGGGTCGGGGGAGAAGCTCCGCTCAGGACAACAGAGAGCTTGAATGGGCACTCACCGCCCCATAGTTGAATGCAGAGAAGCTGAACAGCAATCCAAATTGGGGAAAGGCGGTCATTGTGACTCCAATCGTCACTGAATTCGAGCAGGTGACTCGCGAACTCAAGCTGCAACCTGACCAGTACATCACATCAACTCGACTTCGCGAGTGGGCACATCTCAACAGGAATTCAAAATACATTCCAGAACCTCTTCTTAAGGCGTGGGGTTTTGAGATTGAGAAACACTGTAAACGTACTTGCACTGGACGAACTTGTTGAACTGCCGTGTGCGGACTAGCGGATTTGTGGCACTGTGAGTAGTGAGTCCCGGCACACGCGGTGGGGATTCTGAAGCAGGGGTCGAACCGCAGGTATTGGTCGGCGGAGAGCCTCAGCCTTGCACAACTCTCATTTCAACAAGGTCACGACAAGTCCGATGGTCGCCGCGAACATCGCTGCCGTGACCTCCTGATTCGCGCCGGGAGTTTTTGTGCGTGGGCTGTCGTATTGGTTGGGTACTCAATGCGGCAATCCTCCGTCTTCCGCGACATGCATAAGACAACCTCTCCAGAGCTGCTGAGCATCCAGCCAGACAGGGGTAGCTGTCGGGCCCCTTTCGTAGACTAGGCAGTAAATTCGGTAGTCTTTCCTTAAGTGTGGGGCAGGGCAAGCACGGACGCACCGTGTAGCT
>Ga0326727_10007636_pt1 | contig 28366 bp, 13 predicted proteins | sample MB2enrmetagenome_FD_207643 | JGI IMG/M metagenome (GOLD analysis project Ga0326727, IMG submission 207643) | Lab enriched peat soil microbial communities from McLean, Ithaca, NY, United States - MB29MY | ecosystem: Environmental > Terrestrial > Soil > Wetlands > Peat | place: USA: New York... | reverse complement strand
GTTAATTGCGCAAGAAAAAACCGAGCGACGATGTTAGAATTTGTCACTACATTTTGACTTTTGAAAGATGCTTTCCCTCGTAAGACACCCCTCTTTTCCGCTTTTACTGTAGAAGATGGGCTTGAGGAAGGCTTTATCGCGAGTGTAATCCCAGTAGTCAAGCATCAAGCCGACCAGTTCCGGTCCCTGATTCCAAGCGTATCGCCAGAACTTGCCTAGGACGTCCCCGGGCTGATGCGCTTCGCGGTTCCAGCCGTAGTCGGCGTTGGCATAAGTGCCCCAAACGGTCATGGTTTCGGGGAAGTAACAGCCGTCGGCGGCGTAATAGAGCCTGGCGCGCGCCTCGCACAAAGGGCGGACGGATTCGTACATGCGGAAGAAGGGGCGCATCATGTCGAAATCACCGCCGGCCAGCATCGGATGATACGAAAGGCGGATGTTTTGGAACCAATGGCAATCGCCCCAGGCGCGCCAATCCGGGCTATAGGGCAGGCTCATGGCTTTGGGTTCGACCGTGAAGATGCTGCCATTGAACTTGATGGGGTAGGCGCCGCGTCCGCCGCAGGCCTGCACGTAGCGTTGAAGGTTGTAGCCGCGCGCAATCGGAGAAACCGTGTCGCCAGGACGCTTGGCCAGGAGCTTCCCCTGCAGATAGATGCTTGCCGCGCCGGTGGCGCTGTCAACGGTGGCGGCGACCTGCTGCCAGCCGCCGGCATGCACCGCGCCTGGGAGAGTGCCAAGAGTTGTGCTGCCGACGATCAGCCGAAGCGCGGCGCCGGGCTGCAGATCGAAAAGGAATCCATCTGCGCCTCCGGCAGTCATCTTGTCAAAAATGCGGCCCCCTTCCGCGCGGTCGGGGTTGATCCAGGCTCCGAGAGTGAAGCCGCGTTTGAAGTTCAATTTGTCATTGGGAATATCGCGCGGAGTGCCATCGCCGGCGGCCAGCAGACCATCCTCTATGGGCGCGGCCTGGTCAGGGGCGGCGGCGGCCAGCCGACTGATTTCCTCCGGCGAGAGCGGCCGGTTGAAGACGGCGACGCGGCCGATGGCGCCGGGGAAAGGGTTCTGTTCATTGGAATCGTAACCGATGCGCAACGGATGCCGCTCCTCGGGAATCGGCAGTCCCATTCCAGCATCGGTGATGACCCAGGAGCGGTCCCAGAATTTCCGCCACCAGGCCCTCGTGCGGCGAACGGCATCGTCGGCGTTTGCATCACCGGCCGCGAGTTTCTTGGCTTGATCCAGCCAGGCCCCGGCCGTGGGAGTCTGACCGCACGGGACCGCCACGCGCAGAGCAAACGACGTGACGGGCGCGATGGTCTGGATGGCGTGTCCCTCCGCCGAGTTGAATCCAGCTCCGGTCAGCCAGCCGCCGAAGGTGCGATGCAACAACGGATCGTGAGCCTTGTCGGCCACGGATACGAGTGATTGGTGTTGGATGGTGGAGTGAAAGGCGGCGGACTCTTCGTTGCGGTGATACCACGCCGCCGCCGCTTCCAATCCGGCTGGGAAGACGTCGGCCGATTCAGAAAGTTCGAAAGGGGCCTGGCGCAGGCTCCAGGCCGAGTCTTGTTCGTCTCCGCTGGCCAGCACGTGGCGCTGCGCGCGCCAACTCTCAATGGTCGCCGTCACCTTCAGCGGGGAGGCGGACTGTCCCACGAGGTGTATCACCGGGTGATCGCTGTCCACGAAGACGCGGAGCGTCGCCTTGTTCCTGCCCTGGCCGGCAGTGATTTCGCACGCGCCGTCGCCGAGTTTCAACTCCTGGCGAAAGGGTGCGCCGGAGACAAAGGGATTTGGGGAGAGCGCCACGCGTATCTGCCCAGGTTTCAGCAGACGTGAAATCTCGCTGAACGAGTCGCTGCGGCCGATGCAGAAGACCAGATCACCGTTCTCTTCCACCCAGAGGTTTAGGCCGACCTCGCCGTTGCCCAGCGGCATCGAACCGGCCGCGTCCTTGCTTGGAGTGGTCCAGATGACGTTGTATGGTTCGGTCCAGTGTGGCCCCGCCAGGACGGCGGCGGCGAACAACAGCGGCATCACACATCCGAGGTAGGACGCCCTTCGGAAGGCGTTTCCGGTAAATCCACGCGCCGGCATTGGTTTATTGCTGCCTCCCCTCGGCTTCGCCCTCGCCACCGGGTTGGATGACATCCGACGCGCGCGAAGAGGGCGTCACGGTGAGTTTCTCCACCTTGCCGCGGCGATAGACGCATTCGACGGTCGTGTTGCGGGCCGCGTGCAGCTTGAAGCTCACGTCCCAATCTTTGGGCCAGGCGGGGAGGAGGCGGATTTTGTCGCCATCGCTTTGCAGCAGCATCAGGTCGGTCGTGTTGAGCAGGTTGCCGCCGTGGTTTTGATCGGGCAGCCAATCGTAATTCGGTCCCCAGGTGGCGAGCCAGCGGTAGGCCGGGTGGGAGTTGGCGCATTTGACCTGGAGAATGCGGGCGGCTTCGTCGGTCAAGCCCAGTAGCGCGGCGCAGTTGCCGTCGTAGCCCCAGCCGTTATCCAGGCGGTTGGCGCGGTGGGCGTAGGCGGCGCGGGCTTCTTCCAATCCCGGCTTGCCCAAGCCGTAGAGCCGGAAGGGCCAAACGGCGTAGAGTTCGGGATTCTCACAGTTGCTGCGCTCGTTCTTGTATTTCTGAGCGGGAGCCAGGCGGCCCTGCTCCACCGGCACCGCGGGGCAGGCCGCTTTTATCTTCGCGAAGAACGCGCGGTCTCGCGCCGTGGTCAGTTTTTCCGGCAAGGCGCACAGGCGGGCGGTGATGTTGTTCAATCCCGCCACGCTCGGCATGTCGTTGACCACGTCCTCCCAGAAGGTTTCCACCGCTTGGGTGGGGTCCAGGATGATCGCGCCTTTTTCATCTTTCTTGAACCGTGTGTCGAAGTACTTCAGCACCGAAACGGCCATCGGCAAGACCTGCTGCTTGAGGAATGCTTCATCGCGGGTGTAGTCCCAGTAGTCGAGCATCAGGCTGACCAGTTCCGGCCCCTGGTTCCAGGCGTACCGCCAGTAGTGGCAGAGGATGTCCCGGGGCGGATGCCCGCCGCGGTCCCAGCCGTAGTCGCCGTTGGCATAAGTGCCCCAGACGGTCATGGTTTCGGGGAAGTAACAGCCTTCCGCGCCGTAATAGAGCCTGGCCCGCGCCTGGCACAGGGGGCGGACGTTTTCGTACAGTCGGAAGAAGGGTTTCATCATCTCGAAATCGCCGCTGGCCAGCATCGGGTGGTACATGTGGCGGACGTTCTGGTACCAGTGGCAGTCGCCCCAGGCGCGCCAATCCGGGCTATACGGCCGGCCAATGGCTTTGGGTTCAACGGTAAAAATGCCGCCGTTGAACTTGATGGGGTAGGCGCCGCGGCCGCCACAGGCCTGCACGTAGCGTTGCAGAGTGTAGCCCCGCGCGATGGGGGAAACACTATCGGTGATGACCCAGGAGCGGTCCCAGAATGCCCGCCACCAGGCGGTCGTGCGGCGAAGGGCATCGCCGGCATTCGCAGCCTCGGCGGCGAGTTTCTTCGCCTCCTCCATCCACGCTTGGGCCGTCGGCGTCTGGCGGCACGGGACCGCCACCCGTAGCGCAAAGGACATGGTGGGTGCGATGGTCTCGATGGCGTGTCCCTCCGCCGACTTGAATTCCGCCCCGGTCAGCCACCCGCCGAAGGTGCGATGCAACAACGGATCGTGAGCCTTGTCCGCCACCGACTCCAGCGACTGGTGTTGGATGGTGGATGAAAAGGCGACGGACTCTTCGTTGCGGTGATACCACGCCACAGCCCCTGTCAATCCGGCGGGGAAGACGTCGGCCGATTCCGAAAGTTCGAATGGCGCCTCCCGCAGGCTCCAGGCCGACCCTTGTTCGTCTCCCTTGGCCACCGCGCGGCGTTGCGTGCGCCAGCTCTCGACGGTCGCCTTCACCGTCAGCGGCGAGGCGGACTGCCCCGCCAGATGCACCACCGGACGATCGGTGTCCACGAAGACCCGCAGCGTCACCTTCTTTTCGCCCTCGCCGGCGGTGATTTCGCACGTGCCGTCGCTCAGTTTCAGTTCCTGGCGGAACGGAGCGCCGGCGAGAAACGGATTGGGAGAGAGCGACACGCGCACCTGGCCGACTTTCAGCAGCCGGGAAATCTCGCTGAGCGAGTCGCTGCGGCTGATGTAGAAGAGCAGGTCGCCGTTCTCTTCCACCCACAGATTGAGGCCCACCTCGCCATTGCCCAGCGGCATCGAACCGGCCGCATCCTTGCTCGGAGTGGTCCAAACGACGTTGTACGGTTCGGTCCAGTGTGGCCCGGCCAGCGCGGTGGCGGCACATAGGAGGGAAATCAGGCAATGGTTCAGGGTCATTCTTCGCCTTCAATAGTAAAAGGTGCTGTCGTCGGACGCCCCGCCGCTGGCCCGGGGCAGAAACAAATTCCTTGGACGAACGATGACGCTGCCGTCGGCGTAGCAGACCGGCTGGTCCTTTGACAGCGACCAGACCGAGAAGGGGTCGCCGGAATCGGGCGTCCGATCAAAGCCTCCCAGATGGCCGAGATCCCAATAAACGCCGCCGGGGGTCTTGCTGATCCGATGCGTCAGGAACGCCCGTTGGCTGGTGCAATCAACCGTCAACACGGGCCACGCCGGCTCAATCGTCCCCTCACTGGGACTGGTGGTTCCCAATGGGTTCAAGTACGTGACGGGATTGCCGTCTTCATCCTTGTAATTGGCGAACCACATATAGCCCGTTTCAACATACTCATTGTTCCCGTCCCACCCGCCGTAATTGTTGTAGTTGACGGTGGTGCTGGCAAAATAGGTGCCAACGTCGTAGCCCCCCCGGTTAATCAGGCCAAATGTGTTCGCCAGTATCGGGCAAATCGTCAATTGCGTGTTCTTGATATAAGTGCCCCGCATCAAGTCCACGATGTCTTGCGGCGCGGCCGGATTGGGGCCGGTGGAAGTCGGGGATTTCTGGTAATCCGGGCTTGGATCGTTGTGGAAACAGAATTTTCCTTTGAAATCGTCCGCGTAAATGAACTGTCCAAGGTACATCTGCCTTATGCTGTTCACGCAGTAGGTGCGCTGGGAGATGTACTTGCTCTTGGAGAGGGCCGGCAACAGCATCGCCGCCAGAATGGCAATGATGGCGATGACGACCAGCAGTTCAATGAGCGTGAATCCGGCCCGGCGCCGGGGCGGGCCGGCGGTCGGAAACGAGGCCGGGGAAGCTGCTGTTGACGGTGGGCCGGAGGCTTGCATAATCATGCCTGTTTCTCTCTGGAGAAAACCATGCCGGAGATTGTCACGCGCGTCTGTATTTGTCAATAGGTTCCTTGTGGCTTATTCTTCCTCCTGGTCAACACCCGATTGAGCGTGGAGCAGATCGCGGAGCGGACCGGTTTTCCCAACCGGCACTATTTCAGCCGCGTCTTCAAACACGTCACCAGCGAGTCCCCGGCCCTCTTTCGCGCCAAACACGGCGGCGACTTCCCGAGCGGTGCGTAGCCGCCCCGCGGCCCCGGCCGGAGAAACATTGCTCTCGATTCGAACGGAATCTTCCTTCTCAGCGGGTTGCCCACCGGGTAGAGTGGGGGGCCTGTGGCGGCGACGCTTTACAACCTGATTCCGCGGGACGAACGGCCCGGCAATGATGTTTTGCTGGGGCGCTTCCTCGAATATGCCGAGGGCCGGCGCCTCCGGCTTTATGCCGCGCAGGAGTCGGCCATCCTGGAATTGTTCGAGGAGAAGAACGTCATCCTCAACACCCCCACCGGTTCGGGCAAATCGCTCGTCGCCACCGCCCTGCTGTTCCAGGCCCTGGCCCAGGGCCGGCGCGCGGTTTACACCTGCCCGATCAAGGCGCTTGTCAATGAGAAATTCATGGCGCTCTGCCGCGAGTTCGGCCCGGAGAACGTCGGCTTGAGCACCGGGGACGCCTCGGTCAACCGCGAGGCGCCGCTTTTTTGTTGCACCGCCGAAATCCTGGCCAACATCGCCCTCCGCCAAGGGGCGGCGGCCAACGTGCAGGAGGTGGTGATGGACGAATTTCATTACTACGCCGACCGCGAGCGCGGCGTGGCCTGGCAAGTGCCGCTCCTGACCCTGCCGCAGGCGCGGTTCCTCTTGATGTCCGCCACCTTGGGCGACACCACTTTCTTCGAGACGGAACTGACGCGACTGAACGGCCGCCCGACCACGGCCATCGCCTCGCAAGACCGTCCCGTTCCCCTGGATTACGCCTATTCCGAGCTGCCGCTGGCCAACACGCTGGAAAGCCTCGTGGCCGGCGGCAAGGCGCCGGTCTATGTGGTCCACTTCACGCAATTGGAGGCGGCCCAGAGCGCGCAGGATTTCACCAGCCTCAACGTCTGCACCCGCGAGGAGAAGAGCGCCCTGGGCGCCGCCCTGGCCGGCTTCCGCTTCAGCAGCCCGTACGGTCCCGAAATCGGAAAGTGGCTCAAACACGGCATCGGGCTGCACCACGCGGGGCTGCTGCCCAAGTACCGCGTGCTGGTCGAGCAACTGGCGCAAAAGGGGTTGCTCAAAATCATCTGCGGCACCGACACGCTGGGGGTGGGCATCAATGTCCCCATCCGCACCGTGCTCTTTACACGCTTGTGCAAGTTCGACGGGCAGAAGACCGCCATCCTCACCGCCCGCGATTTCCATCAAATCGGCGGCCGGGCCGGGCGCAAGGGTTTTGACGATCGCGGCTGGGTGGTGGCGCAGGCGCCCGAACACGCCATCGAAAATCTCAAGCTGGCCGGCAAAGCGGCGCGCGACGGGAAAAAATCCGTCAAACGCCACCCGCCGGATAAAAACTTCGCCAATTGGGACAAAAACACCTTCCTCCGGTTGATGGCCGCGCCGCCCGAACGGCTGGCCTCCCGCTTCCAGGTTTCGCATGGAATGCTGCTCAACGTCCTGAGCCGCGCGGGCGACGGTTGCGCGGCGATGCGGCGGCTCATTCGCGATTGCCACGAAAGTCCCAAGGCCAAGAAGGGGCACACCCGGCGCGCGTGGCAACTGTTCCGTTCCCTGGTGGAACGCAAGATCATCGAGTTCATTCCCAAAACCGAGCAGGGCGCGTCTCTGCGCGTCAACGCCGCCTTGCAGGACGATTTTTCCATGGACCAGGAGTTGTCCATGTATGTGCTGGAGACCATTCCACTGATCAACCCGGAGCAGCCGGATTACGCCCTGGTCCTGCTCACGCTGGTCGAAGCGATCCTGGAAGACCCGGACATCATCCTGCGCAAACAGCTTGACAAGCTCAAGACGCAGCGGATGGCGGAGATGAAGATGGAAGGGCTGGACTACGAGGAGCGGATGGAGGAACTGGAAAAGCTCGAGTACCCCAAACCGAACCGCGAATTCGTCTATTCGACCTTCAACGACTTCGCCGCGCGGCATCCGTGGGTGGGGCAGGAAAACATTCGTCCCAAGTCCATCGCGCGGGAGATGTTCGAGTCGTTCCGCTCCTTTTCCGATTATATTCGCGACTACGAATTGCAACGGGCCGAAGGGATTCTGCTGCGCCATCTGAACAGTGTTTACAAGGCGCTGGCCCAAACCGTCCCCGACACGGCCAAGACCGAGCCGGTGCGCGAGATGGAACTTTACCTCGGCACGATGATCCGCCAGGTGGATTCCAGCCTGCTGGACGAATGGGAAAAAATGCGCGATCCCAATTACCTTCGCGCCGAGACCAAGGAAGTCCGCCCGCCCGGCGCCGAAGCCGCCGAGGCGGACATCACGCGGGACGCCGGGGCCTTCACGGCGGCGATTCGCCATCGCATCTTCTCCTTCCTTCGCGGGTTGGTCATCGGCGATTTCGAGCAGGCCCTCGCCCACCTCACCTCGCCAAACGATCTCGACGGCCAGCCGTGGTCCGCCGAGCGACTGCAACAGGCGCTGGACGCCTACCGCGCCGAGCACGAACGCATCGCCCTCGACCCCGAGGCCCGCAACGCGCGCCACACCTACGTCACGCCATCGGAGGACAAAAAGACCTGGCGCGTGCAGCAAATGCTGGTGGACCCGGAGGCACACAACGACTGGGTGGCCGAGTTCGTGGTGGACCTGGACGAGTCGCGAAAACTGACCGAGCCTTCCGTCCGTCTGCGCCGGATTGGAAGTTTGGCGTAACCATTTCACTTCACGGTCAACGGAATGGAATCGTCGCCGCGGGATTGAACTTGGACGATTCGTTCGCCGTCCACGACGACCTGGTAGGCGAGGCCGGCGCGGGCTTGGATGCGGGCCTGGCCGCCGCGTATGGCCACGGGAAATGGGGCGACGATGCGGTGCCCGGCATTGGTGGCGACGGCGAGGGAATCGAGTCTGCCTTCCAGCGCCAGACGCAGGCTGACGAGGGCGCAGGGGTTGATGGCGGGGCCGTTGCGTTGTTGACTGGCAAGATTGAACGAGTCCGGCTCACAACCGGCGAATTGGCCGGACGGGAATTGCATCTGCTCGGCGGCGGCCAAAATCCCCGTGGCGACCTGCTTCCAGTCAAGCGTATGGTCGAAGGGCGCGAGCATCGCCAGCGCGTCCGCATAGACGTAGCCGCACCATTGGACGGGCAGGCCCATCCAGTTGGGCGCCTGCCAGCCGGTGGCGCCAAAAACGGCGATGGTGGCGTAGGCCATGATCGGCTCGTCGCTCCATTGATAGACAAAGGGCAGGCCGGTGATCGCCCAGGCGCGCGCGCGGTCAAGGTAATCGCGCTGCCCGGTCAGTTCGTAGCCGCGCACATAAGCGTGAACGAGGTGGGCGGCGGCCAGGATGTCCGGCGTGTGCAACGGGACCTCCCAGGTTTGCGCGCCGCGCGGATCGCGGAAATGTTTCATGAACTCCAGCGCCTTGAGGCCGGCTTGCAGCGAGGCGGCGTCGCCGGTGAGCCGCGCGTGCTCCAATAATTCGACGGCGCGCGTGGCGCAATAGCCGCTGGCGGTGTCCTCAAAATGCCCGCGCCGGAATTTACCGTCGTAACGAAACGAGCCGTCGGGTTTTTGTTCGGCGATGATGGCGCGGGCGCCGGCCGCGCGCATGGCCAGCCACTCGCCGGCCCGGCCGGTGAGAAAATAAATCGAATCGTCTGTGATATGCGAACCGTCCGGCACCAGCCGGGGCAGCGATGGGATTTGACCCGTCAAACGCCAGACCGTCGAGGCCTCATCGGCGTAGGGCTGGCGCCCCCAGTTTGTCTCCGCGCAGTGGCCCCAGCCCTCGGCGGTTTTGAGCGGCGGGCCGCTTAATGCAGCCAAGCATAAATCAAGCTCCGCCTGCCGCGGGCGCGGCGCAGTTGGCAGCGGCGGCAGCCCCCGCCGTTGCGCCGTCCACAGGATAGCATCCTCGATCGGTCCGGGCGGGCGGACGAGGATGGCGCATTCGATGTTCTTTCCGCGCAGGGAGGCGCGATGGCCTTCCGGCCCGTCCAGGAAATTGGGCGTGGCAAAGACCGGCTGCAAGGACATGTCGCGCCAGGTCATCGCCGCCGTGGCGCGATCGGTGACGAACGCCATCAAGGGCATGGTGACTTTCCGCGGGTCCGGGGCGAAGCGGATGTGTTCATCGGTTTCAATGTCCAAGGTCGAGGAGGACTGCTCGCCCCTGGCCAGGTACTCCAAGCCGGCGAACAGACCTTGTTCCAGAGGCCCGAAGGCGCGCAGCACCGGACCTTCGCACGGACGATCGCTTTGAATCTTGGCCGTGATCACGTCCTCCTGCAACGACAGGTTCAGCGTGACGCCGTCGCCGCGCCACCGGAGGGCGTTGCCTTTGGCGGTCAATTTCAGTTTGGGCGTGACGCCCTCCCGGCTGATCAACGGCGCCAGAACACCGATGAGGCGGCCGTCCAGTTCGATGCGCGCGCCGGAGCCATCACGCGCCGCGCGCACCGCCAGGCCGCCGGACTGGAGGCTGGCCCAATCGGCCGCCGCCTCGGAGTCAATAATGAAAACAACGCGGTGGAGGGTTGGCAGCCCGGCGGATTGGATGGCGATGTCGTGTGCGCGGAAGGGCTCATTGTCCAGCCATAATTCGGAAAACGCCGTCGTGGCGCCCGCAGGAAGGGTGCGATGCAGGCCATCTATCGTGAATGAAACCGGTTCCGTGGAATAGTTTTTCAACCGTCCGGTGACGTTGGAGCCGTAGGTGTGGACTGATTGAATTTCCAGCGGGTGCAACGTCGTGCGCAGCAGTTCAAAGGATTCGACCTCGATCACGCCGGGGGCCTCAGCCGGGTCCAGACGCAACCGCTGAATGGTTCCCTCGGCGGCCAGCGCGACGGTGTAATCGTGCCATTGGTTGTCATGAATGAGCTGGAAATGCTCGCTGTGAGGCTCGTTGAAATCCGGCGCCGCCGCGGTGGCCCAAAAGACTTGGCCGTTGCCGCCGGCCGCGCATTTCAGGCGGAGCCGCGCAGTGACCGGTCCGGCGATCTGAATGGGCGGCCCAAACAGATACGGATCATTGCCGCTGCTTTGAATGCGCAGGACGCCGCCGGCGGCGGCGAGGGCGCAATCGTGCGTCGCCGTCCATCCCGCGGCATCCGTCTTGAAGGTCCACTCGAGCACCTTCCCGGTTCCGACGACGGCTCGCGGGTAAGGATTGATTTCCTGGGCGGGGGCCATCCCGGACAGAGCGGCAAAAAGGATGCACCCGATAAAAGGTGCGAAAACTGGCTGCGCGATTCTCATTTCAAAGTTCAAAGTTCAAGGTTCAAGGTTCAAGGTCCAGCCTGGAACTGGAAGAGGCAAAAAGATGGGGCAAAAACATGAAGACCGGAGATTTTTTTGCCCCCATCTTTCTGCCTGTCGCCCTGTCGGTACTTGGTGAGTGGCAGGTGTTTTTTCATGTTTCATGCGCGCCTATAATTTGTTTTTGGTCGGATTTACTCGGATTTAGTCGGATTTGGTCGCATTTTTCAAGGTTCAACGTTCAAGGTTCAACGTTCAAGGTCCGGCCCGGAAGTGGAAGAGGCAAAAATTGCCGGTTCGGGCCGCCATCCGGCCCGATCAAACCTTGTTGGAAGCCTGTTTTCACTTTGATTGGGTTTGATTAGGTTTGATTGGGTTTGATCGGGTTTGATCCTGAATCTGTTTATGAAAACGGTTTGGCGAAGGACGCAAAGGACGGAAGAGACGATAATGGCGCCCCGGCGACTGGCCGCGCGGTTATCCCGGCGAACGTGGATTGAAACGTAGCGGAACAGAGCCGGGACGGCTCTGCCACCATGGCTGCGTCAGGGCCTGACGGCGGCGGATTGAACATTCGTTCACTCATGCGGCGATTATGGCACATCCGGGAACAACCGTTAAACCCTCAGTAGTGTTTTAGGCACGATTTTTTTGAGGCTGTTTTTGCGATGCAAACGCCACCGTCTCAAGCGGATGCGAATTCCAAGACCGAAAAAGTGCCTGCAAAAGTGTTATTTTTTTGTCGTGCGGCCCCGGTTTTTCTGCCAAAACGGGCGGAATTTGAGCGGGAGGATTGGCAAGTTGCTGATTTCCAGATTCTTCCGGTGAGCGAGACTCAGGATTTCATGGCTTTCCGGAGTTTTTTGACTGTGGCGCGGGATTCGCGCTGGAGAAGGCGGGCGGGCAACAAAAGATGCCATTATGCAGAACTAACGCGTTTGCGCGTTTGCGCTTGCCAGAACTGACCCGTTTGCGTTTGCGTTTATATTTTGAGATCGGCTCCTTCACTGTGAGGGGGTGATTGGCTGCGACGGCACGTCAAGCGCCGGAATTTTCAGTGCGTCGGAATCCAGTTTTAAACGCACAATCGTGTCAACCCCGTCGAGGGAGGTCTTGGGGACGGTCACGACGAGCTTGCCGTTCTCCAGACTGAACTCAACTTGGGCGCCCCCGAGCAGCGCGGCGGATTCGATTTTAGCGGGAAGCGCAGGCAATTGGATGCGCCCGTCGTCAGAATGCAGAATGTGCAGGTAAACGGTGCGGCCCTTGCGCGTGCTGGCGAGGGATTGAGTGGATTTCCAAGGTCCGCCGCGGGTGCCGTAAATGCTTTCGCCGTTCCGCGCCATCCACACGCCGATTTTCTTGACGAGGTTGGCCTGTTCCGGATCAATCACGCCGTCCGGGCGCGGCCCGACGTCGAGCAAAACATTCCCATCGTTGCCGGCGCCGCGAATAACCATGTCCAGACACGCGGCCAACGACTTGACGCCATCCTGCGCACCGCCCCAGGTCCAGTTGTCGTGGGCGGAGGTTGTCATGCACGATTCCCACGGACGGTTCGTCTGGAACTGGCCGATTTCCTGCTCCGGGGTATCGTAGTCGCCCCCGTCACCGGTGCGGTCGTTGATGAGGATGTCGGGTTGAAGTGAACGGACGAGCTTGATGGTGTTGGCGCCACGGCCCTTGAACAGTTGCGGCACGTCATTCCAAATGGTGAGGAGGGGGCCGTAATGGGTGATCAGTTCAGTGATCTGCGCCAGAAGATAGCGGTTGTAGGAGTCAATATCCGACTTTTCGCGTTTGGTTTGGCCGCCGGGACTGGTGAGGGGGAAATCAGGGTGATGCCAGTCGCACACGGAATAATAGAGGCCAAGCGCGATGCCTTGCTTCTTGCACGCCGCGGCCAATTCCTTGACCACGTCGCGATGAAAGGGCGAGTGCATGATGTTATAGTCGGTCTGCTTGGTGTCCCAGAGACAGAAACCGTCGTGGTGTTTGGTGAGAAAGACCATGTATTTCATGCCTCCAGCCTTGGCCAGGCCGGCCCATTGGTCGGCGTTGAAATTGGTCGGGTTGAATTGCTTGTAGAGATTGTCGTAAACCTCAATGGGCGTTTGCGCGCCACGCGACCAGCCAATCTCTTTGGCCGTTAAACTGACCGGCCCCCAGCAAACAAAGAGGCCGAAACGCAGCGCCTGCCAGCGAGCAACGGCGTCGGGATCGGGCTTGGGCCACGAAGGCTCGGAGGCTGAAGAAGCGGAGTTGGTTGGTTCGGCCCGGACGGTGTTGAGCGGGTGCATCAAGGCACAGGCCAGCAGAACATGAAGAAATGATTTTTTCATAGTGTCAATATTAACACAGCCATCCCGCAGAAAATACAAAAAAGTGAATTAGTCGCGGCTGGCTGGCGGAGGACTGTCCGCCTTGCCAAGGAAAATGAAAAAACACAAACTTTTCGGATGATCCGGTTTTTCCGCCTTCGCCAGGAGGCTACGGCGCGACAAGTCCGCCTTCGTTGAAACCTCCGCCTTTGTTGAAACTTCCGCCGTCGCCAGAGCTTTAGCGGACAGGATGGCGGACAAGATGGCGGGACAGGCGGGAGAAGGCGGGGAAAACGGCAGAGGAATGATGGGCAAGGGAATGGAGGCCGAAGAGTGATGGGACGGTCTGGGTTCTCTGACGTTTTCGGCGGAACACGCCGCGCTTGTAGCTTTTTCCCAAGAAATCGAGTTTCGGCTCGACGCCCGCCGTCGCCAAAGGCTATGGCGCGCCAAGGAGTCTCGCCATCTACCGGCCATGACTGATGCATTACCCGTTTTCCGCCTTCGCTCTGCGAGCTACGGCGCGACAAGTCCGCCAAGACGGGTGGATTTTGGGCGACTGAATTTGTCAGTTATTGATTGGACGGGCGGAATTGAGTTTGTTCGTGGGCGTCGGGGCACTGGGCGGCGGGGCTTGTTTCCCGGCCCATTGCCAGGATAGTTGGAGGTCGGAAAGGTAGGCGGGGTGTTTCTTTGGCGGAACGGGTTTGAGAAGGAATGGCTTTGTGACAAAGGAGGATTGGGTGACAATGGCGCTGAGGTCAACGGGACTGGAACGAAGATCAATGTCGCCAACGCAGTGACCGACGGTAAGGCGGAGGACGTTGTTGGTCAGAGGAAGAGCGTCATGATCAAAGAGTTTGCAGGAGAAATGAATTGAAAGCAGAGGCAAACGGGGGCCAGCCTGACGAAGAGCATGCGCATACCAAAACAGAGAGAACAGCGGGTCGCAAGGGTTTATTCTAAATCCGAATGAGGAGATTAAGGTTAAGATTAAGATTAGGATTAGGATTAAGATTAAGATTAAGAGCCAGCAAAGGGGACCTGGAAAAGTGATCCCGCGATCCCACCCACGGCTCAAAAATGCTTTGGGCTTGGGCAGGGCGGGGGTATAGATGAATTATGAGAGTTGAAGGTCAGCGTGGCATTGTGAAATGGGACGGCGGCGGCAGCGCTGCTTTGGGAGGCCAGGCCGCCCGGCGCCAGCGTGATGAAATCCCTGCTGTCTGGTCAAATTAACCATGTCCAAGAGCATCTGCGTCTCGTGCGGTCAACGCCTGGAGTTTGCGGCCGAAATGGCCGGGCGGGAGGTGGCCTGCCCGAAATGCGGCGCCAAGACATTTTTGGACGCCCCGCCCGTCCCGACCATCCGCATCCCCCAACAGAGAGACCCGGCGGAACGGGAGCCGGGGACCTCGCCGGCGGGGCCGGTGGCCGGACGGATCATTGAGAACATCGAGAGGGTGATCGTGGGCAAGCGGGATGAGATAGTATTGACGCTGGCGGCGTTCCTGGCCGGGGGGCACACGCTGCTGGAGGACGTGCCCGGGGTGGCCAAAACGATGCTGGCCCGCGCGCTGGCGCGCAGCCTGGGCTGCTCCTTCAAACGCATCCAATGCACGCCGGACCTGCTGCCCAACGACATCACCGGCAGTTCGATCTTCAACCCCAAATCGGCGGATTTCGAGTTTCGGCCCGGGCCGATCTTCGCGCAGATCGTGCTGGCCGACGAGATCAACCGGGCGACGCCGCGGGCGCAATCGGCGCTGCTGGAGGCGATGGCCGAGGGGCAGGTGACGGCCGACGGGGCCAAGTATGAATTGGAGCCGCCTTTTTTTCTGATTGCGACGCAAAACCCGATTGACCACGAGGGGACCTTCCCGCTGCCGGAGGCGCAGTTGGACCGGTTCCTGGTGCGGCTGAGCCTGGGCTATCCGGAGACGGAAGCGGAAATAGCCATGCTGCAACGGCACCGATTGCGCCATCCCATCGAGGACCTGCAAGCCGTGGCCACGGCGCAGGACGCGCTGGACTGCCAGCAGGCGGTGCGGCAGGTGCACGCGGATGAAAAAATCAACCGTTACATCGTGCAACTCATCCAGGCCACGCGCGAGCATCCCGATCTTTCGCTGGGCGGCAGCCCGCGGGCTTCGATGTCGCTGCTGCGGGCGGCGCAGGCTTTCGCGGCGGTTCACGGGTTCGATTTCGTCATGCCCGATGATGTCAAGCAGATGTTTCCGCACGTCCTGGGCCACCGGCTGATATTGCGCCCGGAGAGCCGGCTGCGCAAATTGACGGTGGGGCGCGTGCTGAACGAGGTGCTCAACTCGGTGCCGGTGCCGCAGATGCCCGCCGCCGCCTTCGCGCGATGAAATGGATTGGCGGTACGATGGCGCTGCTGGCGCTGGGGTTGGTTCTGCACCTGAGCCTGCTGATCTACGCCATGTACGTGCTGCTGGGGGTGCTGCTGTTGAGCCGGTTTTTCACGCGGGCCTGGACGGAGGGGCTTGAGGCGCGGCGCTTCGGAGAGGACGACGTATCGGAAATCGGCGGCAGCAGCGAGATCAAAGTCGCCGTGCAAAACACCGGGCGGCTGGCCATTCCGTGGTTGCTGCTGGAAGATGCGCTGCCGCGCCAGGCGCTGACGGAAGCGCCGCACCGGCTCAAAGCGGCGGGGGCGCGGCTGGCACTCACGCGCCTGGGGCCGGGGGAAACCAAGGTGCTGGATTACCGCGTGCAGTTTCTGATGCGCGGTTACTATCAACTGGGGCCGCTATCGGCGGAGACGGGGGACGTTTTCGGGCTGCACCGGCGATTCCGGGTGATGACCGAACCGCGCTTCGTGCTGGTGCCGCCGAAGGTGGCGCCGCTGGAAGGATACAATCTGGCCTCGCGCCGGCCGATTGGGGAAATCCGGCTGGCCCACCGACTGTTCGAGGACCCGACGCGGCAGGCGGGAGTGCGGCCCTACCAGCGCGGGGACCCGTTGAACCGGATACATTGGCGGGCGACGGCGCGGGCGGGCCAGTTGCAAAGCCGGGCTTATGAAAGCTCGTGCGTGGCGGGGGCGACGTTTGTTCTTGACTTCCACCGGCGCAGTTTTTCCGGCGCCACCGCCAGCGCCTCCGCCGAGCTGGCGGCCGTCACGGTCGCCTCGCTGGCCAACGCGGTCCACCTGACGGGACAACAGATGGGCTTTGTCTCCAACGGGCGCGACGCGGCCGACCGCGTCCGGGAAGAAGGCTGGCGGGCCGATTTTCTGACGCGCGGCGAGGCGCGGGCGCGGGCGGAGGAAGGGCAAAAGAACACGCGCCTGCGGCCGGTGATCCTGGAGGCCGCCAAGGGAGAGAAGCAACTGAACGAGATTCTGGCGGCCTTGGCGCGATTGGAACACACCGACGGCCTGGACTTCGCGGCGATGACGCGGGAGGCCGCGTGCAGAATTTCGCGCGACACCACGGTGGTCGCGGTGCTGGGCCACGTGACGCCGGAGAGCGCGGTGGCGTTGGGAGACCTGGCGCGGCGCGGTTTGCTGGTCACGGCGCTGGTCGTTTCCATTGAGACGGCGGCGGTGCCGGATTGGGCGCGTCCGCCGGACTGGGCGCAGATGCTGCTGGGCCAGGGCATTGATTTCCGGGTGGTCAACAGCGAGGAAGCCGTCAGCAACCTGTGCGCGGAGGCGATCATCCGATGATATGAGCAAACCGCAAAAGACGGCGGCGGACTTGATGGTAACGGCGCTCAGCCCGGCATTGATCATGGCGCTGGTGGGCAGCCTGTGTTTTTTTCTGATCGAGGTTTTTTACCGCGGGCAGATGGCGGGGGGCGTGCGCTGGGTGATGTTTTGGTTTGTGCTGGCCATCGTGCTGGTGGGGCGCATCGCCATCGAGAAAAGCTCCGAGCACGCCGCCTTGTACGGCCTGGCGCTGGCGGGGGCGGTCTGGATTTACCTGGCGCGCACGCAGCCGGCCTGGATGTTGGGCCTCCTGCTGCTGGGGGCGGTCTGGTTTTGCGCCCACAAACTGGTGTGGGACTGCACGTTTATTGATGATGACGAGGACGCGTCGGGCCGGGGGCTGCTGCAAGGCCCGGCGCCCGCGGCCCAGCCGCTGGCGGACAAAGCCAAATTGAAACGCAAAGCCGCCAGTTCGCCGGGATTGTGGGTCGTTTATTTTTCGCTGGCGGCGCTGCCGCTTTTTGGCGTGGGGCAGGTCCTGCTGCCCGCCAACGCCGCCGGGGCGCGGCGGATGGGGCTGGCCTTGCTGGTGGTTTACATGGGCGCCGCCCTGGGCTTGCTGGTGACGACCAGTTTCCTGGGACTTCGACGATACTTGCGCCAGCGTTATTTGCGGATGCCCGCGGCCATCGCGCTGGGCTGGCTGCGGCTGGGGGCCGGCCTGAGTCTGATCATTCTGGCCGCGGCACTTTTTCTGCCGCGCCCCGGGGCCAACCAAGTGTGGACGGCGTTGCGCCACCAGGTTGACTACCGGCTCCGTCAAGCCAGCCAATACGCGACGCGAAACAATCCCCACGGCCAGGGAGAGGGCCGCGCCGGCGGGGAAACCGGCGCCAAAGAACACGAAGGCCAATCACCCTCTCCGAAGGGGGCCGCTTCGACTCCGTCCAGCCCGGCGGCGGCATCCGGCCCATCCGCGCCCGCGGCGGCGTCCACTCCGGCGGGCCAGGCCGGGAGCGTCTATAATATCCTGCGCGCGGCGCTGTGGGTGATGGCGGCAGTGGCCGCGGGCTGGTGGCTTTTTCGCTGCCGCCACCTGTTGGTGGAAATGGCCCGGTCGCTGGCCGCAGCCGCGCGGGATTTTTTCCGAAAGCTGCTCGATTTGACGCCCGCCCGGCCGCGGGCGCGGGGGAGCGAACCGGCCCCGCACCGGCCCAAGCCCCGTCCGCTGGGCGAGTACAAGAACCCGTTCTACGCGGGCAAGGAGCACGGCCGCCCGCCGGAAGAGATTATACTTTACACATACGACGCCGTGCGGGCCTGGGCGCGGGAGCGGGGGATCGAGCCGCACCCGGAACAAACCGCGCGCGAATTCTGCCTGGAGATGGCGGCGGGCGCGCCGGAATTGGCCGGGCCGTACCGGCAATTGTCCTTTCTCTACGCCCATGCGGCTTACGGCAGGGGGCTGCCGGCCGAGTGCGACCTGGAGCCGCTCAAGGAATTGTGGCGGCGGCTGGCCTGGGACCAGGCCAACGCCCCCGCGCGGGCATGATTCCAATTGCCGTTCAAGGTGATTGGATTGTCCTGTTGCTTTTGTCCGCTGTTTTGAGGTAATGTTCCGGCGATGAATCGGACCTGTGTGCGTGTGGGTTTGGTGTTGGCGCTGATGATGGCGCTGCCTTATCGGGCGCCGGCCCCGCTGATCTATCGGCCCGGGGAGGGGTGGACTTACGAAACGCCGGGGGCCAAGGGAGAATGGCGCAAGCTGCGGGCCAAGGAGCAGTTGGAGGCGGCGCAGCAGGCCTTCGACCAGAAGAAATACCGGCTGGCCTTCAAAGCGGCGGACCGGGTGATCAAGGTGTGGCCGCTGTCGGATTACGCGCCCAAGGCCCAGTACCTGGCGGCCCGCTGCTACGAGGAACGCAAACAGGATGAAAAGGCCTTCAACGCCTACCAGACGTTGCTGGACAAGTATGCCAAAGCGGCCGACGCGACGGACGTGCAGCACCGCCAGTTTGTCATCGCGCTGCGCTTTTTGCACGGGCAATGGTTCAAGCTCTGGGGCTACATTCCGTTCTTTCCCTCGATGGACAAAACGGCGGGGATGTTCGAGAAGATAGTGCATTACGGCCCCTACGGGGAATTGGGGCCGGCGGCGCAAATGTACATCGGGGCGGCGCGGGAGAAGGAAAAAGATTATCCGCTGGCGGTGGCGGCCTACGAACTGGCGGCCGACCGTTACAACGACCGGAGAGAGGTCGCCTCCGAGGCGCTCTACAAAGCGGCGCTGGCTTACAATAAACAGACGCGCAAGGCCGATTACGACCAGAGCGTGGCCGGGCAGGCCATAGACGCTTTCAACGAATTCATGTCGCTGTATCCCGACGACCCGCGAGTGGCCGAGGCCCAGCGTAAAATCACTTCGCTCAAGGCGGTGGAGGCGCTGGGCAGCTTCCGCACGGCGCAGTATTACGAGAAGGGAAAGCAGTGGGCCGGGGCGGTGATCTATTACAACGAGGTGTTCCTCAAGGACCCGACATCGCCGCTGGCCGAGCAGGCGCGGCGGCGGATCGAAGTGCTCAAGAAGCACTTGGCGCCCAAATAGGAGGAGCATGCGCCGGCTGTTGTTATTATTGGCCGCGGCCATCCTGGCGGGATGCGCGGGCTACAAATTGGGGCCGACCAACGGCGTGCCCGCCGGCAGCCGGTCCATCCAGGTGCGGCCGTTCGCCAACAAAACGCGCGAGCCGCGCGTGACGGAGTATCTCGCCATTTCGCTGCGCAAACAATTGCAGCAGGACGCGACCTACCGGCTGGAAACCTCCGCGCGGCCCGACATCCTGGTCACGGGGGAGATCGTTCGTTTCGACCGCAGCGGATTGTCCTATGAGAACTACGACGTGCTCACGCCGCAGGAATACACCTTGACGCTGGTGGCGCGGGTGGTGGCGGTGGACGTCAACAGCGGCAAGACGAATCTGAACCGGGAAGTGTACGGGCAGACCTACATCCGCATCGGCAACGATCAAAGCAGTGCCGAGCGCCAGGCCATCCCGCTGCTGACCGACGACCTGGCCCGCCGCGCCGTCTCGATGCTGGTGGACGGGACATGGTAGCCCCGACGGGCGGGGCGCGACACCAAACGGCGCTCCCTGGCGTCGCGCGACGGGTGAGGAAATCCCAATTTTGCCATCCACACTTTTTTTAGGTGCTAATAGGTGCTAATAGGTGCTAATAGGTGCGATTTCCGCTTTCGTCTTGCGTCATGGGGATGGTTTCTCTGCGCCACCGGCTGTTGGCGACACAATAGCTGGGAGGGGGGTCGAAATGGCCCGAACTGGCTCTTTTTTGCCATCAACACAATTTTTTTTAAGTGCGATTTGGTGCGATTTGGTGCGAATAGGTGCTAATCCCGCTGTTTTTTGCGGTTGGGGCTGCGATGGAGACCGCAGATTAGTCTTAATCCAAATGAGGAGATTAAGATTAAGATTAGGATTAAGATTCTGAGAGGCTGCCCGAAAAAAGTAAAAGGCACCCCCGGTGGCGGGGGCGGGATGTGGCAGGCGAAGCGCATAGGGCATAATTGCCCCGAATCGCGCGGGCGCGACGCGGCCCGCGCCGCCAACATCCCGCCGCCGAATCCCGGTCGCAGGCTCCGGGAAATCCCTTCCGCGAGGTCCGCAAAATGTCAAAGAACAGGCGCGTGAGCGCCGCACAGTTTGCATATTACCACAAGTTCATGGGAATGCAACATTTATTTTTCACCTGAATTTACCGCAAACGACGGGCAGAATACACAGAAGCGCAACGGGAAAGAATTTCTGCCCATCCTTTTCCGTATTCGGCGTTTTTTGCGGTTCTCCCTCCTGTTGGTTGCGCGGTTTTCAGGAAATTTTTTACCACGGATTTCACCGATTTCACGGATGGAAGACCCGCCGCTTCTTATCCGTGTCAACCGTGAAATCTGTGGTCGCCTTCCTTTGGTTTGGGCTGGCCGCGCTGCGCGTCTGCACTGGGCTGTGTTTTCCGAGCCGACGCGATTTTTCTGCCGAGACGGGCGGATTTTTAACGACGGGATTTGCAGGTGGCTGATTTTCAGAGGCTTCCGCTCATCGATTATGGAAAAGGCGGGGGGAATGGCAGAGGAACCCGTTAGTGCAAAGTGCATAGTGCGGAGTGCATAATCTAGGAAAAGACGAGGAAAATGGCAGAGGAATGATTGTCAGGGGAATGAAGAGAGGTTGACGGATTTCGTTTTAGCTTCCCCGGAGGGGCGGGCCGTAAAAGGAGGCACAGATCAACACAGCGTCATCACCAAATGGTGACATCGAAAGTCAACCGGACTTTTCTTGCATAGGCGATGCTTCCGCTGGTGGGAAGAGACACGGTGTGGCCTGGAAATAAAATCGGGATGTTGAAGAAGCTGTGTTCGTAGTCTTTCCCTTAACTTCTTAAATGTCACTGCTGGATCACCGGCAAGAAGATAGCCAATCATGACCCCTTCACTCGAATACGGAGCGTAACGGCACCGAAGAAACCGTGAACGCAAGGCTTTCAAATATGCAGACACGTCAGTGTCGGTCCGCAGCACTTTCGCTTCGAGTGGGAACATTGCTCGGCGGTCCGTCCAGGAAAAAAAGCCAAAGTCAGGACTTGGTGGAGGCCGCGACTTAGTAAGTCGCGTTGCAACTTCCGGCGGTGTGTGTTGAATGTCAAATGGACATTTTTTTGGTTTCTTGCGCTGAATCCAGCTTTCGAGGTGCGAGTTTACGTTGATCTCATCATGTGGATTAAGAGTTGATGGATTTTGCAATCGTAGTGCATCGTAGCCTGTCCACACATAATTGAGCAACCGCGTGACACCATCCCTCTGCCAAGCCGTCGCAAAGGCAGGGAAATCAGACGGCATTGGGGAAGCATTCTGAGCGTTGCTCATACAAGGCGCAGCTTGGTTTTAGGCTTAACTGCGCCGTTCTGCCACGTCATGATGTCAAGGGCAATGGCGTCGGCATCGCGAAGTGCAATACTTCGTGTCCAGAAGCGTTGCTGGTCAGGTTTCACCAGGAACGCTGTTGGAACTTGGCGTCCGTCTAATTTGACAAACGAATATACGCGCACGCTACGTCCTTGATAAGTTTGATGTGCATTGGCTTCGTTAGTCCTAAGTATATCAACGAGGTTCTTTACTTGCTTGCACAAGTCCTCATTGGACAACGCTTCAGATCGGATAGGGTCTTGCCCAGGCCAGTCGAGATGGACAGCAACCAGCCGGACAGCGAGGTGCTCGTTGTCGGCTTCATGATAAACAGTAATGCAAACAGGTTTGTCATCGCCGAAGCCAGCGCGAAGCCCCTCAATTAAGAAGTGGCCATATTCCGACATACCTGGACGGGCGCGGGAGCCAATTGGATTCAGTGTCCGACTTGTATGTTGGTAGCCTGGAGACGCGGCATCTCCGCGATAATCTGGAAGTGTATATTCGCAGAGATCCTCCACAAGCGGCCATTCAGAGTGGTCCAAAGAAAACAGCTCGCGAACCCTCTCATCTACATCTTTGAATGATCTTAATCCATTCAACAAGCCATCGCGCGGGGGTGGCAACGGAAGGGCAAGGAGGTCGGAGACGAGAGGTTCCGTTCGATAAAATGCAAAGCGACCACTTTTTAGGAGCAGGAGGTAAACAGCGAACTTGCTGTTGAACAAAAGGCACGCCGCATCAAGCAAATTGCTATAGTTTGGGTCGGCACTTACGCTCACGTAACTCTGGTTGCAAATTACCCCGCCGGTACTTGGGTCAGATGTAACGGAAACCGCTCGGAGACGCGCAGTCCGCTTTGTCCAACTCGACTTGATCATCAATTGAGGAAGATCAAATGCGCGAAAGTTGGTCGAGTCTCGACTATGAACCATTAGGTCATCGGTCGTCCCCAAGTCATTGGCATGAATGTGGAGAAATGTGCCAGCAGGAAAGTCGTCTGTTTCCAGAAGGCGGCGATTTTCAAGCGCCGTTTGTCGCTTCTGGCGGTCACCACGGATAAATCCTTCGCGGCTAAAAACATGGTGCGTTGCTTCCAAGGCGCTCAAACTGTCTCCCGATGAACTATCATGTATTAAGCGAATATCGCGGCGGCCTCCCCAAATCAACATCGACCAAATGTCATCTTTGCCCTGAACCTCGCTTTGGTAAACCCAATGGCCATCGTAAGGTTCGATCACGATTCGATATTTGTCTTCAACGCCTTGTTGTCGCTTTGGAGAACAGTAATAAAACGGCTCACTGTCGGGGGAAGCGGGGCGCAAGACCGCAAGAACACACGGAGAATCCGCGTTTTCAAACAATACGCGGGTGAACGGAGCAAAGTTGAAGACGGCTTCCAGCTTGAATTCAGAAAACAGACGCCTCCGAAATTCAGGTGAGTTGAAATTTACCAACAGTGCGCCTGCAGGCTCCAGCATCGCGACTCGTCCAGTCGCTTTTGCAGTCGTCAACGCCTTGGCAAGAAACAGAGGCCCAACATTTTTATCGGCCACAGGCCATTCATGCTTCTTTGCCCAACTATCTGCCGTTTGTGTCATCATGTCTTCGCCCCACGGAGCATTGCCGATGACAAGGTCATATTGGCTCCGCTTTGGCGGATTGGATTTGAAGCCTTCGTGGGTTTCCTCAAAGAAATCAGCAGCGATAAGTCGTCGGCAATAAAGGTTGGGAAACTTGGTGCGGCGGAAATAAAGCTTGGGGTCCAGTTCATCAAGCATTGCCAGGTAGAGGCTGAACGAGGCGACACGAACGGCATCGGGGTCGATGTCAACGCCGAAGATGTTTTTTTCCAGCAGGCGTCGGGGGAATCTTGGCTCCATTGCCTTCCCTGGATTGGCCAATCGCCAGCGATGCATCAGCCGTTGGAATGCCTTCACGAGAAAAATGCCGGAACCACAAGCTGGATCGAGCACCTTAAGATTCCAGTTCGCGTCTCCCCACGGAAGAACCCGGTCGAGCACGAAGTCCACAAGATGGCCGGGTGTGTAGACGACACCTTCTTTTTTCCTTGGCGATTTGGAAACGGCAGCTTCTTGCTCCGATTCCTTCCGCTTCGTAACAAATTCCTCGTAGATACTGCTGATGAATTCGAGGGGGATGGTGTCAAAAGAATAATGCCGCCAGAGACACAACTGGTTATCCTCGGCTTGAAGGCGACCGTCGAGGAGTTTGGCCAGCTCAAGCAGGTGGTCGCTTTTAACCTCGTTCATCTCCGTCAGCCAAGCGGCCTTCTTTTGCGAACGGGGGAGGCCCTTTCCCGGAAACAAGTCGCCGTTGAAATGTTGATTCAGAAAACGAAAAAGCGAATAAGTGTCCGCGTGATTTGCGAGAACGTGGTCAAAGCTCTCGTAGGACTTGGAAAGCTTTCCTTGCTTGTGGAGTGCGTCGAACTGTGCCGGGCCAAGGGCGCTTCGCCCATCTGAGTCTTTGCGCTCGCAAAGAAATTGGACAAAAATGATACGGGCGAGCAGATCGTGGCAGGTGTCCGGCGAGATCATCTTCCCATTAACCTGGATTTCGAGCAGGCGCGTTCGGATAAACTTCAAATTCTCCAAAAGCATCCGGTCGGCCCGGCGTTCGGGCTTTAAGCGACCTTCTGCTTCTTTTCGACGCAGGAAATGACCAGTCATAAGATTGACCCAGTTCAATGTAAGAGCCGTTTGTTGAGCAAGGCTGGCGTGCCCCTTGCCGAAATGGTGTTCGGCCAGCTTTAAATTTTCGGGTGGAAGCAGCAAATGCGCGGAGTCGTCGGCAGGTTTTTCACAACAGTTCCAAGCCCTCACCAAGCCTGGTTCCAGGGTGATCAGCAACGGCGAATAGCAAAAGTTCCATGCCAGCTTGTGCAATTCAAGCAATGTTTTGGTCTGCGGAGCAGACTCGAATTCACAAACAATTGCGAGTGGAGCATCGGACGTTTGACTTGATGGATCAGCCACCAAAACACCCGTATCAAACCGGGCGGAGGCGTCAATGCGTTGGAGGGGCTTTTTAATCTTTCGACGAACTAAGTTCGCGTAAAGTTCCGGCCCCGCGCCCGGCGGATTCAATACGTCATTCCGCTTGGGCCAGCCAAGCTGGGAATAATTAATGTCAAACATGGCGACGTTTATTGCTCACTTGGTTGAGAATCAAACGTTTCACGAACAATTGCAAGCATGATACATCCCAAACGCCCTAAAGGCAATCCAGTGTTTGCAAAAGGCGTTGCACTTCAAAACCTTACGCGCATCGAACGTAGGGGGCACCGTCCTATTGGCCTGTTCATGTCTTTTTGCCATCGGAATAAGGCCGCATGGACAGTTTGGCGGCGCGACAAGATGGCATGGCAGACTGGCGACCATGGCGGGAGGGCAATGCCGTGGAGCCGACTTGGAAGTCGGCGATACGGCAGGTTTGGAAACCTGCGCTACGCAAGATTGGCAGGGCCGCGCTAAACAGATACGACGCCGACGGAGGCGACCGGGTCCGCCTCCGCGCTGCTTCCGCCGTCGCCGGGCTTTGGCGGGACAAGTCGGCGCGATAAAACGGTCACTCCCCCAAAAATCGTGAGGGATTGGGGGGAATTGAAAGGGCGTTACAAGGCGCTTTTGGGCAGGCGGCCTAGTTGCAGATGGACGGTGGATTCGAGGGTCTGGCCGGATTCGAGCGGGCGGCCGCGGCTGTAATTGACAGTCCATTCGCCAGCGGTCATGTAGCTGCCGCCATACCAGTCGCTGACGTTGCATAGGATGCGGTCGAACTCGACCATGGCGCGGAAATGTTGGGAGCCGTCGGATTCCACACAGACGCCGGCGCCATCGGCGCGGCTGATGGCGGCCCAGTCAATGTTCCGCTTTGTGGAGCGAAAGTCGTTGCAGCCAATTGGGGAGTTGTCCTGCCCATAAGGCCAGGCGGGAGGCACTTGGCGGCCATGCGCGGCAAAGGCGCGGGTCTCACCGAGGTTGCGCCCGATGTGGTCGGGCGGATAGACGCTCCATTCGCCCTGCCGCTGCCAGCGCAAGAGGTCGCAATCGAGGGGGACGGAAAAGGCCAGGCCGATCTCGCGGGCGAGCAAGGGGCTGCCGGTGTATTTGAAGGTGGAATGAACCGTCAACTGGCCCTCCGGCGTGATGAGCACGTCGTAAGCGCCCTCAAATTGATCGTAGTGGCCGGCCATGCGGACGCGCACGTTGCTCCCTTCGGGCTTGATATCCAGTTGGCTCACGCGCCAGCTCCGCAGGTTGGGCAGGGGCAATTCGGGGCGTCCGCCCGCCAGGACGTGCAAATGGGGCAGCCGTGTCAAGACCAGCTTTCCAAAAACCAGCCCACGGCGAAGGCCGCCGTTGGCCGGGCCGGAATAGGCGCTTTCACTCAGGCTGGCATCAAAGGCCAATTCGAAATCCTGGCCAGACACAACCGTCGTGTCTCCTTGCAGGTAGGTTTCGTGGCGGATGCGCAAGGGGGCCGCCTCCAGCGCCGAGACGGGCGGCACGGGGGCGGTGCGCCGGCCCAGGGGCAGGCAGTAGGCGTCAACCTGCTGCCCGCGCGCATCCATAAACTCCAGCGCCAGGGTGTCGCCCTCCCGCGGCGGGGCCTTGGTTTTGACCTCGAAATCGCCCGTGGCGTGAGGCGGGAGGGAGACGCGGACCTCCCCTTGCTCGCCGCCCATGCGCCAGCGCGTGGCCAACTCGGCGAGATCGGTGAAATCGTATTGGTTCTCGACGGCCACGCGGATGGGCTGGCCATTGGCGGGCAGCGGCAGAGGGCCTTCCTTGATTTTGACAGGCGACTGCAATTTTTTGGTGATCCAGAATTCCGGTTTCCTGCGCCGCCAGCCGTCCACCACGCCCCAGGGGGCGTCGCCCACCAAACCGCGCTCCGGCAGGAGGTATTCGCCCTGGAGGAAATCGAAGGGGCTGGCGCGGCGTGAGAATTCGACGCCCCGATGGGGGACGCAGAAGATATCATCCGACCAGGCCCAAATCTGGCTGCCGATGAGGTTGGTCGTTTGCATCATTTTGGCGAAGATGGCGGGGAGCGGTTGGGCGTAGTAGTCGCGGATGCCGGGGTCCACCCACAGTTCGCCGACGTCGCCAAAGATGCCTTGGAAGATGCCCCAGGCTTCGTCCCAGATGAGCGGCTTGGGGCCGTCCTGGACGCGGGCGATGTCGGGCAGGGAGATGGGGTTGTGGGCCACGTCAATGTCGCCGGCGTCGGACCAACTGCCGGCGTGAGGGCGAGTGGGATCGGCCTGGCGCATCCACTCGTTGGCGCGCAGGAGGCCGAAACCCCAGTGGCTCTCGTTGCAGACCGACCAGATAAAAACGCTGGGATGATTGCGGTCGCGGGCCAGCAGTTCGGCGTTGAGCTGGATGATGCGCGGGGTGAGGCGAACGTCGTCGGTGTTGTCGGCCCAGCAGAAAGAGCCTTCGTCTTCCATGTAGATGCCCACCTCATCGGCAATGTCCAGGAGCGCGGGCAGCGGGGGATAATGCGAGGTGCGGATGGAATTGAGATTGGCCTCCTTGATCAAGCGGGCGTCCAGCCGTTCCAATTCGCCGGTGACCGCGCGGCCCAGCAACGGGTCCTGATCGTGGTGGCAGGTGCCGCGGATTTTCACCGGACGGCCATTGATGAGCAGTTGACGGTCCCGGATTTCCGTCTGGCGGAAGCCGATGCGTTGCGCCAATTGGTCTGCCACGCGGCCGTTCACTCTGAGAGTGATCTCCAGCGTGTAAAGATTTGGATGCTCCGCCTCCCATTTTTTGGGCGCGTCCACAGTGAAGGAAACATCTGCTTCGGCACGTCTCCACGGATCCACCGACACTGGCTGGGAAATCGTGGTGAGGGGCACTCTGACCGTCTGCACCAAGTCAAATACATGCACTACGACACCGGCGGAATCAATCAGGCGCAACTCCACCGAACCGTTGGTCAAAGCCCGGCTGGATTCGTTGAGCACCGAGACCCGCGCTGTCAGCCCCGCGTCGCGATAGTCCCGGTCAAAGGCCGTGCTGACCTGCAACGCGCCCACGTGCGCCTCCGGCACGCGAAACAGATAGACCGGCCGCATGATGCCGCCCAGGGGGAAATCGGCGTAGAGGCTCATGTGATCCAAATTGTCGCTGACGGTGGTGTGCTCGGTCACGCGCACGGCCAGAAGATTCTCCCCCGGATGAACCAGATCGGTCACATCCGCCTCGAAGGGCAGGGCGCCACCCTCGTGATAAGCGGCCCTGTGGCCGTTGACCCACACCTCGGCGCCGCTATAAACCCCCTCGAAACGCAATTTCAACCGGCCTTTGCCGCCGGGCAGGCGGAAGTGCTTGCGGTATCCGGCGACATCGTCGGCGGAGTGAAAGCCCTCCATCTCAAAATGGGCCGGCACTTTGATCGCGGCCCAGTGGCTGTCGTCAAAACCCGGCTGCTGGAAATCCGGCGGCGGGTCGGTGGCAAAGCGCCATTGGCCCTCCAAACTGGATTCCTCCCGATGCACATTGCGCGGCGTCAACCCGTATTGAAAATCGGCCGCGGCAAAACGCGCCGGGGTGATGGTCCAGGCGCCCTCCTGCGGCGGGCGAGCCGTCACGGAAACTTCGCCCCTCAGGCCCAGCGGCATGGAAGCGAAAAACAGCCCGTTTGAGTCGGACTGAGCCTGGGCCT
>Ga0326727_10007634_pt1 | contig 28370 bp, 24 predicted proteins | sample MB2enrmetagenome_FD_207643 | JGI IMG/M metagenome (GOLD analysis project Ga0326727, IMG submission 207643) | Lab enriched peat soil microbial communities from McLean, Ithaca, NY, United States - MB29MY | ecosystem: Environmental > Terrestrial > Soil > Wetlands > Peat | place: USA: New York... | reverse complement strand
GGCGCGCGCGCCCTACCACCCATGACAGACGCATTACGAACGCCAGGAGAATGCCCTTACGGTTTATAGAGGGGGCTGGCATCCTGGGCGAACACCGTCGTCTGGGGTTTTGGGCCGCCGACGGCGTTGACAATGAGGTTATCGAACAAGGCGGTGTTGCGGGCATTGTTTTCACCGCCGGTCACCAGGCCGGCCATGCCGCCGGCATACAGGTTGTTCGTCACCGTCAGCACCCGAACCTCATCCACCAAGCCGGTGATAGTTGCGCCCGAAAAGCGCAGTTTGACATTATGCCACTGATTGGCGGCGACGTTGCCGGCCTTGCCGGTGGCAAGCTGGGTGCCCGCCGCCGTGCCGCCGCCGCGCCCGGGAGCGCCCGTCGCGGCGAACAAGGCGCAGGTTCCATCCTCCGCCAGCCGCATGTAGTACCCTCTGGGCAGGCAGACCGTGCCGCTGCCGAGGTTGTTGACACGCCCCATCACGCCGGCCCAGCCGCCGTTGTCCAGGCACAGGTCCGCGCTCACTTCATAGTCTGTCCAATTCTTGTCCCCTAGGACGGTATAGGGCATCCATTCCTGGGACCAGCTTTGGGGCTTTTGGTCGATCACCTGCCGCAGGCAATGGCCCGTCTTGTCCGGGCGGTCCGCCAGCTCGAAGATGCCGGAGATGTCCGTCAAGTAATGGGGCAGATAACCCCATGCTTTGGCGCTCTTGTATCCCTCAAAATTGTCGTAGTAGGGGAAGGGAAATGGCTTGGGGGCGGGGATGTCGGCGAACGAACCCTTTTGCTGCCCTGTCGTGGTGGAGATGGAATAGATCGAGTTGGGGTCCAGCGTGATGGTGAATCTCCCCGCGCCCAGCTTCTTACTGTCGAGGCCGACGTCACCCACCTTCACGAATTGCTCGCCTTCATTGCTGCGCCAGACACAGAGGTCCTCCATGGAAAGCCCGCCGCTGATGTTGAAGGTCACGGTCTGCGCCTCGCGCGCGCCCTTGGTCTCGGCGATGATGCTGTAATCCGCGCCCGGCGATTTGAGAGTCACGAAGGTGCCGCCGCCAGCGAGGTTGCCGCAGGCGCCGTTGAGATACTGCCAGCCGATTTGGGAGAACTGCCCGTAGTGGGCGTAAGCCCAAAGGACCTTTCGCGCGCGATAATTGCCGCTCCAGGGTTCGTGCGCCACAATGATGCACGGCGTCTCGGGAAGCGGCTGTATCGGGTAGAGCGAGCCGGTCATAAACCACATGACGATCTTGGTCACGCCGCTCACGATGTAATTCTTGTTGAGGGCCTGCACCACGCTGATTTCACAGTCGAAGTTGTCCTCTTTATAGACATGTTCCTCCGTGTTCCAGATCGGCTTGCCCATTTCGTCAAGCATTTTTCTCACATCCGGCGGCGTGGCGTTATCCGCCATCGTATGATTGCCAACGGCATCCACGGCGGCTTTCAGGACCGGGTCGGCGGCCATATCCTTGACCCAGTCGAACTTGTTTCTCTCCCAATTGTCAAATCCATGGAGCTTGACGGCGCTCAGGCCGTTGGAGAGGAGCGTGGCTTTGAACATCTTGATGAAATCCTCGCTCACCCCTTTTTCGTTGCGGCAGCCGATGGCGTCCATGTCCAGCCCGTGCTCAGTTTTCAGGCCCTTGATCCACTTGACATAATAATCGCACATGTCCTGGGACCAGAAGCGGCCGTTGCCGACCCAACCGGGGCAACTCCAGGCCGCGCCGTCCAGCGTGATGGCGGGGTTCCGTTTTTTCGCCTCGCTCATGATCCACCATTCGTAGCCGCGATAATAATTCTCATCGCCCCGCGAATGCATGTGGCTTGGCTCGGTGCCCTGCGTGGTGCCGTCGCCGGGGATTTCCACATAGAGAGCCGACATGGAAGCGCCGAATTTGGGCTTGAACAGCAAATCCAGCACCTGGCTGCGCTGCGGTTCGGGATAATCCTTGAGCAGCACCGACGTGGCGCCGCCCCCGCTCACCGCCCCGATGCCGTCAAATCGTTTGCCCCCGGCGTCGCCCTTGACCTCCACGATTTGATCGGCCAACGCCGGGATGCACAGACTCATGATGAAGCCGCAAACATATACACGCATGACTCTCATAATTCTTATTCCTTTCGGAAAAGGATGTTTTATGTCTCAGAAAGCAACCTTCCAATCCACGTCCTTGCCGGTGGCCGTTGTGAAGTCCACCGTCAGCAGATTCCCGTCCGTTTTCATCGTGGCCGCGATGCCGTCGCCGGCCTCCGCGCGCTTGGCGGTGAAACCGTCCGGCACAAAGATGCGCAACTGGTACGGATCGCCGGCCACCGCCCGCGAAGTGCCTTTGAGCATCCGCTGCTGGCTGTCGAAGGCGAGGTCCTTGATGTCAAAGGCCATCTGCCGCACATGCCGGCTGGTCGAAATCAACACCGGGTGGTCCTGTTTCTCCACGATGCTATAGACGTCGCAATCGTATGGATTGACCGGACGCGGGGCGAATTTCCCCTTGAACGTCCCAATCAGTTGCTTGCTCCAGAATTCATAAGCGATGTAATCCTTTTCCGAGTCAAGGCGCAGATCCTTGGCCGCATCCAGCGTGGTGTTGAACTTTTGATTCCCTCTGCCGATCCAATTGAAGACCGCCAAAACGCACCACTTTCCGAACGGCCGCTCCACCGGCATGTTCCAGATTTGGGCCGGCCTGCGGACAAACAAGTCCACCGGATAAGCCACATCCATGGTCGGCGGGCAAATCCGCTTCAAAAGCTCAATCCGGTCCGGGGGATAGGGCACGTTGAAAGCTTCGGAGACGAAGAGCGTGCTGCCGGCAATGGCGTGGAAGTTGGCATCCACTTTCGCCTGGCCGGCGTTGAATTCGGTCCCGCTGTACTTGTAAATGTGGAAACCGTCGCAGTCGTTCCAGAACACCCGGCCGTTGTAAAAGAAACGGTTGGCCCCGCCCAGCACCGACTCGGCCAGCGATCCCGTGAAGGGAATTTGCTCCGTGTCGTCCGTGCGCGCCAGGGAAGACAGGTTGGCCTCATAGCTGTGATCGGCATCCTCGGAAATCCGGCAGATGTCCACCATCCCGTAGGAATGATCCACCGGCTCCATGTTGGAGCGGACAACCCGCCGCGGGGCCTTCTGGTCAATCGCCTCGCGCCACGGCATGCCCCCCGCGTGATAGGTCTCCAGCGCGCTCATATAGGGGTCGAACTGTCCGGGCCACTTGTCCCACCAATCCGCGAAATCCATCTCCGCCCGGCCCGTCGTGCCCGGTTGATTGGAGGCCCACGCAAACGCCCGATCGTGCTCGCGCTGGATGGCGTCGGGATTGGAAAAATCAATGACCTTCTCCCCGGCGTATCGGACGGTGTGAACGGGAAGATAGTCGCCGGCAGGATAACCAACGCGGGAAGCGCGTCCCTGTGTGCCTCCGCCCATGCCATAAAATCCGAAGCTCCCCTGCCCGCCGGGTCCGCCCATTCCCCAGTAAAAATCCACCAGGCCGTTGGTCTGAAAGAATTGCCTCGCGCTCCCCTCGCTGCCGCCGGACATCCAGCCGTGGAACCGGCTATAGTTGTTGGCCACCAGTTCCTTGTCCTCGAGATTGATCGGCCGCCGCTCTTTGAGACGGATGTCATGGGCCAGCGCGATCAAGTCCCCCTGGTGCTCCATCGCCCGCAAGGCGTCCTGACTGAAGTCAATCAGCAGCTTCTCGCCCGGAAAACTCTTCCCCGGAGGCATGGTCACTTTATAGCTGCAATATCCCCTCACCTGCATCCGGTCTGGAACCTTCCCTTGCCATCCGCTCGCCACCTCGAACCGGGACGCGCCCTTCAGCGTCGTCACATGCCCCATCAGCAAACTGTTCCCGGTGTCGTTGTCCCGGATCACATGATTGACCTGGTAAGTTTTGGGCAGGGTCATGTTGATCACCGCCCAAAACTCGTAATAGTCGCGGTTGCGGGAATAGGTGCCCAGCGTTTCCCATTTGTCCTCGGTGCCGCCCAGCCGGGCATCGCTGGAAACAAAGTAATCCATGTCCCCGATGTCCACCGCCTTGCCCGTGTTGTTCGAGCGGCCCAGGCTGACCAGGATGTCGTTGCCGGTCTTGCTGGCCGAGACCTGATACTCGAAATCCAGTTGGCCGGGCTTGGCCCCTTTGAGCGTGACGGTGACGAACGACCCGTAAAGGTTGGCGTCGTTATTGTTGACGGAGCTGGTGATCGTCCAGCCCGAAGCGTCGTCCCCGGGAAGAAAGTACACGTTGTTCAACTGCATCGGCGTCCCTTTGACCTGCGCCGACCAGCGCCCGTTGTCCGCATCCACCTGGACCAGCAGGTTCCTGGTGTCCACATTGATGGGAGGCGCCGCCTGGCCCGGCAGGGAATGACTGACAGTGATGAACGCAATCAGAGCGGAAATGCAAATAGAGGTTGGGGTTCTCATAGTTTGTATAGTTTGTGCCTTGACTGCAATGATTATCCAAGGCCCTGCCGCGCTTCAACCAGAAACTTGAGTTTTCCGCCAACCGGGGCCAGCTTTCCTGGTTGGCATAAAGCCGTCAGTTCGGGCGACCGGCGATTTGTTTTCGGTCGTGGCTTCAACTCCCGCTGTGCAGAGCCTGCGCGAATGTGTGGAGCGCGGGAAGCCTTTGTCTTTGGACGCCGTCAGTCCCGCCGCCCATCCGTTCCTGGCCGTTCTCCTGTCATCCTTGTTCCCCAACCGTCCCGTCATCGTTGTTGCCCAAGACCTGAAAACCCAGGAAGTCTTCCAGCAAGACATCCAAACCTGGCTCGCGCACCTGACGGCTCCATCCTCCATCCTCCAACCTCCCTCCTCGCTTTTCTATCCCTCCTGGGAAGTCCTGCCCCACGAAGCCCGCCTGCCCCATGTGGATGTCATCAGCGAACGGTTGGAAACCCTGGTCGCGCTGGCCCAAAAACCGGTTCCCCAAGCCCGGCTCGTCGTCGCCAGCGTCGCCGCCTTGCTCGAAAAGACGTTGCCCCCCTCCGATCTGGACCGCCGCACCCGCCGCCTGCAACAGGGCGATCACACCGACCCGCTGGATTTGATCGAATGGCTCGAAGCGCAGGGCTATGAGCCGGAAGCCCAGGTCTCCCAAAAGGGCGATATTTCCTTGCGCGGCGGCATTCTTGACCTCTGGCCCCTGACCAGCCGCTTCCCCGTCCGCCTCGAATTCTTCGGCGACCAACTGGAATCCTTGCGCAACTTCGATCCCCTCACGCAAATGTCCCGCGACCCGGTCGCGCAAATCATCATCCCGCCCGGCGGCGAACTCGGTTTGTTGAAGCAAGCGCCGGCCCGGGCCGGAGACGCCGCTCCGCCCGCCGCCAGCTTGCTCGATTATCTGCCGCCCGGCGCCATTTTTCTCCTGTGCGAACCGGCCGGTTTGCGCGAGCGCGCCCGCGATTTCGAATCCCAGGCCCAGCCCGGCCACCCGTTGCTGATTTCCTGGCAGGAATTCCAGGACGCCATGGCGCGGCGCGGCATGGTTTCCATAAGCGCGGGCGAGTTGGAAAATGTTTTCTCCGAAGCCCCCGCGCCCCCCGCCCTGCCAAGTCTTGAAGAGCCATCCGACCGATCCGTCCCATCCGACCCATCCATCCCATCCGTACCATCCCTCTCCCTGGTCTTCCAGGGCCTGGAGCTCTTCCGCCCCATCGGCGACCATCCCCCGGAGGCGCACATCGCCGATGCCCAGCGCAAGGAGTTTTTCGCCCAGCTCCATCGCTGGGCGCGCCAGGATTATTCGGTGGTCGTCTTCTGCAACAACGACGGCGAAGAGCAGCGCTTCGGGGAAGTTTGGCGCGAGTACGGCCTCGGCCAGACACGTCAACTGCAAATTCGCTCCGGCGCCCTCGCCCGCGGCTTTCTCTTCGAGGCCGCCAAACTGGCCGTCGTGACCGACGCCGAGATTTTTGGCCGCTACAAAGTCCAGCGTCCGCGCCGCCTCAAATCCCCGCACGCCCGGACCAGCCGCTCGTTGTTGGACATCAACTTTTCCGAATTGGAGGAGGGCGATTACGTCGTCCATCTCCAGCATGGCATCGGACGCTACTTGGGGCTGCAAGCCATGCCTTCGCGTCCGGCCGCGCCTCTCCGCCTCCATGGCCCGGCCTCCGGCGACGAATGCCTCGTCCTGGAATATCGTCCCGCCGATCCCGGCGCTCCCGCTCCCAAACTTTACGTGCCGGTCAGCCAGGCGCATTTGGTCAGCAAATACGTCGGCTCCGGCAAGGCGCGCCCCCGCCTCAACACCCTGGGTGGCGCGCGCTGGGCCAAAACCAAATCCATGGCCGAAGACGCCGTGCGGGACCTCGCCGGCGAAATGTTGGCCATCCACGCCGCCCGCGCTTGCCAGCCCGGCCACGCCTTCCCGCCCGACGCCGGCTGGCAATGCGAATTCGAAAACAGTTTCGTCTATGAGGAGACTCCCGACCAAATCCGCGCCATCGCCGCCACCAAACAAGACATGCAAGCCCCCCGCCCCATGGACCGCCTCATCTGCGGCGACGTCGGCTACGGCAAAACCGAGGTCGCCATCCGCGCCGCCTTCAAAGCCGCCCTGGCCGGCAAACAAGTCGCCGTCCTCACCCCCACCACCGTCCTGGCCCAGCAACATTTCAACACCTTTCGCGAACGCATGGCCGATTATCCCCTCCGCATTGAACTCCTCTCCCGCTTTCGCACCCGCCCGGAAATAGCTTCCGTTCTCCGCCAACTCGCCGCCGGCGCGGTGGACATTGTCATCGGCACGCACCGCCTCTTGCAGCGCGACATTGCCTTCAAGGATTTAGGACTGGTGATTATTGACGAAGAACAGCGTTTCGGCGTCCTGCACAAGGAAAGATTCAAACAACTCCGCGCCACCGTGGATGTGCTGACCCTGACGGCCACGCCCATCCCCCGCACCCTCTACCTGGCCCTGGCCGGCGCGCGCGACATGAGCACCATGGAAACTCCGCCCCAGGACCGCCTGCCCGTCGAGACCATTGTCGCCCCCTACAACGAGCGCACCGTGCGCGACGCCATCCAGCGCGAACTCAACCGCGGCGGCCAGGTCTTTTATTTGCACAACCGCGTCCTGGACATCCAGGCCGTGGGACTGCGCCTGCGCGCCCTGGTTCCCCAGGCCCGCATTGCCATCGGCCACGGCCAGATGGACGCCGGCGAACTGGAGGAGGTCATGGCCGCTTTCGTCAACGGCCGCACCGACGTCCTCCTGTCCACCACCATCATCGAAAGCGGGCTGGACATCCCCAACGCCAACACCATCATCATTGATCGCGCCGACCGCTTTGGCCTGAGCGATCTCTATCAGCTCCGCGGCCGGGTGGGCCGTTACAAACACCAGGCCTACGCTTATCTCCTGCTCCCGCGCCATGCCGGCCTGCTGGTGGAGGCGCGCAAGCGAATCAGCGCCATCAAACAGTATTCCACTCTGGGCAGCGGGTTCCGCATCGCCATGCGCGACCTGGAAATCCGCGGCGCCGGCAACCTCCTCGGCGCCGAACAAAGCGGCCACATTGCCGCCGTCGGCTTTGAGCTGTACTGCCAGCTCCTCCAGCAGAGCGTCCGCAACCTCAAGGGCGAGAAAATCAAACCCCGCCTCGAAGTGCGGCTGGGCCTGGATTTCCTCGTCCACCCCTTGGAAGATCGCCCCGCCCGCCCGCAACCATCCCCTCAAAGTGGCAGAGCCGTCCCGGCTCTGATTCCATCCCCGGAAGAACCCTCCGCCCCGGACATCCAAGTCCCCCGCGAAGTCGCCACTTGGATTGGAAAACCGGAAAGCGGCGACTTATCGCGCCGAAGCCAGTCGGAGTCGGATCCCCAATCCGCAATCCGCAATCCGCAACTTGCGGCGCCGGAGCCAGGCGAAGGCGGGTCCGCAATTCCCCGCGCCTCCGCCTCCTTCCCCGCCGCCTACATTGCCGAACCCCGCCTTCGCATTGACATTTACCGCAAACTCGCCCAAGCCGCCGATCCCGCCGCCTTGCGCGACCTCAAAAACGAACTCCGCGACCGATTCGGCCCCCTGCCGCCGCCGGCGGAATTGCTTCTCAAAGCCACCGAGTTGAAGCTCCTCGCCGCCGATCGAAACGTGACCGCCATCGAAACCAAGGGCGACAAACTCATGCTCACCCGCAACGGCGATTTCCTGATGGTTTCCGGCAAATTCCCCCGCCTGACCCGCGCCACCCCCTCCGCCCGCCTGAACGAGATCAGAAGACTTTTGCTCTCCCTGTGACGATTCCGATCCGTCCGATCCGTCCAATCCGACCGATCCGACCGATCCGTCCGATCCGTCCGATCCGTCCGATGTTTATCCTACAACCCGCGGCAGGCGATTTCCAACGCCAGGATCGAATAGGAGGTGACCAGCACCGGATCGCGCTCCATCCAGCGCTCGTTTTCATTCCGCCAGGAACCGTCGGTTTGTTGCAGCTTCATCAGTTTCGACACCAGTTGCCGGCGCCAGTCCACCGTTTTGCCGTCCTGGAGCGGCAATTCGCTCACCCCGTAAACCGACAACGCCTTGCTCATCATCTGTAAATAATAATAATAACCCGAAGGCCCCATGCCCGGATTCTCCTCCAGCGTGTAATTGTGGCGCAGCCAGTCGAACGCCGCCGTCACCCGGGGGTCATCGCGCTTGAGGTCGGCGTAAATGTAACTCAGCAAACCGGCGTAGGTGATGGTGCCGTAAGACCGGAAGGCCACGCGCCCGCCGGCGTTGGTTTGGGTGCCGGCGGAACTGCGTCCGGGAAAATAAATAAAGCCGCCCTTGTTCGTCGCATCGTCCGACGCCCATGGCTCCTTGTTGACCGAGGGCAGATTCTGGCAGCGCTCGATGAAATGGATGGCGGCGTCCCAATTCAAATCCTTGGCCCCGGGGAGCGGTTTGTCCTTCGCCAGGTCCTTGCTGTAATAAAGGGCTTCCAGCGCCGTGTAGGTGTTGTTCATGTCCGTGTGCGGCCCGGTGGCGCTTTCGCCGTAGCCGACGCCGCCGTCGAAGGGCGAGCCGGCGCCCCCGCTGCCTCCGGCCTGCTGGCCTATGATCCATTGCCGCGCGCGCAACACCACCGCGTCATATTCCGGCTTGTGCGCCGCCAGCAGCGCCATCAGGCAGATGGAGGTGTTGTAATTCTCGTCCTCCTGGTGGTAGATGCCGCCGTCGGGCTTGACGCTGGCGAGGATGAATTTGTAACCGCGCGCCACCGTTTCCGGAGCGCGCTCCGCGGCATGTTGGGAAGGATTGCCCATGAACGCGCTCACAGCCAGCGCCGTCAAAGCCGGATGCTCGGGGGTGGACCACCAGCCATTGCTGTTTTGGTTTGCCTGCAACCAGAGCAGCCCGCGGTCAATGGCGAGCTGGACTTCGTTGCGGTAGGAAATGTCCGGCTGGAGCAACACGGACGCGGGCTGGGCGGCGGCGCGAAGGGCGGCCACGGACAAAAGGGCGGTCAGAATCACCAGAGGCGGGATTCTTTTGACGGATAAATTGCGGAGTTTCATAGTTCTCGGATTCAATGCAATTGAGCGCCGGCAGGCCGGCGCGCGCCACGCCGCCGGATTTGGCTTGATGCCGGCTCAGGGCGGGGTCTGCGCCGTCTTCAACACCTCCATCATCGCCGCCCGCGCCTTGGAAGCGTCGTCAGATTCCCCATGCACGCACCCGGCAAACACGCGGCCGCCGGCCACGAAAAAGACCACCTCCGCGTTGCCCGGATCGCCGTCATCGGCCTCGTTGCCCGAACCGATGACATGCTTGGCGGGCGCGCCCGCGATGACCATGTCCATGGTGGCGGTAGTTTTGAATTTGACGAACTCGCTCTTAATGATCTCCGCCGCGCGCGGCACCGCCTCGTTCGCCGTCTTGGCATTGGGCACGGCCCAGACATGGAGGGTCAGATTGGTGGTCTGAAGTTTGACGTAACCATTGGCCGACGTGAACTTGGCTGCCAGCGGAACTTTGAGAACCAGCGCCGGTTTGCCGTCCACGGACAACGTGACAGACTTGTCCTGGGCCGAAGCCAGGGCGGTCCAAGACATGAAGAATACGGAGGCCATGACGCCCATAATGTTCTTATTCATAATTCAACAATCCATCCGTCGGGAGTATTAAATCAAGCAGATTCGACGCACAATTCTCGAAACCAAATCACCGGACGCCGCCGGGAATGGCGTTAGCTCATGATTCTCAAATTCTCAATAAGCAGGGTTGACTTTTTTCTTGAGGAATCCTAATTTATCTCCATGAAATTGATTTTATTGTTCTTCGCCGCCGGGCTGGCCGCGCAGGTTGCGCAGGTTGCGGCCGCCGGGAACGTCCCTTCCATCCAAAATATCCCATTGGAGGATATTAACGGCAAACCAACCTCGCTCAAAGATTATGCCGGCAAGGTGATTTTGCTGGTCAATGTCGCCTCCCTCTGCGGGAACACGCCGCAATACAAGGGCCTGGAGGCCATGTATGAAAAATACAAGGACAAGGGCTTGGTCATTATCGGCGTGCCTTGCAATGACTTTGGGAGCCAGGAGCCGGGATCGGCGGAGGAGATCAAGACCTTTTGCACCGAAAAGTATAGCGTGACCTTTCCACTGATGGCCAAGATCCACGTCAAAGGCCCCGAACAACATCCGCTTTACGCGGCGCTGACCAGCAAAGACGCCGCCATCCCCGGCCCTGCCGGCGACATTGATTGGAACTTCGCCAAATTCGTCATTGGGCGGGATGGCAAGCCGGTGAAGCGCTTCGCCAACAAGGTCCAACCCGACGCGATGGAACTGGTTCAAACCGTCGAAACCGCCCTGGCCCAGGCAAAGTAGGGGGCAAAGCAGTCACTGACTCAGGGCTAAAATCCGCAATGCGTCAGAAGTTCTGAAGAAATCACCAAATCACCCGAACGCCCCTGAATTTGCCTGGGGAAACTCATGGTTTTTTGCACGCGAAATCAATTGTTTCACAGTTTCTCAGTCTTTGGTGGTAGGGCGCGCACTCCGTGCGCGCCGCGGCGGGCAGGATTGCCCGCCCTGCCTTCTCCCTCCCCGTCAGTGACGCCTTCGCGCCCGACCGCGCCGCATAATTTTGTCGCTTGCCCCGGGAATTAGTGCTTGAATTTCGCGCCAACAAAACAATGCCGGAATGAACGGATACTTTTTTACCGCCAGCGCCACGCGCTTTCATCTCGACCAGGCCGCCTTTGGACCCGGCCGAACCGGTTGCCACAGCTTGATTGTGTGCGCCGACAACGCGGAGGAGGCGCGAAAACGTTTTGAGGAGTGGTTGTGCGCACCGTCCGAAGGCCAGGGCCAAATTCGGACTCAGATCAGCAAAGTTGTGGCCGCGCAGTTTATTGGCCAACTGCTCACGGAAAAGGAACCCGTTCCGATGGACTGGCCGCAGATTGCGAGGCAGGCGCAAACGGACCTGGAATCCATCCCGGTGGATGATTTTGAGCAGGGTTATTGGGTGGACGTCAACGCGGTCATCGGGCCAAGCCCCACCCTTGAGGCCTTGCGCCAGGATTTGCCGGAGGAGGTCTGTTCCGGCCTCAATTGGGCCGAAGACAAACAGTCTTTCTTCCTGTTGAGCGTTCTGAGTCCGCCGCCGCCGCCGCCGCTTGAATCCGGGGATGAGCCGGAAGCGGACGCCGCCGAGGCCGCGCCATCCGCGGAAGAAACCGCCGGCGGGTCGGCCTTCGGCCTTGACGAATCGGAAGCCGATTTCCCGGAACTGGCGGCCAAGGAAGCCGCCGCCTTGATTCGCGCGCGCAATTCCGCCGTCGCCGCCTGGCTTTGGCGCAAATATGCCGCCGAGACGGAACTGGCCGGCAATCCAATCCGCATTGATCCGTGGTTTGGCGTGATGGGACCGGAAGCCAAAGACAACCCGGACGCCGCCAAAGCGGATGACGCCAAAGCCCTCGAACCGGAACCCAAGGACGCCCCGGCAAAAAAGGACCCGCCATGAATCCGGCGGCGCGGCGGCGGAGTTGAAGTTGTTGACAGTATAGGGATTTGCGGCGGCACAGGACCCATTTACGGTTTCTTCAAAAAACCGCTGTGGCCGGCCCACTCCAGAAATCGTTGCGGCCACTCCCCGACCGGCGCTGTATTGCCGGGTTTCAGACCGAAGCCGTGGCCGGTGCCGGAATAGACATGCAGTTCGGCGGAAACGCCGGCTTGCTTGAACTGGAGGTACAACTGCGGAAGTCCCTCCGAAATGTTCTGCCGGTCGTCATAGCCGCAAACCAGGAACGCCGGCGGCGTGGTTTCCTTCGAGAATGTCATGCCCCGGGGAATGGCCGGATACAACAGCGCCTGAAAGTCGGGCTTGGAACTGACTCGGTCAACCGCGTCGGCGGCGTTGGTCAGGCCGGGGTCGAACCGGCTTGCCGCCAGCGCGGCCAGTTGTCCGCCGGCGGAGAATCCCATCACGCCGATTCGTTCCGGCGAAATGCCCCATTCCTGCGCGCGGCTGCGAACCAGGCGGATGGCGCGCTGGGTGTCTTGCAAGGCGTGAACCTCCACCTGATACGGGGAGTTGGTCTCCCTTGCCAGGCGGTATTGAAGGGCAAATCCCGCGATGCCATGGGCAGCCAGCCATTGGGCAACATTCGTCCCTTCAATGTCCCAGGCCAAAAACGCATGCCCGCCGCCCGGACATATAATCACCGCGGCTCCGGTGGCCGTGGCGCTCTCCGGCAGGAAGGGCGTGATGGAGGGTTTGTGGATGCTCGACACCTTCACGTATTCGTGGCCGGGCGCGGGCGGCTCGCTTTTTACGGGGGCGGTTTGCCCTTCGGACCCCGGCGCGCCATTGGGCCAGAGCAGGATGGGATCGTGCGCGTCCGCCGCCAGAATTGCCGCAGGCAGCAAAAAGGTGGAAACAAAAATGGCTTGGGACGCGGATGCAATCTTCATGCGCATAAAATCAATGTTGATTCTCTTCCGACACTTCCTGCGTTGGCTTTGCCAAGCCGTTCACGCTGTTTTCGTTTTTCTTCTTTGGTTTTGCCTGCCACTGCGGCGCAAAAAGTACGCATGAAGGATGCCAACCCATCGCTGCCGGTCCGTCCACAGGACGCAGTTTATACCCAAGTTCCGTTTGGAAAGCACCTTATGGATGCAACATTGCGGCAGAATCTCCATTGGAAAAAGTAGCAACCATAATGCAATTTGTAAGTAATTCCGACACTGCTGGCGGCGGCGGGGCGGGAAAACAGTCGTAACAAGCTGATAATCAGCACCTTAAATATCATGCGAAAGAAGTGTAATGAATTCCGACGGATTTACACCCCCCATCCTCAGCCTGCGGTTCAAAGCCGGGTTATGCGGACGCGCTCCCGTTATTGGCTTGTGCCGCTGCTTCCACTTGCTCCGAAAGCAGCATGTAGCGGCGGTCTATGACCGTCGCATTCTTGCTGACTTGCCTTGCGCGGCCGGGCGAAGCCGCGTTTAGCTGCATTTTGAGCGATCAAACGGACGGCCGCATGCACGACCTGGGCGACCCATTGACCGGCAGTTTGGACTTGGCCCTTCCCAAAAAGTTGTCCCAAATCCGGGTTTTGCGGCATGTCAACAACTCAGTTCCCCGCCCGGTGGAATCCCTGCCCCAATTTTGCCATCCTGACAGCAAATTCGGGGACGGAATTTCCGGCGGGCGTGTTTGACACCTTGCGCCCAATGGGGCTATGGTGATGCCATCAACCAAGAGCAATTGCGAAAAACGGGTACTGCGTCTGTGACGGAGAGGGAAAGGGCAGGGCGGGCAGTCCTCTGCGCGCCGTACCAGCCTGGACCGACGCATTACAAAAACTGAAATCGAATGTCTTTTTTCGGCGTCCGGCGGACATATATAAGTGGAGGCGCGATATCCGGGGCGTCGGATTGTCCTACGGCTAGTGCGCCTTGCGGTTTGGGAACATGGATTTGAGCGGTAAAACATTGTGGTGGTGAATTTTTATGAAGACTCTGTTTGCGCAAACTTTGAGGGTCAATTGCGGCTTTGTTCTTCTGGCTTGTGGTTTGATCGTTTGCCCCCGGCTCGAAGCCGGTGGCAATTTTCCCAGCACACTCCTGAACGTGGATTTTGGACCTTTGATCGGGGAGAGCCTGAAGGCGGGGCCGGCGGCGACAGGCCAGACCAACTCCGATTTTTGGAATTATTATTCGCGGGACGACGGCCATGGGGGGTATCGGACCCGCGGGGGATTGGCCAACATGGTGTGGGCCAACGGGGAGGTTTCCACGGTGGGAATGAACATCGCCAATGCTCCGGGATGCTGGGGGAATGGAGCCGCCGACCCCATGTATGAATACTACCTTTATCCGCTCGGGGGCGCCAGCAGAAACATCACGGTGGTGGTGACGAATCTGCCGGCCGGGTCGTATGATTTTTACCTGTATGGGCATGGAAACGCGGACAATCAGAGCGGTGTGTTTCAGTTGAGCAGTTGCGCTGTCAACTATGGAACCCAGGCGACGGCGTCGTCCGGAAATGAATGGCAGTCGCCCGTCTGGCGGTTGGGGCGGCAGTACGTGTTGTTCACCAACGTGACGGTGGCGACCGATGTGCCGGTGACGATTACTGTTCTGCCGGACCCGGCCGGATACGCGATCATTGCGGGGATGCAGATCGCGCTGAACGGACCGGAGTTTTTGGCCGGGTCATCGGGAGCGGCCCCGGTCATGACGAGCCAACCGGCCAGCCAGGCGGTGGCGGTGGTTGAGTGGTGAAATCATGCGGGGTGAATTTTCATGAAGACTCTGTTTGCGCAAATTTTGAGGCCCAACTGTGGCTTTATTCTTCTGGCGTGTGGCTTGATCGTTTGCCCCCGGCTCCATGCCGGCCGCAGGGCTTGAGACAGGAGATTGGGGGTTGACACGGAAGGATGAAAATCCCCAAGCTGTGCCCTCAATCATGTTATTGGCGCGACTGATCCGATCCAAACGAGGCAACCAGACCGGCAATTTCTACGGCATGCAGGCCGAGGAATCCATTCGCTGGCTCAAGGAAATGGGGATTACCTCCGCCACACACCGAACGGCCCTGGATTTGGGATGCGGCAACGGTTTTTTTGGAGCGCAATTGGCGGCGGCGGGGTTTGACACCACCTTTTCGGACGAGGTGAATTTTATTGATGCCTCCGTGCCGCGCCCCCTTCAATTTGTCCAGTTTGATATTTGCCGGGACGATCTGGCCAGGCTGGGCCGGCATGACTTGGTCATCCTCTCCAATGTTTTGGAACATCTGCCGGACCCGGACCGCATCTTGAGATATATCCCCAATCTCCTGAATCCGAACGGGGTGTTTTATTTGTGCTGGACCAATTGGCTCAGTCCTTACGGGGGCCATGAGTTCACCCCGTACCATTATCTGGGGAGCCGGATGGCGGCATGGCTGTTCGAGAGGCTTCCCGAGAAAATGCTGATTGATCGCCACCGCCAGGGCCATCCGCACACCTTGGGGAAGAATCTGTTTCCCACCTATATCGGCAGAACCTTAAAACTGCTCCGCGGTGTCGAAGGGGTGGAGGTGGTGGATTATGTGCCCCGCTATTATGCGCAATTGCGCTGGCTGGCCCATGTTCCAATGCTCCGGGAGTTCGTCTGCTGGAATGTCGCGGTTTTGATCCGGCGCCTGTGATGGCCGCCGGGGCGTGACTTTTCGGTTTGCGGAGCGCTCCGCCCTCGGCCATAATGAGGGATGGAAGTCAATTCATTTCCCGATCCTCAGACTGCGGACATCCACTTAAGCTGGCCGTTGCCGCCGCTCCAAGTGGAGTTGGCGGGGGACGCGGTTCATGTCTGGAGCGCCTGGCTGGGGGGCGCGGAGGCCGGCTATTCGGCCGGCTGGGAAATGCTTTCCGAAGACGAGCGGGCGCGGTCGGCCAGGTTCCATTTCGAGGGCGACCGGAAGAACTTCGTGGCCCGGCGGACGCTGCGGCGCGCCATTCTCGGTTATTACTTGAAGGTCGAGCCGTCGCAAGTCTTCCTGGCTTATGAGGAGCGGGGCAAACCGCGGCTGGCCGGGCCGGACAGCCCGGCGCCTCTCCATTTCAACTGCTCGCATTCCCGCAGCCTGGCCTTATGCGCCGTGGGCCGGTCCGCCCCGCTGGGTGTGGATGTGGAAAAATTGCGGCCCATGCCTGAAATGGCCGAAATCTGCGCCACGTTTTGTTCCGTGGGGGAGAACGCCCTGCTCCACGCCGCGCCGCCGGAAAGGAAGCTGGAGGTCTTTTTCAGCGTTTGGACGCGCAAGGAGGCGTATCTCAAGGCCACTGGCGAAGGCATTGCCGGCAGCCTGGCGCAGTTGGATTGTTCGGAGGCGCCGCCGGGTTGGTCCTTCCATGCGCTGTCGCCCGCGCCGGGCTTCGCCGGCGCGCTGGCCTGCGCCCGCCCCGACGCCAGGATACTCTGCTGGCAGTGGCCGCGTCGAATAAGTTAGTCATTTATTCCGCCCAACCGGCGGGCGGGCGGGTCGGCGGCGATGTCTGTAAATATCCGGGTGTGGCGTCGCAATCGCAGGATGCGCGCCAGCGGGGTCTTGCCTTCCAGGCGCAGGGATTGGCGAAATGCCTCCTCCTTGCCCGCCCCGGAAATCAGTATCCAAACCTCCGCGGCGGCGGCGATGGCCGCGTAGCTCAAGCTGATGCGCAAGGGCGGCGGCTTGCTGGAACTGCGGACGGCCACGTAGGGGGTTTCGCACTCCACGACAGTGGCCGGCGCGTTGGGAAAAAGGGAGGCGACGTGCCCGTCTTCGCCCATGCCCAACAAGACCAAATCCAGCACGGGCCGGCCGGCGCTGTTCGTGGGGGCCAGCAAGCTGATGGCGGCGTTGGCCTCGGTCACGGCGTCGGCCGGCCTTAGTTCGCCTTTGATGCGGTGGATCTTATCATGCGAAATGCCGAGGGGGCCGAGCAACTCTTTGTCGGCCAGGCGGAAATTGCTGTCGGGATGGTCGGGCGGAACACAACGTTCATCGGACCAGAAGAAATGGACATGCTGGAAGGAAACGCCGGAGGCGACAGCGTGCCTGGTCACGGCGTCAAAAAAAGCGCTGGCAATGCGCCCGCCGGGAATGGCCGCCATCAGCGCGGAAGGGAAGCCGGGGATCATGCCCAGCCATTCCTTGGCGGCGGTTTCGGCCAGTTGGATGCTGTTGGAAAAGTGTGTCACGTCAAGGTCTTTCATAGGCTGTGCTCGTTACGGCTTTTCCGGCTTGGGCGCAATGTCGGATGTCATCCGCCACTTGTGGTTGCGGCGGGCCAGGAGTTCGTCGGCGGCAGCCGGGCCCCATCTGCCGGCCGGGTAAAAGGCGGTTTTGGCCAAAGGCAGGCCGGCCCAGGCCTGGCGGATTGGGTCCACGATGCCCCAGGCGGTTTCGACCTCGTCCCGGCGGATGAAGAGCGTGGAATCGTTGGCGATGACCTCGAGCAGAAGGCGCTGGTAAGCTTCCGGGGTGTAGGCGCCGAATTCGGCGTGGTAATCGAACTGCATGCGCACGGGGCGGATTTCCATGTTGATGCCGGGCGCCTTGCCGTTGAAGCGGAGATTGATCCCCTCGTTGGGCTGGAGGCGCAGGGTCAGGGAGTTGGCATCCAGGTTCTCGCCGCATTGGGCGGCGAAAAGAACGTGCGGGGTGGGACGGAACTGGATGCGCACCTCGCTGGAACTGGCGGGCAGCCGCTTGCCGGTGCGCAGGTAAAAAGGCACGCCGGACCAGCGCCAATTGTCCACCAGCACCCGCAGGGCGACATAGGTGTCCGTATTGGAATCCGGTTTGACGTTGGGTTCCTGGCGATAGCCGGGAACTTTTGCCCCGTCAATTTCCCCGGCGGCATACTGGCCGCGCACGACCGACGCGGCCATCTGGCCCGTCTCGAAGGGGCGGATGGATTTGAGGAGCTTTACCTTTTCGTCGCGCACGGCTTCGGCTTCCAGGCTGACGGGCGGTTCCATGGCCACCAGCGCCAGGACCTGCAGGAGGTGGTTTTGCACCATGTCGCGCAGCGCCCCGGCTTCTTCATAATACTCCCCGCGGCCGCCCACGCCCAGTTTCTCGCTCACGGTGATTTGCACCTGCTCGACCGACTGGCGGCTCCAAAGCTGCTCGAAAACCGAATTGGAAAAACGGAACATCAAAATGTTCTGCACCGTCTCCTTCCCCAGATAATGGTCAATGCGGTAAATCTGTTTTTCGCAGGCGAAGCGCGTCAGTTCGCGGTTCAACTCCTGGGCCGAGGCCAGGTCGTGTCCAAACGGCTTTTCCACCACCAGCCGCGGGCCGTCGCGCCACCCGTCCTCGCGCCCCAGGAGTCCGGCCTGGTGCAAATGTTCGGCCACTTCGGCAAACTGGCTGGGCGAGGTGGCGAGGTAAAAAACCAGATTGCGGCGCAACAGCTCGTCGCCCAATCCGTCCAGTTGTGCGCGCAGATTTTGATAGGCCGCGGCGTCGGAAAACTCGCCGGGGCAATAGGTCAGACGGGGGGCGAAGGCGTCCCATTGGGCGGCGTCGAATTCATTGGGGCGGGAAAACTTCTGGAACGCCTCGCGCAATTCGGCGCGCCAGGCGTCGCTGGTTTTCAGACGGCGGGCGAAGCCGACGATGCGAAAGGGGTCGGGCAATTGCTTTTCGGCGCAAAGATGGAACAGGGCGGGGATGAGTTTGCGCGCCGTCAGATCGCCGCTGGCGCCGAAGATGACCACGGTGCAAGGTTTGACCGTTCTGCGTCCAACGTCGAGGCGGCAACTCAGGATTTCGTCCAACTGCTCCAGCGATTCCATGCGCGTACTGTGCGCTGTCCGGCCCGGGATTCAAAGCTAAAAATCCTCCCTCGGCGGGCATAGGCCCTTTCTTTTCCCGTCGCTCGTTTCGTTCCGCGGGGAGGATCTTCGCAAAATGGAGTGATGCTGGCGGATTGCAAAGGGGCTGGCCATTGGCCATGTTCCTTTCCCCCGGGCCTTGGCGAATGGCGCGAAGCAGGGGCGGGCGCTCATTTTGCCCTGGCTATCTCGACGGCATAGACGTGGGTCGGCCCCTGCATGTTGGAGCGGAAGACGATCCACTGGTTGTCGGGCGTGAAGGTCAGATTCGGCTCGAGCCGGTAGTCGTGCTGGGACAGGTCCACCAGCTTCTCCACGTCGAACCTGCCGATTTTCACGTCTTCGTTTCCAGCCCGGATCGTTTCCGACTTTTCCGGGCGCGGCGTGAAGAGATAAATCCACTGGCCGTTGGCGGGCGGGTTGAAGGGCGCGCCGCCGGGCGACCGGTTGGAAACGCCATTCGGCCCGCCGCCGTCACCGGCGAAGAGCTTGCCGTCGTGGGATTGGTTGTAATGCACCGACCACTGCGAACGCTCGATCGGATAGCGGATGCGTTCCCCGGTTTCGACATTCACGCCCGCCAGCCAGAAGACGCCGGACCGGGGCGTTTGCAGATCGTACCAAACCGTCTTGCCGTCGTAACCGAAGAACTCGTGTCCGGCGATTTCCATCGGCATGGTTCGCGGATGCATGAGGCGCGCGCCGGTGCCATCGGTGCGAATCGTCCAGATGCGGTCCACCAGTTCCCAAGTGCCCTCGTGACAATACAGGATCAGCGTCGGGTCCGTGGGCGAGCACTGATCGTGGTTCAGATTGTCGGTCATGGGAAAGAAGGTGCGCACCGCCCCGGTTTTGATTTCGACCGCGAAGAACTGCAGCATCCGGCCGCCGCCGCCGCCCCGGCCGCCTCCGCGTCCCCGGCCTGGGGCGTTCGTCGCCGTGGAGGGAGAAGCCGGTTGCGGCTGGGCTTGGGTTTGGCCTTGTGGTTGCCCGGCGGGAACATTGCACTTGCCGATGATCAAGGTCTCATCCGCATTGACGCCGCCGAACTCGCCGGTGAAACCCAGCTTGGCGACTTCGAGGGTCGCCTTGGAGTCCACATCGGTTGCGTAGATGACAGTCTGGCCGTCCACGTTTCTCTGGTAATAAACCGTGCGGGTCTTGCGTCCGACTTCGATGCCGGCGCTGCTGCCCGCGCTGTAGCGCGCGCCCGGCGCGACCAACTCGATCTGGCGCGTCTTGAGGTTGACGGTGGAAAGGCCGCCCGGTGTGGAGATGATGAGCTTGTCGCCCTGGGGCGTGTAGGCGTTCTGGTGGAAGTACAGGCTCATGCTGCCGGGTTCTTTGGAGAGCCGGACCACCCGGTGCCCGGTCGCGGCGTCAGTCCATTCCGTTGGCGGCTCGGAAGGCGCGGCCGGCGCGGGTGCGCTGGCTTCCGGCGCTCCGGCGGCGAACGCGCGCAAGCCCACCGGCGCGCAAGCCAGGAGCAGTCCGGCTATAGCCAGGGCGATTGGAGAGGCTGCCAAAGCGCGCCCGCTTCGTGGCGCAAGCTCGCCGCCAGCCGGGTGTGGTGAAGGCATTTCGTGGACAACATGTTGCATGGAATGATCCTGCCAAAGCGCGGCGCAAGCGGCAAGGCAGAAGGGTAGTTCCTCAATTTGAAAAATGGGGAAGACTTGGGCAAGATTTTTGGGGAGCACACGCGCCTTCGCGTGTGGTCAGCGACACCCTCGTCGCTGACATCAGGGAGCGGGTTCAGCCAGGGGGTGGACCCCGCTCGCGAGAGCGCGTGCGCCCCCCAAATTAGGGCACTACCGGCAGAAGGAATCTGGAATCAAAAGGGACTTTGACGCCTGGATTTCCTCCAACAGTCCCCTCTTGCTGTGTTCCAGCACGGCAACGGCGTCCTCGCGCCGGACCGTTGGGAAGCATTCCAGGAATTCATCGCGCGAGGCGTTGTCTTCGAGGTATTCAAACAGCCAGTGAACCGGCACGCGCGTGCCGCGAAACAACGGCGCGCCGCGCATGATTTCCAGGTCAACTTCGATGGGCAGATTCTTTTTCATGGTGTAATTATAGATTATAGATAGTCCAAACTTGCCGGCGGCGGTCAAAAGCCGCGGTCAAAGCGGCGGTCACGGAACGCCGCTACAGGGCAAGGGGAGGCGAATAATTCTTCTCAAGGCTTGCCGCCCCGGCTTGCTTCCGCCAACCGGGCTTTCCTTTCCTCTTCCATTTCTGCGGCCATCTTCCGGCCCACGGTGAAGTAGTAAATCAGGCAAGCCACGCCGATGCCGCCCGGAATCAGGGCAAACAGCGCCGCGTCGCCGCCCCCGTCTGTGCGCGTTATGGTGAAATGCAGCGCGAGGTACAATGTCAGCCCGATAAACACCAGGATCAGCCCTTGCAGAAGCGTCCGGTGCGGCGAGTGTCGTGCCAGCGTGGGGTATTCGTCGAAGAACTTCTCCGGCAATGGCGGCAGTTCGACCCCCTTCTCAATGGCCGCCATCCGTTCCTGGTGATACAGCGCGAACATGTCCTTGCGCTTCTGGTAGTTCAAAAAAAGTTTGAGCATTCCTATTCCGATACCCATCACGATGGCAACGATGGGGATGAAAACACCGATGATATCTGGCGTCATAAAAGTATATATTGTGGACCGTGTTTTTGTTCTTGCGCAGCCGCGGGGCTTTTCACCGCCGGCCCTGTTCCTTCCTTCAGACTTCGGCTGGTTCCCAATTGTTTCAATTATTCTTCCGGGCTTTCGCGATCATTTCAGGGCCTAACCAGTCTGGCGGAACATACCGCGCTTATTTTTTTGAAACCTGGCGGCCCTCGGCGCAGTATAAAGAACGCGCCCACAGCCCGACGGCTGGCGGCCATGCCGGAGTAAAACACTGACCGATGGAAGACAAAGACATTCTGCGGCTGCTCGAAGCCCGGCAATACAGCGAGGCTTTTGCGCCGTTGCTCGAACGCTTCAAAGACAAGGTGTTCCGGCTCGCTTGCAGCATCCTCCACAACGAAACTCATGCCGAGGATGCCACTCAGGACGTTTTCGTAAAAATCTGGAAGGCGCTTCCAGCCTATCACGGCGGCGCCTCGCTCTCCACCTGGATCTATGCCATCACGCGCAACACCTGCCTCACCGAACTGAAACGGCGCGACCGGCATCCCGCCGTGTCCCTGCAAGAACCGGCAATGGAAGCCGCCTCCGCCTGGATTCCGGCTCTCCAATCCGCGGACCCGGAACCCGGCTTGGAGATGGACGTGGAAACCCTTCTCGCCAAACTGCCGGAGAATTACCGGCGCGTGATCACGCTATTCTATCTGGAGCAGAAAGCTTACGAAGAAGCGGCTCGGATGCTCGGCATCCCCCTGGGCACCGTCAAGACCCTCCTCTTCCGCGCGAAAAAAGAATTGCTGCGAATCCATTCCCGGCAGGCGCGAACGCTGCCAACTCCAGCAAGCCCGTCTCCAATCAACCCACGGCGGAGCCATGCGGCTTCCGCTCTTGCCGGCCTGCCCCGCGCCGCGGCTTTGCCCAAGATTCTACTCCTGTGACCTATGACGTGCCAAGAAATTGAAAACTCAATCCTGGATTATCAGGAGAACCAGTTGTCCCCCGCCCACCGGCAGGCCGTGGAAACCCACCTCGCCGGTTGCGCCGGCTGCCAGGCCTTTGCCCGGCATCTCCAGCAACTCGACGCCGCGCTTTCTCGCGGTGTCAAAATTCCGGCGTTATCGGCCGATTTCGACCGCCGGCTTTGGGAACGGATTCAATCCGCGCCAGCGGCGTTGTCCGAGGCGCAGCGCGCCGAGCGCAAACGCCAGTTGCAAGCCGAGTTCGATGCCGGCATGGCGCAACTGGTCCGGGGGTCATTTGCCTGGCACAGTTTTCTGGACCATCTGACCCTCCCTCTGCTGGCCGCCGTGGCGGGTTGTCTCGCGTGGTGGCTCACGACACAATTGGCGGCCCTCCTCAAAGGCTCAGGCCCGGGCGGCCTTGGTCAAAACCTGCTTTCTTGGTTGGTTGCCAGCGCCGTCTTCCTCGCCATCGGCCTGGCCGAGGCTTTTCCGCGGCAATGGAAAAGGCTCGGGCTGGGGTAAGCGGCCTGGAGGCAAATCCAAAGAAACTGCGTGCCGCCGCGGGCTGTTCCGGCTACACTCGTCAGACAGTGAACAATGTGCGCACCATCCACAATCTGGCGCTGGTCGGATTCATGGGGACAGGCAAATCCACCATCGGACGCATCGTCGCCGAGCATATTCAGTTTGGCTTTGTGGACACCGATGAGTTGATCCAGGAGCGGCTCGGAAGGTCCGTCAGCGACATTTTCGCCCGGGAAGGGGAGGCCGCTTTTCGTCAATACGAAAAACAAGCGCTCCAAGCTCTGGCCCGGCAGCGCAACCTGGTCATCGCCGCCGGGGGCGGGCTGGGGGCGGACCCGGCGAACATGGAAAGCCTCAAGGCCCATGCCCTGGTGTTTTGGCTGGTGGCCGCGCCGGAGACGATCTGGGAGCGCGTGCAACCGCAAACGCACCGGCCGTTGTTGCGGGGGCCGGACCCGCTGGGCAAAATCCGCCAGTTGCTGGCGGCGCGCGAGCCGGTCTATCGTCAGGCCGACATCTTCATCCACAGCGGCCTGCGCGCCCCCCGGGAAGTGGCCCAGCAGATCGCGCATCAATTCCATGACGCGCGGAAGCAGTGAAGACGGCGATTCGAGAACGCGCCCTGGCGCTGGGTTTTGACGCCTGCCAATTCACCACGGCCCGGCCGCCGGATTCCGCCGCGCAGTTCCAACGCTGGCTGGCCGCGGGTCGCCACGGCCAGATGATTTACCTCGAACGCAACGCCCGCAAGCGAATCGCCCCGAGTCAAGTGCTGTCCGCGGCGCGAAGCATTATCGCGCTGGGGGTCAGCTATGCGGCAAAGGAGGCGGGAACAATTTCCACAACAGGTCCCGGCGAGGAGCCAGCCCGCGCTGCGGAATCGGGATTAGGAGTGCAAGCGGCTGTTCCTAATCTTAATCCTAATCTTAATCTTAATCTTAATCCTCTTCCGGTAGGGCGGGCAGTCCCTTGCCCGCCGGGGCTTGCGTCTGCCGCTCGCCCCCCCGCCGGGGAAATCGCCCGATATGCCCGTTTTTCTGATTATCACGATGTGGTGGGGGCGCGGCTCAAGACGCTGACCGAATTTGTCAACCGCCTGGGTGGCGGGGAGACGCGCTCGCTGTGGTATGTGGACACGGGGCCGTTGCTGGAGCGGGATTTGGCGCAGCGCGCCGGACTGGGGTTCATCGGCAAACACACCAACCTGATCAGCCGCAAGCTGGGCAACTGGTTTTTCCTGGCGGAAATCATCACCACCCTGGAATTGCCGCCGGACGGGCCGGAGAAGAATCGTTGCGGCTCCTGCCGGCGCTGCCTGGACGCCTGCCCCACCGCCGCCATCACCGCCCCGTTCCAACTGGACGCGCGCCGCTGCATTTCTTATCTGACCATCGAGTTGAAAGGCGCGATCCCGGTGGAATTGCGTCCGGCCGTGGGCAACCGGATTTTCGGCTGCGACGATTGCCTGGCGGCTTGCCCGTGGAATCGTTTTGCGCGGGCGGGTTCGATGATGGCGGAGCATCGCCGGGCCGCGCTGGAGGCGCCGGATTTGGCGGAGTTGTTGTCGCTGGACGAGGCGGGGTTCCAGGCGCGCTTCGCCGGGACGCCCATTTTGCGGGCCAAGCGGCGCGGATTTCTGCGCAACGTTTGCGTGGCCCTGGGAAATGCCGGCGACGAAAGGGCGCTGCCCGCCCTGCAACGCGCCGCGTCCGGCCCGGAGCCGCTGATTGCGGAACACGCCTTGTGGGCGATGGAACGGATCAAAGCGAGGAGGGAGGATGGAGGATAGAATTAGAACAGATGGAGTCGCGGCCGTTCTCCTGAAGACGGAGTGGGACCGGCAGACTTGAATCGGCGACGAACCCGTTCGCGGGTGTTCGGGCGATTCTTCGCGCTTGACAATCCCGAGGGCTGTCTTACCATTTTGGTATGCGCGAGACCATTACTTTCCGCCCCAGACGGTCCAAGAGGCAACTGCAGGAAGCCTTTGGCAACGTGAGTGAAAAGCTCAACGAATTAGTCGAGCGCGAATTGTCGCTCGCCCCGCCACCGGATTGGCGGGAAGTCTTAAAGCGGCCGGCGCCGGCCGCGGACCCAAAGGCCTACGAGCTATGCCTCAGACCCGAATAGCCTTCGCCGATACCAATTGGCTCTTTTCCCTCTATTACCAAACTCGGGATCGTCCTGCGATCACGGCTTGGGCTGAGAAGGGCACGGCCACTATCGTCGTGAGCGCGGCGGTGCTGGCGGAGTGCCGGTGCAACTTCTGGCGGGCGGGAGATCGCCTGATGGCGCTGGAGTCAGACCTGAAGGCACGGCTCTATCTGGATTGCGGCTATACATTCGAGGAGATGGCGAACATGGCCGGGGATTTATTCCGCCGCTACGCGCCGCGCTCGAACGTCGGCACCTTGGACATTCTGCATATTGCGGCGGCGCGACGTTTCGGCTGCCAGTGGTTTCTCAGTTTCGACTCCGCCAGCGGCTGCCGGGCCGTTGCACACGCCTGCGGTTTGAAGCTGTTTCCAGACCTGTCCCCGGACGACCGCACATGGCTTCGGAGAATTGGGCGCGGCAATGCGCCGACAAAACCGAATCCCTGATGGAACCTGCAACTGTTCCGATTCGACAAGCCCGCCGCGCTCGCTTGCAGCGCGCGCAAGATCGAGGCCACTTCCACCCAGGTTGCCCTTCGACCACGGTGTCGAGCGGGACGCGATATTGCCGGCCCTCGTAGCCTCGTAGCTAACGGAACCAATATTTCTTGCCCCTTTTGCAAATACCCTTTAACCTGCCGTCTGATGATGCGTTCTTGCTCAAATCGCTTTTTTGCCGGGTTGCAAATGGTGCTAAAGAATTGTGCCAATCTGCCGCTTTGCCGGGCATTTTGCAACGGTTTAGCGGTTAGCGTACAACACTTTCCGGCTTTTTGTGTAAGCAGTTGATCATCAATTGGTTAGCGCGGTTAGCTCAGTGGTAGAGCACTACCTCGACACGGTAGGGGTCACAGGTTCAAGTCCTGTACCGCGCACCATCCGCCGCACCGACCGCACGCACACGCCCAGGCTGGCCGCAATCTCTGGCAGTCTCATCACCCGGTCCAGTTTCTTTTCGCCTTCACCATTCATCTTTTGTCCTTTCACTCTCACACCACCAGCCGGCTTTCCAGATACGGCTTGGCCTTTTGCCGGGTTTCCGTGTTGATACAAAACCACTTCGCCCGAAGAATTCTGTCTGCCGACACCACATCCTCTTTCAGGAACAACTTGGTGCCCAGGCGGCCAAGCGGATTCCCGACTGCCTTGTCAATGTGACTTTCGTAAGCGACCCGGCTCTTGAACAAAAAGGCGAATGCCTCGGATTTCACCCAATTGGCAATGACCCGCGCGGAAGGCTCGATGGTGTCAAAAAAGGCATTCCAACTCTTCTTGGGGTCGTTGAGCGCCTTCGTGATCGTAACGCCGCTCAATTTGACGCCCTGCTCTTCCAGCAGGAACCGGCTGATTGCCCGCGCACTCATCCTTTGCGACGCCTCGAAAATGAACGGGAAAAGCTCAATCACCAACCCGCGATTGGCGGTAAACTCCGTTGATTTTGCGTGCCCGACCAATTTCAGGCCGATGTCAGTCGCATTCGTTGCTGTTTGATGTTCCGATGCCATATCGTTGGTGATCTTAACATGCTTCGCAACCTTGTCAACCCCCTATTTTCAACAATTTTGAACACAGCGGCCAATACCGCCGCCATCCCCCTCTGAAAAAGGCATCTCCCCTGCGGCTCGTTCCCGTGTCGTCATCCGGCTTGCTCAAGGCAGGGAGGCCAAGCCGAATGCCAACACGCGAACGCTCCGCCCCGACAAGTGCCTGGTCGTGTCGTCATTGTCCCCAGGATTGCGCCCCGCCGCCCTCGCAACATTGGGGCCAATGCCGCCACCACCAGGAGGGTTTATCTTCACTCCCGATTTATTGCGGTTCTCTCGCCATTTTCCGCAGTTAGCGACGCCAAGTTAACCTTTGCACAAACGCGCGGCCCTTTCTCGCGGTTCCGCCGCCCCACTAAAATGCCGGAGGACCCGCCCTGTAGAAACGGTTGGTGCCGGTCGGCACGCTCGTATCAAGGTAGAGTTGCGGGCTATTCGTGAGCGTGAGTGTCGTCAAAGGTTGGAATGGTGTATTCGTCGCTGCCAAAACTGGCGACCATTGCGGCGAATACATGCCACCGATTTCACCCACGAGGCTCAGTTGAGGGAAGCCGTTACTCAAAACAATGCCGAGAGTCGGCGAAGCAGGAGGCGCCACTTTGGCGAGGAAGAAATTCCAATAACCCTGCGGTTGCAGAACGTTTGTGCCGAAGGTAGCCGTTCCTTGATACAATCCGGCCAGATAGCAATTCTCGGCTGAATCAACAGCACATTTTGTCACGATCGAAGAAAACGGACTCGCGGGCGGGCTGTTGGCTGAATAGGCCCACTGGAGCGTTCCGGCTGGGTCGTATTTCGCGACCGACGCAACCGTAGAGCCGCTTTGTGCGTAAGAACTCAAAAGCCCCGCCGGATAGACATTGCCCTGCCCATCCAGGGCAACGTCGAAATACCAACCTAAGTTCGTGCCTCCAGCCTGGCGTGCCCACAGTATCGCACCAGAGTTGCTGTATTTAGCGACAAAGGCAATGGTCGATCCCGCGTTAGTCAGGCTGATGCCGCCGAAGTTAATGTTGGTCTCAAAGGAGCCTGTAACATAAACGTTCCCGGCTTGGTCAAGCGCGACTCCACCTTGGTCCGCATTGCCGACGCCTCCTTGTGGCTGCTGAACCCATGTCAAATCCCCGGAGTTGTCAAACTTGGCGATGAACATATTCTTAAGTGAGTTCGTGCTGACCATTACATTGCTGGTCCCGATCGTCATAGTGGACCCGCTCATCGTTTTCGAACCGAAATCGCCGTACACATACACATTCCCGGCGGCATCCACCGCTACCTTGGTAGTGTAAACTTCGTCGGAGCCATCCATCGATAGCGCCCACTTAACCGTTCCAGTGGTGTCAAACTTGACGAGGAAAGCGCTGTAGCCTGGGGTGCTCGTGCTGGGCAAGTTCGTTGACCCGAATGTGATGGCCGCGCCGTTGTTGGCCCAGCCAACGGCATAGCAGTTTCCCGCGCCGTCCACGGCGAGACCGGTGCCGTTAATGCTGTAATCCTCTCCATTTCCACCTGAACCGACGGCCTGGCGGACCCACTGATTCGATCCCGCGCTGTTATACTTCGCGAGGAAGAACGCTTGAGATCCGTCCAGGGAACCAGGCAAATTGGTGCTGCCGAAGTCTGCAGGACCATAAAAACCGCCCGTAACATAAACATACCCGTTTGTATCCACTCCAATTCCGCTCCCGAGATCCTCGCTTGCGGAG
>Ga0326727_10007633_pt1 | contig 28374 bp, 22 predicted proteins | sample MB2enrmetagenome_FD_207643 | JGI IMG/M metagenome (GOLD analysis project Ga0326727, IMG submission 207643) | Lab enriched peat soil microbial communities from McLean, Ithaca, NY, United States - MB29MY | ecosystem: Environmental > Terrestrial > Soil > Wetlands > Peat | place: USA: New York... | reverse complement strand
CCTCCACCATCGCCACCGAAGTCGAGCGTCCGCAGCGCACCTATCCTCGCGCCATGCTGGTCGCGGTGGCCATCGTCTGCATAACCTACGTTCTTCCCTTTGCCGCCATGTGGATCACCGGCCTTCCCGCCAGCGCCTGGGAAACCGGCGCCTGGGCCGACATCGCCCAGTTAATGGGAGGCCCGGTGCTGCGGATCGCGCTGGTAGCAGGCGGCATGATGAGCGGCTTCGGAATGTTCAACGCCCTAGTCATGAGCTACTCAAGGCTGCCGCTGGCCATGGCCCAGGATGGCATGTTGCCGAAACTTTTTGCCCAACTGCACAAGAAATCGCGCGCCCCGTGGGTAGCAATTCTGGCGCTGGCGATTGGCTGGGGCCTAGCTCTGAATCTCGGCTTCGAACGCCTGGTCACTCTCGACATCATGATCTACGGTGCCAGCCTGGCGCTAGAATTTGTGGCCCTGATCTTCCTGCGCATTCGCGAACCGGAATTGAAACGCCCGTTCCGCGTGCCCGGCGGCCTGTTCGGAGCGATTGCCGTCGGCATTCCTCCCGTCTTGCTGCTGGGATTCGCCATCCTCCGCAGCGAACACGAAGTTGTGCTAGGGATGAGCTCGCTCTGGTTTGGGGTGATCGTCATCGGCGCGGGCGTGGTCGCTTATCTGATCAACTCGGCGCTTAAGCCGGCGGGGTGGGCGGTTGCCAAACCTAAACCGGAGATAGCGGCGTAGCTTTTACGCGAATCGCTGTGCTACGGAGACGCAGTTTGCCCAGCCTCTTTTCTGGCGATGCCAGCAAAGGCCCTTTTACCACAGGGGGCACAGAGGAACACAGGGGAAAGCTAACTAAGGTAAGTTGACCGCACGGGGAGATAGCCACACCATCATCGGTATGCAGATTCTGCCGTCCAACGCGATGCACAAACTTGGCATAATTCTCGGCACAGGAGTTTTAACGTCGGCTGCATCACTGCTGGTCGCACTAGGGGCGTTGTTCGGCGCAAATAAGGGCTGGTTTCAGCTCGGAAAGTACGGCCCTTGGCTGCCGCTTATTGGATTGGAATACGGATTTCTTCTCGGCATTGTTATTGGCGTGATCATATGCAAAATGAAATCACGCTCCCATCCGGATAGGCCAGCAACGAAGTAGACCGCTAAGCCTCTTGGCGTCCCTGCGTTGAAACAGTATTACGCGCAGTAGAATGATAAGGACGGGACTGAGCCAATGACCAAGCGTAAATCCAAAGGCGCGTACATGATCTCGGCCGTAGCCGAGATGTATGAAATCCATCCCCAGACCCTGCGCCTCTACGAGCGCGAAGGTTTGCTCAAGCCCAGCCGCACCGAAGGCAACACCCGCCTCTACACCGATGAAGATTTGCAGCGCCTCGAGTTCATCCTGTCGCTGGCGCGCGATCTGGGAGTGAACATCAGCGGGATCGCCATCATTCTGCAAATGCGCGAGCGCATGGAAGAAATGCAGCGCCAGATCCAGGAGTTCGTGCAGTACATCCAGCAAGAGGTTCTGGCGCGAGCCTCAGCTGCCGCCGATCCCTCCAAAGGCGCGATCGTTCCGCTGCGGCGAACCCTGCCCTCCGTGGATTCACTGCGCCGCAAGAACTAATCGCCCGCTCGTGTGGGGACGGGCGTCTCTCGCCCGTCCAAGCCGAGCGCAGCTCGGCAGCCGCCTGTGGTCACAGCAACTCTGGTTTCGCTATACGCTTCCGTGGAGCGACGGCCGTCCACAGCAAGTTGAACCTGAATCATGCGCTTTCCCCCGTGTGCCTCTGTGATCTCCGTGGTAAAAGCCCTTGAAGTTCCTCACCACGGGAATCGCAGAGGAGCATTTAAATTTCAGCGAGACCAGCCGAAGTCCGCTCGCCGAATTTACCGAACTTTCATCTCCGCGCAATCAACGGTTTTCCCTCGCCGACTAGCCTGTACCCATGAAACCCAAGAATCCAGCCGCGCTGCCGGATGCCATGATTGCCCGCCAGCCATCGCCGACCGTCCCGGCCGACCACCCGACCAACGACCAGAAAAACGACAAGAAGCTGAAACTGACCCTCGAGGCCGGACATTGCGGCAGCGCCGTGGTCCTCCACTGTCAGGGCCGCATTATCTTCCGCAGCGAGGCTCGCGCCCTCTCGACCATCGTGGCCGACGTGTTGCCCGCCGCGCGCCGCATGGTAGTGGATCTAGCGGGAGTCGATTCCGTGGACAGTTGCGGCCTGGGAGAACTTGTGCTCACCCACATGTGGGCCGAAGCGGCCGGATACACACTGAAATTCGCCAGCCCCAAACGAACGGTTCGAAACCTCTTCGAAATCACCAACCTGGTATCGGTCTTCGATGTCTACGGCAGCGTTCCCGAAGCCATGGCCGCGATGGTTCAGGAAGAAATACACTCCGCCTAGGGAACGGAAAGATCGATTTTGCACTCGATTTTGGGTGGCGCAGCGGTTCACCGCTGCGATAACTGGTGTATCTTCAGTATCGGCTCTAGACTAAGCGCTGAGGCCCGACCTCCCAACGCGCCCAACCTGCCATCGACCACCGGGGCCCTCCGTGCACCCCTGTGTACCCCGTGGTTTATGCTTTCTGCTGACACTGGATCGTAGTTTCCCTATGCCGAATCGCCCTCTGAAGCGGGCAGCGTAAACAAAAACGTCGAGCCATGGTGAAGTTCGCTCTCGGCGCGAATCGTTCCCCCGTGCGCCAGAACGATGTGCTTGGCGATGGCCAGTCCCAGCCCGGTGCCGCCCGATTCCCGCGAGCGCGCCTTATCGACGCGGTAGAAACGCTCGAAAAGACGCGGCAGATGCTCCGAAGAAATGCCGGGTCCGAAGTCCCGGACGTAGAATTCGATTCCACTCTCGGCCGCGCGGGCTCCGAGAATGACTTTCTTCCCCGACGCCGCGTACTTTAGCGCATTCTCAATCAAGTTGGAAAAAACCTGGTGGATGGCTTCGCGATCCGCATTTACCAGGCCGGCTGGGACCGAGTTCTCAATCTCCAGTTCCACCTCATACGACCGCGCCACTTCGCGAAAGCTCTCCAGCGCGTCCTGCAGCAGTTCTTCGGCGCCGACTTGCTGGATGTCGAATCTCTGTTCGCCCGATTCGACGCGGGTCAGGGTGAGCAGATCTTCGGTAAGGCGCGACATGCGGGCCGAATTCTTGCGGATGATTTCCAGGAACTCGCGCACGTGATTGTCGGCAATAAGACTGTCGAGCAGCGTCTCCGTGTATCCTTGGATGGAGGTCAGCGGCGTGCGCAGTTCGTGCGAAACGTTGGCGATAAAATCGCGGCGGCTCTTTTCCATGCGCTCGGTCTCGGTGAGATCGCGAAGCACGGCAACCGCGCCGCCGCCGGGCATGGGCGCCGCGGTGACATCGAAGGTGCGGCCGGAAACGATCGTGTTCGATCGCGCCGACGTGACCACCTGGTCGCGCGCCGCTTCTTGAATCGCGGCCAGAAAGTCCGGATCCCGAACGCTGTCGATCAACGGCGCATTCAGCCGCGGAGCCCGCAGCAGCAGGCGGTTCATTCCGCGATTGGCCCACTGCACGCGCCCGCCGGCATCGACCGCGATCACGGCATCCTGCATGCTGTCGAGAAGAGTCTCCAGTTCGCGCTGGCTGGTTTGAACGCGAGCGTAACTTTCTTCCACGCGGCGCGTCGTCTTATCGAGCGCCGCCGCCACTTGCCCAATCTCGTCGGTCGAAGTGGACGCGATTCTGGCGGTCAAGTCTCCGCTAGCCACGCGATCGGCAAAATTCACGATCCGCTGCAGACGCCGGCCAACATAGTGCGAAGCGGTCGCCGCCACCAGCACCGCGAACAGGAAAGCGCTGAGCGATCCCCAGAACAGGGCCTTGCCCAAGGGACGATCCGTAATTTCGATCTCCGGCAGCGGATACGCCAGCCGCACCGCTCCTCCAGAAACCGGCGCCGCCACATACACAAAAGGAACGTTGACCGTTCGACTGTTGCGCTCATCTATGCCGATTTGGCCGGCGAGGGCAGCGGCAAACTCCTTACGCTGCGCGTGGTTCTCCATCGTGCTGGCATCGGCCTCCGAATCGGCCAGCACCTTGCCGGTGGGATCGATTACGGTGGCGCGGGCTCCCGCCGCCTGCCCCTCCTGAGACGTAATGTCGGCCAGCGAGTGCTGCCGATCCGTCTCCACGCGATGGGCGAACATCAAGGTCTTCTGCTGCAGATTGCGCTCGATCTGCTCGCGCAGCGTGCGTTCCCACACCTTGTGCACGGTCAGTTGCAGCGTGATCGCAGTGGCGCCAATCACCAGCAGAAACACAAACATCAATTTGACGAAGATGCGGCTTCTCAACGCGCGACCTCAAAGCGGTAGCCGGCCCCTCGCACCGTCCTCAGGTAACGCGGGTTCTCCGGGTCGGGCTCAATCTTTTCACGGATGCGTCGCACATAAACGTCCACCGAGCGCGGCGTGACGTACGCCGTGTCGCGCCACACCGAGTCGAGCAACTGGTCGCGAGTGAAAACCCGTCCGGCATGCCGCATGAAGTAGTCGAGCAGCCGGAATTCGGTGGCCGTCGTCGGCACCTGTTTCCCGCGCACCGTCAGCGTCATCGCTCCCGGGTCAATGTGGATTTCGTCAATCTTGGTCGGCAAAGGCGGCAGCGGCCGCTCAAAACGGCGCAGCACCGCTTTGACGCGAGCCACCAGTTCGCGCGGGCTGAAAGGCTTGGGAATGTAGTCATCGGCGCCCAACTCCAGCCCCAGAACGCGATCCGCCTCGCCGCTCTTGGCGGTCAGGAAAATCACCGGGATCGACGCCAGCGTCACCGACTGCCGTATCTGGCGGCACAGTTCCAAACCGTCTTTTCCCGGCACCATGATGTCCAGCAGAAACAGCGCCGGACGCTGGCGTTCCGCATCGACCACCACCAGATTACCGGTCGAGTACAGTCGCACATTGAAACTGGCCCCCTCCAGATGATGGCGGACCAATCGCGAAATATCCGGGTCGTCTTCGACTACATAGATCGTCGGCTTCACGCGACCATTGTAGCTGGGAAATGTTTCATTTCAATAGCAGGAGCATACGCAGTAGTGATTCAGTCTGCTGGGCATGACAATTCGACTGGAAGTCGCTCAGGAGTGGTTCGCGGGAGGGCGGGCCGAAGCGATGAACTCGTGCAGCGTGCCTTGGGCCAATGCGGATCGCAAGTCTCACCCGCTCATCCGCTACCGTGGGCTGCTAAGAAAGGAATGCATCTCACGCAGTACGTCTGCTTCGTTTGACAAATAGACGTAATGATGCGCTCCACGCAGCCTGACCACATGCGCGATTGGAACGCCCGCTTCAAATGCCTTCGCTTGCCTTTCTGTCAAAGCTGTCAACGCCTCGGAATAGGCCTTGGCCGCCTCACGCACCTTGGGATCGGTACTGTTATCGACCCAGTTCCCTTGACTGTGGGGAATCCCAAAAATCACGAGCGCGGGCACAGGAATATCGGCGAACTTCTTCATTCCCGCCATAAGAGTCGCGTAACCCGGAAAGTCTCGCTGTTTCCCAAGCCGCCCGTCTGAAGTGGAATCCCATTGCTGCCGAAGCTCCGCCTCGGGATATGTAAATCCAAGAACTCGCAGATAATACTGCTGTAGCGCACTAAAGCTGGCCAAATCGGATTCGCCTGGCGATGGAGGTTGAGGCCCGCTGATAGCTTGAAATTCATTCATGGTTGGCCCCTTGCCGTTATCGAACGCATAGGGATATCCGGCTTCGAGGTAGACCAGCCCCGCGACACGATTGGGGTATCTGCTGGCAACCGAGCTCAACTCCTCTCCCGCGATTGAGTGCCCCACCAACACTGGCCTTTTCAGCTTGAGCGAGTCCAGGACGGCGAGTACGTCGTCACCGAGGCGGTCGGCCCCGTACTCCGAGGCGGAATAACCAGATTCTCCGAAGCCGCGTCGCGTAATGCCGTAAACATGGAAGTTGCCCGTGAGCTTGGGCGCAAAGTCATCAAATACGTGCGCTGTGTCTCCCCCTCCGGCAAGGAGCACGAGGGGCCTGCCAGAACCGCCCCAATCGAGTACCTCCAGGCGAACGTTCTTGTCCACTGTCACGAACCGTGTGACGTGGGGGGATGGGTCTTTCCAAGAGGCAGGTTGTTGTGAATAAAGAGGAACTCCGAGGAAGATAAACAGCATGACACAGGCTCGTCGAACGAATCGGTGCATAGATGCGTCCTCTCCGAAATGTACGTTGCGCGGGGCCGCGATGTTCCCCGACTTTCGTCGACACCCGCAGTTCCGCGACCTAAAAGGTAATTGGGAGAGAGTGCCTAAACCATCGAGTTGAGCCACGCGCCGCTAGCGCAGCGCCATTCCCGCCTCAGCCGAAAAATCCGTATCCACGAAATCCCCGCGCAGAAATTTCGGGAAAGCCGCCGCCGCAATCATGGCCGCATTGTCGGTCGAAAGCGCCAGCGACGGAAAGAAAACTGGAAGTCCCTGCATCCCCGCCTCGCGCTCAAACGTCGCCCGCAATTCCTGATTCGCCGCCACACCGCCGCTTACAAGAAGAGTTCGCACCTCGTACTCGCGCGCCGCCGCCAGCGTTTTCATGACCAGATCGCTGACCATGGTGCACTGGAAAGAAGCCACCAGGTTGAGGATTTGCCGGTCCGAGAGCCGGAGACGGTCTTCGAGCGTAGGGTTGCCGATGCCCGCGAGCGCCCGCCGCCGAGCCTCAATCGCAGGTTTCAGGTTCTGCGTCTCGACATACCGCAAAACCGCCGTCTTGATTCCGCTGTAGGAAAAATCAAAGTGCGGTCCATCTTCTTTCGCGCGGAGTTGCGTAGGATCGCCCTGCTGATGATCGCCCTGCTTGTGATCCCGCCGGTCCGCATGCTTGATCTGCGAAATCTGGAACTTGACCGCGTGCGGATCGCCGTGCGGCGCCAGCCGATCGATGATCGGCCCTCCGGGATAGCCCAGTCCCAGGAGCTTCGCGACCTTATCGAAAGCTTCTCCGGCGGCGTCGTCGCGCGTGTGGCCGATGTTCCGGTAGGTCCAGAGATTTTCCTGCAACTCAGCCAGATAAAGATGCGTGTGACCGCCCGAGACCACCAGCGCCAGCACGGGGAATTGAAGTTCCGCATTTTCGCTTGGCCGGTGCTCCATCTGCCGTTGCCCCAGCAACACGGCGTGGATGTGTCCCTCCAGATGATTCACCGCGATCAGCGGCTTCTCCAGCGCGAAGGCCAGCGCCTTGGCAAAGCTGATGCCCACCAGCAGAGCGCCCGCCAGTCCTGGCCCTTGCGTGACCGCGATGGCATCGACCGACCCATAAGTCTGTCCCGCCTCGGCCAATGCCTGCCGCACCACCGGAACAATCGCCCGCAAGTGCTCGCGCGAGGCGAGTTCCGGAACCACTCCGCCATAAGGCTGGTGCGTGGCAATCTGCGAGGCCACTACGTTCGACAGAATCTGCTGCCCCGAGCGCACCACCGCCGCCCCCGTCTCATCACAGGAGCTCTCGATGCCGAGTATGTCCGCGTCAGGCATAATTAGCTGTCAGCGTCAGCCATCAGCTATCAGTCTCTAGTTTAGACGACGTGCGGCTGTGGTTGCCCTTAGCTGACGGCTGATGGCTGATGGCTGAATGCTGACCGCCAAACAACACGCCGCCGAAATCGTCCGCAGCCTGCGCGAACGCGGATACCAAGCCTACTTCGCCGGCGGCTGCGTCCGCGACCTGCTGCTCGGCCGCGAGCCCGCCGACTACGACGTCTCGACCGACGCGACTCCGCAACAGGTCATGCAAATCTTCCCCCAGACCTTCGCCGTAGGCGAGCAGTTCGGGGTCGTGCTAGTCCCAGAGTCCGGTGGAGCGACGGGCGCCCTCGCCCGTCAAGGCGAGCGCAGCAACGCCACCGTCGAGGTAGCGACTTTCCGCTCCGACGTAGGCTACTCCGACGGCCGTCATCCCGACGAGGTGCGCTTCAGCAGAGACCCCCGCGAAGACGTCGAGCGCCGCGACTTCACCATCAACGGCATGATGCTCGATCCAGAAACAAACAAGGTTTTGGATTTCGTCGGCGGCCGCGACGATCTGAAAGCCGGAATCGTGCGCGCCATCGGCGATCCCGAACGCCGTTTTGCGGAAGACAAACTCCGCATGTTGCGCGCCATGCGTTTTGCCGCGCGCTTCGAATACCAGATCGATCCCGCAACCATGTCGGCGATCCAAGAACTAGCGCCCCAGATTCACCAGGTTTCCAACGAGCGCGTACGCGAAGAACTGACCAAGATGCTAACCGAGGGCCACGCCCGCCGTGCGTTCGAACTACTGGACGCAACCGGCCTCCTGCCCGAAGTCCTGCCCGAAGTCGCCGCCATGAAAGGAGTGGAGCAGTCCCCACAGTACCATCCCGAAGGCGACGTGTTCGTACACACGCTGCTCTTGCTCGACAAGCTTCGGCCCGGCAGTTCCGGCGCTATTTCAAAGACGCTGGCCTGGGGAGCCCTGCTGCACGACGTAGGCAAGCCTCCAACCTTCCGCGTCGCGCCCGACCGCATACGCTTCGATGGCCACGTCGACGTCGGCGTGAAGATGGCCGCCGAAATCTGCCGCCGTCTGCGCTTCTCCAACCACGAGACCGATCAAATTCTGGCGCTGGTCGACAATCACATGCGTTTCGCCCACGTCCAGCGCATGAAGCAGTCCACGCTGAAAAGGTTTCTGCGCCTGCCCGCCTTTGACGAGCATCTGGAGCTGCATCGCCTGGACTGTCTTTCCAGCCATGGTCAACTCGACTCGTATGAGTACTCGCGCGAGCAGTTGCAGTCTGTGCCGCCCGAAGCGATTCGTCCGACCCCGCTCATTACTGGCCGCGACCTGATTGCAGCAGGCTACGAGCCCGGCCCCCGCTTCAAAGAAGTCCTGACCGCGGTCGAGGACGCACAGTTGGAGGGTCGACTCACGTCGCGCGCCGCGGCGATGGAGTACGTCCGGCGCGAGTTTCCGATGTAGACTCCTTTCCGTCGGACAGGTGCTCTCCTCACATTAAGCATCAAAGTTCCGAGAGCCAATTGGATACGAAAGCACCTGAGAGGATAAAGTCAAGCTAATCATGACCGCCCAATTCAAGTCTGACCTCATGGTTCTTGCGTTTGTCACTCTGAGTTGGACGTCGTTCTGCGTAGCGCAGCCCCCTCAGCAAACGACCGTTCCCAGCCCGGAGCAAGGTCAGGCGAACGGAGGCGTATCGTCAGCCGGCGAGCAGTCGCCCAGTCAGCCGTCGCCCGGAAGCATCCGCGGAACGGTAGTCGATCAAAGTGGAGCCGTCGTCGCCGGAGCCCGTGTGAAGCTCACTCGTACAGGCGAACATCCCCTGAACGAAGATCCTCTGAATCAAGAGATGCTCTCCGGCGGCGATGGCCAATTCTCCTTCGCCAACATCGCTCCCGGATCTTTCCAGCTCACCATAACCTCGGCGGGCTTCGCCACGCAAACCTTCTCTGGAACCCTGCATTCCGGGGAGATCTTTGTGGTCCCGCAGAACGCGTTGGGAGTTGCCGCCAATGTCACCGACGTAGAAGTCGGACTCCCGCAGACCGAAGTGGCGGAAGAGGAGATCAAGATTGAAGAGCAGCAGCGTGTGTTCGGCGTCCTGCCAAACTTCTACGTCAGCTACATTCCGAACGCAGCTCCTCTCACCGCGAAGCAAAAGTTCAAGCTGGCCGCGAGAACGGTGGTCGATCCCTTCACCTTAGTATTTGTTGGAGGCGCTGCCGGAGTCGAGCAGGCGCAAAATCACTTCGCCGAATACGGACAAGGCGCGCAAGGCTATGGAAAGCGCTTTGGCGCCAACTATGCCGACACGGTTGCGGGCACCTTCATCGGAAGCGCCCTGCTGCCCTCGCTCCTGAAACAGGATCCGCGTTATTTCTACAAGGGAACCGGCAGCGACGCATCCCGCGCGCTGTATGCGATTGCCAATTCGGTCATCTGCAAGGGCGACAATAAACGCTGGCAGGCAAATTATTCGAATATCCTCGGCAGCCTGGCGGCAGGAGGTATTTCGAATCTCTACTATCCCCCGCAAGATCGCAATGGAGCCGGATTAACTCTAGAAAACGGAGCACTCGGCATTGCCGAAACGGCCGCCGCCAATCTGTTTCAAGAATTTGTAGTCAAGAAGCTGACGCCAAAAGTTCCCAAGAACGACGTGACCAAACCCTAGCAGCCCGCCGGAAGAACTCACCAATGCGCGGATCACCCCGGAAGAGGGTGCCCCATCCTAGCGTCGTGCTTTTCGACGCTAGGGTGGGATTCCACATAAACGTCCAGCGTGGGCCTTGTCTGATCCTTCGACCCGCACCGCCGGGTACTCCACTTATCGCGTTCCTTACATGTCGGCTGCAGTTAGCCTGACGAACACACAATAACAACACTAAGGGAACCGAAGCGCTCGACGCGGTGTCTCTTACTCCTGTAGGGTCTAAGCGGCTGAGGAGTGCCTTCGCTCTAAATGCTCGACGCCTGGCTCAACTGGTTGGATGCAGATGGATGCGTGTGGGGCCTTTGGTATGGCGAATACGGTTGTCATCGTCAGCGGCCGGCTCTTCCGCTACAGCGCAGCCCGCAGGCAATCGCGCGCTTTCGTTCGTGATGCGGCTGCCGCATTGCGCGATGGCAGGTTCGATCAAGTACTCGCCATCGCCGCACGAAACCAACGGAGCCATGTGGCGGCTGTGGTCGCCGCCGGCCTCGCCGCCTTCTCTTCAGCGCCGCCGGAGTTCTCCCACGCAGAAGGTATCGCTGCCGGCGGGTGCCCCACTCATCGCGCACTTCGCGATGAGTGGGATTCCGCGGCCGTCTTCCCTCCCGTTGACCCCTGATCTTTTTCATCACATCCAGCCTGTGTGCGCCATCACAGACTCCCACCAAGACCAGTGCGACAATATCCCCTGATCAGGGCAGTGCAGAGTGCCCGTCTCCAGGGACGGCCCTGCAAGCTGCCGCAGTCCAATGCGTTAGTAGCTCTTTGATAAACATATCGAAACGACAAGCGAGCGTCGGACTATGGTCAAAAGACCATAAAATACGCCCAAAACGGGAAAAATTGAGTTAAGTCCTTATTCTGGAATATTTTCCATATAACTCCCTTGCGCTCTAGATTTTGAAAATTTTCCACAGGCTAACCCTTTGATTCTAGGGATCAGGGGGGTGGGGGGTAGTAGTAAACACGGGTTAATACCCAAAAAGTAAACAACCACCAAGGAAAGGCCGTGTGGAGCGGGCGCCCCCGCCCGCTAAAACGCCAAGAACAAAGTAAGGTTGAGCAAGGGTCTCATTCATCCAGCGAGCTACTTCTCGTCCTTGTCCTGCGACGTAGTCCGAGCCGCATCGGCCAAGCCCGCAACCGGCTTCTGCAAATCGATCAATGGCAGTCCGGCTTTTTTCAGCTTCCCGTTCAGCTCCGGAATATCCTTTGCCTTGAGCTGATCCCACGCTGACAACTGCTCCTCCAGCGCCTTCGTCAGCTCTCCGAACATCGCGGCTTGCTGGGTCGTCGGAGCGGCGTCGGCGCTATCGAGAGCGCTGACCAGCGCGTTGAGTCCGCCATTGAGCCGCGCCAGGCTGCGGCCTTCGGGAGTGCTCAAGTAGCGCGCACCGTAATCGCCTTCTTCGCCCTCAATGGCCGCGGCTTTTGCGTCTAACTCGGTTGCGGTCTTTGCGATCGCTACCCAAGCCACACTGCTTCTGGCGCTATTTGCGTAGGCATCTGGTTTGAGCGCTTTCAACTGCGCTCGCAGGCTGCGCACCTGTTGTAGGGCTTCGAAGTCTTGATGAAGCGCGCCGGCAACTTTGCGATCAAGCTCAAATTGCTGGCGCAAATCTTCCGGCGTGGTCTTTACTCGCGGATCCATGCGGATTTCGAGCGCCTGCGTGTAGCTCTGGCCGCCAATTGTAAGTACTATTTTGTATTGTCCTGGCGGTACAGTAGCGCCCAGCGGATAGCGCGGCGTGTCGTGATAGATAGCCGAGATCGGATATTGGTGTTCGAGCACGTCGGGCTCGGGATAGGCCAAGTTCCAAATGAACCGATGCATGCCCGCTTCTGCCGACAGCACGCGCGCCGGACGCACCCAATAGGTCGGAACATCCAGTTCTTTCGCGTTCACCGGTTCGGGTCTGTCGGCGCTCGAAAAACGGCGAACGGTTTGTCCCGATGAAGCATCGACAATTTCCAGCGTGACCGGAGCGGAAGTTGCCGCTTTCAACGAGTAGTCGATCATCGCGCCATCCGGAGGATTCTGTCCGGCAGGTTCTTCCGGCGGCAGAGGCGTGTCGGTGTTGTTGTTGCGGCGCACGCGATAAGTAAGTTGCGGCGCGAAAAGATGCGCGCGAGCATTCGCGATCTCGGGGCTAAATTGCCGCAGCGGCGTGATGTTATCCAAGATCCAAAACGAGCGCCCGTGAGTTCCAACAACCACATCGTCATGATGAACGACCAGATCGCGGATCGAAGTCGGCGGCAGATTCATCTGCAGCGACTGCCAATGGTCGCCGTCGTCCCACGACACATACACGCTGCGTTCGGTGCCGGTAAAAAGTAGTCCCTTGCGCTCCGGATCTTCCCGCACCGTGTTGACGGGCTCGTTCTCGGGCAGGCCGCTGACAACCTTCTGCCACGACTTTCCGCCGTCGTGCGTGCGATAGATATAAGGATGCAGGTCGTCGAGCCGGAAACGATTCACAGCGGCGTAGGCAGTCGCCGTATCGAAATGTGACGCGTCCATCTGCGCCAGCTTGCTCCACGCCGTCAGTTCGGGAGGCGTCACGTTTTGCCAGTTCTTGCCGCCGTCGCGGGTTACATGGATCAGGCCATCGTCGGTGCCAGCCCAGATCAGGTTCGCGTCAATCGGCGACGGAGCAACCGAATAGATCACGCCACGATGCTTGCCCTTCTCCGGATCGGCCTCGATAAACGGCCCGAGCGTCGCGGGGACGCCCGGATCTTCGCGCGTCAGGTCGGGACTGACGATCTGCCAACTGTTGCCGCCATCGCGCGTGGCAAAGAGCACGTTCGATCCGAGATACAGCACGTGCGGATCGGCCACCGAGAAGATCAGCGGCGCAGTGCGATTGAAACGATACTGCCCGGTGCGCAGCACCACCGGCGAAACGTCGCGCGTCTGCCCGGTATTGCGGTCGAACACCGTCACCTTGCCGCCGTAGATCAAGTTCGGATGCAGCGGATCGGGCGCGATGTAGCCGTATTCTTCCGCGCCAACCGTGGTCCAATCGCGAAACGTGATCTCGCCAAAGTCGCTGCGGCTGGCGGTGCCGACCGAGCCGCTTTCCTGCTGTCCGCCATACACCCAATAAGGAAACTCGTTGTCAGTGATGACGTGATAGAACTGCGCCGTGGGCTGGTTGTACCAGGAACTCCAAGTCTCGCCGCCATTCACGCTGATGGTCGCCCCCTGATCGACGCCAAGCGCGATGATGTCGGGGTTCTCTGGATTGATCCAGATGGTGTGGTAATCGTCGCCGCCCGGCGCGCCCTTGATGGCGGTGAAACTCTTGCCGGCATCGTCGGACCGGTAGGTCGTAGTATTCGCCACATAGATCACGTCCTTATTTCGCGGATCGACGCGCACGCAGGCGAAGTCGTCGCCGCGTCCCCAGACGCGGTCTTCAGTATTCACGAGTTGCCAGCTTTCGCCCGCATCGTCGGAGCGATAGACGCCACCGTTATTGCGCGCGTCCACCAGAGCGTACATGCGATCGGGATCGCTTTGTGAGACGGCGAGGCCGATGCGGCCCAGCTTGTCGGCCTCGGTCGGCAATCCCTTGGTGATTTGCCGCCAGTGGTCACCGCCGTCGGTCGATTTGTAGAGACCGCTCCCCGGCGCGTCGTAGCTGCCATCGGTCGTCCACGGCGGACGGCGCGAAGCCCACATGCTGGCAAAGATCACCTGCGCGTTTCGAGGATCGAACGATAGGTCAATCGCACCCGTGTTGTCATCCTTATAGAGAACCTTTTGCCAAGTCTCGCCGCCATCGAGCGAGCGGTAGACGCCGCGCGCGGCGTTCGGGCCGTAAGGATGCCCCAGGGCGGCAACGAAAACGCGGTTAGCGTCCTTGGGATCGACGAGGATCGATCCAATCTGCTCGGCGTCGCGCAGAGCGCCATCACGCTGCCCCAGATGCTGCCAGGTGCGCCCCGCGTCGGTCGACTTGTAGATGCCGTTGCCGACGGAAAGATCGGGGCGGCGCAAACCTTCTCCGCTGCCAACATAGATCGTGTTCGGACTCGACGGCGCGACAGCCAGCGCTCCAATCGAACCGGAGCGGTGGTCGTCAGTAGGCTGGTCATTATTAGGTTGACCGCTCGGCTGACCATCAAAGATCGGATTCCAGGTACGGCCGAAGTCCGTCGTCTTCCAAACTCCGCCGTTGTTAGGCGCCATGTAGAAGACATTCGGCTGCCCGGGAACGCCGGAAATCGCCACCGTGCGTCCGCCGCGAAACGGACCGATCATGCGCCAGCGAAGTTCCTGGTACATCGCCGGGTCATAGTGCTGAGCGGAAACGGCCAAGGGAAGCAAAGCACAGATGGAGGCTAGAAGAATCCAGAAGAGTCGCTGGTTCACGGTTGGTCCTCGAAGAGAGGTAAGGATAAATCACGGCAGCGGGGATTGGACAGGGCAGGCGCTAGGGCTCCGAGCCGGGCGCGCTCCCAAGATAGCGCCGCAGCGCGTCCTGCCAATCCGGCATGTGAATGTCGTAGGCGTGCAGGCTGTCAGGCGACATAACGGAGTAGGCGGGACGCCGCGCTGGGCGCGGGAATTCGGCTGTGGTTACGGGCCTGACTTTCGTCGGCAGTCCGGACGCGCGCACGATTTCGCTGGCGAAGTCGTACCAGGTGCAGTTGCCGGAATTGGTGACGTGGACAATGCCGCGAGCCGACGCGCGGCAAAGTTGCACCAGGGCGGACGCGAGATCGCAGGTGTAGGTCGGGCTGCCACGCTGATCGTTTACCACCGAAATCTCAGGGCGGGCGGACGCCAGCTTCAGAATCGTCGCCGGAAAACACTTGCCTCCGTGGCCAAACAACCACGCCGTCCGCGCGATGCAGACGTCGGGCAGGATTTCGATCAGCCGCTCCTCAGCCCGGGCTTTCGTCTCGCCATAAACACTGTTCGGATTTCTCGGATCGCTGGTTTGGTAAGGCGATCGTTTGCTGCCGTCAAAAACGTAGTCCGTGCTCACGAACAGCAGTCGCGAACCGGATTCGCGGGCAGCCTCGGCTACGTTGACCGCGCCTTCGCAATTTACCGCGAAGGCCAGGTCGCGGTTCGACTCACAGCCATCCACGTCAGTGTAGGCGGCCAGCAGGAGGATGCACTCGGGACGGGAATCGCGTACTAAGCCGCGGATGCGCGCATGGTCGCGCAGGTCGGCGTCTTCAACAGAAAACGCGGTCAATTGATCACCGCTCAGCGCCGGAACCAGATCGTGGCCCAGCAGACCCGAAGCTCCGAATAGGGTAACGCGCATAGGGGCATTCTAATAGAAGCTGCGCGCGACAGGACTGAAGGTCCCGCGACTCTGTCAAGCGTAGTGCGTCGAACAGACCCTTATGATTCGCTGACTTCCCCCGTGCTCCTCTGTGTCCCCCGTGGTCAAAGCCTTTGATTTCCTCGTCAAACACCAAACTTCGTATCGGATCGAGACGAAACATAACCGTCGCTATCTTCAACGCACTACAATAGCGCGCTCTGCTCGTCTCTACTCGACCTCAGTCGGGTGAGATGTTCGCAAGCCTCGGCGCAGGGCATGCAGGATGAGCGATCCGCTGATGCCGAAGCAGATCACGGCGGCAAACGCGACCAGATCCAGCATTCGGCGAGTCATCCGAAGATAATCCGCGAACAGCGACACCATGGCGCAGAGAATGCCTAAGACGTTAAGCCAGAGCGGAGAATGAATGTTCGGAAGATCCCGGTGAAACCAAACCTGGAGCAGCAGCGCGGCCAGTCCGATCGCCGCCACCACCACCAAAGCGATGGGGCTAACAAAAGCATTGGGCCCGGTATAGATCACTACCAGCGCCAGCGCCAGGATTAGCAGACCGGAAGCAATCACCGTCCACCGGCGCGCAACTTTGGATTGGGACGGGGACCCGGAACTCGTCACCAAGCGATCTCCTCGTCTTTCCACATTTTGCCATTGTACGTCGGCCTTCCCTTCCGCGCTCAGGCGTTGCTGCTCGGCATCCATTCCGCCGGGCGATGCTCGCCGTGCGACATGGCGTAGAGGACCAATTCCACCCGGCTCGAAATCCCCACCTTGTCGAAGATGCGCAGCAGATATTTCTTGATCGTGTGTTCGCTGAGCCCCAACTCGACGGCGACTCCGCGGTTGGTCATGCCGTCGGCTACGAGCGCAACCACCTGCTCTTCGCGAGGCGTCAACAAGAATCTCCCATTGGAGTTGACCACACGCAGCGTGGGCACCTCCGACAAAGCGTCCAGCACGTAAGTCATCTGCCGGCTGTTCAGCCAAACCTCTCCCTGAAAAACGCAGTGGATACACTTGCAGAGCATCGAAAAAGGAGTGTGGCCAAAGAGAAAAATGCCCCTCGCGCCAGCGCGAAAAGCGTTCACTACTAGTTCGCGGTCATCCGTCTCGGCCAGCAATACGGGGGCGATCTTCGGATACGAAACGCGCAACCAGCGCAGCAAGCTCAAATCCGGCAGGTGGTTCCCCGCAATTAATACCACGTCGGCGCGATTCGATTGCATGAAGTTGTGGAGCGCGGCCGTCTCCAGTGCGACGGCGGAAACTTGGAAGTCCCGCCGGCTTTTCAAGGCCCGCGTCAAGAGTTGAGACTGAATGGGCCCGGAATCGGCGACCAGGACTTGTACCACTTCGGTCGCGACCGGACGGCTTCCCGTGGCTTGCTTTGTGGCGTGCATGGTTTTCACGCCACCATTATGCCCAAGAGCGCACGGACCGGATGTAGGCCCCATCACACTCTGTTGGTGATGAATCCCGTACCCCAATGCCTACTTTCGCGGGGCTACTCTTGTGCACAACCTTCGTATCGGCACTCTTCCACACGGCCGTGCGCCCGAGGCCGGAAATTCAGCCTTGATGGCCCAGTTGCTCGCTTCATCACTTTTTCGGCCGCCAGAACGTGCCCTGTACGTCGGTGGACAGTACTTTCCAAGTCTTGTTGTGTCCGGCACGCAGCGGTAGCTTCGAGGAAACGGCTCAAACGCCCGAGCCGCTTTGGTTCGCCGTTCAGAGCAACGACGAGAGTCCGGAGATGAATGTATTTGCGAAACAAGTCGTTTTGGGAGCTGCGGGTATGCTCATCCTGCAGCTAGCCGTGGCCGCCTCCGCGCAAGAGACTGCACCGTCGTCTGCTTCGGCGCCTGTGTCCTCTGCTCCGCCAACCGGCAAACTTGCGGCGGCGGAGAGCTCGCAGAGCCAGGACCGGGCCGGCACGGACGGCTCCGCCCGCGGAACGATCACACAACCCGGAAGAGCGGGTGGCTTGGGAGATCCTGCATTCGGAGGGCAACGCCATCCGCTTTATCGGCTTTCGAAATCGGACATCGTGGACGTGACTTTCACGTTTTCACCCGACTTCAATCAGACCTTAACCGTGCAGCCCGACGGCTTCGTGGCGCTGAAAGGCGCGGGCGCGCTGTTGGCGGAAGGACTCACCATCCCGGAAATGCAGCAGGCGGTTGCCTACGCCTACCGGGGTTTTATGCGCGAGCCCGAGGTCACCGTGACCTTGAAAGATTTTGACAGGCCCTACTTCCTCGCTTCGGGAGAGGTGGCGCGGCCAGGAAAATATGAGCTGCGCGGGGATCTGACCGTAAATGAAGCCGTGGCCATTGCCGGCGGCTTCACCCAGCAGGCCCGTCATTCGCAGGTCGTTTTGTTTCGCCGGATTTCCCCGTATGTCGCCGAATCCCACGTGATTGACGTAAAGAAGATGCTGGATTCTCGCGATCTTCGCGAAGATCTTCACCTTCAGCCCGGCGACTTTATCTTTGTGCCACAAAGCCGGGTTTCAAAGATTCGCAAGTTCGTTCCGACCAACTCCATGAGCTGGTACATGAACCCATTGCAGTTTTAGCAGAAAGGAGCAGCAGCATTCACTGATTGCGTCTTCAAAATCTGGCGAGTTTCCATAAAGCCCGCCGGGTGTGATCGGCTTTGCTGTACGATCCATGTCCGCGGAATGGAACCAAAACTCGCAGACCCCGCTTTCCCCAACGCCCCGCGAGCTTGCGGCCACGCTGTTCCGCCGCCCCCGGCTCGTCGGCGCCTCTTTTGGGTTTGTGTTGCTGACGACGATTCTCTTCGTCGTCTTCTCGGCGCGATATGAATCGCACTTCAAGGTCTTACTGCGCCGCGGCCGCTTTGACCCCGTCGTCTCTCCGCAGCCCGCCAGCGCCATGGATTTCACCCGTCCCGACATTACTGAAGAAGAGCTCAATTCCGAAGTCGAACTCCTGCGCGACGAAGATCTTCTAAAGCAGGTGGTAAAAACAGCGGGACTTGTTCCCGCAGACACCCCGGATTTCGATCGCCCAGCCGAGACCGAACACGCCGTTCGCAAGCTGGCGCGCCGTTTGGATGTCGAAGCTCTGAAGAAGTCGAACCTTATCCAAGTCAGCTACAAAGATACCAATCCGGAACGAGCCGCTCGCATTCTCTCAGCGCTTTCCACCCTTTACGTGCAAAAGCATACGGATCTTCAGCGCCCTCCGGGCGAGATCCAGTTTTTCGACCACCAAACCACCGAATACGAAAAGAGGCTGCATCGTTCCGAAGCCGAGCTGGTGCGCTTTACTCGCGCTCGGGGGGTGGCTTCGGCGGCGCTGGAACGCGATATCGCGCTGCAGAAGTTAGGCGAAGCGGACGCGGCATACCGCCAGATCGACCAGGATCGTATCGAGACCGAGCGCCGGATTTCCGCGCTGCGCGAACAACTCAAGTCGTTTCCCTCCCGCTCGATCACCCTCAAGCGCTGGGCCGATAATCCGGAGGTTCTCGAAAAGATGAAAACGCATCTGCTCGAGCTCCAGCTCAAGCGTACCGAGCTTCGCAGCCGCTTTGAACCCTCCTACCGGCTGGTGCAGGAAGTGGAACAGGAAATCGCGGAAACGCGCGCGTCGATTGCCGCCGAAGCGCTAACCCCAGTGCGCGACGAAACCAGCGACAAGGATCCCAACTACGAATGGGCACGCATGGAAATGGAAAAGGCACAGGTCCAGTGGGATGGTCTGCGGGCTCGGCAGTCCGACGCTTCCGCGCAGGTCGCATCCCTGCGTACATTTGCCCAGCAGATGCAATCCGACTCGATCGATCAACAGGATCTGATGCGCGCCGCCAAGGCCGAGGAAGACAACTACCTGCTCTACCTTCGCAAGCGCGAGGAAGCGCGCATCGGCGATGCCCTCGACGAGCGCCGCATCCTCAATGTGGCCATTGTGGAACCGCCCGTAGCCGCGGCCCTGCCCACCCACTCCGTGCTCCTTTATTTGTTGATTGCTTTTGGATTCGCCATGGCGTTCAGCGTCGGCATTGCCTTTACCGCGGAGTACTTTGACTCGACGATTCGCACTCCCGACGAAGCCTCCGGCCTCCTGGAAGTACCGGTGCTGGCTTGGTTGCCCGCGCCTGAGCCTGCGGTTCTGTGTTCTTCCATTTCCGGGGTCGGCCGGCACAAGGCGGTGGTCCAGTGAGCACCTTCCTTGAGCTTCTTGCTGAAACACAAACTGCCGCTGAGCAGCCGCGCGTGACTCCGATTCGCGAGCATGTTCAGCACACGGCAGTTTCTCCGACGGCTTCGGTGCACGACGATCAGATCCATGCATTGGTTCAGCAACTTTTTTTCCGGCATGAATCGAAGCCAGTGCGGCACGTCGGATTTGCCCCGATCGACCCATCCACCACGACTGAGACACTATCCCTCGAAGTCGCCAAAGCTCTGGCTGAAGAAGACCGGTACGACGTCGGGCTGATCGACGCCCACCCGGACTCGGTCCCTCTACAAACCAAGTTGCAGATTCCGTCTCCCAACCGGGCAGAAGGCAACTGTCCGATCGGATCGCGCCTCTGGTTGGTCCCTCGCCAGAGCTGGCTGCCGGAGAGCTGCGGGCAACGGATCACCGACCAGAATCTGTCCCGGCTCCGCGAACTCACGACGGAGTTCGACTTTTCCATCCTGTCATGTTCTCCGGTCTCCTGGCTTACGGCGAGCATTGGCCAAGCCTGCGACGGTCTCGTGCTCGTGCTGACCGCCAACAAAACAAGACGCCTCGTCGCCGCTCAAATCAAGGCTCAACTGAGCAAGGCGCAAGTTCCTCTGCTCGGAACCGTCCTCGCGGAACGTCGTTTTCCTGTGCCGCAAGGCCTGTACCGGAATCTGTGAATCCTATGAGTGAATTAGCCACAAACCGACTATGGGATATTGGGCCCAAAATTCGCCCGTCGCAGTATGCCCGCATGATTCTCGGGACGTCTGTAATACCGCCTCCCAGGTTCGCGCCCGCGTGCGACGCTACCCCTAAACATCCAGCCAACGCATTCGAAGAAATTACATCGAGACACACCCAGGCCCGAACCCCATCGCAACACCTCCCAACCCAAACCGGCGTCGATCGATTCACGCTTTGTGAGTTGGTGGCCGCCGACTTGATCGTTCTCGTGATCGTGTGCAGCGCCTTATCGCTGTTCTCTCCCGCCTGGGGACTGCCGTGGGCTTACCTGCCGATTTTTGCTGTTCTGGTAACGCTCATCGGCTTCTGTGAGGGCATCTATAAACACGCCGGAGATCCGTCTCCCGCCGGAATCGTCCCCGCCCTGGCGAGGTCGACCCTGCTCGCAATTGGACTGGTCTTCATCGCTGCGTGGGACGGAATGCATCCTCTCGCCGCCACCAGAATATTTGCCAGCAGCCTGGCTGGCCTCGCCCTATTGCGCCGCTTCCGGCAGTTTGTGTGGAAGCAGCGGCGGCGTGAAACAGAATCGCGCAAGATTCTCATCATTGGCGGAGGTCCCGTCGCCCGCTCCGTCGCGCGGGCACTGCGTAATGATCCGCTGCAGCGCGCCACCGTCTGCGGCTTCGTGGATGACGACCAGCCTCTTTCCCCGGCGGTATTGGGGAGAATCGCGGACCTAGACTGGCTCGCTCGCGCCGAATTCATCGATGAGGTCATCCTCGCTCTCCCCGGCCAGCCCATCGAGACGCGAAAAGCCGCGGAGGCAGCGTTCCGTAACCACCTGGACATTCGTGCCGTACCCGATCTGCCTCCCGGTCCGTGGCTCGATTCCGGCATCGATCACATCGGGGAAGTCCCAGTCGTCACCCTGCACCGCGAGCCCTCGCCCAGCGCCTCATTGTTTTTGAAGCGTTTGCTGGATATCGCCGGCGCCGCGTTCGGTCTTGTGCTGGTCAGTCCTCTCATGGCGATTGTGGCCCTGCTCATCCGGCTGGACTCGCCCGGTCCCGCCTTTTACGCCGCGGAACGCACGGGCGCCAAAGGCCGACGCTTCCACTGCTACAAGTTTCGCTCCATGGTGACCAACGCCGCCCAGCTCAAGGAAGACCTGCGTGCCCGCAACCAGAGACAAGGCCCAATCTTCAAAATCGACGACGACCCCAGGGTCACACGCATCGGCCGTATCCTCCGCCGTTACAGCCTCGACGAACTGCCTCAGCTTTGGAACGTGCTGCGCGGAGAGATGAGCCTGGTTGGACCGCGGCCTCATCCGATCGACGAAGTCAACCACTACGAACTTCACCAGTTCCGGCGCCTTGATGTGAAACCTGGCATCACCGGCCTCTGGCAGATTACGGCGCGCGGCTGTCCGTCATTCGAACTCAACATGCACCTCGATCTCACCTACATCGAAAACTGGAGTCTGCGCCTGGACCTGCGCATCCTTGCCGGAACAGTTCGCGTGCTGTTCGCGCCGGAAGGAGCTTGACTCTCGCCATGAGCAGCCGCGCCCTAGCTTTAGTCCGGGAAAATGACGACAGCCCGCTTTGGCGTGCTGCCGGTCTGCTGCTTCGCCCGCTGCACTTGGGATTGGCTTTTCCCTCCATCGTCTACGTGGCCGCGATGACCGTTTTCCTGTTCCGTCCACCAGACCTCTTTTCTTTCTACGCCGACCGCATCGGGTTCGGCATCCTGGTCTTCTTCGTCGCTCTGCGCACGATGGCGCTTCGCGATAAGATCCCCTTCTTTGCCGGACTCAGTCTGCCCATGCTCAGTCTCATGGCGCTGGCGGTATTCCGCACGCTTCGCGACCCGTTCGACGCACAAACCTGGAGCATTGTCGCCAGCAAGTACATCGTTCCTTTTGCGCTATTTCACATCGCGGTGCTCGTCTTCCGAGGCGCAGCGCAGCGCAGACACTTTGAAATTTTCGTCATCCTGGCGCTCGCCTATCTCGTGTTCGTTGCCATTGCCTTCCTGGCGGACGCCCGCTCACTTATCTTTCCGCGTTTCATTCTCGACGAAAGCCTTGGTTTTCATCCCGACCGCGCTCGCGGCCCATTTCTCCAGGCGGTGGCCAACGGCGTTTCATTGAACATCCTTGGGATTCTTGCCGTCGCGCTCCCGCAAAAGCGCAAAGCCGTCGTCTGGATGCTGTGGCTGGTTCTGCCCTTGGCCGTACTCGCCACCATGACGCGCGCCGTTTGGATCTCCTTCGCCGTCTCCACCATCGTTCTCGGATTCCTCATGGTCGAACGCCGGCTGCAAGCGGTGTGCGCCTTATTGGCGGTTGCGGGCCTCATGGTTGGCCTCGCCATCGGCTTCAGCAATCATTCGCTCAAAACGGCTCTGTGGGATCGCACCGGAGAACGCGGTCCGGTGGAGGCGCGCCTCGCCGTGTACGACGCCGGCTGGGGCATGTTTAAGGAACGGCCGTTCACGGGTTGGGCTGCCGGAGGCATGTATGCCGAGCTTGCCCGCCGCATGCAGGGCTACCACCTCCGCAGATACTACGTCCACAATACTTACCTCGCCTTGCTGGTTGAGTTCGGCGTGCCGGGGTTAGCTCTGTACGGCATTCTCTTCTTCAACCTCTTTCGCCTCTCGTGGAATGCTCCGCCCGGCGAGTCTGGCGCCGTTGCTTCCCTCCGCAAAGTCTGGCCAATCTTGCTCAGCGTTTATCTGTTCAACGCTTTCTTCGTCGACATGGCGTACCAGTTTGTCATTGGACTCATGTTCACTGTTGCCGGAATGCTCCGCGCCTCCGAGGAGTCCATCGCATGACCACGATCGCCTACATTGCCAATGAGTTTCCTTCGCCGCTCGAACCCTATGTGATCGATGAAATCACCGAACTGCGCCGTCGCGGGGCGCGGGTAATCTGCTGCAGCGGCAAACGCGTCTCGCCGAACGGTCTTAGTTTGGAGGAACGCGGCTTCTGGAAAGAGACGCGCTTCTTTCAGCCGCTCTCCGACGACGAACTGCTCCAGGCGGCGCGCCGCCTCGCCTCCGATCGTCGCTGCCTCTGGCAGCTGTTGCGCCCTCTGCTGTGGGAGCGCGGAGTTTCCCCGGGCCGCCGCATTCGCACGCTGGGCCACACGCTGATGGGCGCCGCCCTGGCGGAACAACTGGCGCCGCTCCATGTCGAGCACATCCACGCTCATCACGGTTACTTCGCTTCATGGATGGCCCTGGCTGCTGCCCGTCTGCTTGGGATCAGCTTCAGTTTCACCCTGCACGGCTCCGATCTGCTACAGCGCGCGGACCTGCTCTCACCCAAGCTGCGGGCTTGCCAGTTCTGTGTAACCGTCTCCGATTTCAACCGCCAGTACATTCTCCGCAACTACCCTTCCACGCCCGCAGAAAAAATTGTCGTGCAGCGTCTTGGGGTCGATCGCGTTTTTTCCTGGCCCGCAGCCGCCCCCGCAGGCGCGGACCACCGCCGCTTCTGTCTTCTCTCTGTCGGACGCCTGCATCAAGTGAAGGCCCACGACTTTCTCATCAAAGCCTGCGCCGCGCTTCGCGATCAAGGTCTTGACTTCATTTGCTGGATCGTAGGCGAGGGCCCGGAACGCCCGGCCCTGGAAAGCCAGATTAGAGAGTTGGGCGTCGAAGACCGCGTTTACCTGATCGGGCACGTTCCCCGTACCGAACTTGCGAACTACTACCACTATGCCGACCTGGTCGTCATGACCAGCAAGAGCGAAGGAATTCCTGTGGTCATGATGGAAGCCATGGCTCACGAAAGGCTCGTCCTGGCTCCTGCCATCACCGGGATCCCCGAACTGGTTGAGCACCAGCGCACTGGATTTCTTTACCAACCTGGCTCTCTGCCCGATTTCATCAGCGCCGTCAGTTGGATTCAGGCCCACAAAGCTTCCCTGGTCGGAATCCAGCACGCGGCCGCGGCCAGCATCGCCGCTTCCTACAATCGCCAGCGGAATCTACGCGCTTTTGCGGAACAATTCCTGGCCCGCATTTCCACATCGGAGGCTGAGTATGCGCATCCTGTATTGCAACAAGTACGACTATCCGTTTAGCGGCACTGAAGCGTACCTCTTCGACCTCATCCACCAGATGGATCAGCACGGGCAGGAAACCGCTCTGTTCAGCATGGATCACGGCCGCACTCCCGCTTTTACAGGCCTCAGCTATCGCGTTCCGCACATTGACTTCAAGGATCCGAACGCCGGTTTCTTGAAGAAAGTCAAGATGGCTGCGCACGCCCTCTATTCGCCGTCCGCCCGGCGCGCCATGCGCAGTTGCCTGGCCGATTTTTCACCCGATCTGGCCCACGTTCGCGGCATTTACCACCACTTGTCGCCTTCGATTCTCTGGGCGCTAAAGCGTCAGCGGATCCCCGTGCTCTACCACCTGAACGACTTCAAGATCTTGTGTCCAACTTACAATCTTGTTGCCGATGCCCGCCCCTGCGAACTCTGCAGTCATGGCGCTTTCCACCATGCCGCCACGAAAGGTTGCTACCACGGATCCCGTTCCAGCGCGGTGGTTCTTGCCGCCGAAGCCTACCTGCACAAATGGTTGCGAACTTACGAACGCTGCGTGGACATGTTCCTCGCTCCCAGCGAATTCGTGCGCAACAAATTGATCGCCAGCGGCTTCCCCGCCGAACGCATTGAAGTTCTGCCGCACTTCCAGGCGCTGCCTCGGGATGAACAACTCAGCCCCGACGAAGGATACCTGCTCTACTTCGGCCGCCTCTCTCCCGAAAAAGGCGTCTATGAGCTCTTGCGCGCCATGGTGCGACTACCACACGCTCCCCTCGTCATCGCAGGAGACGGTCCCGACCGTCCCCGGCTCGAGGCGCTGGCGCGAGAGTTGAACTTGAACCAGGTTCTGTTTGCGGGCATGGTTCATGGCGATCAACTCCAGAAACTCATCGCCGGTTGCAGCTTCTCGGTGTTTCCGTCCCACGCCTACGAGACCTTGGGAAAATCCATTCTGGAATCCTATGCCTGGGGACGGCCCGTCATCGCCTCCGATCTGGGTTCGCGCCGCGAACTTGTCCAACATGGCGTCACCGGCCTCCTGTATGCCGACGGAGACCGCGATCAACTTGCTCATTCCATCGGATTTTTATATGACCGCCCCGATCTGATCGAGAAGATGGGCGCCGCGGCCCGCAGTCGCGTAAGAGCCAACCACGACCCCGATCGACACATGGAGAAGCTGCTCGAACTCTACTACCGGCTCACCTCCGCCCGGAAGTTTCTATCCTTCCCCGCCGCGCCGGAGCCTCCGCGCCCGCGCCGAGGCGTCCGGGTCGCGTTCATAGGGGGACGCGGCGTGGTCTCCAAGTACAGCGGCATCGAGTCCTACTATGAGCAGGCCGGCCACGAACTGGCCCGCCTGGGACACGAAGTCACCGTATATTGCCGCAGCTACTTCACTCCTCCCATGGAGACGCACAACGGCATGCGCGTGCGGCGTTTGCCGACCATCCGCTCCAAGCATCTCGAAACGGTCGTCCACACCCTGTTGAGCACAGCGCACGCCATGACCTCGGACTACGATGTCGTCCATTACCACTGCCTGGGGCCGGCGCTATTTTCTTTTCTTCCGCGGCTTGCCGGAAAGAAGACCGTTGTCACCGTGCAGGGTCTCGACTGGCAGCGCGGCAAGTGGGGACGAATCGCGGCGCGCATACTGCGCTGGGGAGAAGCCGCCGCGGTTTCTTCGCCTGACGCCACCATGGTCGTCTCCCGCACTCTGCAGGAGCACTACCGCCAGCGGTACAAGCGCGATACCATCTACGTCCCCAACGGAGCCGCGCTGGCGCCCAAGCGTATCCCTCGCAAACTGATCGAGTGGGATCTGCTCGCCGACAACTACGTCCTTTTCTTGGGCAGGTTTTCTCCGGAAAAGAACTGCCATCTCCTCATCAATGCCTTCGAGACCCTCCACACCGACATGAAATTGGTCCTCGCCGGAGGGTCGAGCGGGGGGGCGAGCAAAGGATCGAGTCACTCCGATGCCTACGCCGAGAGCCTACGCCGCCACGAATCCGACCAGATCCGTTTCCTGCCCTGGGTCTCGGGGAGCGATCTCGAAGAGCTTCTCTCCAATGCCGCCCTGTTCGTGCTTCCTTCTGAAATTGAGGGACTGTCGCTGGCCCTCCTCGATGCCATGGCGGCCGGTGTCTGCGTGCTGACCAGCGATATTCCCGAAAATACTGAAGTGGTCGCCGGCGCCGGCTTCACCTTCCATCGCGGCGATCAGGCTGATCTCGAGCGCATGCTCGATTTGCTCATCCACAATCCCGAACTTCGCCGCCAGTCCGCCACCCGGGAACGCGAGCGGATACAGGGTCAATATCTGTGGCCCGCAATCGCCCGCTCGATTGAAAAAGCCTATTACAAAGTGCTGGGCTGGGACTCGGGCGAACAAGTGCCAAGTGAACAGATCACCCGCGTTCAAACGGCCAACCAAGGAGATTAGAACTGCTTCCACGAGTGGTTTTGGGAAGGGCACGGCTTCAGCCGTGCCAGTACCGGCCAATAGAAGCGCGGGCTTTAGCCCCTGAGGACCAGACAGCCCGCCCGGCAAGATGTTTATAAAAACGGTTCCGATGCTGAACGACGGCGATTCTGATTTCGGGGTTTCTGTTGCAACTGCGTTACGAATGCAGCGAGTAAGTCCAGGCCAAATCAATGAGGCGTTTATGAAGAAGAAGTCCTGCATGTTGTTCGTTCCCGTCCTGGCCGTAGTCATGCTGCTTACGAATTCAATCGCATGGGCCAAGAAAAAGGAGGTCTACACCGGCCCTTGCACAAAGAGTGTATCCTCCGCGGTTGCAACGTCCAACGGAGCGGAGACGTTATTCCCGGACTTTGTGACCCATTGGTGGAAGAAGAACGCAAGGAACTATCCGGGGGTGTGTCTGTCCTCCAAGCCCAACCCGGCGGCACGGAATTATCTGATGGTCTTCTCGACTTCAGAGAGCTATTACAGCGGTCTGATGCCGACGACTCATACGTATACGAGCGCTAGCTCGACTACGTTTAGTGCAAACGGTTCAGCCACGGATCAATACGGTAACCGATGGAACTACACGGCTACAGGGGATGCTCAGACAACCACTACGACGACGGTCAACGAAAACGTGCCGTACGCGGACCGAGCTGTAGGGCTATTTGCGAAGACCTACGACTCGAGCGGTCGGATAATCCGGAGCGACGAGCATCTATACACATCCAGATCCGGAGCGGACACGTACAACACCCTCGGCTACAACCTCGGTTCCGCCTTGTCGAACATTAATGCTAGAGGCAGGATGCTTAAGTCCGCCCTTCTGGCCATTAGCAACGATTAGGATGCTCCGTTACCAGCGCCGCTCCAGCCGCGCTGTGGAAGCGGTTCCTGGTCATCCGACCCGGAAATCGCGGAACACGGACGCCATCTCTCGCCGAAAGAATCTGCATCCGGCGCGCCATGGCCCGAATCCATTCCTGTGTGGACGCAGCCTAGTTGCTGCCCGAAGCGTCCACCCGTAGAGACGGAACTTGTCCCGTCTCCTCTACTCTGGGTGGAGACGCGGCAAGCCGCAATTCCAGCCCCGAAGGGGCGACCAAACTTAGCCCGGCGCTTCAGCGCTCGGAAAAATGGAAAATTGATGCAAGTGCCGGAGGGACGGCCGAATTGTCACGCGCTATCGGGTACGGCCATAGTTGGCCGATTTTCTTTACCGTCTGCTAAATTAAAAGCGAACTATAGGAGAAGCAAAATGTTAGCTGTAGGTGAACCATTCCCAACATACTCGCTGACGGCGACTGTCAGCACCGACAATAGCGACAAAGCGTTCAAGACTCTC
>Ga0326727_10007632_pt1 | contig 28376 bp, 21 predicted proteins | sample MB2enrmetagenome_FD_207643 | JGI IMG/M metagenome (GOLD analysis project Ga0326727, IMG submission 207643) | Lab enriched peat soil microbial communities from McLean, Ithaca, NY, United States - MB29MY | ecosystem: Environmental > Terrestrial > Soil > Wetlands > Peat | place: USA: New York... | reverse complement strand
AAGACCTGATGCGGCCCATTCGCTTTGTTCCCGAGTCCAAGTCCGTGCATGATCTGATGCGCGAAATGCAGCAGGAAGGCGCACATATGGTGATCGTGGTGGATGAATACGGCAACACAGCGGGACTCGCCACGCTGGAAGATCTGGTGGAAGTAATTCTCGGCGAAATTCGCGATGAGCATGAACCCGAGACGGATGTACAAGTAGATGCGCAGGGCGCGTTCATCGTCCCCGGCGGCTTCGACCTGTCGCGGCTGTCCGAAATGCTGGACCTCAAAATTGAAGAAGACATCGAATCCACCACGGTGGGCGGCCTGGTAACGGAGTGGGCCGGGCGCGTCCCGCAACCCGGCGAAACCGTGGATCATGACGGCGTTCGAATCGATGTGCTCGCCGGCGATGAACTCCGCGTGGAGCAGGTTCGCGTAAGCAAGAGCCAGGCGGTCAAGCAGTGAGCCCATTCGTTTCTGGTTTTGTTTCCATCCTGGGGCGCCCTAACGCGGGAAAATCCACCCTGTTGAACGCACTGGTAGGCAGCAAGGTAGCCATCGTTGCCGATAAGCCGCAAACGACGCGCACGGCCATTCAGGGCGTTTATACCAGCGACCACGCGCAGATTGTCTTCGTCGATACTCCCGGCATTCACCGGCCCACTTCACCAATTCAAAAGCGCATGATGGAAAGCGTCCGCTCTTCATTGAACGAACGCGATCTCCTGCTGTATTTAGTGGACGTGACGCTCACCCCGGGCGAAGCAGATCGGGAAGCGGTCAGCATGTTGAACCACACCGAGTCGCCGGCCATCCTGATCGTCAACAAAGTCGATCTTCTGGAGAACCGCGAGCAGACCCTCCCCGCCATCGAATTCTTCCGCGCGCTCCATCACTTTGAAGATTTCCTCCCCGTCTCCGCGCTTGACGATAGCGACGTCGCGAAGCTTCGCGAGTTGATCACCGCGCGTCTGCCCGAAGGCCCTTCCTACTTCCCTGCGGATCACATCACGGATCAACCCGCGCGCTTCCTGGCCGCCGAACTGGTGCGCGAGAAGATTCTGCATGAGACCCGCCAGGAAGTCCCCCATTCCATCGCCGTCATCATCGATAAGTGGGAAGAGGACGACCGCATTATCCGCATCTACGCCACCATTTACGTGGAACGCGATGGACAAAAGGCCATCGTTCTGGGAAAGGGCGGCGCCATGATCAAGAAAATCGGCACCGCGGCTCGCGAAGAAATGGAAAAGATCTTCGGCATCCGTATCTTCCTTGATCTTCACGTCAAGGTGCAAGCGAACTGGCGCGAAAAGCCCGCGTTCCTCAACACACTCGACTGGCGTACAATGGCCGGAAGAGATGACTAGACGTACTTTTTCGTTTTCCGCGCTTGGCACCGTGGTGTCCGCGGCTGTACTGATGGCCGCTGATAAGGCGGTTTCCGATGACACGCTGATCGATCGAGTGCGCATGAAGCTGGCTGCCGACCAGATCGTCAAAGGCGGCGCCATTGGCGTAGATGTGAAGGAAGGCGTCGTCACTCTAAGCGGCACTCTCGATTCGGAAAAGAAGAAGGACAAGGCCGCGAAATTGGCCAAAAAAGTATCCGGCGTAAAGAGCGTCGTCAATCAGATACAGGTCGTCGCTAAATAGATGCGATCGCGGTTGTGCGTGGCCGCGCTTCTGTTCAGTTCCCTCGCGCCGGCGCAGAATTTCACCGACATTCACGTCGAAAAGCTGGCCGGCAAGTTGCTATACGCCGAAGGACCCGTGTGGTCTCGCGACGGCTATTTGCTCTATTGCGATATTCCGGCCAATCGTATCTATAGCCTCATTCCACCCCCCAAAACCGAAGAGGATGACAACGCCGCCGCCCGGCTGACCGAGGCCCGCATCGCCCTCTATCGCGATAACTCCGGCGGCGCCAGCGGCAACACCTTCGACGCCCAGGGCCGCCTCTACACCTGCGAAACGCATGCTCGCCGCGTCACTCGCACGGATAAGAAAGGCAAGCTGGAAGTCCTCGCCGCGAAGTATCAGGGCAAGCGCCTCAACTCGCCAAACGATATAACCGTCCGGCACGATGGCCATGTCTATTTCACAGACCCGGCGTTCGGCAGCGCCAAAGACGCCCGCGAACTGGACTTCTACGGTATCTTCCATATCACGCCGAAAGGCGATCTCTCACTTGTCTCGAAGTGGCCCACGCGTCCCAACGGCATCACCATTTCACCCGACGGCGGAACGCTCTATGTGGCCGATTCCGATCTTCACCTCGTGCGGGCCTTTGATCTCGATCAGCACGGCAACGCCTCCGCCGAACGCGTCCTCATCTCCGGCGTCAAAGGCGTGCCGGGAGGATTGTGCGTCGATGAACACGCCAACATTTACGTGGCCGCCGCCGAAGTTTCGGTCTTCGATAAGGCCGGCAAGCACATCGGGGAAATTCCCACCGCAGAGATCCCTTCCAATCTGGCCTTCGGCGATGAAGACTTCTCATCGCTCTACATCACCGCGCACAGTTCGGTCTATCGCCTGCGCCTGGACGTGAAAGGTTCGGTGCAGTATTAGCGCGTCGAGGGCCAATCCCGACCGGCCCTGGCTAGGCGTCGGCGGCGTAATCCTCCAAGGCGATCGCGTGCTGTTGGTCAAACGCGCCAACGAACCTTTTCAGGGTTGGTGGTCCATTCCCGGAGGCACCGTTGAAACCGGCGAGTTACTCAGAGACGCCGTACGGCGCGAAATTCGCGAAGAGACCGGACTCCACGTGGAGCCACTCCACATCGTCGAGGTCTTCGAAAGTATCCGGCCTGCGTATCACTTTGTGGTTGTCGATTTTCTTTGCCGCGTCACCGGCGGTGAACTCTGCGCGGCCAGTGACGCCGCCGGCGCCGAATGGTTCGATGTAAGTGCCCTGCCGGAACACCTCACCGCGGGCGCGGCCGAAGTAATCGGACGAGCAGTCGTCAGGGAGCCGTAACACCCGGCAGCTTCTGCATCCCCGTCAGATAAGTCGTCAAGTGATGTGCAAACGTCACATCCAGCAGCTTGAAGCCCCCATGCACTTCCAGCGCTTGTCCCGCATGAGTATATATCGGCGGCACGGGAACCTCAGGCACCAGATCTCCGAAATTCACTACGCGAACACACTTGGGGATCAGGTGATTGACGCTGTCGGCGAAAATCCCGGTGCCCGTTCGCGGCCCCGCGAATGTGTAGATTTCCAGCGGCACGCCCGGCATTTTGTTCTTGGCGATGTCGAATCCGCCTAGCAGTGCGACCGCTCCGCCCAGGCTATGTCCCGTCACGTAGATCAGCCTCGCGCCCTGGCATCCGCTGGCCAGCAAATCCGCGGTGCTCTTCCTGATGTGTTCATACACCAACTGGAAGCCCATATGCACGTCGCCCGCGTCGGGATCCGGCAGATACGGGAAAGTCAACGCGTCCAGATCTTCAATCCAGTCCCAGATCGTCTGCGTCCCGCGATAAGCCACCATCGCGATGCTGCTCGCTGCGTTATAGGCCACCAGACCGAAGATATTACTCTCCGACAGCATGCTGTTCACCGCGCGCTGTTCGGATGCCTTCGATTGCGCCATTGCCGGCGCGGCATCCTGCATGTTGGCTTCTAACTTACCCACCAGTTGATAACCGGCGGGCAGTGTGGGGTTCGGCACATTCATGATCGAATACGCGGAACTGGCGGCGGGATAGATCGTATTGATCAGAAAATTCGGATCTACCTGCGGAATGGGTGCGGGTGCTGCGGCCATTGTTCAAGCTCCTCCTTTTTAGTGACCTGGAACATCCATAGCGTTTCATAAATTACGCTCCCGCGCTACCCTGAAATTGTGAAACAAACCAGCGCGGACCTGCTGGAGTTCGAGCCTCTCCGGGAACTCATCGGCCGCTACATCGGCAGTCCGATGGGCCGGGCGCGTCTTAACGCCATCGCCCCTTCCACAGAACGCGAACCCATCGAGAGCGCCTTGGCCGAAGCCGCCGAAGCCATCGAATATCTACGCACGTCCGCCAAACCACAGCCCGCCCAGCGCGGCTCGGCCATTCGCATCTCCTTCAACGGCTTGCCCGACATCTCGCCGGCCGCCGAGAAAATTCGCATCGAAGGCGCATCCCTTGAACCCCGCGAACTTTTCGATCTCATCGCCCTGCTCGATCGCGCCGCCGACGCCCGCAGCATCCTCAACGCCGTTTCCGACCGCTTCCCCCTCCTAGGCGCCCGCGGTTCCGCCATCGGCGACTTCAAACCCCTCCTTGCCGAAATCGAAGGCAAAATCCTGCCCGATGGCGCCGTTGCCGATCACGCCAGCGTCGCCCTCAATCGCCTGCGTCGCGACATCGAGCGCCAGAAACGCAACATCAACGAATCCCTGGAACGCTTTCTCAAAACGCATCGCGACGACGGCACGCTGCAGGAAGAATTCATCACCATCCGCAATGAGCGCTTCGTCGTCCCCGTCATCGCCGGCCAGCGCAGGCGCATGCACGGCGTCATTCACGGAGCCAGTTCCAGCGGCCATACTCTGTTCCTGGAACCGCTCGAGACCATCGATCTTAACAATGAGCTGGTGCGCCTCATCGAGGAGGAAACGCGCGAAGTGCAGCGCATTCTCCGCGAGCTCACAGCGCGCCTGCGTCAAAGCGCCCCCGAAATTCGTGCCGCGGTCGATTCCATGGGCCACCTCGATCTCATCTTCGCCAAAGGCCGCTTCGCCGTCGAATTCGATTGCACCATTCCCCGCTTCAGCCCCAACACAGAACGCCGTCTCGAATTGAAGAACGCCCGCCATCCCCTGTTGAGCGAAGTCCTGAAACGCCGCGGCCGGCAAGTGATTCCGTTCAGCCTCACCTTAGACCCCGGTTGCCGCACGCTCCTCATCAGCGGCCCCAACACCGGGGGGAAAACCGTCACCTTGAAGACCGCCGGCCTGCTCGCGTTGATGGCCCAGGCCGCCCTGCCCGTGCCTTGCGAGAGCGCGGAGCTACCCATCTTTGAACAGGTGTTGGCCGACATCGGCGATGCCCAAAGCATTCAGGAAAGCCTCAGCACTTTCTCCGCGCACATCGCCCGGCTGCGCGAAATGGCTTTCGATGTCACGCCCGAATCCCTGGTGCTGCTCGATGAGATCGGCTCGGCCACCGACCCCGAAGAAGGCGGCGCGCTCGGCGTTGCCCTCGTCGATCATTTCCGCGCCGCGGGAGCCTTCACCCTGGCTTCCACGCACTTGCTGGCCCTGAAGATCTACGGCGCCAACACACCCACCGTGCTGAATGCTTCCATGGGCTATGACGAAGAAAGCCTGGCGCCCACCTACCAGCTGCAAACCGGACTGCCCGGAAAATCCGCCGGCCTCGACATCGCCGCCCGCCTCGGAATGCCCGACAGCATCATGCGCCGTGCCCGCGCTTCCTTGAGCACGCGCGAAGCCGACATCGCGCGCATGCTGACGGACCTGCACCGCCGCTTAGACGAAACCGCCGCGCGCGAACGTGAACTCGAAGCGGAGCGCGAACGCCTGCAACAGGAAGAGATCAAGCGGAAAGCCGACTATGAACGGCGCGAAGCCGCCCGCATCCGTGAAGTGAAAGAAAAAACCGAAGAGCTGATCGCCCGTTTTGACGATCAATCGCGGGAAGCCATCCAGCGCCTTGCCGAAACATCCGAACGGCGGAAAGCGGAGGATCTGGCGCAGCGGAAAGTCTCGCGCGTGAAACGGGAATTCCGCGAGCATGTGGAAGCGGAGCTCACCAATCCCCCCAGCGGCGAAGCGCCCAAAGCACCGCCGCTGAAACTCGAAGAAGGCGCCCGCGTCCGTGTCCGCGGCATTCGCGACGTGGCCCGCGTGCGCCGTCTGCTCTCCAACGATAAAGTTGAAATCGAAGCCGGATTCCTAAAAATGCAAGTCAACTTCGACGATATCGAAGAGGTTCTGCCGGAATCGGCCGCGCCCAAACCGAAGCTCGCTTCCAATATCAAATTTAATCAGGGCCCGCAGCTCAACCCTGTATTTCAGGAAATCAATGTCATCGGCGAACGCTCCGAACAGGCGCTCGACCGCGTAGACCAGTTCCTGGATCAAGCCGTCCTCGCCACTGCCAGCCGTGTCCGCATTGTTCATGGCCACGGCATGGGCGTGCTCAAGCGGGCCATCGGCGAATATCTGACATCAAGCCCCCACGTCGCGCGTTTCTATCAGGCATCCCCCAACGAAGGCGGAGCCGGCGCCACCATCGTCGAACTCCGCGACTAGCGTAAGAATAATCGGTAATCGGCCTGTTGTATGACAGGGTAATTCCCAATTGTCCCCGCCTATTTCCCGTTCAATCCTAAGATGAAACGGAGCTTACTGTGAGGATTTCCGGAGAAATGACAAAACGGGAGCAGGCCCTGCTAAGAATCGCTTTCTGGTTCCTGCTCGTATTTTGCGCAGTGTTGACTGTGCAGGCATTCCGGTTGTTTGGTCAGCCAGGCTTTCAGAAAGCCGCGCCCGGCGAACATTTCGCCATCTACCTGGTGCTGGCCCCGTTGTTCGCATTTCAATTGCTCTTTGCCGGTTCCCAGTTTCGTCGCAATAGCCAGACCATCGTCGAGTTTGAATGCGACGACAACTCCATCCAATTTCGAAAATTGGGCGACACTCACAAAGAGACGCGCCCCCTTTATCACATCGTCAAAATCTATAAATGGCGCGGCCTCGGACAGCCCGTCGGCTACCGCCTGCTGTTCTGCGATGGCGCCAAAGCCTTCGTGAATTACTCGCTCTCCAACGCCAAGGCGCTGGAAGATCGGCTGCTCGCCGCCGATGTTCCGGTTCACAAATGGCTGGAGAGCCTGCGGGATCTCGCCTAGCTCATCCGGTCGAAATTGGATCTCGTGGTCGGCGGCCGGCTTGCGCTGCGCGAAACTCAAGCGTGGAGAAAGAAATGAAATCACCAACGCTTCTCGCGAGCGCCCTGCTGGCCTTCGCACTTGCCGCCCATGCCCAGGACACGAGGAAGAAACATGCAGCCGTCAGACCCGCCGATCCGGAATCGAAAGTCGTGCTCGATTCCTGGAATGAGATTGGCCGCAAGCTGACGGCGCTGGCCGAAGATTTTCCAGAGGGCAAATATGACTTCAAGCCGACACCCGCGCAGCGGAGCTTCGCCGAGCAATTACTGCACGCGGCCGCTTCATGCTACTACTTCACGAATCCTGCCATGGGGCTGAAGCCTCCCGCGGCAGAAGATCCCAAGCGCGAGCAATACAAGTCCAAGGCTGACATCGTTGCGTTCGTCAAGAAGTCCTTCGCCGATGGCGCCAACGTCATCCGGTCGAAAGGCGAAAAAGGTCTGATGGCGGAGGTTGTGTATACCCCTGACCAAAAAGCGCGCGTGATCGACATTGCCTACGGCATCATCGAACATAGCGGGGAACACTACGGCCAGCTCGTCGTGTACTACCGCCTTGCAGGGCTTGTGCCGCCGGAGTCGCGGCCCAAATAACTCCCTTCCAGTCAGCCGGGTGATTGAGGAAATTCTACTCCTGGACGAGTACCTCGATTGAGACCGACTGGGCGTAGACGTTATATATCCCCTGTTCGATTAATGAGCGACGGGAAGCATCGTCAAGAGTCGGAAGGGCGTTTATCGCTACCGATCCCATCAGATGATCTCACAACCGACTTCCGGACAGGACTTTGGGAAAACAACTCCACCAGCCATTTCTCATATATAATCAACTAGCTCTTTTGGGAGGATTTGCGCGCAAATGGCTGAGGATGTCGATAAAATTACGGGCACGAAAAAGACGGCCAAAAGAGGGCGCAAGTCTTCACCCAAGGGCGGCGAGGGCAAAGGTCGACCCTGGACATTTCCCAAGAATACCTTAGAGGACGCGATTCGAATTCCGAAGGCTATTGAGGAGAAGAACGCCGGCAACCCGATGCCTGCCCAGGACCTAGCGGTGGCAGTGGGTTTTCGCCAATCGCAGGACTGGCGCTTCCTTGACCTCCTCCGCTCCGCGAATCAATACGGGCTTGCTGCCGGGACCGGAGTTGCTGCATCGATCAATCTCGCCAAGCTTGGGCAGGACGTAGTTGCGCCCGGTTCTCCTAAAGAACGCGCGGAGGCCCTGCTGTCTGCGTTCAGAAGTGTTAAGGATTTCGAGGATGTCGAAAAATTCTATGGCGGAAAGCGAATACCTGAGGACGAGTTCTTTCTCAACACCCTAACGCGGGAGTTCAATATTCCCAGGGATCGAGTCGACACATTCGCCAAAGTATTTTTGGAAAACTTGAAGTACCTGCGCGCATTCTCGGCGGGACCCAGCTCAGAAGAATTCCTCTCCAACCCTGACGTTCCGGTAGCCCGCACACCGGCTGAGAAAGTTCCGAGTCCGGTGCTTTCGAAGGAGCCACGGATCCGGGAATTCTTGGATACCTGTTTTGTGATGATGCCGTTTGGCCCATGGTTCGATCGATACTACCAAGAGATTTATGTTCCGGCAATCAAAGAGGCAGGTTTCGAGCCGGTGAGGGCAGACGAGTTGTTCACGACCGGAAGCGTCGTTGAGCAGATCTGGGAACAAATTGAGAAAGCCAAACTCCTGCTCGCGGACCTTTCCGGTAAGAATCCGAACGTCTTCTACGAACTCGGCTTAGCCCACGCCGCAAAAAAACCGGTGGTCTTCACTGCGTCTCAGGTCGACGACGTGCCTTTCGACCTTCGACACCTTCGTGTCATTATCTATGATGTTCGCGAACCTCAGTGGTCGAGTAGACTTCAGCAAAGCGTCACTGACTATTTGCGAAACGCCGCAAAGGAACCAGGCAAGTCCATCCCGCATCCGTTCCGGAAACTCGCGGAGGAGGCGGACAGCACTATAGGCAGGTCCGGAAAGCGATCGTCATAATTCCGCGAGATCTTGAGAAAGTTGCACTCCTGCTGCAACGAAGACAGTGAGTAACCTACTCGAGCGGTTTACAGCTGAGATCAACCGACACTTTTTCCTGTCGGAGTTTTCATTCAGCAGGAATCAATTCCAAGCTGCGTCCGGTTCGGAGTTCGAACTGGCTGACCATCTGATCGCGCTGCCTGACGCGCTTTTTGTCTTTCAACTCAAGGAACGCGCCGATGACGCCGCGCACGACAGCGAAGCCATCGAGACATGGTTCCGCAAGAAGGTGATCGACAAGGGCTGCGGGCAGATTGCGGATTCCTTGAGATTCTTGCGCGAACAACCAGACCTCCGGGTCACAAATCAGCGAGGACACGCGCACAACCTGGCATCGGATCGACGACCGGTGATTCCGATCCTCCTTTTCGCAACTGGAGCCTCGATCCCGGGTGCGATCAAAGCTAAGAGGCACCACCTGAGCCAGCGAGCGGGCTTTGTTCACATAATTCATATCCGTCATTATCAGCGCCTTTGCGACCTGTTGGCGTTGCCATCGGAACTGATCGCTTACTTCATCTTCCGTCGGGAGTTCCTCCTTCGGAAGCCGGAGATGGTTTTGTCCGAGGCACAGATAGCGGCCCAATTTATTGCTGAAACGGACGCCATACTTAGTCCAGAAAAGGCGCGAGCGGTCTTGGAAGCTGCGGCGGACGATAATCAATCCTTCGACATCGGGCCACTTCTCCGCCGTTTCGGTGACAAAATAAACTATCTCGACGGCGCTGGCGCAGGACTAGACTATTACCGGATTCTCGCCGAGTTCACGCGCTTGGATCGGGCCGAAATGCGAGGTTTCAAAGTACTCCTGAAATGGGCTATGGAGAATGTCGGGGGAACCGACGTCGAGATTCCGGCGCGAATGCGGTCTGGAAGCACCGGTACTGGCTTCGTGGTTATTCCCGTCCCAGGCAGCGCTTTCGCCCTTCGGTTGAATGCGCTTGACAACTTTGCTCGGTTGGCCAAATATGATTTTGGCGTTGATCGCCAAGTAGGCTTAACGCTAGCGCGCGACGGAGATGAAATCGAGATCGACTGGATTTTCCTGGAATGGCCTTGGCAGCATGATCCTGAACTTGAGAAGGTACTTGCCGAAAAATATCCGTTCAGGCCGAAGCCAGACGCCAAAATTCGATACAGATTTCCAGACATACCAGTCTGAGGGTTGTCATACATTGACGCCCCTGGCAACAATCGGCGTTCCGGGAAATAACTCCCCATAAGTCGGCTTGTCACAGCCGATTTCTCCCGTCGTTGGACGCCACTCCCATAACTCAGGCGATTCCTGGCGATGAACAGCCCCTCCCCGCAGCCAATCCGCCGGACTCGAAGCGCGCCGTCCGTTCTGACCCGCGTGGGCGGCCGATCTGCGAGTAGGGTGCCTTTACACCACGCTACCAGCTAAATCCGTCGCCAGAAACTGAGCCACTCCCGCCGCCCGCAACCCAAACTCCGCATACGCCAACAACCGCGAGCCTAAACGAAAAGACCAACCCCCCAACCGTCGGTGACCAAACTCCAACCGAAATCGCCCCCATCAAATCAACAACTTGCCACAAAACCAGGCCACCCAAGCCATTCCCGGCCGCTACCCTGAGCTCAGGAGCACTTATGACTACGACCTCAGAAGCATCCCAAGAAGCATCCCCAGAAGCATCCGAAGAAGCATCCCATCTCGAACAAACCTTGGCCGACGCGCTCGCCGCAGCGCAGAAAAAGCTTGGCGCCTCCCTCCCGCGCCTCATCACCCGCAAACCGCAAGTCGCCATGAATGCCGTCAAGCACCAGCTCACCGCCCAGGCTCTCTTCATGCCGCCCTCCGAACTGGCCGACTATTTCACCATCGCCTCCCAGATGATCCGCGAACTCGAACCCGTCGGCATCATCGAACATCAGTTCGCCCAGCGCGTCATTGACGCCACCTGGCGTCTCGATCGCGGCACGGCCCTCGAAACCATCGCCTTCAATTCCCGCGTCGCCTCCGCCTCGCGCGCCTTCATCGAGGCCAATCCCGAGGAATCCGACGCCACCATTCTGGTCAACTCCCAGGCCCTGGCCTTCGACACAGGCTGCATGGACATCTTCGACCGGCTCAGCCGCTACGGCGCGCGCATTGAAAAGTCCCTGCACTCCAACCTGGAACACCTGCGCGTCCGGAGCAATTCCCGCATCAGCAAGCGCGGCAATCAGTTCAACGAGAAAACCTGCCCGGCCTATAACTGGTACCGCGACCTGGCGGATCTGGCCAATGCGCTGGTCAAAGCGCGCGAGGAAATCCAGGCCAAGACGGCGCCGGAAGTTACCCCACCGGAGCCTCCGGCCGAACCCGTAACCGGCTCAGAACAAAGCCAGTTACCGAAAACCTTGTTTTGCCAAAAGCCTATTGAGCTGGTCTCGCCGCTCACTCCCGAAACCGAAAAAACCATCCGCTTAGGCGCCCAACACGGCATGCTGATCGGCGCCGAGCACGCCCTGTTCACCCAACTGGCCGCCGCGTAGCCTTTCCACTCTCCACCAACCCAACTCGACCCCAATGCTAGAGTCAAATCAGAGCAGGGCTGATGACCACTGGCAAATTGCTGCGGCGAGTGCTCTGCGCGAGCGCCTTCATCGGCACTCTATTCGCCTTCCAGCGGCCGTTCCGGCAGTTTCCCGGCGTCGAATACGAAACGTTCGAAACCCCTCCTGACGCAAACGTACCCGGTGAATGGGTTTTCGCCCGGATGATGTTTCCGGGCGGGTGGAACGACGGGTATCGAGGCCGCTACGACGGCGATTGGCGGCTGGGTCTCACTCTCTGGACACAGGATTATCCGCGTGCCGATCGTCACTTTTCCGAAGCCATGCGTCGGCTGACCCGCATCAGCGTTCGCTCCGTCGAACAGCCCGTGAATCTGGATGATGCCGATGAATTTGATTACCCGTGGCTCTACGCCGTCCAGGTTGGCGAGTGGGGAATCACCAACCAGCAGGCCGCCGAGCTGCGTGAATATCTGCTTCGCGGCGGGTTCTTCATGGCCGACGATTTTCATGGCGCAACCGAATGGGGCGTGTTCCAGGAAAGCATGCGGCGGGTTTTTCCCGATCGCCAGATCGTCGAAGTGGAAGACGCGGATTCTCTGTTCCATACGGTCTACGATCTGAATGAACGTTTTCAGGTTCCCGGCGCCGCCCACTTACGGCTTGGTTACAAGAACCAGGGAATCGGCGCTCATTGGCGCGCCATCTATGACGACAAAGGCAGAGTCATGGTGGCCATTTCTTATAACTCCGACTTAGGAGACGCATGGGAGTGGGCTGACTCGCCCGAGTACCCGGAGCGCTTTTCCGATCTTGCCATTCGTATCGGCGTCAACTACGTCGTTTACGCGATGACTCACTAGGAAGGTACTAGTCTTAATCGAGACTAAGAAGCTACATCCCGCCGGATAATGGTTTGTATGTATGGGCGACCCTGGATTCTGGCACTTGCCGTAATGTGCCCGATGATGGCGTTCGGCCATAGCGATGACGACGCCGACGGCGATGGCGAATCACTTGCCGGCCGCGCAGAGTGGTTTCTTCATCAGCGCCTGAATCACAGCGGCCAGGTGGCGGCGCGCGAACGGCTTCGCGCTCTGGCGCATCGCGAGCATTTACAAGGGCTCAAAGACATTGGCTTTCCAGGTCAAAACTGGCAGTCGATCGGTCCGCAGCCGGAGAATCAACAGACCATTTCGGTCAGCGCCGGACGCGTAACGGCACTCGTAGTGGACCCGCGGAGCGCTACAACTGTCTACGCCGGAACTGCCGAGGGCGGCGTTTGGAAAACGGTCGACGGCGGTTCGAACTGGCTCCCCCTTACCGACTCTCAGCAGTCCCTCGCTATCGGGTCGCTGGCGCTTGATCCTTCCAATCCCGATACCATCTACGCAGGAACAGGGGAAGCGAATTTTGTAACCGATGCGTACTTCGGTTCCGGCGTCTTGAAATCGACCGATGGCGGAATCACTTGGACAGTGCTGGGACAGAGCGTCTTTACCGGCCTCTCCATCGGCGCGGTTGCCGTAAGTCCAGGTAACAGCCAGGTACTTGTGGTGGGGGCGGATTCAGGCATCTACACCTCTCTCGATGGCGGAATCACTTGGGCTAACTCCGTGCCGGGGGTCATCGCGGGAACGGCGGTTGTCTTCAATCCCGCGGATGGAAGCCAGGTATGGGCGGGAGTCTACCCCTCGTCCGGTTCGAACGCTTTGTATCATTCCACCGACGGAGGTGTCACATGGAACCCTGTCTCGGCTTCCTCGCTTCCGCAATCCGGCATCGGGCGCGTAGCCATTGCCATCGCGCCGTCGAATCCGCAAACCATTTACGTGGGAATCAGCGGACAGAATTTCGTAAGTACTCTCGCCGGCGACATGCTGGGCGTTTTCGTCTCAAGTGACGGAGGCAATTCCTGGACTCTTAACGCACCGGCTTATGGAGGTGATATGTACCGCAATTCGATCGCTGTAAGTCCGATAAATGCGTCAGCCCTCGTCGGCGGGGGCTTGGAAGTTTACGCTTCCTATGATGGGAATCACTCCTGGGTCAACCTCGATCCCAACTCCCAGTTGCACGTCGACCAGCATGCCCTGGCGTTTTCCGCGGACGGCAGCACGCTGTACGTGGGCGATGACGGAGGTGTCTTCGCCGCCGCAGCCGGCAGTCAGTCGCCCGCATGGGCCAGCCTGAACTCCACGCTGGCCATCACGCAGTTCTACCCGGGGTTTTCGATTCATCCTACTGATACGACGATCTCAATCGGCGGTACGCAGGATAATGGCGCGCTGCTCTACTCCGGCAATCTGAAATGGTCGTACCTGGAGTGTGGAGATGCCGGGGGCACTTACATCCTGCCTCAAGATCCGCAGATCGTTTATGTCACGTGCGAAGGGACCGGTCTGTTTCGTTCCACTGCCGGAGGTAAGCCCGGCACCTTCGCGCAAGCGATGAAGGGGGTTCCCGCGAACGAGATCCCGTTCGTCGGCGTGGTCACCGGTGACCCTTCGGATCAGAACGTCGTTTGGTGGGGTGGCGCAAGTCACCTCTGGATTTCCACCAATGGCGGGACTAACTGGACAAACGCCACGTTGGCCATAGCGGATGTCATTTCCGCGATCGGTGTGATCTCATCCGATGGCGCTAGGGTCATCTTTGGTGACTCGGCGGGAAACGTCTTCTGCTCAGCGAATGCGAAATCGCCTGCTCCCATATGGACCTCCTGCGGAGCTTCCATCCATGGTGGGCCCATCGCTTCCATCATCGCGGATCCTGCGGCATCGGGTGCGGCATATCTAACGGAAACCGGCTACGGGCATGACCACATCTTCCACACCTCCGATGGCGGCAATACCTGGGCCCATCTGCAAGGCGATCTGCCGGATGTTCCTGTATCCGCTATCGTCGCGGATCAGGCCACCGGGTTCCTTTACGCCGGTACGGACGTTGGGGTCTTCATGAGCGCCAATAATGGCGGGCACTGGCAGCCCCTGGGCAATGGGCTCCCGAACACGGCGATCACCGGATTGCAGTTTTATACTGGCGCCCGTCTTCTTCGCGCCGCCTCTCACGGAAGAAGCATGTGGGATATCACGCTGCCCGTTCAGCAACCCGCTTTGGCCCCGAATGGGATTGTCAGTTCAGCCACCTTTCGAGTGGTCGCTCCTGGCAGTATCGCCGCGGCGTTCGGAACGGCAATGGCCGATGGAACCGAGATCGCGAGCACTCTCCCGTTGCCTTCCACCCTGGCCGGCGCATCCCTCTCACTGAACGGGTCGAACGCCCCTGTGTTCTTCGCCTCGCCCGGGCAGATGAATTTTCAAGTTCCCTGGGAGACACTCAACGGTCCTGCCACGGCGACTCTCACTGTGGGCGCCCAGACCTCCACAACCCAAACGTTCATCTCGCAATATGCGCCCGGCATTTACACGCTCAGCGCGGATGGCCAGGGTCAAGGTGTAATTGTCAACAGCCTGACTGGCGCATGGGCGGCGCCGGAGAACGGCATTGCGGGAGTTACTGCCGCGCCAGTCTCCTCGGGGGACTTTATCACCATCTATTGCACCGGCCTGGGGCCTGTTACTAATACACCGGCGACGGGCGCGCCTGCCGCCGCATCGCCACTCTCGGCTACCCTGCAGCCGGTTGCTGTAAGCATTGGTGGCATTGAAGTGCAAGCGGAGTTTTCCGGACTCGCGCCGGGTCTGGTAGGTCTGTATCAGGTCAATGTCGGCGTTCCCGCGGGAGTCGCGCCCTCTGACAGTGTGCCCGTCACTCTTACCGCCGCGGGCATTAATTCGAATAGTGTGACAATAGCAGTGCGATAACCTCGCATTAGTGGTAATGTGGACCAATGTTCGGTCGTATTTTTCTTGTGTTTCTGGTAATCCTGTGCCCGCTGGTGGCAGTCGCGGGCGATGAAGAAAAAGGTGAAGCGCCCTTCGAGCGGGAACAATGGTTTCTGCATCAGAGGCTCAATAAGAACGGTCAGGTAGGCGCGCGCGAGCGCCTTCAGGCTCTCGCGAAGCGTGAACACCAGCAGTCCGTGGGCGATTCCGCTTTTCCCTCGCAAAACTGGCAGCTCATCGGGCCGCAGCCCGAAAACGTTGAGAATATTCCCGTCAGCGCCGGCCGTGTCACGTCTCTGGTTGTCGATCCGCGCAGTGCCACGACAGTCTATGCCGGAACAGCCGAAGGCGGGGTTTGGAAAACTACGAACGGCGGCGTCAACTGGATGCCGCTCACGGACACGCAGCCGTCGCTCGCCATTGGTTCCCTGGCGCTCGATCCCTCCAATCCGGATACGATCTACGCCGGAACCGGCGAAGGCAACTTCAATGCCGACGCCTACGAGGGGTCCGGCGTTTTGAAATCAACCGATGGCGGCGTCACCTGGACTTTGCTGGGGCAGGATTACTTAACCGGAGGCGCGATCGGCTCCCTTGCGGTAAGTCCCAGTAACAGTCAGATCTTGCTGGCGGGCGTGGAGGGCGCCGGGCTGGCTGTTTCTTCGGACGGAGGCATGACGTGGACCAACCCTATTCAGAACTACGCCGCGACCGCCGTGGCTTTTGATCCGGCCGACGGAACCCAGGCATGGGCGGGAGTATGCAGTATCTTTCTTGATCAGTCCAACGGCCTCTATCATTCCACCGACGGAGGGACTACCTGGACGATCGTTTCCACGGCCCCGCTTCCTCAGTCCGGAATCGGGCGGATTGCGATCGCGTTTGCACCGTCAAACCCGAAAACCATCTATGTCGGGATGAGCGGAATTATCCCCAATGACTCATTGTTCCTGGGTGCCTTTGTATCCACTGACGGAGGAACTACCTGGACCTCAAACCCCGCGGGCTATAAGGGCGATTGGTACCGCAACGCGATGGCCGTCAGCCCGACAGATCCGACTTTCGTGGTTGGCGGCGGATTGGAGGCTTACTACACCCAGGATGGAAACATGACATGGCTCCAGGCAGACCCCAGCGGATTGCTTCACGTCGATCAGCATGCGTTTGCTTTCTCCGCTGACGGCAGCGTCCTTTACGTGGGCAACGATGGCGGTGTGTTCTCAACCCCCACCGCCAGCATGCCTTTCGCCTGGAGCAGCCTGGATTCGACGCTTGCCATCACTCAGTTCTACCCCGGCTTTTCGATTCATCCGACCGACACGACGGTCAGCATTGGAGGTACCCAGGACAATGGCACTCTCATGTATTCCGGAAGTCTCAAATGGACTTACTCTACATGTGGTGACGGCGGCGCAACCTACATCGTCCCGCAGAATCCTCAGAATGTATTTGTGACCTGCCAGACTGGCGGACTCTATTTCTCGTCTTCCGGTGGTGCGGCCGGCACTTTCACCATCAACATGACCGGCGTGCCGAAGAGCGAGGTTCCGTTTGTCGGCGTGGTTGCCGGAGATCCTTCCAACCAGAATGGCGCCTGGTGGGGCGGCGTGACCAATCTGTGGTATGCCGCCAACCAAGGCACGGGCTGGACCAAGGCGACTGCGTCGCTGGCGGCGAATTCCATCGAGACCATCTCCGCCGTAAGCGCGGTTTCGACCGATGGCAACACTGTGATCTTCGGGGATTTGGGAGGAGATGTCTTCTGTTCCACGAACGCGAAGTCGACGGCCCCCACGTGGACGGCCTGCGGCTCCACCATAATCGGCGGACCCATTTCATCCATCATCGCGGACCCCACCGCTTCCGGAGCAGCCTTCTTGACGGAAACCGGGTACGGAAACGACCACATCTTCCACACCACCAATGGCGGCCAGACGTGGACGGATCTGCAAGGCGATTTACCGGACGTTCCGGTCTCCGCCGTGCTCTTAGATCAGGTCGCCGGATTCCTTTATGCGGCCACCGACGTGGGCGTGTTTATGAGCGCCAACAATGGCGGACACTGGCAGCCGTTGGGAACCGGACTTCCCAATACGGTCATTACCGGCTTGCAGTTTTACCAGAGCGCCAGGCTGTTGCGGGCCTCTTCGCACGGCAGAAGCATGTGGGACATAACCCTGCCGATCGAGCCGCCTGCTCTGGGAAATAACGGGATCGTGAATTCGGCCAGCTTCGCCGCGGCCGCCCCCGGCAGCATCGCGGCGGCGTTTGGGACGGCGTTGACAGATGGGGTCGAAGTGGCCAGTACGATCCCGTTGCCATCCAGTCTGGCTGGCGCCACACTCACGGTGAACGGTGTCGATGCCCCTGTATTCTTTGCATCGCCGGGACAGATCAATGTTCAGATTCCCTGGGAAGCACCGGTGGGCTCGACCACCGCGACTTTGACGATCGGCGCGCAATCCTCAACCGCCGCAATGTCCATCGCGCAGTACGCTCCCGGAATTTACACGCTGAATGCAAGTGGGCAAGGCCAGGGCGTGATTGTGAACAGCGTAACGAACGCGTGGGCGGCCGCCTCGGGGAGTATCCCGGGAATCAATGCGGCGCCTGTGACCGCGGGCGATTTCATCACCATCTTCTGTACGGGCCTGGGGCCGGTCAGCAATCAGCCTGCGGATGGTGCGCCTGCACCTTCGTCGCCGCTCGCGTCGACCACCCAGGGCGTAACCGTTAGCATCGGCGGAGTGACGGTGCCGGCGCTGTTCTCCGGTCTGGTGCCCGGGCTGGTGGGATTCTATCAGGTGAATGCTGGTATCCCGTCCGGGGTTACGGCGTCGAACAGCGTGCCGGTCTCGCTCACAATAGGCGGCGTTACTTCCAACACCGTGACCATTGCCGTGCAGTAACTGATAAACTCCAGACGGATGGCACAGAATGTGTTTGGACGTCCGGGGTTTGATTCGCCGGCGCGCGGCCGGTTGCCCGTACGGTTGGTCTGGTTCGCATTTCTACTGTTCGCTCTGATCTTCATTGCGCGGGAATCGGCGCAGTTGATTCTTGAGTACTCCTGGTGGAAAGAGATGGGCCAGGTGGAAACCTGGATAGGTTTGTTCACCTATGCCTACACGCCAGTAACCATCGCCACCGTGTTCGCGTTCCTTGCCTTGTGGGCCACGCACCGGATGGCCATGCGTTTTGCCGGGGTCAATAAAGAGCCTCACCGGATCTATTTGCGGCTGGTGTCGCTGGGGCTCTTGTTCCTGGGGTGGGTGATCGCGTCGGCCAATCTGGACACCTGGACGGTGGTCCGCTACTGGGGCAGCCGGGCGATTTCGAGCGCGGCTCCGGAGTTTCACGACCCGGTCTTCAATCTTCCGCTTAAGTTCTATCTTTTCAACCTGCCCTTTTATTCCGACTTACGAAGTTATCTGCTGACCCTGGTAATTGGGTGTGCGCTTCTGTTCTGGATCGCGGCCCGGATCTGGCAGTTACGGTATCGATTTAACGAACTCCGTGAGGTGCGCGAGATTGACATCCGTCTTTTACGCCTGCCGGGCGGATTGGAATCGCGATTCCTCCGCGGAGTGATCGCCATCATCTTCATCGCGCTGGCGGCCAAGTATGCTCTAGGCCGCTACGAAATGGTTTGGAATGAGCACGGTTTCATGGCTGGAATCGACTGGCTGGATGACCACGTGACTCTGCCGCTGCAATGGCTTCTGATCGGCGCTTGCTTCGCGGGCGCGGCGCTGGCGTGGTTCGGCAGATGGCGGCTGGTTTTGGCCACCGCCCTGATGTTGCCGGTTACCTGGATCATCCCGAAACTAGTCTCGACACTGTATGTTAAGCCCAATGAGAACCTGCTGGAAGCGTCTTATATCGACGTGCATATTCATGCGACCCGCAATGCCTACGGGATCGAAGGTCACGTGCAGGCCGTGGACTATGGTGGAAAAGTGCCGGGAGCCACTGAATCTCTGGACGTGGCCAGGCACCGGAACCTGCTGGATAACGTTCGCCTGTGGGATTGGCAGGCCTTCCACGACACCGTAACTCAAAGCCAGGCTTTGCGGCCTTACTACGTGTTTCATGACACGGATGTAGATCGGTACACCATCAACGGGAACTACCGGCAAACCATGCTGACTCCCCGTGAGTTGGATATTAACCAACTGAAGAACCCCGGGTGGATCAACCCGCGCTTCATTTATACGCACGGGTATGGCCTGGCGCTTGCGGAGGTCAGCAAGATCACGCCGGAAGGTCTGCCGGTTTTCCTGATCGAGAACATGCCGCCGGAGATCAAGACCCCCAGCCTGACCATCACGAAGCCCCAGCTTTACTACGGCGAGGTGACGCATGAACCGGTCTTTGTGCGGACTGCCCAGCCGGAGTTCGACTATCCCTCGGGCGCCGACAATGTGAAGACGCGCTATGACGGGCGGGGCGGGTTCCCTGTCTCTTCCTTTGGAATGCGGCTTGCCGCCGCCGTCGATTACGGCGATGGCAACATCTTCCTGACTAACTACCTGACTCCGGAAAGCCGGATGATGATTCACCGGCGGGTTCTTGACCGCGTCAGTACGCTGGCGCCTTATCTTGACTGGGATCAGAACCCGTACTTAGTCATTGGTCCGGATGGTCATCTGGTTTGGATGATGGACGGCTACACCACCAGCGACGCGCATCCCTATGCGCGCACCATTGAGTTCGAAGGTGGCGAACCGATCAACTACATTCGCAACGCCGTCAAGGCGACTATTGACGCCTATGACGGGACCACCCACTTCTATATCTTCGACCCTAGCGATCCATTGATTCAGGCGTACAGCGCCTTGTTCCCCGATTTGTTTCAGCCGCAGTCGGCGATGCCGGAAGCGTTGCGGGCGCATGTCCGCTATCCGGAAACCTTGTTCAACGTGCAGGCGAGCATCTATCGCTCGTATCATATGCTGAACGCGCAGGCGTTCTATAACAAGGAAGATATCTGGGACCTGGCGAAGTTCACCAGCGGACAACAGAACGCGCCGGAGCCGGTGAAGGCCACTTATGTTGTGGCTACTCTGCCGGGTGAAGACAATCCGGAATTTCTATTGATGACTTCCTTTACCCCCACGGGCAAGGAGAATCTGATCGGGGTGATGCTGGCGCGTTGCGATGGAGCGCACCTGGGAGAGATCAAGGTGCTGCTGATGTCGAAGCAGGACCTGACGCTGGGTCCCATGCAGATTAGTGCGCGCATTAATCAAGACCAGAACATCTCGAAGGATTTGACCTTGTGGAACCAGCAAGGTTCGCAAGTGCTGCGCGGCCAGATGCTGGTGCTGCCGGTGGAGAAGACGCTGCTCTATGTGGAACCCATCTACATACAGGCCACCGAAGCACGCATGCCGCAGTTGAAGAAGGTAGTGCTGGCGATTGGAAACCGCCTGATCTATTCTGATACTTATGAACAGGCGCTGGCGCTGATCAATAACGGCTCCCCGTCAACCCCAACGCCGCCGCCACCGCAACCAGTCACCGTCACCGGTGCTCCGCAGCCGGCTCCCACGACCGATCCAAGGTTGCAGCAACTGCGGGAGCACTGGCGCAAATACCGGGAGCTGAGCGCGCAAGGGAAGCTGGCAGAAGCAGGCCGCGAGCTTGAGGCCATTGATCAGAGTCTTAAGTGAAATCTGGTGGCGGCGCGCAGACTCGAACTGCGGACCTACGGATTATGAGACCGTCGCTCTAACCGGCTGAGCTACGCCGCCAACACAGGTCATTTTAACATTGCGGGAATGTTGTAACATTCATCATGCAGAGACGAAACTTCCTGCGAGCGGCCGCGGGCGCCGCGGCTTTCTTCAGGCCGGATGCGATTGATCGGGCCCGCGCGGCTTCCTTGAATCTTAAGACCAACCCGGACGAGGTCGCCAAGGATGAGGATTATTGGCGGGCGATTCAAGAGTCGTTTGACATTGACCGCAGCCTGATCAATTTCAATAACGGCGGCGTGTGCCCGTCGCCGCGAGTGGTGCAGGAAGCTCTGCGGCGCGCGATCGAGTTCTCGAACGGCGCTCCTTCCTATTACATGTGGCGCGTTCTGGAGCCGGAGATCGAAATGGTGCGGTCGCGGATCGCGGGAGATTTCGGCGTCGATCCGGAGGAGATTGCCATTACGCGCAACGCTTCGGAATCGCTGGAGATTGTGCAGCTCGGGATGGATCTGAAAGCGGGCGATGAGGTGTTGACCACCGATCAGGATTACCCGCGGATGATCACGACATGGCAGCAGCGCGCGCGGCGCGACGGCATTGTGCTGAAGCAGGTTTCGTTCCCTGTGCCTCCACCTTCAATGGACGCGCTTTACGATCTATTCGAGCGCAATATCACCCCGAAGACGAAGGTGATCCACCTCTGCCAGATCACGAACCTGACGGGGCAGATTTTCCCGGTGAAGCGCATTTGCGAGATGGCCAAGGCGCGCGGGATTGAGGTGATCGTCGACGGTGCGCACGCCTATGCGCAGTTCCCGTTCCGCCAGGCGGACTTAGGCTGCGACTACTACGGCACCAGCTTGCATAAGTGGCTGCTGGCGCCGATTGGAACCGGCTTCCTCTATGTGAAGCGCGGGAAGATCGGGAAGATCTGGCCGATGATGGCCGCGCCGGAAAGCATGAACGCGAACATCCGCAAGTTTGAAGAGATCGGCACGCATCCGGCGGCGAATCACAACGCGATTTCCGAGGCGCTGACGTTCCATCAAACGATTGGCGCGGACCGCAAAGCAGCGCGGCTGCGGTATCTGCGAAGCCTGTGGACCAGCCGGGTGGGCGAACTTCCGGGGGTGAAGATTCTGACGAGCCCAGACCCGGCGCAGAGCTGCGGGATTGTGCTGGTGTCGGTGAAGGGCAAGGCCGCCAATAAAGTTTCGGACGAACTGCTGGACAAGTATCGCGTCTTCACGGTGCCGATCGTGCGGCCGGATTTCGAAGGCATCCGCGTGACGCCGAACATCTACACCACGGTACGCGAGGTGGAAATGTTTGCGAACGCGATGGAGAAGGTGGCTCGCGTTTAGCGGATCAGTTTGCGACGGTATGGCCGTTGAGATGGGACGTTAGAGGGGCATTTTGCTATTTCAGCGCGCAGACGTTCCGGGCGCCAAGGCGTTGTCGCTGACCATTCGGGCGAACGAGTCCTGTAACGCGCCTTCCCTGGGCGACATTTTGGTTTTCCTTTGAGGGATTTTGGGATTGGTCCCAGGCCCAGCGATTTCACGGTAGCAGGCGGGGTGGTCGATTCGGTTGGGTTTGATTTTGTAAGTTGTTGCGAGGATTGGAGATAGGTAAGAAAAATTATCTGTGATGGGGCCAGCCATGAATGCTGACGCCGCAAGTAACCGCAAAATAGAGCCGCTTGCGGGCAGAGTGGCGCGTTACAGAGTCCCTAGATCGGGCATGATTCCGCCAAGCAGTTCGGTCAGCCCCATGAGCGCGAATCGCCTCCGCAAGCGGCCTGGACGCACGGATTCGCTCATGGGCCAGGCGGACAACACCGTGAACCGTCCCTCGGAGGAAATAGACCTTGTCTCGGGTAATTCCGCGGAAACGTAGCATCTGGCGCCGGATATCAGAAGCGCTTCGGACTTTCCCGCAGTAATCCAAGAACGGCTTGGAGAGGCAGAGCGCACCAGGCATTTAGCTGCACCTCCGGCTGTACCAAGAGCTGTACCTAATTTTGCCCAGAATGGCAGGCGAAAAACGGCGAAAGAAGGGGAAAGATCGGACAATAGACTGTAGACAATCTATTCCGAAGATTCCATTTATTTTGATTAACTTAGGTTGGAGGCGCGGGTCGGAATTGAACCGACGAATAAAGGTTTTGCAGACCTTGGCCTTACCACTTGGCTACCGCGCCGCTACCGTCATAATACCGCAGCGGGCCGCATACGATAAGATCACTGCGGTGATCACAGCGAACCCGGAGCGCATGCGTCCAAGGATTTTGAGCGGCCCGCAATGGGCGTTGGTGGCGATGCTGGTGCTTTCGATCGGCATCAACTACGTCGACCGCGGAACGCTTTCCGTGGGACAGAAAGGGCTTGTCCGGGATCTCCATATCGACCCGCAGCAGTTGGGCGTGGTGTTGGCCGCCTTCTTCTGGACGTACGCGCCATTACAAGTCTTTTCGGGCTGGCTCGCGGACCGGTGGCCGGTGAGTATCGTGTACGGGGCGGGATACTTGCTTTGGTCGCTGGCCATGCTGGGCACCGGGTTTGCGGGCGGTCTGGGATCTCTGCTGGCGCTGCGCCTGGTGCTGGGCGCTGGAGAATCCGTAGCGTATCCGTCGTATTCGCGAATTCTCGCCGCGTCCTTCCGGGAAGAACAGCGAGGGTTAGCCAATGGGCTGATCGACGCGGGCTGCAAGGCCGGCCCGGCAATCGGGGTGCTGGTGGGCGGGCTACTGATCGGGCAGTTCGGGTGGCGGATTTTCTTTGTCGGGATGGGCGCGGCCAGTCTGCTCTGGCTGATTCCCTGGACCTGGATGGCACGCCAGTCCGACCTGCTTCCTAGCGCCGTCGGAACAAAACGCGAGGGCGCCGATTGCCCGAGCTTGGGGCGCCTCCTGCGGCAGAGAGCCTTTTGGGGAACGGTAATCGGGCTCATGTCGAGCAACTACGCGTGGTATTTCATCATGCTATGGCTGCCCCCGTATTTAGAGAATGAACGGCACATGACTCATCGGGAGATGTCGATTCTGGGGTCCGCTCCGTTCTGGGGGGTAGCCGCGGTGTCGATTTGCGGGGGCTGGATTTCGGACCGGCTGATCGCGCGGAGCGTGTCGACGAACCTGGTTCGCAAGCTGTTTGCCGCGAGCGGACTGCTGCTGGCGACTTTGATCGTGCCGGCGATGCTGATCCGCGATAATCGCCTGTCACTGGTTTTGTTGACCATTGGCTGGTCGAGCTTCGGCATCTATTCATCGAACGTCTGGGCGATCACCCAGACACTGGCCGGACCGCTGGCGGCCGGGAAGTGGACGGGCATTCAGAACGCGCTGGGGAACCTTCCCGGCATGCTTGGTCCACTGCTTACGGGGTGGCTGGTGGGGCGCAACGGAGGCTACTTCGTCCCCTTCGTGATTGCGGCCGGATTCCTTGTTTTAGGCGCTATTAGCTACCTCTGGATCATCAAGCGGGTTGAGCCGGTGGACTGGACCGGAGTTGGTCCGCGGCCAACCCTGCCATAATGTGAACTCCATGCCCGTTCGAGCGCTGCGGCATTTAAGGAAGATGCGCGGCGGGGCGCAAAGCCACCTGATTGAGTGCGACGATGGCAACTTCTATGTGGTGAAGTATGCCGGGAATCCGCAGCACCGGCGCATCCTTTCGAATGAGCTGATTTCTTCAGTGCTTCTGAAGTACTTACAGATTTCGAGCCCGGAAACGGCGATTGTGGATGTGGGCGCCAGCTTTATCGAGCAGTTTCCGGAATGCGCCATGCAGTTGGGTACGCAGGCGGTGATGCCGGAACCGGGCTGGCATTTCGGCTCGAAATATCCGGGTGACCCGGCGCGTACAACCATCTATGATTTTGTTCCCGATCAGCTGTTGTCACAGGTTCATAACCTGCATGAATTCATCAGCACGCTGGCCTTTGATAAATGGATGGGGAACGCGGATAGCCGCCAGTCGATCTTCTTTCGGGCGCAGATCAATCAATGGCTGCCGGGCGCGGAGGCGAACCCGCGGAAGATGGGGTTTGTGGCGCAGATGATCGACCATGGCTATGTGTTCAACGGACCGCACTGGGAGTTCATCAGTTCGCCTGTGCAAGGGCTCTACACCCGCAAGATTGTCTATAATTCCATTCGATCGTTTAAAGACTTTCAGCCCGGTCTCGACCGCATTGTCCATTTTCCCGAGCACGTGCTGGATCAGGCATTTCGGCAGATACCGCCGGCATGGCTTGCCGGGGATGAAGACCGACTGGAGCAGCTATTAGAAGGCCTGATGAAGAGAAGGAAGCGCGTTCCCGATCTTATCGCCGAAGCGCGGCTGGCGAAGGTAAGTCCATTTCTGAACTGGCCTGATTGATCTCGCGTGCGACTAACTGAGCCGTGGCGGGGGCCAATAGGATTCCATTGCGGTAATGCCCATAGGATAGCCAGATAGAAGAATTGCCTAAGCGTTGGATAACGGGCTGTTCGTTTGCGGTGGCTGGGCGGAATCCATTCCAGGCGGCATAACCGCGATGAGCGAGCGCCGGCATCAGCTCGCCTGCGGCGCGGGCTAGTAGTTCGGCTGAGGCTCCGTCAATTGTACGGGTGAAGCCGCAGTGCTCGGTTGTGGCGCCCGCGATGATCACGTTGCCGGACCGGCGGACTAAGTAGGTGTGGTTGTGACGAACTATGACGTCGCAAAGTGCGGCGTCATTGGTGCTGCTAGTGAGGTCGAACGAAATCAGATGACCCCGGACGGGCCGTACCGGGGGGATACTTACAACGTCGCCGGATATGACAACCTTCACCTGATCGCTCCATGCGCCGGCGGATAGAACGGTGACATCAAATTCGGATGAATCCCGAATCTGTTGCACGGGCTCGCATTCGCGGAGGGTGACCTTGTTTTGCCTGCAAGCGGCGACTAATGCGCGCATGAGATCGCGCGGGTTGACTACCGCGTCGTTTGGATAGTATTGCGCGGCTGTGGCGCCGGCGCGAACCCCTGGCACGCGGTGCGGCGAAAACTGCTCGGAATAGATACCGAGCAAGTTCTGTTTCTCTGCCAGAGTGCGGATGCATTCGGCTTCGCTTTCGGAGTAAGCGAGAGAGAACGCGCCGCACTGCCGGAAGTCAATGGGGACGCCGCTTTCGCGCGACAGTTCGGAAACCCATTGAGGGTAGAGACGCAGGCTTTCCATGGCGAGATCGAAGAGGCGATTGCGCGCGCTGAGTTCGCCACCGGGCGCGAGCATGCCGGCGCCTGCCCAACTGGCTTCGTTTCCGATGCGCCCCGCGTCGAACACGGTAACCGCGGCGCCAGTAGTTGAGAGCTGCCAGGCGGTGGACATCCCGATGATTCCGCCACCAATCACCTGAACCTTTGGACTTGTACCCACCTTTCAATTCTATCGGGCACGCGAAGGATGACGGGTTCGTATTACTGGAAACACATTAGAAACATGAGTTTACGGTTACCCGGCAATGGCTCAGATACAAATTTCTAATTGGCTTTTCGGGGTCACGATTTGATAACTTGGACATGTTGATGCCTATGAACGATATGCAAACGGCCTTAACACGAGGCCAACGTTGTTGGCCGAAACCTTCCTCGCCGAAGCCCTGACGAACGGAAGTTCCCCAATCGAACTTCCAAAAACGAACACAACCGGACTCGATTCCAAGCGACTCGGACCGGAGGTGTGTGTAAGCTGCGGGACCAGTGATTCGGACCCTCAGCACAAACAATAGGTACTTAGGAAAAAGGAGACCCCTAAATGAACAACAAAAAGACTAGCCTACTCGTACTTTGCCTGCTTGCCGTGGCCGCATCGGTGGCTCCGGCTTTTGCCGATGAGTTGGGGCAGGTGAAGGTCACAATTCCCTTCGCATTCCGTGCCGGCACAGTGAATCTGCCGGCAGGCGACTATACGGTCGTCGAGGAAAACGCGGGAGGACTCTTCCTGATTGAAGGACGATCGGGAAGCGTCATGTTTGTAACGGCCCCCGGACAAATGTCGGCTGAGAACCTGAACATGAAGCCGGAACTGAAGTTTCAACGCACGGGCCAGGATTCGGTGCTTACCGAGATCCGCATGAACGAAAATCCGACCCATGTGGTGCCGGCGGGACATAGCGCCCGTTAAGTTAAAACCCGTCAACTCAAACCAGGTGCGGGCTAACCGGCGAGGGTTAGCCCGCAAGTTTTTATGGAAGTAACCCGAACACTCCGACTCCCGTTTGCGTGCCTACGTAGACCTTTCCATTCGCCACCATGGGAGTGATGAACTTATTGCCGTTTCCGAAGTTATCCCTCGTACCCGCCTGGGTGCTGTTGTAGAGTACGGTGGCGAGATTAGCGCCGGGGTAAGCCCACAGGACCGCCGGCGAAACGTTCTCAGTGACCCATACGATGGCGTCGCTTGTACCGTTCGAAGAGACGCAAGGCGTGGCTCCGGGATATCCAAACTGATGTGCCGACTTACTGCCAAGCGTGAATACATTATCCTGCCAATAAAAACTTCTGAGATAGTCTCCGTTCGCCGCGTAATAGATGCGCCCATCGTGGTAGGCGGGCGATGACCAAACCCCTCCTGGCAGGGCCCCCGACAACTCCTGATAGATATTGTTCGAAGATGGATTGAACTTACCCATGTTACTTCGATTCACGATATAGAGATTGGAATCCTTTCCTGCGCCCACGGCAAGTTGGACGGTTTTTCCAGATGTATTGGTGAGATCCGGGATCAACATAGCCCCACCCGACCCCAGGTCTTCATCGGCATCGGACTCCGACACCGTGTTGAACATGGTGAAATAGTCGGCCACCGCCAGCTTATTCGATGAGTTGGAAATCTTCATGAAGGCATTGCCGTAATCGCCTTGGCTGGGGAAACCGGACGCGTTCAATGTTGTGTCGAATGTTCCGTTGGCCACCAGCAGGTAGATATTCCCGGCGCCGTCCGCGGCAGGTCCGTTACCGGTCTGCCAAACGGCGCCCTCGCCACCGTTCGGAGTAAGGTCAAGAACACTCAACTGAGACAGGGAAGTCTCGCTGTAACTCATGACCCAGCCGGTGTACGGTTGAGCGTCGCAGTGGGAGCCCCAGCTTGTGATCACCGCGCCATTCGAAATCAAGAGCGCGGCGCGCTCGTCATACTGAGCGGGATCAAAAACGACCTGTCCGCCTGAGCTATTCTCCCCCGTGCCGGGATAGGTTGCCGCCACATCGACTGGTCCGCCGAACTGTTCCGCGCCGGTCGTAATATCCAGCGCATGCAATCTCTGATGGTAGTTACCGGTGGAGTCTTTACTCATGGCTATGACATACATGGTTCCGTGAGGTCCCAC
>Ga0326727_10007631_pt1 | contig 28380 bp, 18 predicted proteins | sample MB2enrmetagenome_FD_207643 | JGI IMG/M metagenome (GOLD analysis project Ga0326727, IMG submission 207643) | Lab enriched peat soil microbial communities from McLean, Ithaca, NY, United States - MB29MY | ecosystem: Environmental > Terrestrial > Soil > Wetlands > Peat | place: USA: New York... | reverse complement strand
CTGGTGGGAGCCCGGGTTTCCTGGCGCATCTGGGCCGCCAGCCTGGCGGCACCGACTGGATTTCTGGCGGCGGGAGCGGCCTCCCTGCTGCTGCAGGTCGACGTCCATGGCGTGGCGCTTGCCCCCGGCGGGATAACCCAGGCGATTCATCTGGTAGCGCGGGCCGAAGCCGGCGTCGCCTGCCTGCTGTTCCTGGCCCTGACCACGCCGGCCAGCGACCTGGTGGCGGCATCGCGCCGCCTGGGCCTGCCGGCGGAAATCGCAGAGGTGGCTTTGCTGACCTACCGTTTCCTGTTCCTTCTGGCCGACACCGCCCAGGCGATGAACGCCGCCCAGGCGGCGCGCCTGGGGCATAGCGGCCTGTCGCGGCGCATGACATCCTTGGGCCTTCTGGTCGCCAACCTGCTGCCACGCGCCCTCGACCGCGCCCATCGGCTGGAGATCGGCCTGGCCGCGCGCGGCTGGCACGGCGACATGCGGGTGCTGTCGCGGCGCCCGGCGGTCAGCCGGACCGGACTGGCGGCCATCCTGGCGGTGGAGACCGCCACCGCCACCCTGGGGATCCTGCTGTGAGCCCGCCGCTGCTAGAAGCCCGCGGCCTTGGCTATGCCTATCCGGGCGGTGTGGCCGCCCTGTCCGGCCTTGACCTGTCCGTCGCGCGCGGTCGCCGGTTGGCCATTCTGGGACCCAACGGCGCCGGCAAGACCACGCTGCTGCTGCATCTGAACGGCACCTTGCGTCCCGCCACCGGGCGGGTCCTGCTGGAGGGGAAGCCGGTCGGCTATGGCCGCGACGATCTGGCCGCCTGGCGGCGCCGCGTGGGTCTGGTTCTGCAGGATGCCGACGACCAGCTGTTCGCCGCCTCGGTCGCCGAAGACATCTCGTTCGGCCCCTTGAACCTGGGCCTGGACGACGCAGCAACGCGGCAACGGGTCGACCAGGCGATGACCGCGCTGGGCATCGGCGACTTGGCCGACCGTCCCACCCATATGCTGTCCTTCGGCCAGAAGAAGCGGGTCGCCATTGCCGGCGCGGTGGCGATGATCCCCGAGATCCTGTTGCTGGACGAACCCACCGCCGGCCTCGACCACCCCGGCGCCGCCCAGTTGCTGGCCATCCTCGACGAGCTTAGCCGGCAGGGCACCACCCTGGTGTTTTCCACCCACGATGTCGATCTGGCGCTGGATGTCGCCGACGATGTCGCCCTGTTCACGGGTGGCCGCGTCCTCGCCCAGGGTCCGGCCACCGACATTCTGGCCGATCCCGACCTGCTGGACCGGGTTGGCCTACGCCCTCCGCTGATGGCCGTTCTTGGCCGCAAGGCGCGGGCCCTGGGCCTGCTACCGGTCGACGCCGCCCTGCCGCGGCGCCCCGCCGACCTGCTGGCTCTGCTGGAGGACATCGCCGCCGCCCACCGCCTGATGAAGGCGGGCGAAGCCGGCGGAAAACTGGTGGTCACGACCTGATCCGGTCGATCACCTCGGCGGCACCCAAAAGTGCCGCCGAATGAAAGATATCTTCCATTTGGCCGGGATGATCATTCCATGAAACAGCATGCCTCAGGCCACCCGAGGGTCAGAGAAGATGCGTTGGTGGGACAGACATCCCTGCCTGTCTTCCCCGAAAAGCGGCGGAAATAAGCCATTTCGACTTCGCCGAAGGACGGGCGGTGACGCCCGCACCCACTGCAGGAACCTCGCGCCCCACTACTTTTCACACGCTGACGCCGTCCGGCAAACGCAGAAGGCTTTCCGCCAGCAGATCGAGGCACTGCTCGACACTGGCGCAAACCGTCACTCCCTTGACCGGCGGCGCATCGCACAGGGCGAACACCGGCTTCATGAACTGCATACCGAAGGCCATCTCCGACAGAGTGCCGTACTCGCCGCCGACCGCGATCAGGGCCTCGGACGAACGGGCGATCAGCACATTGCGGGCCGGCCCGATCCCGGTGGCCAGGGGAATGGCGACATGGGCGTTGGCTTCGCGCCAATCGGTATCGGGAATGAAACCGATGGTCAGGCCGCCGGCGTTGCGCGCCCCGCGCGAGGCCGCTTCCATGACGCCGCCACGCCCCCCCGTCAGCAACGGCAATCCCATCTCGGCGATGCCACGCCCGACGGCTTCCGCCACCCGGACCAGCGTCGGCGACGCATCACGCGGCCCGATGGCGGCAACCGGAACCGGCCGCAACCGTCCCGCCTCGGCCAGAAAGGCAATGGCTTGGCGTGCCGTGGTCGGCTGGCCAGGCTCGCTGGTGGCGTCCGCCGTCAGCCAGACTCTGGTCCAGGCATCATAGCGGTAAGACCCGGACCGCAACTCGGCGGTGGTTCGGTTCAACAGCAGTGGCGACATGCTTGGGCTCCGATCGCTTCCCCGACGATGTTCGATCCAGTAAGATAAAACAGGGACGAAGACAACCTGCGCTTGCCTGTTTCTCGCAGCCACCTCCAACTCACGGCATCGACGATGGAAAATCTGAGCCAGCGTCAGCGCGACATCCTGTCCTGGGTCGCGGACCAGGGCTTTGCCACCATCGAAGCCCTGGCCACCCATTTCGACGCCTCGATGCAGACCGTGCGCCGCGAGATCATCCGGCTGGACGCCACGGGCAATCTGCAACGCTTCCACGGCGGCGCCGGATTGCCCGGGCGACGGGTGCGTCTGGGATACGCCGGCAGAAGTGCGCTGGCCGCCGCCGCCAAGGCCGGCCTTGCCGCCCTGGTCGCCACCACGGCTGCGCCCCGGAAGTTCGGTCTTCCTCGATGTCGGCACCACGGCCGAGGCGGTGGCGAAGGTCTTGGCGGAACGCCAGGACCTGACCATCGTGACCAACAGCCTGAATTGCGCCCGTCCGTTCCAGAACGGCGGCCAGCGCCAGGTCGTCCTGGGCGGCGAGCGGCGCGGTGTTGGGCTCCTGCCAGTCCCTGGTGGCGCCCTAGATGGCTGCCACGGGCTCCCGCTGCGTCGCCTTGACCCGCTGGGCCTGCTCCAGCTCGGTCAGGACTTTGGCCAGTTGTCTGGCCACCTCATCGACGCTGGCCAGCGGCAGTTCCAGGCGGCGGGTCGCCGACTGGACCAGCATCAGATTGTAGGGCGCACCGACGGCATCGCCGATGGACCGGAAGTCGGTGCGGAACAGCACGATCGGCATGCCCCGCGCAAAGGCATAGCCGCACTCCCAACAGGTCCCGGAGTCCGGATCGCCGCCATCCATGTTGGCGACGATGCCCTCGGCCCAGGCGATTCCTTCGACATCGTCCGCGAAAATCCCCTCGGCCGACCGCGAGCGTTGTTCATGTTCCTGCGGCAGCCAGACGGCATGGCCGGCGTGGCGCAACAATTCAGCCAAGACCTTATTGAAGGCGCGTTCGGCTGCGGAAAACAGCGGACCGGCAAGATAGACGCGCATGCCCCTGACCTCGCTCGAAGAGTCTGACCGTCATTGTAGTGCAGCCCCGCCGGCTTTGCCCCAATGTTTTTAGGGTTTCATCGATCGAGGCCGCCCAGGCAGATATATTTCAGCTCCAGGAAATCCAGAATGCCGTATTTCGAGCCTTCGCGCCCCATTCCCGATTCCTTGATGCCGCCGAACGGCACCACCTCGCTGGAGATGAGCCCCTCGTTGACCCCCACCATGCCATACTCCAATCCCTCCATGACCCGAGTGATGCGGCCGATGTCGCGAGCGTAGAAATAGGCCGCCAGGCCGAATTCGGTGTCGTTGGCCATGCGAATGGCCTCGTCTTCGCTGGAAAACCGAAACAGCGGGGCCACGGGCCCGAAAATTTCCTCGCGCGCCAGCGCCATATCGGGCCGCGCCCCGGTCAGCACGGTCGGTTCGAAGAACGTTCCGCCCAAAGCATGACGCCGGCCGCCAATGGCAAGCCGCCCCCCCTTGGCCAGGGCATCGGCCAGCAGTTGTTCGACTTTCTCGACGGCCGCCATGTCGATCAACGGCCCCTGGGTCGCGCCCTCGGAGAACCCCGGCGCCACCGTCAGAGAGGCCACCGCCGCCACCAACTTTTCGACGAAGGCATCATGGACGCCGTCCTGCACCAGGATGCGATTGCTGCAGACGCAAGTCTGTCCGCTGTTGCGGAACTTCGAGGCCATCGCCCCGGCCACCGCGGCATCGAGATCGGCGTCGTCGAAGACGATGAAGGGCGCGTTACCGCCCAGTTCCAGACTGACCTTCTTCACCGTGTCGGCGGCCTGGCGCATCAGGGTCTTGCCCACCGCGGTCGAACCGGTGAAGGAGATCTTGCGGACCAGCGGGCTGGCCATCAGGGTGGTCCCGATCACCGACGAACGGCGGCCCGGCACCACATTGAGGACGCCCTTGGGAAATCCGGCGCGAACCGCCAGTTCCGCCAGGGCGAGCGCCGACAGCGGGGTCGCCGTCGCCGGCTTGACCACCACCGTACAGCCGGCGGCCAGGGCCGGAGCGACCTTGCGGGTGATCATCGCCACCGGAAAATTCCACGGCGTGATGGCCGCCACCACGCCCACCGGCTGCTTGATCACCAGATGGCGGCGTCCCGGGGTCGGCGTGGGAATGGTATCGCCGTAAACCCGCTTGGCCTCTTCGGCAAACCATTCGACGAAGGACGCGCCGTACGCCACTTCGCCGCGCGCCTCGGCCAACGGCTTGCCCTGCTCGGCGGTCATCAGGCGGGCCAGATCTTCCTGGGCCGCCATGATCAACTCGAACCACCGGCGCAACAGCTGGGCACGGTCCCGGGCCGTGCGGTCGCGCCAGGCGGGAAAGGCCGCATGGGCTGCCGTGATGGCCCGCAGGACCTCGACCGCACCGCAGTCGGCAACGTCGGCCAGCACACTGCCGTCCGCCGGATTGGTCACCGGAAAGGTGGCGCCGTCGTCGGCGCCCACCCAGGCGCCGGCAATGAAGGCATGGCGGGGCGACAAGGTGGCATCTCGCAAGGCGATCATGACTGTTTCTCCGTCGGCCGGGACAGGGTCGGAATGTCCCCCGACAAGGTGACGACGCCGCCCGGACAGACTTGCGTCCAACCGCCATCCAGGTGCGCCAGGCTATCGGCGATCAGGCCGGCCAGGTCGGCGCTGGCCAAGGCCAGCCCCCCCGCCGCCCCCTGCGGCGAGAAGGACGCCAGGGCCGCCTTGACCCGGGCCCGGCAGGTTGCCGACAGTCCCTGGGGCAATCGCCGGATGGTCCAGGAAGCATCCACCGTCGCCGCCAGGTCGGGGTCGGCATCGAACCGCTCGACATGCAGGGACAGGCGATATTGGGGAAGGGTGCTTGACGCGGTCGGAGCCCGGTAACTGTCAGCGGCGGCCAGCTTGCGCCACAACGCCTCGTCGACCACCTGGGCGATCTCGTCGGCCAGCGGGGCAACCCAGCGGTCCGACTGGCGGACCTCCAGCCGTCCCTCCGGCCCGTTCAGCACCAGCTCCGGACGGTTCAACCGTTCCGGCATCGCCACCGGCAGCACTTCCACCAGCATCCGGGCCGCCCCCGAGGCCACCGGCGCCGAGGGCGGCGTCAGCGTGTAATAGCGCACCGGGACCGAGGTGCCGCATCCGCCCAAGCCGGCCAGGAGAACAGCCGCCACTGCCAGACGGCCGCCGCGACAGGCCCGCCCCCCTCGCACCGCGCAAGGTCCCATCATGGTTCATCTCCCTGTTGGCCGCGAATCAAAGCCTCCGGATGGCGCTCCAGCGACTCGGATAGCGATTTCAACGACCGCGCCGCGTCGGTCACCCCCTTGAGCGACTGGCGCATATCCTGTTGCATCGGGCCGTCGGCGGCCAGCGTCGCCTCCAGGGTCGCCAGCGTCCGCGTCATTTCCTGCAGGCTGGCCCGCAGTTCGGGCAGGGTGTCGCGATCGGCATTGGCCGCCAGGCTGTCGACCCGCTTCAAGGTTCCCGCCAACCCCGTCATGACCAGATGGGCATCCTGTCCCAGGGTATCAAAGGGAATCGCTTCCAGCTTGGCGAGGATTGCCTGAACCCGCTGCTGCATTTCCTCCAGATCGCCCGGCACGGTCGGCAGTTCCAGCGGACTGGCCCTGGTTTCGACGGGCATCTCCGGCGCGTTGGGAAAAAAGTCGAGGGCGACGTACAACTGGCCGGTCAACAGATTGCCGCTGCGCAGCTGGGCGCGCAAGCCCCGCCGGACCAGATCGGCCACCAGAAGGCGCCGGGCATCGGGCGTTTCCGCCTTGGCCAGGGTGGCCCCGGCCGCCGCCAGCCGGTCGGGATAGATGTCCACCATGACCGGCGAAGTGAAATCGGCCTTGACCTTGTCATAGGACAATCCAATGGACCGCACCCGGCCCAGGACCAGGCCACGGAAGTCGACCGGGGCCCCGACCGACAGGCCGCGCACCGACTGGTGGAAGCGCAGCACCAGCTGCTGGGGCTCGCCATCCGGGGCCTTCAAGGCCTGGCTGCGATCCGCGGCCAGGGCAAAATGCTCTCCTTCGGCCGCCGGCTCGGGATGCTCGGCGTCCGGTGCGGTGTCGAAGGCCACGCCCCCCAACAGGATGGCCGCAACCGACTGGGTCTCCAGTTTCAGTCCGTCCGAATCGATGGACAGGTCGATCCCCGAGGCGTGCCAGAAGCGGCTGCCGCCGGTCACGAAATGGTCGTAAGGCGATTTGACGAAGATCTTCAGGCTGATCTGATGCCCGTCGGGCATCAGGGCAAACTGCTCCACATGCCCGACCGGGATATGACGGAAATATACCGGCGAGCCGATGTCGAGCGAGCCGATGTCCTCGGCATCCAGGGTGAAGCGCCGGCCGACCTGATCGGACGCCACCACCGGCGGTTCTTCCAGACCGACGAAATCGGTCTGCGCCTGGTCCGACTGGCCGGCATCGACGCCGATGTAGGATCCGGACAGCAGGGTTCCCAGCCCCGACACGCCGGTCCCGGCGAACCGCGGCCGGACCACCCAGAACCGGCTGTCCGCGACGGCGAACGGCCTTGCCTGCTTGACCAGCTCGATCCTGACCAGGACATGCCGCCGGTCGTCGGCCAAGTGCACGTCCCGCACCTCGCCGATGTCGACGGCCTTGTACTTGACCTTGGTCTTTCCCGGCTCGATCCCCTCGGCGGTGGTGAAGCTGACCTCGATCGTCGGCCCCCGTTCCCACAGGGCGTGGAGCACCAGCGACAGGCCGATCAGCGCGGCGATCACGGGAATTGCCCACACCAGCGAGGGAAGGCGCCGGCGCGGAGGATCGATACGTGGTTCCGGCAGATCGCCCCTATTGAGTTCGCTCATCATTTCCCTTCATGTCGTCCCAGATCAGGCGCGGATCAAAACTGTGGGCCGCCAGCATGGTCAGCACCACCACGGCGCCGAACGAGGCGGCGCCTGGCCCGGCCTCGATCACCGCGACGGATCCGAAATGGACCAGTCCCACCATCAGGGCGACCACGAAAACATCCAGCATCGACCAGCGTCCGACCGCTTCGACCACCCGAAACAGATGGCCCCGTTCTGCTCGGCTGTCGGGCGAGCGCCGATGCACCGACACCAGCAGGACCAGAAGGGTCCCCATCTTCAGCAAGGGAACCAGGATGCTGACCGAGAAGATCAGGGCCGCCAACCCTTGCGACCCCGTGGTCCAGAAATAGACCACGCCGCTCAGGATGGTGTCGGATTGGTGGCCGAACAGCGACCTCGTCTCCATCACCGGCAGCAGATTGGCCGGCAGGTAGAGGATCATGCCGGCCAACAGGAACGCCCAGGTCCGCGACAGACTGTCGGGCTTGCGCGGCGACAGGGCAGCGCCACAGCGCGGACACCGCGCCCGGCCGGACCGGCTGGGCAGCACCAGGCGACAGCAGGCGCAGGACTGCAAGCCCAGATCGTGGGCGGCCGTCACCGCTTTGCCGTCCCCCCGGGTCACCGCCGGCTCTCCGCCTCGACCCACAGCCAGTGGAAATCGAAGCTGACGATGACCGCCATCAGGACGGTCAGGGCGCCAAAGGCCCACAGGGACACCCCGGGCAGGACCCGGGCCATATGGGACAGTTTGACCAACGCCACCAGGGTGCCCAGCATGAACACTTCGATCATGCCCCAGGGCCGCAGGACCCGGACGAAGCGGAACAGGCGCGCGAACCAGGGACCGGGAGGACGGTTGCCGGCCAGGGTGGCGAACAGGGCGAACATGGTCAAAAGATCGACCAGGGGGAACAGCACCGTGGTGGCAAACACCAGAAGCGCCACCAACAGGCGGTCCTGCTCGATCAGCGCCAGGATGCTGCCGATCAGCGAGGCGCCATTGCGAATCCCCTGGACCTCCAGATCGACAATGGGAAAGGCGTTGGCCAGCAGGAACACCAGCAGGGCGCCGCTGACCAGGGCCAGCATCTGGTCGCAGGACAGGCGGGACCGGCGGTACAGCAGAGCGCCGCAGCGGATACAGCGCGCCCGCTCGCCGGGCGCCAGCGGGCGCCAACGGTGCAGGGCGTCGCATTCGGCGCAGGCAACCAGGTTTTCGCTCATGTCCTTATCATTAGCACGCACCGGCGGACCTGTCCCGGGACCGATGGCCGCCGCCCCGTCAACCGGGGTCGGAGACCGCCAGGGCGCAGGTCCGGTTGCGGCCCTGGTGCTTGGCCATGGCAAGCCGCCTGTCGGCCAACTCCACCAGCAAACGGCTGTCGCCACCGGCCTCCAGTGTACTGGCGACGCCGATCGACACGGTCATGGCGATCTTCTCACCGCCCGCGAACAGAGGGCTGGACTCGACGGTATTGCGGATCCTTTCGGCAACGCGAACACCACCATCCAGGGACAGATTGTGCAGCAGCATCAGAAATTCCTCGCCGCCATAACGGGCGGCGAGGTCCTGCCCGCGCGTCTCGGCCGCCAGGAGATTGGCGATATGGGCCAGGACCAGGTCACCGACCGGATGGCCAAAGCTGTCGTTGACCTGCTTGAAATGGTCGAGGTCCAGCATCAACATGGCGGCGGGCCGGTCGCTGGTCACCGACAGCAACCGGTCCAACACGGTGGTGAAGTAGTTTCGGTTGAACAGTCCGGTCAACGGGTCGCGGACCGCCAAATCGAACAGCTTTTGCAGGCTGTCCTTTTCCGCCTTGGTCACATAGGCAAAGCGGAAGGAACTGCTGCGTCCGAAACGGATGATGTCCTCGGGCGCCAGGCGACAGCGCTGCGCCCGTTCTCCGTTGACGGTCACGCCATCTCTGGAGTCCAGGTCGAACAGTTCCACATCACCGGAAATGACATAAAGACGCGCGTGATGACGGCTGACCGTCCGGTCAAGAATCTGGATATCGCATTCGTGCGACCGGCCGATCAGAATCTCCCGTTGGTCAAGGCTGGTGGTACGCCCGGAATCCGGACCGCTGATGGCGATCAGGCACGGCCGGGGGCGACCGTCGTCATCCGCAACGTCCTCCTGGTCATTCAGCAACAGCTGCTCGTCACCGGACGTGTCGTCTTCTGTTGCACCGGGTCGTTTCAGAACCACCATGACATCGCTCTCTCCCGGCCTGCCACCCCGGCGGCCACAGCGCGCTGAGGTTCCACGGCCCGACTGCGAAAAGCGTCAACGGAGATGAGGGTAGCAACATTATCCTCAAAGAGACAACTCGTTCCATGGATGGCCCGATACAATAAGCCGAAATTGAACGTCATAATTCTGAAATACACTGATATCGCGTTTTAATTCAGGAGGATTTGCCCCCTATACCCCTGGGGCGCGATGCTTTTGCGCCTGACTTCGGAAGGTCAAGTCACCGTGATCACGCCTTCCTCGAACGGCAGGGAAATAAGGAATGTGGTCCCACGCTCCAGCGTCGAACGCACCTTCATCTTGCCACCCAGCTTCAGAACTTCGCTGCGAACAGCGGCCAGACCGATACCCCGCCCGGAGAGCTGGTCGACATGCCCCGTGGTCGTCACCCCCTTCAGGAAGATCAATTCGAGCACCTCCTCTTCCGTCAATCGGGCGGCCGTCCGCTGCGTGAGGAGACTGTTCTCCACGGCCGCCGTCAGCACGGTGTCCGGATTGATGCCGCGGCCATCGTCGGAAATAGTCAACTCGATGGCCTTGCCGGTCTTGAGCACGGAGCAAACAATCCGACCCTGCTCGGCCTTTCCCAGCCTTACCCGCGTCTCGGGATCCTCGATCCCGTGCGCCACGGCGTTGCGGAACACATGAACCAGAGACCGCAGGAAGGGGTCGAAGATCTGGCGGTCGAGCCAGATGTCTTCCCCGCCATTGATCTCGATCGGCGCCACAGCCTTTTCGAGCCGTGTCGCCACCTGTATGACCGTCCGGCCGTACCCCGCAAGGACATCGCGGATAAGCGGCTTGCGCAGGCAGCCGATCTCGATGAGCAGACGCCGCATTTTCGGCGCGGCGGTATCAATCCGCTCGCCCAGAAGAACGCTTGACGCCAGTTTCTCCATGGCAATCGCCTGCTCGGCAGTGATGGTCAGGCGCTCGCCTTTCTCCAGGAACCCTTCCCCGGCGATCTCGCGCAACCCGTCCAGATCCCTCTCGACGCACTCCTCCAACGAGACCGAGGCAAGACAGGCTTCAATGTCGGCAATGCTGACGACATCGACACGGCGACGCATATCCCCCAGTTGCTCTTCCAGACCGTGAAGCGCCTGCGGAGCATGGTTGAAACTGAACTGGTTCAGGGTTCCCTTGAAGGTATGGATCTCCCTGTAGAGGTCCTCCAACACTTCGGTCACCGGACGTTGCGAGTGGAGCATGGCGGGCAGGCCCGTCCTGACGAACTCGCGGAAGGCTTCGATCGAAACGAAGAAATCCCGCCCGATGGTCACGGCCGCTACCACCATCTGAAGAAGCCGGTGTTCCCGCCGGACCTTCTCCTCAAGCCGGCGCTCCTCGGTGATGTCGGTGAGGACCACCATCATGCGCCCCTTGTCGAGCATCGTGTATCCCGCGCGCAGGATCATCTGGTCACGCCGGAGCTCGGCGGGAAATAGCGAGACGATGATATCCCTCCGTTCGGGATCGGCCTCGCCAAGCGCCATCGGCACGCCCATGCGCAACAGTTCGATCCTGGACTGGTCTCCGGGGAAGAGAAGGGTCGCGGCATTCTTGCCAGCCGGAATTTCGCCCAGCATCGCCTCGCAGGCGCGGCTGTATTCCCGGTCGACGATAAGATCGGCACCGAACGACAGAAAGCCCTGGCCGGAATTGTCGAGAAGGGTAGCGACCTGCTCGCTCTTCTCCTCGGCCAGGCGCTTGGCGGCATTGAGCGCCGCCGTCCGCAACGCCACAGTGTGCTCAAGGTCGTCACGATGACGTTCGAGGTTTTCGTAAAGAAGTGCGTTTTCCAGAGAGATCGCCGCCTGCGAGGCCAGCAGATCGAGAACCGCCACCCGATCGGCCGTGAAAACGTGTGAGACCTGGCTATTTTCCAAATACAGAACACCGATAAGTCTTGACTGTTTTATCAGTGGCAAACACAGGACAGATTTGACTTTGTTGGCACTTAAATATTCGTCGGCACTGAAGTCATTGTCTTGGGTCGCATCATCAAGAAGGACGCTGTTCCTGACACGATGGACATAGTTCAGCACCCTCTCGGGCAAGTCCGAACCGTTCGGCTCCTGCCGCAGCGACCGAACCACAACGTCGCCGTCGCCAATTCGCGCGTCGGCCACCACCGTCAATGTCCCGGCAAGATCCACGATCAGAGCGCCGCGCTCCGCCCCCGCATTCTCCATGGCGATTCGCAACAGCGTCGCCACCAGGCGGTCGAGCGCGATTTCCCCGGACACCGCTTGCGAGGCCTTGACCACGCTCAGAACGTCGAGATTCTGGACCTGGCCATGGGTCTCGGCGCCGGTCCGGCCGTGCTTGTCGACCAGATCGGGATAGTCCGCTTCCAGTTGCCTGACTTTTTCAAATGCGCCCCAGCGCGCGTAGCAGTCGCGAGCCTTGCGTCGATAGGCGTCGGCGATCAGGACCAAGCCACGCCCCTGATAGAAGCGCGCCGCCAGTTCATGGGCCATCGCGCTGATATGCAGGAATCCATTGTCGTGGGCCGAGCGGATTGCCTCGTCGTAGAGCCTTTCCGCCTCCAGCGGACGCCCGTCGATCCGCGCCACTTCGGCTGCCGCCAAGGAATAGCGGCTGCCATAATTTTGCGGGCACTCCCTGGCCCGCGCCGCCAGCAGGTCAATATGCCTGGCCAATTCGGCACGCCTGGCCTCCCGTTCCGTCTCGGGGCGCACATCGTGGCGGGCGGTCAAGGCCAGAACCGCCAGGAAATGATAGGTCGTTTCCGCGACCCAACCGGTTATGCTCTTCAGGTAGGCTGACACCCGGACGCCATGCTCCATCGCCAAGTCGGCGTGGCCGAAAAGAAAAGCCGCCATCTGGCGCAGCAAATGGGCATAGGCGACCCCGGTCCCGAACTTGGCGTTGACCAATGCCTCCACCGATTCGGCACTGCGGCCCATGAAGCTGTCGAAGCCGGTTGTTCCGGTCAGGAAGGCGGCAAAATCGACCTGCACGCGCAAGCTGTGCGCCAATCCGCTGTTGCCGGCCTGTTCCGCAAAGGACGCGAACCGCATGGACGACGCTGTCAGCTCGCTCAACTGAGCACCGCTTTCAAGTACCAGCCAGGAGGCCTCCAATGCGCCGTAAGCGGCATAGGAATAATCACCGGATGCCGTGCACTCGATAAATCCGTCGGTCAGTATCTCAACGCTCGACCTCAGGGATTTACGTCGACTATTGATATACACGCCCTTCCTGACAAGAATTCTCCCCTTCAAGTCCGGCCTGGCGGCTTTTTCTTGCAGCATCAGAGCAACATCGGCGAACTGCATCGACGCCTCGTACTCGTCATACTTGCTGACCAGCACGATGGCGTAGCCCATGTACACCGAGCAGGAGTCACCGGTGTTTCCAAGTCGCAATGTCGTGTTCAACGCGGTGAGGACCAGCCAGTCGTAAAGTTCCGGCCAGGCAAGCGCGGAGCAGGGCATGGCGTCCACCAGGATGCCGATCATGGCGAGCGCATCGGGATCGGTCATCAGGGGCGAATCGATCAGGGCGGCGATGTCGCGGCCACCAAGATTGACCGAGACATCCTGTCGCCCTTGCGCCACCGCCGCGGCAATGTCATCGGGCAAGGTCGGGCAGTCCAGTCCGAACATGCGCAGCGCTTCCAAGGCCATCTTGACGGCCTCGCCATATTGGCCGGTGACCTGGTAGCGCAGGATACGCAGCCGATGGACCCGAGCCCGGTCGGCATTGGTACGCGCCCGACCCAAGACAACCGGGAAAGAAGCGTCGATCTGCCGGAAGTTGCTCAGCAGAAGCTCGCATCCCAGGCGTTCGAGGAACAGGGACAAGGTCTGCTCGTAATCGTCATCCCACGCCGTCGGAGGCAGCAAGTCTGCCGCCTGTTCAAAAAAGGCGTGTGCCGTTGCATAAGCCGCCGAAGCCTTCGCTTTCTTGCCGGCCAGCATGTTCCAAAAACGAATCCGGCTTCGCTCATCGGGATTGGTGAGCAGAGCGCTGGCCAGATTGTAATGGTTCACGATCTCGAAGATGCCATCCTCGATTTCGGCCGGATCGAGAGCGGCGGCAAGGGCGTGTCCGATGCGCAGGTGTTCGGCGGGGCGCTCCTCGGGTTGCAGAAGGGAATACGCCGCCTCTTGAATGCGGTCATGGGCAAAACGAACGGTATCGCCCGACCGCACCACATAGGAAGCCCGCAAGGCCTCCTCGATGCCGGCATCGAGCGTGTCGGCCTGCCCGTCGTAGACCATCTGCAGCTTCCGAATGGAAGCCACATTTCCCAGAAAAGCGAGTTGCCTGATGACGTTCTGCGTCGTCTCCGGGAAACGCCGCAGCTTGCCGATCATCAGGTCGACGACATTGTCCGTATAGTCGACGCGAGCGATCTTTTCGAAGTCCCAATGCCATCCATCGACATCGGGAGACAGCAGCCCCTCTTCGAACAGCCGATGCATGAACTGAATCACAAAGAACGGATTGCCCTCGGTCTTTCGTCCAATCAGATCCGCGAAGGGTTTGGCCGCAGATTGCGGACAGGACAGCGTCTCGGCGATCATCTGGCACAGATCGTCTTGGGACAGCGGCTTGAGTACGATCTCCTCAAGCCGAACCCGCGTCCGGATCGAGGAGATGGCGAACGAAAACGGGTGCGTCGGCCCGACTTCGTTATCCCGATAGGCGCAAATCAGCAGAAGGTGGCGCAAGTCTCCCCGCGTCACCAGGTATTCGAGCAGCTTCAGGCTGCCGGGATCGACCCACTGCAGGTCGTCGAGAAAGAGAACCAGCGGATGTTGGGGGGTCGCCCAGACGTCCAGGAATCTCCGGAAAGTCCCGAAAAACCTGTTCTGCGATTCGCTCGGCGGAAGCTCCGGCACCGCCGGTTGTTCACCGATCAGGAGAGCCAGTTCGGGGATCAACTCGGTGATCAGGCGGCCGTTCTGGCCCAGCGCATTGAGGACGGTCCGACGCCATTCGGCGATGTGACGGTCGTCCTGGCCGAGAATCCGTCGAACCGCCCCCTGAAACGCCTGGACCCAGGTTGAATAGGGAACATGGCGCTTGTACTGGTCAAATTTGCCCGAAACGAAAAGCGCCCTCGGCTCGATGAGAGCCTTATGCAGTTCCCCGACCAGGGCCGACTTGCCGATGCCCGAATAACCGCCGACCAGGACGACCTCGAAAGCCCCCTGCGTCGACACCCGTTCGGCCGCTGCCCGCAGCCTGCTCAATTCGTCGTCACGGCCGTAGAGCTTTTCCGGGATCGTCAAATGGTCTGGGATGTCGTTCAGCGCCAGTCGGAACGGCAGAACCGACCGGAAGGTTCTCCAGGCGTCCAGGCATCGCCGGAGATCAGCGGCAAGTCCGCTTGCCGTCTGATAGCGGTCCTCGGCTGCCTTGGACAGCAGCTTCATGACGATGTCCGAGATCGGTCCCGGGATATCCTCACGCAGGCGGGAAAGCTTCTGCGGCCGACGGGCCACGTGGAAGTGAACCAGCTCGACCGGATCCTCGGACACGAAGGGCGGATGGCCGATCAGCATCTCGAAGAAAGTGATGCCCAGGGAATAAAGATCACTGCGGGAATCTACCGAACGGTTCATCCGTCCGGTCTGCTCCGGCGCCACATAGGCAAGCGAGCCTTCGATCGTCTCGATCAGGTCCACGGCCGTACGGTGGCGGGGCAGCGGTGAAGCATAGCCAAAACCGGTGAAGCGGACGGTTTCCCCATCCGGCGCAACCAGAATGTTCGCCGGCCTGACATCCTTGTGGATAAGCCCGCGGTGATGCAACACCCCCAGGGCTTCGGCCATGCGAAGCCCCAGGATGAGAAAGGACTCGATGTCCAATCCACTGCGACCGGATTCGGAACGAAGGGAATTGGCCAAAAGGCTTTCCAGCAGGCTGCCCCCCGGATCGTCCAGAACCAACTCGGCCGAATCGCCGACCGTGTCGAAGCGAAGCGGCCGCACCGCCCACCCGGCATCCAGCTTTTCCCGCAGCCTGAATTCGTGGGCCAGTCGCGACAGCACCTGCGGCGACGGTGGATCACCAACCACCACCGACACCAGAACCGGCCCCAGCACCGGATCCTGTCCACGCCACAGCGCGGTGTCATTGTCGCGACGAAGCAGTCTCGGCTTCTGCAAGGTCGCCAGCAGCCGGCGATCCCCCTCTGATGTCATCAAATGGACACCTTCACTTCGACGGCCAAGGAGGACGGCGTTGAACGCCACGCGAGATGACGGAAAAGGGGCACGGAGCGTTTCCCATGAAGCGGCCGACCAATGGCCTCTCTCAAAAAAATAGCAAGGAAAGTGAGCCAATGAAAGCGCACTGGAATATCGGTTGCGGCCTTGGCCGGTGAATAGTAATCAATTCCTGGGCAGCTCGCGCCTGCCGCGGAGATGGGGGGGAGATCGGCGACATGCAGGAAGACGATCAGGCGGACGACAGCCGGGGCAAAGGCTTCTCCGAATCCGGGAACCGGCACGGCGGAAACGGTTCGCGCCGCCGGAGGGGGAACGGCGAAGACCAGGACAATCCGTTCCAAATGAGCGCATTGATGCAGATGCTGCCCTTGCTGCTGGCCATGGGCGGCAAGATGCGCGGACCGCAGATGACGGGGCTGCGGCTGCAACTTTTCATGCTTTACATCGAAATCCTGATCGATTTGCTGGGAACGCTGCAGGACTTTCTGCAGCGCACGCTCGGGCGCCTGGGCGATGCGAGCAGGATGGGATTCCTGACCGACGAAGACGAAGACGAAGAAACGTCAGACACCGGCACGGATTGGTGATTTCTCAGGCCAGGTAGGGGGGGTCGTGGCGCAACCACATGGTATCGCCATCGTTGGCATCGCGTGCCGTCTTGCCGGCGCGCCCAACTGGCGTGGTTTCTGGGATAATCTGCGCGAAGGCAGGGAATCCCTGACCCATCTTTCCGACGAGGAGTTGCTGGCCGCCGGTGTCCCTCCCGACCAGGTGGGCGACCCCCGATACGTCAAGGCGGCGTTTGTCCTTGATGGACACGACCAATTCGATCCCGGCTTTTTCGGATATTCCCCCGTCGAGGCGCGGTTGATCGACCCCCAGCAGCGCCATATGCTGGAAGTCGCCTGGGAGGCTTTCGAAGATTCCGGCCACGTCCCCGGCCGGGCCGAGGGGCCGGTTGCCGTCTTCGCCACCACCGGCAGCCTCGTCACCAGTTACATGATGAATGCGTTGTCCGGATATCCGGACGCCCGCTATGGCGGCACCGCAAGTCTCTTGCATCTGGGCAATGACAAGGACTATGGCGCGACCCGCCTGTCCTTCAAGCTCGATCTAAGTGGCCCAAGCCTCAATGTGCAGGCCGCCTGCTCGACCTCGCTGGTGATGATCGACCAGGCCTGCAAGGCGATTCGGGACGGTGACTGCGGCATGGCGCTGGTCACGGCGGCGACGGTCAGGGTCCCCAACAGCGCAGGATATCTGGCCGTCAAGGGATCGATCTTTTCGCCCGACGGACATATCCGGGCTTTCGACGCCGATGCGCGCGGGACGGTCTTCGCCAGCGGCGTTGCGGCGGTTCTCCTGAAGGACGTCGACCGTGCGCTGGCCGACGGCGATCACATTTACGCCGTCATCAAGGGAAGCGCCGTCAACAATGACGGCGCCCGCAAGGCCAGCTACACCGCCTCCAGCCTCGAGGCCCAGAGTGACGTCATGCGCAAGGCGATGGCTCAGGCGGAATTCACCCCCAACGCCATCGGCTATGTCGAGTGTCACTGCACCGGGACCCCGGTGGGGGACCCCAAGGAATTCGCCGCGCTTCGCAGCGTTTTCGCAGATGGCGAGGTCACCGGAGACCGCCCGATCGGCTCGGTCAAACCCAATGTCGGGCATACGGAAAACGCCGCCGGGCTGGTGTCGCTGATCAAGACGGCACTGATGCTGCATGACGGCGTCATTGTACCCAACGTCAATTTCCGAAATCCCAATCCCGCTTTGACGTTCGATGGCTCCCATCTCTTCGTGAATACCCAGCCAATGGCCTGGCCGGCCCTGGCGGGACCGCGGCGGGCTTTGGTCAACGCCTTGGGCATGGGCGGCACAAACGCCGCGATTGCCATCGAACAGGCTCCGTCTCGATCCGAATGCCCCGGCGATACCAGGCGGCGTCCCTGGCAGATTTTCCTGCTGTCCGCCAAATCGGCCCCAGCCCTCGACGCGCAGATCGCGCGCCACCGCGCATTCCTTGACGAGAACCGGGACACCGACCTTGCCGACCTGTGCCATACCCTTGCCGTTGGCCGTACGCATTTCCCCCATCGTTTCGCCGCGGTGGTGCAGTCCCGCGAAGGGTTGATGACCAAGCTGGCGGCACAAGCCGTCAGCCCGGTCGAACGGCCCCGCAATTCCCCGCGCCGGGTCGCGTTCCTGTACAGCGGCCAAGGGTCGCAGTTCGCCGGCATGGGCTGGTCGCTCGCGGAAACCGAACCAGCCTTTGCCGCGGCGCTGGACCGGGTCGCACAAGCCCTCGACCCCCACCTCGACACGCCGATTCGCGATATTCTGCGCGCTGCCGCCGAAACCTCGACCATCCACCGGACCCAGCATACCCAGCCGGCGCTGTTCGCGATCCAGGTCGCCCTGGCGGACTGCCTGGGGTCCTGGGGCATTCGACCGATGGCGGTACTGGGTCACAGCGTGGGCGAGTTTGCCGCCGCCCACCTGGCCGGCGTCCTGTCTTTGGAGCAGGCGGCACAACTGGTCTGTCAGCGCGGCCGCCTGATGGGCGCCTTGCCCTCGGGCGGCGCGATGGCGGCAGTTGCCGCGGACGAAGCCACCGTCGCCGATGCCCTGACCGGGCTGCCCGCCGATCTGGTGTCCATCGCGGCGGTCAACGGACCGGCCAATACGGTGATCTCGGGGCAAGCCGAGGTGGTCACGAACCTGCTCGCCGTCCTTGATGGACGCGGCATTCCAGCCAAGCGGCTGACAGTGTCCCACGCCTTCCATTCCCCCCTGATGGATCCCGCCCTGGCAGACCTGGCCAAGGCCGCGACACGCTCGGACGGCGTTGCACCAAACCTGCCCTGGGTATCGACGCTGACCGGTCAGATGATGACCGAAGCCCCCACCCCCGCCTATTGGTGTTCGCAGGCCAAAGAGGCGGTTCGATTTGCCGACGCGGTGAAAACCCTCGCAGGCATGGGGATCACCGAATTCGTCGAGATCGGTCCCGGTACCACCCTGCTTGCCTTGGCGCAAAGTTCGCTGGCCGGCGATGACATGGCCTGGTGGCCAACGCTGGGCAAGGGGGGCGCCGAATGCCGCGTCCTGTTGGAAAGCCTGGCTGGTCTCCACCAGCGCGGCTGCAAGGTCGATTGGCAGAGTTTCGGCGCGTCCTTTCCGGCCCGGCGGCTGCCCCTGGTCGGCTATCCGTTCGAACACCAGCGCCTGTGGGTCCAGCCACATCCCGCCGCCGAGGCGGATCAGCCGGCACCGACGACGAGCCTGATCGGAAAGCGCGTGCGCTCGCCCCTTGCCGTGCGGCAATACGAAACGAACTTTGGACGGTTTCCCGGGCTGGCCGACCAACGGATTCACGGTGCGATGGTCCTGCCGATGGCCGCAGGCTTGTCGGCCGCGCTGGAAGCGGCGCGCCAGGAGTCCGAAGCCGGCGATTGGGAGGTGGTGGATTTCGTCCAAGAGGAACCGATGGCACTGGCCGAGGGCGACGAACAGCCATGCTGCCTGCTGATCGAGCCCGACGGCGATGGGCAGATGATGTTCGCCCTGACCCGTCAGGACGGTGCCGACGCGCCCTGGCGCACCCATATGCGGGCGACGATCCGTCTCCCCGACCCCGACCGGGACAAGGCCGCAGAGGGCCGCTTTGATGCCAAACGCATCCAGCGGCGATGCGGCCAGTCGGTCAAGGCCACTGCCTATTACGCCGCCCTGAAAAGCCTGGGACTGGCCTGTGGACCGTCTTTCCGTGGCATCGAAAGCCTGTGGCGCGGCGATGGGGAAGCCTTGGCGCGCATCCGGCTACCCGACGCGGCGGCGCAGATGGGACCTGACGCCTATCCCCATCCCGCCCTTTTGGACGCTTGTCTCCACCTGTGCCCCGCCGTCGTCGAAGATCACGGCGATTTCAACCAGCCGCCGCCACCGGATGCCGTCGCCCACCTGCCGGTCGCCATTGAGCGTGTCCGCCTGGCCCGCTCAATGGCGCGAGACCTGTGGTGCCATGTGCGGCGCCGCGCGCCGGATGGCCAGACGGATGGGACCGTGGTCGACCTGCAGGCGCACGACGTCGACGGCAGGCTGGTTGCCGACTTCTCCGGCATCGCGCTCCGCCAGATCGCTCCTGGAGAGATTCGTCCGGCCGGAATCGACAAGGATGCGGGATGGCTTTATGGGCTGGACTGGGAACCGGCAGGCCCGACGACCACAGCCGACGGCACCGACCAAACGGCCTATCTGCTGCTGGGCGGCGACCGGGATGGCATGGCGGCGGCCCTGGCCGATGCGCTGGAAGCCAAGGGCGCGGTAACCCGGCGCGTGGCTGTCGCCGAGGTCCCCGACACGCCACGGGCGATGGTGGACCTGCTGGGCTCTTTTGCGGCAACGACCGATCGTCAGGCGGTCGGCATCGTGCATCTGTGCGGACTGGACGGCCCACCCGCCGACAAGGCACGTCCGGACGATCAGGCGGACCAGCGGCGGACTCTGGGAACGGCGCTTGCCATGGCGCAAGCCCTGGTCTCGGAACGCAGCCGATTCCCGACGCCGCCGAAGCTGTGGCTGATCACCCGCAACGGGGTCGCCGCCACCGGCGACGACCCGCCGACCGAGATTATCCAAGCCGGGCTTTGGGGGTTCGGCCGCTCCTTCGCTTTGGAACAGCCGGCCCTGTGGGGCGGCTTGATCGACCTTGAATCCGGCGCCGAAGGGCGGGCCGACGGGCTCCTTGCCGCCGCCGTCCTGTGCCGGCCGGATGGAGACTGCCAGTCCGCCTATCGGCAGGGCAAACGTCTTGTCGCCCGGATGGTCAAGGTTTCTCCGCCCGTTCGGCCGACGCCAAAGCCGGAGGGAGGGGCCTATATCGTCACCGGCGGATTGGGCGGCCTGGGGCGCCAGGTCGCGGAGTGGCTTGCGCGTCGACGCAAAGCCGAAGTCTTGGTCCTGGCCAGCCGTCAAGGCGGCAAGAGTGCCGAAGCCGCCGCAGTGACGCGCCAGATCGAGGCGCTGGGAGCCAAGGTGGTCATCGTCAAGGCGGACATCGGAAGGAAGGCCGATGTCCAGCGCCTGCTTCGTCGCGCGCGAACGATGACAGTCCCTGTTCGGGGGATTTATCACTGCGCCGGTGTCGTCGAGGATGGGTTGCTGGGACGTCTGGATTGGCCGATGTTCCGGCGTGTCCTGGCGCCGAAGCTGGACGGCGCCTGGTGGCTGCACCATTACAGCCGTGACTTGCCCCTTCGGGACTTCGTGTTGTTCTCGTCCGTTCTTGCCCTGTTTGGGGCCGCGGGTCAGACCAACTACACCACCAGCAACGCCTGTCTCGACGGGTTGGCCGCACATCGCCGCCGGATGGGCCTGCCGGCCCTGGCTATCGGTTGGGGACCGTGGAATTCTGCCGGAATGGCGGCCGAACTGACGGGGCGGGTGCAAGTGGGATGGCTGACCCGTGGCCTGAGGTTCATCGGCCCCGAACTGGGACAGACGATCTTCGACACACTGTTCGGCAGCGGTCTCGATTACGCCGCCGCGGCACTGGTGGATTGGCCTGGTTTCGTCAGCCAATTTACCGATCCGCCCCCCCTTTACGATCACCTTCACGGTACCGTGTCCGGTGGCTTGACGGCCGACGCGGCGACGCTGCGGTCGATTCGCACGGACGGCTCGCCGGAGCAATGGCGGTCGGCCATCACCGAATTCCTTCGGGCTCAGGCGACCACCATTCTGGGCCTGTCCGAAACCGTCGAGGCGGACCGGCCGTTGCGGGACGTCGGTCTGGATTCGCTGATGGCCATCACGCTGATCAACCGCGTCGAATCCGCGTCCGGCCTGCGGATACCGCCGGTCAAGATGATCCGCGGCCCCAGCATCGATGACCTGGTGGGGGACTTGTGGCCGACCCTGTCCGATGATTCCACACCGGAGAATGACGAGGCGGGATCCACGGCGGCCGGGGGATCGTGGCTCACCACCATCGCCCCGGGCGTTGACCCCCACGTCCGACTGTTCTGTTTCCCGTTTGCCGGAGGCGGCGCGGCGACCTTCCAAGGATGGGCGGCAGCCATGGATCCGGCCGTCGAAGTGATCGCCATTTCCCCTCCGGGCCGGTTGTCGCGAATCGACGAAAAGTCGGTCCGCGACCTGAACCGCTGGGTTGACTGCGTGATCGAGGCGATGGCCGGGAAGCTCGACCTGCCCTTCGCCTTCTTCGGCCATTGCCTGGGCAGCCTGACGCTTTACGAGACGGCCTGCCGGCTGATGTCCGAGAAGGGCGTCAAACCGACCCATCTGTTCTGCTCCGGGGCACGCTCCCCCGACCGTCTGAAGGTGGGCGGTTCCTTTGAGAAGAACCTGCTCGGCCGCTTGATGCGCATGCCGGGCTATCGGCTCGACCTGCCGCCCTATCGGCAGCCCGGTCCGGTCTTTGCCGAGATCATCCGCCATTTCGATATCGCGGCCAGTGAAAGTCTGCTGACCGATCCCGACTTGCGCAAATTGATGTTGCCGGCTGTCCGCGCCGATTTCGAGATGGCCAGTAAGTACCGCTATGAGCGGCGCAAGCCGCTGGCCGTCCCGATTACCTGCTTCGTGGCGATTGGCGACGTCTTCGTATCGCGTGAGGACATTCTTGGTTGGGGGCGTTTCACCAACAAGCGATTGCAGGTCCTGATGCGTGAAGGAACCCACTATTCGGTGATCGAGGATGAAGCGTTCATTCAGCGCGTCATCGCACGGGAACTGGTGACGCCGGCGTCGTGACCGGCAGGCCCCAAACTTTAAGGAGGGTACCATGCGGAAATCGAAGATGGCGCTGTTGCTGGGCGGTGGTGCGCCCAACTGCACCTTGATGTCGGGAACGCTCTTGGCTTTCCACGAAGCGGGCGTGAAGTTCGACGTGTTTTCGGCCGGCGGAGCTGGGGGGGCGATGGCCCTGATGTACCTCGCCCCCAAGGGGATGAGCCGCGAGGACATGATGCGAAATACCGTTAATATGAGTATTTCCGATCTTATCTACAAAGTTCTTCCAATAAACTACAAAATGTTCTTGAAAGGGACTCCGGTTGCCTACGCTTACCGGTCCCTGCTCTCGAAACTGCCGTTTTACGACAAGATCGTCAATCAATACGGAATGTCGAAGGCGGAAGTCTTCCTCAGCGACCTAGTCCAGCTGGTGTGGTCGGCTACGACGCCGACAACCACCAATTTCTTCTCGAAAGGCATGTGCGCCAACGCACCGGTCCTGGAGCAGTTCATCGATTTTTCAAAATTGCAGACGGTTGAGGAAGAGGTTTACCTCAACGCATACTGCGTCGACACTCAAGAAATTGCCATTATTGGCAAAGAGCAAATTGACATGAAGTCCGTCGGGGCCTCTTTCTCATATCCATTTTATTATCCGCCAACAAAGTACGGCGAGAAATATTACATGGAGGGTGGGGCCGTCGACGCCTACAACTTCGAGGGTCTGGTCGAGCACGATCGCGACATTCGGACGGTGGTCGTCCTTGATGCCTTCGGCGACTCCAAATATATCCAGACGCCACGCAATCTTTGGCAGGCCTACTGCCAGTCGATGGTCCTGCCCCTGGTCCAGCTGTGCGAAAAGGACCTGCAACTCCTGCGCTACCGCGTGAAGGAACGCAACGAAAAGAAGGGCAAGACCGCCTGGGAACTGCTGGCGATCGAGTACAACGTTCCGGCCAGTTGGCTGCCCAATTCGCTCGACTGGTCGCGCACGAACATGGAGCGGATGTTCGAACTGGGCTACGAGACGGGTTTGAAGCATGTCCGCCGGGTCGGACGGGATCTTGGCCGGACGCTGTTCGAAATCGAGGACGAAGACTAACTGGTCGTGCCGGCCTTGCCGCCGCAGACGCGGGAGACGCCTGCACCGAGGCCGGCGCCACTGCCGTGGTGCGACCATTCAATTTCGCTGAAGCGATCGACGTGGCCTTGAGAAAAGACAGGGAAACCGGCGTCCCTGCCGGCGTGCAGGCGGCAGCGGAAATGGCCGCGTTCGGCAGCAACTGGGGAGAACGACGGAATGGATACCGACGTATTGTTCGACAGCGGGGTCCGCTCGGGCGGCACCCGGGTCCCGTTCGATCCTTTGCACGCCCTGGACGCCATGATGGTCAGTCGGGAATGTGACCGGCGCGAAGGGATTCTGGCCCGCCAGGGGAAGGCACCGTTCCATGTCTCGTCCACCGGGCACGAGCCGTTGGCCGCCCTCACCCAGGTGATCCGGGAGGGCGACCTGGTCTTTTCCCATTATCGCGACAAGGCCCTGATGCTGGCACTGGGGATGCCTTTGCACGACTTGGCGCGTCTGTTTCTCGGCAAGGCGGACGAGCATGGCAATGGCCGGCAGATGCCCGGGCATTTCGGCCACCGCGGCCGGGGCATCTGGAGCGCCCTGTCGCCGGTGGCCCACAATCTGTTGCCGGCCTGTGGCGCCGCCTGGGGGATGAAGCGCCGTGGACTTGCCAATGTTGCTATGGCCCTGGTGGGGGACGGATCCTGCCGGCAAGGGGAATTCTTCGAAGCCGTGGCATTCGCGGTCGAGCGCCGGCTCCCCGTCCTGTTCGTTGTCGAAGACAACCATCTGGGCATCAGCACTCCGACGGACAAGCTCAATCCTCTGGCTCTGGGACTCCTGGACGGCATGCCGTTGACAAAGGTCGACGCGCGCGATCCCGCAAACCTGTTCGCCGCGGCACAGGCGATCGTCGACGGCATCCGTCAGGACGGGGGGCCGGCGATTTTGTGGTGCGACCTGGATCGGCTGGACGGCCATACAAGTTTTGACGACCAGCGGAACTATCTGCCGGAAGAGGCCATCCGGGCGAAATGGCAGCAGGATCCCGTGGCCCGCACCATTGACCGTCTGATCGGGGAAAACCGTCTTTCCGAGCCGGAGGTGACGTCCCGACGGGACAACATCACCAGTCGGGTCTCCGCAGCCTATGAAGAGGTTTTCAGCGAGCCGGCACCCAATGCCTTGGCAGCTCTCGCCGATCGGCTGGCCCCCTTGCCGGACAAGACACCTCCTTTCCCACCGGGCCGGCCCGAGGGCACCCGCTGGACCATGGTGGAGGCCGTCCGGAATACGTTGGACGGGATTTTTCACCAGGACGATCGATGCCTCCTGTTCGGCGAGGACGTCGAAGATCCGAAGGGCGGAGTGTTCGGACTGACCAAGGGCCTGTCGACCCGTTTTCCCGACCGCGTGCACAACGCGCCATTGGCCGAAGCAACCATCGCCGGGGTCGGCGCCGGACTGGCGAGCGTCGGTCTGCGACCCTTTCTGGAGCTCCAGTTCGTCGATTTTGCCGGTCCGGCGATGAGCCAGATCGCCAACAATCTGGCGACCCTGCGGTGGCGCTCCGCCGGGGACTGGACCTGCCCGGCGGTGATCTACGCGGCCTATGGCGGTTATGTATCCGGCGCCGGCATCTGGCACAGCCAGTCGCTCGAGGCGGCGTTCTGCCAAATTCCGGGCCTGCGCGTGGTGGTCGCCGGCACTGCCGCCGACGCGGCAGGCCTGTTCTGGACGGCAGCCCAGGCGAATGACCCCACCGTCATCCTGTTGCCCAAAAGACTGTTTCACGTTGCCGAGCCGGTTGCGCGCGACCTCATGGCGGTTCCCTTCGGAAAGGCGGCGCGGCTGCGAGAGGGGGCGGATGTCACGGTCGTCTGCTGGGGCAATACGGTTCGCGTCGCCCAGGAGGCGGCGCGCCAATTGGGACCACGGGTTTCGCTGGATCTGTTCGACCTGCGCAGCCTAGTTCCCTGGGACAGGACAACCATCCTTGGGTCGGTGCGCAAGACCGGCCGCCTGCTCGTCGTGCAGGAGGACAATCTGACCTGCTCGGTCGGGCAGACCATCCTTGGCGAGGTCAGCGCCGACCGGGCAAGCTGGAGCAACCTGAAATGCGCCCCTCGGTTGCTTGGTCGTCCCGACGTCCATATCGGGTTCAATGCGTCGTTTGCCGAACTCTATCTTCCCCAGCCGTCCGCCGTCGCCGACGCGATATTGGACATGACAGGAGCGTCCCGATGATCAAGGTCCTGACCGTACCCACCCGCGGGTATGGCGTTGAAAAAGTGGAAATCACCAAGCTTTTAAAAAAGCCCGGCGATCGGATCGGCGTGGACGAACCGGTCTACGAACTTGAAACCGACAAGGCGACCCAGGAGGTCGAGGCCGAGTTCGAGGCCGTCCTGGTCCGCTGGTGGGTGGCCGAAGGCGATATCGTTTCCGTCGGAGATCCCGTCGCCGATGTGGAGGTCGAGGCGTGATCGGCCGCTCCGCCATGGGGACTGTCCTGCGGAGAATCCGACAGTGGTCAACATTATGGCAAGATGAAATTGACCAACCGGGCAGGAGTTGGTTACTTTCGCCCGGTTACGGCAAGCTACAAAGGAGTGGGGAATTATTTCCTATGGATTTTGAGCGCCTGTTCAATCTCCTGCTGGAATGTCAATTCCCACCGTCAAAGGGATTGGCTCATGAGTTTCGATCCTAACCAGTTCCCGAAAGCGATGCTGGCCGTAAGGAAGCGCGCCTGCACCTATCTCCACGAGGAGATCGGCCTGAACGTGACCGCGGGCAAACCGACCCTTGGCGTCGTCGATGCTCTCAATCTGCGCGAAATGACTGCGGTTGTCTGGACCAGCGGCCCTGTTCAACTCATCATCTCTTTCAGCTTTGACCGGCAACTGCTGGAACGGATGGCGGAAATACTCACCTGCAATCTCGACGTTGATCCCGACGAGCGCGAACAGTTTCTGTCGGAGATCGCCGCCGAAACGGCAAACTTGATTGTTGGACATGCCACCGCCGATCTCGCCGAGGAAGGAAATGATGTGCTGCTGACGCCCCCCGTGATCATCTGCGGTGGTCGACGCATCCATCGTCCCCGGAACGCGATGTTCGCTTCGGTGGCACTTGCAACGGATAGCGGGTCGGTCGATGTCGGGTTCATCGGACCGGCCGAACTTTTCGACCAGAAACTCAACGCGCTGGACAAATAATAAAGGAGGCGCTCCGTGAGGGTTTTGATTGTCGACGATTCTTTGCTGGTCGTCAGATCGCTATCGAATTTGCTGCGTGACTTGGGCCATGACGTGATCAAGACGGCCAGCAGTGGAACCATGGCGCTGGACGCCTATCGGGAATGCCAACCCGACGTCGTGACCATGGACATCACCATGCCCGACCTGGACGGCATTCAGGCGACCGAGCGGATTCTGGCCGAGTTCCCCGACGCCCGCATCATCATGGTCACCTCCCATGGACAGGAAGGCATGGTGATGAAGTCCATCAAGGCCGGGGCCAAGGGGTATATTCTGAAGCCCATCAAGCCGGACAAGCTACGCGAAGTGATCTCCCGGGTTTCCAGATAGGTCCATCCCGATGAGTCCAGCAAAAAAGAATGCGCCATCGATAGAGGATCTGATCTTTCGGGACGATCTGTTCGACGTCATCCCATTTCCGATCTATGTCGTGGACGTCGAAAAGCTGGTCATCGTCAACGTCAACAAGAGCATGCGCGAAAAGACCGGGGCCAAACCCGGCGACAACTGCGCCTGGGCGATCTACCGCCAGGAAACCACCTGCTCCTTCTGCCGCATCGGCGACATGAAAAAGACCGCGGGCATTGAGCCTTGCGATCTGGTGTTCGAACATTTCAATGATCGCGACGAGTGCTGGTACCAGATTCATGAAACCTTGATGGAGTGGCGCGACGGCCGCATCGTCAAGCATTCGACCGCGGTGGACATCGCAGGGCTGAAGGACGCCCAGAACGAACTGTCGGAAGCCTACGCTTTGCTGGCGCTCAAGAATATCGAGCTGGAAAAGGTGTCATCGACCGACGTGCTGACCGGTCTCTTTAACCGGCGCCGGCTGGACGAGGTCATCGAATACGAGATCAGCCATGTGCGCCGCAACGGGCAACCGCTGTCGGTGATTCTGACCGATATCGACCGCTTCAAGACGGTCAATGACACCTATGGGCATCACGTCGGCGACCAGGTCCTGCAGAAGGTTGCCGCGCGCCTGCGGGAGGGGGTGCGTTCCGTAGACACCGTCGGACGCTGGGGCGGCGAGGAGTTCCTAATCCTTTGCCCGGGAACCGATCTTACGGGGGCACAGGAACTGGCCAACAAGTTGCGCCAGTCAATCGGCCACGCCTTTTCCCTGTGGAAGACCCAACTGACCTCGTCGTTCGGGGTAGCCCAGCATCGCGATCACGAATCGGCGATGGACCTGATCGCCCGGGCGGATGCCGCGCTTTATCGGGCCAAGAACAAAGGACGCAATTGCGTTGAAAATTGATACCAGCTTGCGATGAGTTTGACTCATCGCATGTTGGGTGGCCCACCCCGGGCCCGCTCGGCCTCTGCGAGCGTAGCCAAGGGTTTCGGAGAAACCCGCCGGACGCCTGAGGGGCGCTGATCGGTTCCGATCAGCGCAGCTTGGTATGAGGCCGCGTCGGCGTGGCGATCGATCACGATCACGATCACGATCACCGGAAATTGGTCATCATGATAAAGCCCTGTTTAGAAACATATACTCTCGAATCAGGATAGCCAAAAAA
>Ga0326727_10007630_pt1 | contig 28384 bp, 22 predicted proteins | sample MB2enrmetagenome_FD_207643 | JGI IMG/M metagenome (GOLD analysis project Ga0326727, IMG submission 207643) | Lab enriched peat soil microbial communities from McLean, Ithaca, NY, United States - MB29MY | ecosystem: Environmental > Terrestrial > Soil > Wetlands > Peat | place: USA: New York... | reverse complement strand
ATCTGGGCGGCGACATGCCGGCCCACGCGGGTGTCCGGCAGTGCGTCCACCACTTTGGCAATGCGGGCGGCAAACTGCCACAATCGATCGGAGAGTTCTTGCGGCGTCATACCAATGCTCTTTACATGACAGATGACAGATTTTCAATGACTAATTCTCAATCGTTTCAATCGCTGGAACTTTTCCCAAGGCAGAGAAGCGTCAAAAAAAGTGAAATGCGCCCCCGGCAGGCTGGGAGGCGGGCTATTCCTTGGGCTTGGTGAAATCGGGATAGAGCTTTTCCATGCAGTCGGGGCAGATGGAATGGGAAAACTCGGCGTTGGAATGTTCGTGGACAAATGTTTCCAGCTTCTGCCAGTAGCCCTTGTCGTCCCGGATCTTTTTGCAGGAGGCGCAAATCGGCAGCAACCCGCTCAGGGTCCTGACTTTGGAGAGCGTTTCGTTTAACTGTTCAATCATTTTGGTGCGTTCGGCCTCAATCTTTTTGCGTTCGGTGATATCGTAGGCAATGGCGGAGGCGCCCATCAACCGGCCATGCGCGCTTTTAATGGGAGAAATGGCCAGATACACATCCACCTGGACGCCATCTTTGCGGACGCGCTTTGTTTCGAAGGGCGGGATCGGTTCGCCGTTGCGGAGCTTCTCAAAGATCTCCAACCTGGTCGATCGCAAGGACTCGGGGATAATGAGGAACACAGATTGTCCGACGGCTTCCGCTTCCGTATATCCGAAGAGTTCTTGGGCGCCGGCGTTCCAGGTGGTAATGATTCCATCCAAGTTTTGGCTCATGATGGCTTCGCCCGTGGAATCAACGATGGCGGCCAAATAGAACAATTTTTCCAAGTCCGCCGCGCGTTGGGCCCTGATTTGCGCTTCGCGCAATTCTCGATCAATGGCGGGGGCAAGGCGCGCCAGATTGTCCTTCACAATAAAGTCGTGAGCGCCCGCCCTCATCACTTCGACCGCCAGTTTTTCCCCGACGGTGCCGGAGATGACGATGAACGGCAAATCGAGCTTCTTTTTCTTCAGCAGGCCGCTGGCGCGGGCAACACTGAAATTGGGCAGCATGTAGTCACAGAGGACAAGGTCCCACTGCTCCCGGTCCAGGGCTTCCTCCATCGCGTCGGCGTCGCAGACCCTTTGGTGATGGACGTTGTAACCGCTGGATTCAAGGTGGCTGACCATCAGCTCGGCATCCTTCTTCGAGTCTTCCACGAGCAACACTCGAAGAGGCCGGCCCTCCCGGCCAACTTTTGCCAAAGGCTTTTTAACTTTTGCGGATTTCATATCAGCCGCCTCAATCCTAAACAAATCATCCACTGTGCCACTGCACTTGACAGTTAACCAACCCGGCAGCAAAGTGTCAACGACGCGCCTGCCACCCGCGTATTCGCGTTCCGGGCGCGCCACAGGTTTTATGCAGGAATCTGAACTCATTCAATGCCCGTTTTGCGGGCAGGAATTTGAAGTGCTGATTGACACCAGCCAGCCCTGGCAACGGTTCACCACGGATTGCGAAATCTGCTGCCGCCCCATGGAGGTGATCGTGGAATGCGAGCCGGGCGAAATTCTGTGCTTGGATGTGCGCCCGAATTGAAGTATGCTTGACGAATATGACATCTCATTCATCTGTGATGGATTTTAATTCAACGGTGGTCGTTTTGTGGGTTTACATTGTTCTGCTCCTGGCCGGAGGCTTGGTGGGCCTTCTGAAAGCGGGGAGCAAGATCTCATTAATCACCTCGGCCGCTTTCGCGCTGCCGCTAGCTTTGTGTGCCAGGGCGGTGATTCCGCTGTATCCTACCGCGCCAATCCTTCTGGGGCTGCTGGCGTTGGTGTTCGCCGTGCGGTATGCCAAGGTGAGGAAATTCATGCCGACGGGCTTGATGGCGGTGGTGACGACCGTAGTCTTGGTCATTGTTTGTTGGATTTATTCCACGGCGGCAACTGCTTTGCCCGCGGTGGGACACTAGAACCGCGAACGACTCCAGTTCCTTGGCGTGCAAACCTCTCTCCCGATCTGGCAGGTTCATGCCCAAATTGTTGACGCCCTCCAGACCGATCATCGCCTGGTGCTGATTGCTCCCACGGGTTCCGGGAAGACGACCCAGGTTCCGCAAATGCTTTTGGACGGCGGCGCGTGTCCCGGCCGCATTATTGTGTTGCAACCACGCCGCGTGGCCGCCCGCACCGTGGCGGTCCGCGTCGCCTGGGAACGCGCCTGCAAACTGGGCGACGAAGTTGGATACCAGATTCGTTTTGAAGATCGCACCAGCCTGGGCACGCGCATTTGCTTTGTGACCGAGGGGATACTGCTGCGCTGGCTTCAGGATGATCCGGACTTGCGCGAAATCAGCGCCATCCTTTTTGACGAATTCCATGAGCGCAATTTGTTGAGCGACGTGGCCCTGGCCCTGGCCAAGCGACTCCAGGAAACGCGGCGGCCCGATCTGAAGATCGTGGTCATGTCCGCCACGCTGGAGGCGGGGCCGGTCGCCAAATACCTGGGCAACAGGTGTCCCGTGCTGGTTTCCGAGGGAATAGCCTTTCCCGTGGAAATCCGCCATGCCGCCTTGCACGACGAACGCCCGGTTTCCGGGCAAGCCGCGGATTTGGTCGCGCAAATCACTCGTTCCGGCGCGCCGGGGGACATCCTCGTTTTCATGCCCGGAATGGGCGAAATCAATGCGACCATCGGAGCCTGTCGCGCGGCCGAGACGCGCGAACCTCTGGCCCTGATTCCCCTGCACGGGGAGTTGCCGCCCGAGGAACAGGACGCGGCCTTTGCGCCGAATCTTTTGCGCAAGGTGGTGGTGGCCACGAATGTCGCGGAAACTTCGGTGACCATTGAGGGCATCGTTCATGTGATTGACAGCGGTTTGGCCCGCGTGGCCCGTTATGAGGCCGAGCGCGGCATCAGCACGTTGTTTATCGAACCCATCAGCCGCGCCTCCGCCGAACAACGGGCGGGCAGGGCGGGGCGGACCGCGCCGGGCGTCTGCCACCGGCTTTGGACGGAAGGCGCGCACCTGAACCGGCCGGAGCGCAATACCCCGGAAATTCAACGAAGCGATTTGGCTGAAGTCGTCCTTCTGCTTCATTCGTTCGGGATCAAAGATGCCGCGCGCTTTGATTGGCTGGACCGGCCTGACCCCCAGGCGGTGGAACGGGCCGAAAAACTTTTGCGCATCCTCGGCGCCCTTCGCTCCAGGCAGGGGGCTGACGCGCCGGCCGAGAATTCGGACATGACGCCCATCGGCTGGCAGATGTTGCGGTTGCCGATGCATCCCCGTTATTCGCGGATGCTGGTGGAGGCGGCCAAATACGGCTGCGTTCCCGCGGCGGCATTGTGCGCGTCCCTGGTCAGCGGACGCGATTTGCTGGTGCGGCTGGGTCGGGACGACAAACATATCGCCGAGGCGCGCGAACTTTTTGAGGCCAGCGCCGACTCGGATTTTTACACGTTGATGCGGGCGTATCAGTTTGCCAGGAACAACAATTTTAGCGTGGAACAGTGCCGGCGCCACGGCGTCCATGCGCAAATTGCGCGGCAAGTGCAACAGGTTTACGCACAGATTGTGCAGGCGGGCAGGGGAGGGCGCGGCGAGGATCGGGGGTTGAAGGAGGAGGACGCCGGTGAGGCCGGGCCGAAGGGAGAGGAGCCATTGCTGCGCTGCATCACGGCGGGATTCATTGACCAGCTTTGCAAACGACGGGACCAGGGCACTCTGGAATGCGAGTTGACGGAAGGACGCTCGGGAACCTTGGCGCGCGAGAGCGTTGTCCAAAACTCCCCGCTTTTTGTCGCGTCCAGCATACGCGAGGTCTCCGGCCGGACGGGCAGCCTGACCTTGTTGAGCCTGGCGACCGCGGTCAAACGGGAATGGATCGAGGAAATGTTCCCCGACCAGATCAGCCGCCGCGTGGAGCATTTGTTTGATCGCACGCACAAGAGAGTCAGCGCGGTAAAGTTGGTTCGCTTCCATGATTTGGTCATCCATTTTGAACATCAACGCGAGGTGGATGCCATCGCGTCCGGGCGCTGCCTGGCCGACGCTTATGGAAAGCATTATTTTGAACTGCCCCTTTTCAATCATGAAATCAAACAGATGATGGCGCGGATCAACCTCGTCTGCGCTGTCATGCCCGAACTGGAAATGCCGCCGGCCGACACGGCTTTCGTTCTGGCTTTCCTGGCGCGCGCCTTTGCCGGATTGACTTTGGCAAAGGAAGCGCAAGCAACGCCGTTGCGCGATCTTTTCCTGGAACAAATTGGCAGGGAAAGATGGGAATGGATCAATGAACTGGCTCCGCAATCGGTCGTCTGGCCTGACGGCAGGAAGCTCAAACTCCTTTATCCTGATCAACCGCGCAATGGAGACGGCGAACCGAACCCCCCGGAATTGCAAGTGAAACTCCACGAAAGCTTCGCGCTCAAAGTTCATCCGCACCTCTGCGAAGGACGATTGCCGGTCAAGATTTGGCTCTGCGCGCCCGATGGCAAGCGAATTGAACCGACGTTGGATTGGCCGGCCTTCAAGGCCAACCGCTACCCCAAGCTCAAGAGCGCGCTTCAGCAGAAATTCCCCGCGTTTGTTTGGGTCTGAGACTCCCTTGGCGCACCATCCTGTCCGCCAAAGCTCGCAAGATTGATACATAGGTCTGGAAAATCGGCAACATCGGCTACATCGTTGATAGTCAACGGGTTAGCTGGCAACAAAATCGGCAACAGATCAGCAACAAGCCCGTTACATTAACGATAAAGCCGGCTTGGACTGGTTGGACGGTTTAATGACCATCGGTGTTTTAAGAATTTGACCACCGATTTCAGGGATGCCCGGAAAGATTATGGAAAACCGGGGAAACCGCGAAATACTGGGGGGACGGATCTGACCTGCCCCCAGAAGGGCAATGCCTGGCTTGGAGCACATGCAAATTCGCCGCGTCGCGCGATGATTCAGCCAACATTAAATGCGGGCGACAGGAATTCTTTATGTCACTTAACGTCGATTACAAAATTTGTCAAAGAATTGGGTTGAACGAATCCCGAATACGCCCAAGCTGGCAATGGCTTTTGAGCCAAGCCTCGAGACGAGACATATGTACGTTACGATGAATAAGATTGCCGGCGTCATGGACAAGGCAGTTCAGCTTGCAGGTAAAGTTTTTGTGGCTTAACAAAACGGTCTGCGGTATTGGCCGGTTTTCAACCGCCCGGTGACACTGTGAAGGGGGAAGGGGACTGAGGGGCCGAAATCCGCAGAACGCAGTTTATGGCTCAGTACGTTTTACCATCGAACCTGCCGCTATGATTCGTGGCAGAAACTCATAAGGCACAAAAAAATATGAACTATTCAATTCTCCCTGCACTCGTATTGATATGCTTGGCGCTGTCGCTTACAGTTGGCTGTACATCAAATCGGCCCTACAGGACTGGTTTCAATGCCGAAGACCCAACACAGCCAGGTCCAAATCCCACCAATTCAGTGATCGAGGTCACACCAGATTATAAAATGGGGTTCGTGGAATTTGATGATCAAGGATGGTTTTGGGATGTAAAACAGAAAAGCGCCGTTGAAGAAATGATTCGTAATGAATGCGGTATTGGCACCGCGAAGGAATCAGCGGTAATCTTGGCGCTGTTTGTGCATGGCTGGAAGAATAATGCGGCGTTCGACAATACCAATGTAGAGACGTTTAGGACCGTGCTGAAACAACTAAACGACTTGGAAAAAGCATTTAGCCAAAAGGAAAATAGAAACCCGCGCAAACTCATCGGAATCTATGCAGGTTGGCGAGGATTGTCCATTGAGTCGGACTATTTCCCCATCCCGCTAGGCAAGGAGACAACCTTTTGGAGTCGAAAAAACGCGGCACAAAGGGTGGGCGGTTACGGTGCCATGACCGAACTGGTGATGGACCTCGAAGTGCTGCAAAGAACAAACAATAATTCCTTACCCACAAACGCCTCCAAGACCAAGTTGATTATCGTCGGCCACAGCTTTGGAGCAGATGCTGTTTATAACGCGATTTCGCAGATAGTTACTGAGAGATTTGTTGACACGATAAAACAATCGCCGGGTGAACTGCTGAAACCTTTGGGAGATCAAGTCATTTTGCTCAATCCCGCGTTCGAGGCCGCGAGATTTTATGATTTAGAACAACTGGCCCGATCAGTGAGGGAGTATGCGCCCAATCAAAGACCGGTTTTAAGCGTCTTCCAGTCCAAGGGTGATTGGGCCACGCACGATTTTTTCCCAATAGGACAGAAGATCGCAACTATATTTCAAAGGCATCGCTCTGGTTTTCAGAAACAATCGAACCAGGAGTCGGTTGGTTGGTTTGAGCCTTTTATCACACATGAATTGCAATACAACACTAATGCACCGGATTCATCAACCAGCGGCACAAATGGCCCTCCAACCGGAAGGCACGAACTGCGAACCCGCGACAAGCTGCCTGGAGCTGCTGACAACATCATTTCCCAGCGTCGAGTATGGCGTTTTTCATCCGCTCAAGCAACCACGAATATCTTTGGCAATTGCATATTGACGTCCAAGCCAAACTATCGGCCGCGGAATCCGATTGTGGTAGTTTCTGTTGACAAACAAATTATGAAAGACCATGACGATATTGGCAATCCTGTCCTGATCAATTTCCTGCAAGAATACATTCCTTTTTGCGATGACGAGCCTGCGACCACTCCTTTTGAGGCAAAATAAAGCCATACGAAAGCATCATTCCGGCCGAAGAGCTTTCGAACCAGCGCGTGTGTAAACGTTGTCTTTCTCTGATTTCAACTCCAAGACTACCAATTGGGCAGTTCTTTCGTCAACCACGCGGGCACTTTCTCAACTCGGCGTGGCGGTCCCGGTGCCAGGAAATGCGTCAGTGATGGGGTGCGCCGGTCCTCGGCGCATCTGCTCCGTCGGAGCAGGCAAAGCCAGAGGCCATGCCAGACTTCAATTCCACTGAAACAGCTAAGAACCCGAAGCTCCGCCTGAAGGAACGACGGCGGGCATCATGCTTTTGTTTCGGCCAGGGCTTCCTCTTCCGCGGCCAGCAGGGAGGCATGCATGGAGGGAGCATCGGGGGACTGGCGGAGTTGGTCGAGGATGGCGGTTTTCCGGGCCATGAGACAAATTCTGGCCAGGGTGTGCAGATGCAACCGGTCGTCCTGGCAACAAACCAGGAAGAACAGGTTCGTCGGCAGGGCGTCGGGCGCGCCAAAATGGATTTCTTGAATGGTGCGACCGAGGACAATGAACGAACTTTCAAACAGATAAGGGTCCGGCACGCGGGGATGGAGAAGGGCAAAGCCGCCGGGCATGCCGGTGGAACAAAGGGCTTCGCGGGCTTCCAGACTGGCCACCAGGTCCTGCGGGTTGTTCAAACGCCCGGTCCTTTCCGCCAACGCCACCAACTCATGCAAAACGGAAGACTTGGTTTTGGCCGGCAGGGCAGGGGCAATGAAGCCGGGTTGGATCATTTCCGGCAGGAGGGTTTGGCGCGGCAGGATTTCCCGGGTGCCACGGGTGGATTTTCGGTGATACTCCATCAACCGCGGGCCGGGCAGGCGGAGGAGGTGTTGGGATGCCCAAAGGTCAATTTCGTCCTTGGAAAAGACGATCCTGCGGCCGCGTTTCTCGTGCGGAATCTCGTTGCATTTGACGCGTTGCGCGATGTCGGCCGGAGTCAGATGCAAATACTCCGCGACAGCATCAAGACTGAGAATTTGATAGGACATATTCAGCTCATTTTCCCGCAGGACATTGCCGCCAAACGTCGTCCCCCGGGTTGAAGCGGGGGCCGCTTTGGGAGTCTGATCAGTATAATTATCCTGGCCAGACACCTGATCGGCATCCCGGCGACGCAACATCATCATCCTGCAGCGATCGAAGATCAAGAATACTTGGAAAGAGAGAGGGAACAGGCTCGTTTTGCACCTTTTTTGCCTTGACTTGCCCGCGAAATTCCTTCAAGAATTCCCCGAGTATGAAAAAAACCATCCCCGCCATTTTAGTCTTTCTGCTTTTGGCTGTGCCGGCAGCAGTACAAGGCCAATCGCCGCTGTCAGTGACTCTGGCCTGGGATCCCAGCGTCGGTGCGACCAATGTGGCGGGCTATTATATCTACTGGGGTGGAACGACGGGAAACTACACGAACCGGATTGATGCCGGGTTGGCAACAAACGGTGTTGTGAGCAACCTGCTGGCGGGAGGGACTTATTATTTTGCAGCGACGGCCTACACGTCCTCGGGTTTGCAATCAGGGTATTCGAGCGAGGTGGTGTGGCAATGTCCGCAATTATCGCTGTCATTGTCCACATCGGCGGCGCAAGCCCAATACACTTGGAGCACAAATGCCGACAATACTCTCACTATCATCGGTTACACCGGGCCTGGCGGTGCTGTGACCATTCCATCCAGTATCAACTACCTGCTGGTCACAACCATCGGCAGTGCGTTTGCGGGTTGCACCAACCTGACCAGTGTCACGATTCCCGGCAGCGTCACCAGCATCGGGGATTTTGCGTTTATGGGCTGCGGCAGCTTGACCAACGTCACCCTTGCCAACGGCGTGACCAGCATCGGCACCGGTTCGTTCGCGGAATGCGCCAGCCTGGCCAGCGTCACCCTCGCCAACGGCGTGACCAGCATCGGGGATTTTGCGTTTTTCGGCTGCGGCAGCTTGACCAACGTCACCCTTGCCAACGGCGTGACCAGCATCGGCACCGCTTCGTTTGCGGCATGCGCCAGCTTGGCCAGCGTCACGATTCCCTGCAGCGTCACCAACATCATTGATTTTGCGTTCGGTCAATGCGCCAGCCTGACCAGTGTTTATTTTGCGGGCAATGCTCCCGCCACTGATTCGACTGCGTTCCTTTTTGACAACAACGTGACGGCTTATTATTTGCCTGGCACCACTGGGTGGGATGACTTCTCCGCCAATACCGGGCTTCCGGCCGTGCTGTGGAACCCGCTCATCCAGACCGGCGATGGCAGCTTTGGCGTGCAAAACAATCAATTTGGGTTCAACATCACGGGGACAACCAATATCCCCATACTGGTGGAAGCCTGCACCGATCTGACCAGCCCCGTTTGGATTCCGCTCCAGACTCTCACGCTCACCTACGGTTCATTCTACTTCAGCGATCCCCAGTGGACGAATTACCCCGGGCGCTACTACCGCATCAGCTCGCCCTGAGTCTCTGCTCATCGGCGGCGGTGACCAGGCATTTTGAGCGAGTTCTTCGCCAACAGCCACTTGCGCCGAGGAGGTCTCTTTTAAGACCCTGACTGGGTGACCGCGAGGCGGAAGAGAATCCAGGCGGAACAAACGCACAAAGGGCGGTGCCGTTGTCCGGCGGGCTTGTTATAGATATAACAAACATTGTGCGAAGATTTAGCCTGCCCCGGCTCGCCACATGGACTTATATGGACGAGCCTGGACTTGTTTGTCTGGAGGTTCAATGGTCCGGCTTGGGCCAGGCGAAAAAAGTTTAAGGCATTCGAGGTTGGCAAAATCGTTGGGGGCGTGTTACTGTTTTTTGACGCAGAAGTTGCCGCAATGAAAGGTGTGTTAAATTATGCAAATCACAAAACAATTGGCCCTCTTTTTGGAAAATCGGCCGGGCACGCTGGCCCGGGTCTGCGACGCGTTGAACTCGGCAAAAATCAACATTTACGCCATTTCCACCAGTGACACGGTGGATCACAGCGTGGTGCGAATGGTGGTGAGCGATCCGGTCAAGGCGTTGTTTATCTTTGAGGGGCACGGCACGATGGTGGTGGAAGACGATGTGTTGATGATTACGGGCGATAACAAACCGGGGTCGCTGGCCGGTTTGGCCCATAAGCTGGCCAGGGCCAAAATCAATATTGAATATGCCTATTGCGCCACGCCGCCGGAGGCCAAACGGGGCCTGCTCATCCTGCGCGTGTCCGATGCGAAGAAGGCGTTGAAGGCGCTCAATATTTGATGTCCCCTGCCCTGTTGTTGATCCAATCAATGTGATCTAACTCCGCAGAAACTCGCCCGCCGCCCAGTCGGCGTAGCGCAATCCCTGCCGGGTCAGTTGGAAGCGCTGGCGGTCCAGTTTGCCGTAGCCCAAGTCAAGCATTCGGTTAATCTCGCTCTTCCACTCCTGTTGCAGTTCAAACCCGGTTTGTTCCCGGAACTGGAGCAAAGGCCAGCCGGCCGTCATGCGCAAGCCGAAGGCCGCGATTTCCCCGGCCCGCGCCAGAGGGGCCAATGCTTCGCTGGAAGCAATGGCCCGGCGGCCGCGTTCGAGGTGGGCGCAGTACAATTTTATACTTGACATATTTTGGGCGCGCACGCCGCGCACGCAGCCGGCGGCGCCCGGGCCGAGGCCGTAAAAGGAGCCGCCCCGCCAGCAATTGATGTTATGCCGGCAGGCATGATCGGGGGTCTCCCCCGGAACAGGGGAGAAGTGCCGGGCAAAGTTCGCCACTTCATACTGGTGGAATCCCGCTTCCGCCGCCGCCGAAAGAAGCTCGTCGTACATGGCGCAGGCCAGGGCTTCGTCCGTGGATAATTTGCCCGCGCGCAACTGTTCGAACAACGGAGTGTCCTCCTCGTAGATGACCTCGTAGCAGGAAAGATGCTCGCTCCCCAGGGCAATGGCCTCGGCCAAAGTTTTGCGCCACATCTCCATCGTTTGGCCGGGGATGGCAAACATCAAATCGACATTGAGATTATCGAAACCCGCCGCGCGCAAAATATCGAACGATTTAAAAATCATCTCCCGGCTATGAATGCGTCCGAGGCGCTCCAGCAGCGCGGCTTCAAAAGACTGCACGCCCATGGAGACGCGGTTGACGCCCCAATCCCGCAAGAGCCTGGCCTTGTCGGCGGAGACCGTTGCCGGATTGCATTCCACGGTCCACTCCGCGGCTCCGAGCCAATTGAGCCGTTCCATGGCTTTGAGGATGCGTTCCCACTGTTGCAGGCTCAAAAGCGAAGGCGTTCCGCCGCCAAAGAACACCGTGCGCGGCCGCAAATCTTCCGCGACCAATTCCATCTCGCGAATCAAGGCTGCGACATAGCGGTTGACCATCGCGCCACTGCCCGCTTCCGAATAAAACGCGCAGTAGGCGCACTTCTTCGCGCAAAACGGAACATGCACGTACAAATGGGCGATGGGAGATGGGTCAAGCATACACATTATGGCGACAAAACAAAACGGTAAAACCGTTGCGGATCAGTTGGACCGGTGTCCGCTGCCGTCACGACATTTGTGGTCGCGGTGATCGCGGCGCCCAAATTGGCCCAGTTGCCTGCGTTGAGATTTGTGGTGAATTGCAATTGATAAGCCAGACCGGGCAAGGCGTTCCAAGCAAACGACACCGTGCCGCCGAGGAGCGTCACCGTTTGGAAAATGGGCGCTGGAACGGCTTGCAAGGTGACATCGTCCAGCGCCAGGGCGCCCGGGTCGTCTCGAAAGTCGAATTCGAGAGCGGTCGCGCTGCCTGTTGCCGCAACAATGAACTGCAGGTTCGTCCAGCCAAACGCGCCCATATTGGTCTGGTCAAAAAGCGTTGTGCCGTTCCATTTGATCCGAAACTCGTTGGGCGTCGTTGAACCGTTGTCGGAAATGCTGCTCAACCAGCACGAGAGCAGATAGTACTGCATTGCGGCGGTGGGCAATGTCTGCGAGAGGGACCCGAGCGAACTGTTTTGCCCAAGAAAAGCGCCGTAGAGGCCGGAATGGACAAATTGCGCGTAATTCACCCCAGGAAGGGCTTTGCCGACAAGGCCGTCGTCAATAGCAACCGGAAAATTCACATTGGTCTCGCCCGAAAAACTCCAGTCCGAAAAATCGCCCGTCTCAAACCCTCCATTGCCTGCCAGGAGGGCAAATGGCCAGCTCTGCGCGGCATTGTCCTGCAAATCGGTGAACGAAACGGTCCCGCTGAAGTCACCCATCAACAAATTGCTCGCCACGGAATTGAGCGCCACCGTCACGGCGACGCCGGGTCCGCCCGGCAAGAGCGCGCCGTTGGTCTGGGATACACTGAGCCACTGCGTAGTGTTGGCGAGACTCCAGTTCAACGGCGCGTTTCCCGCGTTCGTCAGCGAATAGCTCTCTGAAGTTACGTCAAACGGGCCGCCGACGGGACCAGTCGCCGTAAAGCCCAGTTGCGGAGTGATGACCAAAGCATCCGGGGGCGCGAGCAGAGCGGCAATGAGATTGCTGCCGATGGGGGTCCCCCACCCTGTGCAAAGATCGTAGCCGGCGACGGCATAGAACTTGTCCGGGCTGGAGGCAGTGGTGTTATTGCCGGTGGTAATGTCGTGAAAGCAGGCGGTGTAATTGGAACTCCGGCCAATGTCGTAAAGGGCCGGGTTGACAAACCCCAATTGCGGCTGGCCGTTGAGGGCAGCTTGCTGGTTGGCCAAGGCTGTGAAGGCCGCCCAAAGCGGAGCGGCGAAGCTGGTGCCTTGGTAATGCGTTTGGGCCCCGCCATTGACCCACACCAAAATATTGTCCGCGACCATGGAGACATCCGGAAGATTGCGCAGGTTTGTCGAGCCTTGGTTGGCCGACATGTCAAGGCCTTGTTGCCAAAACGGAATTGGAAACACCACGCTAATCCCTCCGCCGCTGCTTCCCCAAGTTGTCTCGGAAAACCAGGAGCCAATCGGACCGCTCGTGAATAAGATTGTCCCGCCGACGACTGTAATATTCGGGTCGTCCGTCGGCTCCAAGACCGGGCCGGAATATGCGCCGTGGTCGCCGGAAGCCTCGAAAAAGGATTGTCCCTGCGCGGCAAATTGCTGGAATATCTGTTGGGTGGACGCGTTAATGTCAAAAGTCCAGGAACAACTCAATTGGCTGGCTTGATTGTCCGTGGCCATGCGGTTTAAGACATCGTTGATGACGGTGTTCACGTTAGTGTTTCCCTCATAGACCAAAACATTCGCCAGCCCCGGCGCCATCGCAATCGCCATTTCGATGTCGGCACATACCTCCGCCGTGCTCAAGCCGCCGCTGGGCGCGCCTGAGAAGCCGTCCACCAATACATTCGTCAGCGTCGGAACATTGGTCATGCCAGCCAGGGCCTCGTAGTTTGTGATGTCGCTGAGATTATAGCCGTCCAATTCAAACAACCCGACCGCTTGTCCGGCGCCATTGAGGGAAACGCCGGACGCGTAGGCCGCCCTGAAATCCTGGCCCAAATAAGTGCCGTTTGTTCCCGAGCCTGCTTGCGGCTGGTCCCTCGCCGACTGAACAGCGGTTGCGGCACGAAGACACGGATGCGGCAGCGTGTAATTGTGCAGGCCGCTGATCGCCAGCACGGGTGTTTCCAGATCGATCGCCGGTTGGGCGTCGGGCGCGTAAAACGTGCGGTTCTCCGTCGGGTGTTGATAAAGGCCGAGATGCACATGCAACGCCCGTTCAATGTCCCCCACGGCGCCGTTCACATCCACAAGGGTGCGATTGGGGTGCGTCCTGGTGACGGTCAAGCCATGCGACTTTGCGAAATCGATCACCGCCTGGTAATCGCCCTCAGTCGGGCCGAAGGCCGCCGCAAATTCATCGGGCGTCAGATAATGGCGAAAGGCGGGATTGCCCCGTTGATAGATTTGCCGCAGCAGGTTGGTCAGGCCCTGCGGATTGCGCAAAGGAAGGCCAAAGGCGAGGTCCAGACGGGTTGATGCCGAAACGCGGCCAATGGGTTGTTGACGGGCAATGACCGCCGGGAGATGACCCTGGACGAATTGTCGTTCCGCGGCATTGGCCGGGGACGCCAGGAAAATGAAGACACCCATGCTGATTGCGGCAATGAAACGATGGGACCGCGGCCCGCCCTGGTCACAAATCGTCTTGTTATGAGGAGCAATCATTAAAAACACAAGTCGTACACCATACCCGAAATAAGCGCTTTCGGCAAGGTGGGGGAAGGACACGGAAGGCTGAAGGCTGAAGTTGGCAGAGATGCATCCCGGTTTTTGGGCCACCCCGATGCCGTCTCCAGCCCAGTCCGAAGCGGATTGGCTTATTTTGACCATGTTTAACTACATTAATTATGGTTTGACCCGACTGAGGCTGTTTATTTTGCAAGTCGTTGAGTTTCAAACCTTTAGCATTCAGCCTTCAGCCTTCGACCTTTCCCCACATCGGTTTGATTCACTTTGACCCACTTTGACTGATCTCCATGGTTTGGCGCCCAGCGGAAGGATGGCAGAAATATGAGTGGGGCAGAAAAATGGGGTTTTTCTGATTTTCCCATCTTCGCCGCATCCACCTTCGCCGCAACGGCTACGGCGGACGAGGCGGCTATTGACAAGCCGGCTTCCGCCTTCGTTGAAACTACGGTGGACACGACGGCGGGCAGGCCTGCCCCTCCATACTTCTGCCTGCGATTCACCTCTTAATTCATCCTTCATAATTCTGCCTTTCCCATCCGGCCTTCCTCAGCCATTCATTAGACTACGTATATCGCTTTTGTATTCATTCGTCAACTGATTTTTGAAATAATTTTTAAAGAAAATTGTGATTTTTGATGAAAACACTGTTTAAGGCCTTGCGCGGCAAGGACTTAAGAATAACGCAAAGGGCAAAAGACGCAAAGGGATTGCAATATATTATTCCGAGCCACCACTTCACCACCTCATTTCTTTGCGGCTTTGCGCCTTTTGCCCTTTGCGTTTCGTCTTCTTTCCAGATGAGTCCGGATCATCAAAATGTTGACATGCCCGGAGCTGACGCCTGCGGATTTTGAGGCAGATTTAATTTGCAATGTTATTAGATTATGTGTAGAAGATCGACCGTGGCATTAAAACCGGTTATCGTCCAAAATAAAAGGAACGAAACCAGAAAGCTTTTATGAAGACCAATGTGAAAACAAAAAAATTCCATCATTTGTTCACTCGCCTCGGCGGAGCCTCGTGCGCAGCCTGGGTCGCGCTGGCCTTGCTGGCTGGGGTTCATTCCTCGCTCGCGCAAGTCACCAATCTGGGCATCGCCCCGGCGGGTGGGCAATCCGTCCTTTACTGGCCGAACAACACGACGAATTATGTTTTGCAAACCGTCACCAACCTTTCGTCAACCAACTGGTTGACGGCGAGAACGGCGTTCGCGGTCAATGCGGCAGAGGTGACAAACGCGGCTCCGTCCGGCTATTTTCGGCTGATGCAAACGACCACGCCTGCGGGCATGGCGTTGATTCCGGCGGGTTGGTTTACGATGGGAGACAGTCTGGATGGCGAGAGCGATGCCATCCCCATGAACGTCTATGTGTCGGCGTTTGTCATGGACACGAATCTGGTCAACTATGGGTTGTGGACGAACGTGCATGCGTATGCCACGAGCCACGGCTATAATTTTGTGAATGCGGGTGCGAATGGGGGCACGGGCACGAATTATCCGGTGGAGACGGTGGACTGGTTTGATTGTGTGAAGTGGAGCAATGCCCGGTCGCAGCAGGCGGGGTTGACCCCGTGCTATTACACGGATGCGGGTTTTACGCAGGTGTTCACGAATGGCGACAATGGCACCACAGTCTATCAGAATTTGACGGTGAACGGGTATCGGTTGCCGACGGAGGCGGAATGGGAGAAGGCCGCCCGCGGGGGCGGAATCGGGCTGCGGTTTCCGTGGGGCAATCTTATCCATGCAAACCAGGCTCAATACAATCCCTGCACCTCCTGCTATAGCTATGATTTGGGGCCGAACAACTTACTTTCAGAACTGAGTCCGGTGGGTTCGTTTGATGTAAATGGCTACGGGTTATACGACATGGCGGGGAATGTCTTTGAGTGGTGTTGGGACTGGTATGGGACGCCGTATGGTCAACCAACTGCTACTAATCCAACAGGACCGGCATCTGGGAGCCTCCGTGTTGTGCGCGGCGGCAGTTGGGACCTCAACGCCTACTGGGCGCGGTGCGCCAATCGCTGGAACAGCGGCCCGGAGTACGTCTACGGCGGCGGCGGGTTTCGTTGTGTGAGGGGGCTTTAGTTTTTGCCCTTTTACGGTCTCCTTCCCCACATTGGTTTGACTGACTTTGACCCACTTTGACTGATCTCCATGATTTGGCGCCCAGCGGAAGGATGGCAGAAATATGAGTGGGGCAGAAAAATGGGGTTTTTCTGATTTTCCCATCTTCGCCGCATCCGCCGTCGCCGCATCCGCCGTCGCCGCAACGGCTACGGCGGACGAGGCGGCTATGGACAAGCCGGCTTCCGCCTTCGTTGAAACTACGGCGGACACAACGGCGGGCAGGCCTGCCCCTCCCATTTCTGCCTGCGATTCACTGCTTAATTCATCCTTCATAATTCTGCCTTTCCCATCCGGCCTTCCTCAGCCATTCATTAGACTACGTATATCGCTTCTATATTCATTCGTCAAATGATTTTTGAAGGACTTTTTAAGAAAATTGTGATTTTCGATGAAAACCACGTTTAAGACCTTGCCTGGCAAGGACTTGAGAACAAAGCATCCGCCTTCGCCGCAGCGGCTACGGCGCGACAAGTCCGCCTTCGCCAAGGCTTTGGCGGACAGGAAGGAGGAGCATTGCTGAATTCAAGGACAGATTGTTTGCCGGCGTGGCGGCGGGTCGGCAGACCGCCGCATTCATTGGCCCAATGACGCAGAGAAAAAGGCCGTTGTGAATTTGTCTTAAAAATAATGCTTGCCTTACATGCTCCAATATGACATACTTTGGACGAATGATGGATAATTTATGAATTCCGCTTACGTCACATCCAAAGGCCAATTGGTCGTTCCTGCGCGCATCCGCCGGCGCTTCGGCATCAAGCCCGGCACGCGGGTCAATTTCGTGGAGGAAAACGGCCGCATCATCTTCCAGCCCGTCACGCGGGAATACATAGATTCCTTCTGCGGCATCTTCAAACTCAAGCCGGGCGAGAAATCCGTGGTGCAGGAACATCTGGAAGAACGCCGCGCTGAACGCGACAGGGAGAACCGCGAATGAAGCCCGTGGTGTTGGACGCCTCGGCGCTGCTGGCCATGTTCTTTGGCGAACCGGGCATGGAAAAAATGCGCGACTTGTTCCACAAGGCAGCCGAAGCCGACCGGCCCGTTTTCATCAGCGCTGTTAATTGGGCCGAAGTCCTGTACAGGATGCAACGCAAACAGGGCAAAGCCGGCTGGGAAACGGCGCGCCAGTTTGAAAGCACGACTCCATTGGAAACCGTGCCCGTTGGCCGCGAACTGGCGGAAGCCGCCGCACTTTTGAAGAACGAACACGGCCTCGGCCTCGCCGACGCCTTTGCCGCCGCGCTGGCCAAAGAAAAGAAGGCTGAACTCGTCACCGCCGACATCGAATTCAAGGCGGTGGAAAAGGAAATCAAAATTGCGTGGCTCAAATGAGGGCGCATCCGCCTTCGCCGTGGCGGCTACGGCGCGACAAGTCCGCCTCCGCCAAGCCAAAGGACAAGACGGCGCTGGAACAATCTCACCCCGACAACTGCGATAAACGCGTCACCGCAAGCGCAGATTTTTGTTTCCGAAGATAATGATTTTGCCGCTGCGTGAATAGCCGGGCTAATCACGAAGAACTCGAAGATCACGGGAAAAAAAGATTTTGGCGGGACGCCAAAATCGCCCGGCGGGAAGCCGGTTCCACCAGGCAAGATTAGTATTAAGATTACGATTACAATTAGGAAACACAGCCCAAGTCAAATGTGTCCGGGTGCATCCGTACATTGCTACCATTGACGGAACGAACCCCTCTCCCTGACCCTCTGCCCACTTCGTGGCGCGAGGGAATCGGCAGCTCGCACGGGAGCAGTGTACGGATGCGCCCGTTGCAATGTTTTTGATTGTTTTTCCTTGACATGGGCTATTGAAATAGGCAGTTTTCAAATTGGCGCTACCCACATTGCGGCTTTCAATGTGGGTAGCGCCAATTTTAAGAGGGGGGACTTCCTCTTCCCGCCCCCATTTCGTGGGGCGAGGGGATCCGCAGCTCGCACGGTAGCAGTGTACGGATGCGCCCAATGTGTCCCGGCCAAAGCAGTCTTTCTTGCGTTGCGGGGCGGGATTATTCATCCTCCCGCCACTATGAATGAAGAGTTTCGCTCTGAATCCGACTCGATGGGGCCGATGCAGGTGCCCGCTTCCGCTTATTATGGCGCGCAGACGGCACGGGCCATCGAGAACTTTCCCATCAGCAATCTGCGCTTCCCCCGCTCTTTCATCCGCGCGCTCGGCTTGATCAAAAAACACGCCGCCTTGACCAACCAGGAATTGGGCGGCCTCAAACCGGAGATCGCCGCGGCCATCGTCAAGGCGGCCCAGGAAGTGGCGGACGGAAAATGGGATGGCGAATTTGTCCTGGATATTTTCCAAACCGGCTCCGGCACTTCGACGAATATGAATGCCAACGAGGTCGTCGCCAATCGCGCCATTGAATTGCTCGGGGGCAAGCGCGGCGAAAAACTGGTCCATCCCAATGACCACGTCAATCGCGGCCAATCCAGCAACGACGTCATACCCACCGCCATGCACCTGGCCGCGCTGGAGGGCATCGAACGCTCGCTGGTCCCTGCCCTGGCGGAATTGCACAAGGCTTTGGCAGGCAAGGCGAACGAATTTTACGACGTGCTCAAAATCGGCCGGACTCATTTGCAGGACGCGACCCCGATCCGGCTTGGACAGGAATTCGGCGGCTATGCCAGCCAGGTGCAACACGGCATCGCGCGGTTGCGCGCCGCCGAAAAGAATCTGGGCGAACTGGCCCTGGGCGGCACCGCTGTCGGCACCGGCATCAACACCCACCCTGAATTTGCCCGCCACACCATTGCGCGCCTGGCCGCCGAGACCGGCCTTTCGCTGTGCGAAGCGCCAAACCATTTCGAAGCCCAAGGCGGCAAGGATGCCGTCGTCGAAACTTCCGGCGCGCTCAAAACCATCGCCGTGAGCCTGATCAAGATAGCCAACGACATTCGATTGCTCGGTTCCGGTCCGCGCCTCGGTCTGGGAGAACTGCGCCTTCCCGCCACCCAACCCGGCTCCTCGATCATGCCGGGGAAGGTCAACCCCGTGATGTGCGAAATGCTGCTGCAAGTATGCGCCCAGGTTCTGGGCAACGACACCGCCATTACGTTCAGCGGCAGCTTTGGCAATTTCGAACTCAACGTCATGATGCCGGTCATGACCCACAATCTTCTCGAAGCCATCGAACTGCTGGCCAAAGGCAGCCAGGTCTTTGCCCGGCGGTGCGTCAACGGGTTGGAAGCGGACCGCGAAAAATGCAATGGCAACCTTGAGTTGAGCCTCTCCAACTGCACGATCCTGGCGCCGGTCATCGGCTACGACAAAGCGGCCAAGATAGCGAAGGTGGCCTTTGAAACCAACCGCACCATCCGCCAGGTCGCTGCGGAAATCTCCGGCCTGGACTCGGCCAAACTGGATGAGTTGCTCGATCCCGCAAAGCAAACGTAACGATCCTCGAAAAGCAGCAACGCGGAAAGGCAAACGCAACCATGCCAGCCCGCTCACCAGGACTGATCGAATCAGCCAAAAATGGCTTTTCGGTGGGGTGAGACTCTGTCGAACCCTCACATGGTTTCCAATTACGGCTCGACAGAGTCTCGCCCTACCGTTAAACCACCATCCCAAGCAAATCTAATGGACATCATTAATTGTATCGAATTCGTGAAGAATTTTACAAACTTTCTTGCCAGACCTCGTGGAAATCCTTAAACAACTGCGGTGACGAAAAGGAGGTCGCGCCCTTTTCGGCTTGTGGCTGTTCCGCCCTGTCTTTCGTTGCGGCAGTGCGGGAAATAAGTTGACTAAAATTGCCCCGGCAAGAAAATTGCCGGCGTTTTGTTATTATCTGGATGCAGAGAAGAAAACGCTGAGATGTCTGATTTTTTTCCAAAGTGGACCAATAACCTTCCGCGCAATATCATTATTGGCGCCCTGCTGACCGGCACCGCCGTGACGGCCGGGGTCAGTTATTATTTCACGCCCAAATATACACGGGTCGGCTACGAGCCGATTCAACCGGTGGCCTTTTCGCACAGCATCCACGCCACTCAACTGGGGATGGATTGCCGTTATTGCCACAATGGCGTTGAAAAATCCTGGTATTCCAACCTCCCGGCCACGTCGGTCTGCCTGAATTGCCACAACCAGGTCTTGAAAGACGACGAGCGGCTGGCCCTGGTGCGGGAGAGCGCCGCGTCGGGCAACCCGATCCCGTGGGTGCAGATTCACAAGCTGCCCGATTACACTTATTTCAACCATTCCGTGCATGTCAACCGGGGCGTCAGTTGCGTCGAATGCCACGGCCAGATCAATCACATGGACGAAGTGTACCATGCCAAGCCGTTGAGCATGTCCTTTTGTCTGGACTGCCATCGCGACCCCGCCCGGCATGTCAGGCCGCTGGACAAAATCACGGATCTTGACTGGGAAGCGCCGGATGAAGATACGCAGTTGGCGAACGGGCGGAAATTCGTCCACGACTGGAAGATTGAATCGCTGCAAAATTGTTCGGCCTGCCACCGATGAAAACGATTCCCCCACCCTGTCTTGAGCCGGAAACCGGGCCGAAGTATTGGCGCAGTTTGGATCAACTGGCCGGCACGCCGGAATTCCGCCAGTGGGCGGAACGGGAATTTCCCGCCGGGGCCGGCCAACTGAGCGACCCCATTTCCCGCCGCAATTTCGTCAAGATCATGTCGGCCTCCTTTCTCCTGGCGGGGTTGGGAGCGACCGGCTGCCGCCGTCCTGTGGAGAAGATTTATCCCTACGCCAAAATGCCGCTGGATTACGTCCACGGCGTGCCGCAATATTTTGCCACGGCGATGCCCACGCGCCGGACGGCCATCCCGCTGATCGTCAAGTCCAATGAAGGCCGACCCACAAAAATCGAAGGCAACCCCGATCATCCCGATAGCAACGGCGGCACCGATCACCTGGCCCAGGCTTCGGTCCTGAGTCTTTACGATCCGGACCGCGCCATGCGTTGCGCCCGCAACGGCTCGGGTCAAAGCCGCCAGGCCGCCTTGGACGGATTGACCGCGCATTCCAAAAAACTGGGTGACGGCAGCGGCCTGGCCTTTCTGCTCGAACAAAGCAGTTCGCCTTCGCGCGCCCGCTTGCAGCAGGCCATCACGGAAAAATTCCCCAAGGCGCGCTGGCATGTCTATGAGCCGATTGATCTGGATCTCCCGCAGCGGGCGGCGGAGATGGTTTATGCCGCTCTTGTCGAGCCGTTCTACAAGCTGGACAACGCCGGGGTCGTTCTTTCGCTGGACTGCGATTTCATTGGCAGCGAAGAGAACGCTTTCAACCATATTCGCCGCTTCGCCAAAGGCCGCCATCTGAACGGCAAAGACGATTCGATGAGCCGGCTGTATTCGGTGGAAAGCCTTTTCACTCTGACCGGCGCCAACGCAGATCACCGTTTGCGCGTCCCTCCGAGCATGATAGTTCCGGTGCTGGCCCGTCTGGCCACGAACATCCTGGCCTCTTCCCCCATCGATCAGCAATTGCAGGAACTCTCCGCTCCGGCGCAGGCCCATGACAATTGGATCATCCCGTGCGCCAGGGATCTCAAAGCCAATCCCGGAAAGAGCCTGGTCATGGGCGGTTACCGGTTGCCGCTCGCCGCGCATTTGCTCATCATCGCGATGAACGAAGCGCTGGGCGCTGTCAATCACACCGTTGAGTTTCTTCAAACTCAGGTTTCCATGGAAGGCACGATCTCCGAACTGGCTGGCGCGCTCCACGCCGGGCAAGTCCAAACACTGGTCATCCTCGGAGGAAATCCCGCCTACAACGCGCCCGTTGATCTGAACTGGCCGCAAGCGCAGGCCAAGGCAAAAACCGTGGTGCGGCTCGGTTATTACGAAAATGAAACATCTTGGAACCCCGCCCTGCACGCCGCTGTCCAATGGGATTTGCCGGCCGCTCATTTTCTGGAAGCCTGGGGCGATGCCCGCACAGCCGACGGCACGCTCGTTCCCATTCAGCCGTTGATCGAGCCGCTGTTCGGCGGTCTGACGGAATTGGAAGTGCTGGCCTTGATCGGCGGACTCACCCCGTCGAGTCCATACGAAATTGTCCGCCAAACCTACCGTGATATTGCCGGGAACGACGAAAATAATTGGCGGAAATTCTTGCACGACGGCTTCCTGTCCGGCAGCGTTTCGCCCAGGGCCGCCGTGCAATACGATCCGGCCGAATTGAGCAAAGCCCTCGGACAACTCAAGCCCCTCGGTTCCGCGCCGACCTTGCAGAAACTGGATGTCGTCTTCTATCGCGATGCCAAGATGGATGACGGACGGCACAACAACAACGGCTGGTTGCAGGAATTGCCCGACCCGATCACCAAGCTTACCTGGGACAATGCCGTTTTGCTCAGCCCCAAAACGGCCCGGGATTTGGGCCTGTTCACGGAGCGCTACGCCCAAAATCAAAAGTTTTTCAATTACACCGTCGAAATCAAGCTGGGCAACGGCACCGTGCGCGGCCCGATTTGGGTCCAGCCCGGCATGGCGGATAACACCATCGGACTGGCCCTGGGTTACGGACGGGAAAGGACCGGGCGCGTCGGCCGGGGCGCTGGTTTCAACGCCTATCCCCTCCGCACCAGCGAAGCTCCCTATTACGCGTCGGGCGCGGGACTCTACAACACCAAAAACCTGAGCTATGAATTGGCCAATACCCAGAGCCATTGGCACATGGAAGGCCGGCCGGTGGTGCGGGAAGCCAATTTGGACCAATTCCGCCAGCACCCCGACTTTGCCAAAAGCATGAGGCCGGAAGCGCCTCCTGTCGTCGCGCCGCTTTATCCGAACCCGCTGGATGAGCTGAAAAAGAACGCCCTGCATCAATGGGGCATGTCCATTGATTTGAATCGCTGCGTTGGCTGCTCCGCCTGCATGATCGCCTGTCAAAGCGAAAATAACATCCCGATTGTCGGCAAGGAAATGGTCGGCAAGAGCCGCGAAATGCACTGGATTCGCATCGACCGCTACTATGCCGGACCGGAGGAGGAGCCGCAGGCGGTGACACAACCGATGCTCTGCCAGCATTGCGAAGCGGCCCCCTGCGAAAGCGTCTGCCCGGTCAATGCCACCTCGCACGATGACGAGGGTTTGAACCTCATGACTTACAACCGCTGCGTGGGCACGCGCTATTGCTCCAACAACTGTCCCTACAAGGTCCGCCGCTTTAACTTTTTCGATTACAACCGCCGCCCGCTGAATCATCTTTACAAAAGCCCGCTCGTCTTCACAACGGACGGCGAATGGGAATTGCTGCGCTGGCTCAAAAACCCGGACAAAGGCAATCTGCCCGAGGACGAATGGCAACTGGCCCGGCTGGTGAAAAATCCCGACGTCTCGGTCCGCATGCGCGGCGTCATGGAAAAATGCACCTTTTGCCTGCAACGCATCGAACAAGCCAAGATCGCGGCGAAGGTCCGGGCGCGCGACAGCGACCACATCCGGCTCTCGGAAAAGGAAGGGACGGTTCCCAAGACCGCCTGCCAGCAGGCCTGCCCCGCTGAAGCGATTCTCTTTGGCGACATTTCCGATCCGGAGAGCCGCGTCAGCAGGGCCAAGGAGCAGGAGCGCGCCTACTCCGTCCTCGAGTTCTTGTTGACCAAGCCGCGCTGCTCTTATCTGGCCAGGGTCCGCAATCCGAACCAGGAGATGCCGGACTACAAGGAACATGCGATGCCCTATACGACGGGGGAGTTTCTGAAAGCGGAAGAGAATTCCATTATCAGCGAAGGAGGAACGGACTAATGGATCCATCGCCCAAAAGCCCGGCAGCGGAGCCACAACCCACCGTGCGCGTGCAGGGGCCGCCGGCTGAATTGGAGCGCGTCCCCTTGGTGGCGAACAATCGCAGCCCCGGCTGGATTTCCGACCGGATTGCGGGCGTTGTCGAAGGCAAGGCGCCGGGATGGTGGAAGATTTGCTTCGGCATCAGCTTCACTTCCATGATCGTTTGCTTCGCGATGATTCTTTACCTCATGTCCACTGGCGTGGGCGTCTGGGGTCTGCAACATCCGATCATGTGGGGATGGGCCATTGTCAATTTCGTGTGGTGGATCGGGATTGGCCACGCCGGAACGTTGATTTCCGCGATTTTGTTCCTGCTCCGCCAGCGCTGGCGCACCTCGATCAACCGCGCCGCCGAGGCCATGACCATTTTCGCCGTGATGTGCGCGGGTATTTTCCCGCTCATTCATATCGGGCGCATCTGGTTCGGTTGGTGGCTCTTTCCTGTCCCCAATTCCCAAGGCATCTGGCCGCAATTCCGCTCGCCCCTGATGTGGGATGTCTTTGCTGTTTCCACCTACTTCACCGTGTCGGTGCTGTTTTGGTACATGGGCTTGATTCCCGACCTGGCGCTGATGCGGGACCGGGCCAAAACCAAAATCAGGAAATTCGGTTACGGTCTTTTTGCGCTGGGCTGGATCGGTTCCAACCGGCATTGGAGCAATTACGAGAAAGCCTATTTGATTCTGGCCGGGCTTTCCACGCCGCTGGTGTTGTCGGTGCATTCCATCGTGTCTTTGGACTTCTCGGTCTCGCAACTCCCCGGCTGGCATACCACCATCTTCCCGCCTTATTTCGTCGCGGGCGCCGTTTATTCGGGGTTCGGCATGGTGCTGACGCTGCTGGTGCCATTGCGCCGGTTGCTCAAGCTGGAGGACATCATCACCGTGCGGCATGTGGAATTGATGTGCAAAGTGACATTGGCCACCGGCTCGATTATCGGGTACTCCTATGCCATGGAGTTCTTCATTGCCTGGTATAGCGGCAATCCTTACGAGCGATTTATGTTCTTCCACAACCGGGCGGCGGACCCGTTCATTCTCGGGCCGCTCATGCATACCCAGCCGGCGGCCTATTGGTGGGCGTTCTGGATCATGGTTTCCTGCAATGTGCTCGTGCCGCAATGTTTCTGGTTCAAGAAAATCCGCACCAACATGTTGCTCGTTTTCCTGCTCGCCGTCCTCGTCAACATCGGCATGTGGTTTGAACGGTTCGTCATCGTCGTCAATTCCTTGCAACGCGAATTCCTCCCGTCCAACTGGAGTTATTACAGTCCGACTTGGGTGGATATTCTTCAGTACTTGGGAACGTTCGGACTGTTTTTCACCTTCTTCCTTTTATTCCTGCGCTACGTGCCTTTGATTGCCATCGCCGAAGTCAAAGGCGTGACGCCGCAAGCGGACCCGCACCACCCGCTGGGTGGCGCAAAACCCGGGGGGAAACACTGATGCCATCAAACCCTTACGCGCTCATGGCCGAATTTGAAACGCCGGCGGCGATCCTGCATGCCGCGCAAAAGGTGCATGACGCCGGTTACCACAATTGGGACGTTTTCACGCCCTTCCCCGTTCACGGCATGGATCGCGCCATGGGCATCCACAACTCGAAAGTCGGCTGGTTCTCCTTTATCGGCGGATGCACGGGTTACGCCACGGGCATGCTGATGATTTGGTTTATGAACGCCGTCAATTATCCAATTGAGATTGGCGGCAAACCGATGTTCAGCCCGTTCTATTCCTTTCCGCCGTCGTACGAATTGACCATTCTGTTCGGCTCCTTTGGGGCGTTGCTGGGAATGCTGTTCCTGAATCGTTTGCCAAGATTGCATCATCCGCTGCTCAAGAACCGCCGCTTTGCCCTGGCCACTCACGACCGCTTTTTCGTGGTCATCGAAACCAGTGACGCAAAGTTTTCCGTGGAGGAAACCCGCCGGCTGCTCGAATCTTTGGGCAGCAAGCATATCGAATGGGTGGAGGAGTAATGCGCTATTTTCTACTCATCTTTCTTTTGACGTGCCTCGCGGTGGTCAGTATCTGCGGTTTTCAGGGGAGCCACACCCGCCGCCCGTCCATCGAATTGTTCCCCGACATGGTCCGCCAAAACAAAGTGCGCCCGCAGACGCCCGGCGATTTTTTTGCCGACCAGTTATCCTCGCGCCCGATTCCCGCCGGCACGGTGGCCCACACTCCTCCTTATGTCATCAACGGCCGGCTATTGCTCATGGAGGGGAAGCCGGTTTATCCATACGAAGACTCGCCGGTCAACACGGGGCGAATCCCCGGCGCCACCAATTTTATCCCCAACAATCCCCTGCCCTTGACGCGCCAATTGCTGGACCGGGGTGAACAGCGTTACCAGATCAATTGCATGCCCTGCCACGGTCCGGTGGGCGACGGCAGGGGAATCACCAGCAAATACAACATGTTTTCCATGGCCAATTTCCACGATCAGCGCCTGGTCAACATGGCCGACGGGGAGATTTTCAACACCATCACTTACGGCAAGAACTTGATGGGCGCCTACGGGCCGAATGTGCCGGTGCTGGATCGCTGGGCCATTATTTATTATGTGCGGACGCTGCAAAGAAGCCAGTTGGCTTCGGTCGGGGATGTGCCCGAGCCGGACCGCGCCCCATTTAAAAAATAATCTTATGAGTTCTGACAATCACACTCCACAGTTTCCTCCGCTGGATTTATCCAAATGGCGCAATGTGCCCTGGATACTGATCGCGCTTGGCGCGCTTGGCGCCGTCGGCGGAACGGCCCTGAGCGGGGATGCTCTGAAACAGTTCGCGTTTTCCTGGCTGCTGGCCTTCATGTTCTATTTGAGCCTGGCCTTGGGCGGCTGGTTCCTGGTCATGATGCACCATCTGTTTGACGCCAGTTGGTCAGTGCCCGTCCGCCGTGTGATCGAGGCCATGGCCTGCCTGTTGTGCCCGACCTTGTTGATCCTCTTCCTGCCCGTGGCCTTCCTCGCGCCCAAAATCTATCCGTGGCTGGAACCCGCCGAACAAATGCATCCCGGTCACGCTCTCATCTCCAAATATCCCCTGTTCACAGCGCCGGGTTACTACATTGCGGCGGCGGCCCTTTTTGCGATTTGGTGGCTCTTTTCCAGCCGCCTGCGCTATTGGTCGCTGCAACAGGACCAAACCGGGTCGGCCCAATGCACCGGCAAGATGCGGTTTTATTCGGCGCTGGGCATTGTTCTCTTTGCCCTGACGGTGACTCTGGCGGCCATCATGTGGATGAAGGGTTTGACCGATGAATGGTATTCGACGATGTACGGCGTTTGCTACTTCTCCGCCTCCGTCTGGGTAAGCCTTCCCACAGTGTATGTCATCACCCTTATCCTGCAACGCAACGGGGCCTTGAAAGGGGTCGTCACCGAGAAAACTTACTACATGATCGGCTCCCTCTTTCTGGCGTTTACCGTCTTTTGGGCCTACATCAATTTCGCCCAATACTTCATTATATGGAACGCGAACATGCCGGAAGAGACTTTTTGGTATGTGCTCCGTGAGAAAGGCACATGGGATTACGTGGGCAAATACGTTATTATTTTCGGACATTTCTTTGTGCCATTCCTGATGCTGCTCCGGATTGACTGGAAACTGAAATTGGGCGCCATGCTCCCCCTCGCCGCCTGGGCATGGCTGATGCATTTTGTGGATATTGAATTCCAGATCATGCCGGCCCTGCACACGGATTCCATTCTGACTCCAGGACTGTTCGCGGATATTGGCTGCGTCTTGCTCTTCGGAGGTGTTCTGGCCAAAGTCTTTATCATCTCGTTCAACCGTCATCCGCCCTATCCGCAGAAGGACCCGCGCATGGCGGAAGCGCTGGACATTTACATCCCGCAATCGGCTGATATTCCAGCCGCATCGGAGCGCGCCAAATGAACCCGGAATCCTGCCGCCAAAAAACCCGCCTCGCCGCCAATATCCTGGCCGTCCTGGGAACGTTCCTGGTCATGGCCTTTCTCGTCGGGTTGATGCGGCATTATACCGCGACGCCCTCGCTCGTCGCGGAGCGCGCGGCGGAGCGCATGAAAATCCTGTCTGACTTCAAGGCCGTCAACGCGCCCCTCCTGGAAAAATATGATTGGCAGGACAAGGACAAGGGAATCGTGCGCGTGCCGGTGGCGCGCGCCAAGGAGTTGGTTTTGGAGGAGTGGCAAAATCCCGCCACGGCCCATTCCAATTTGATGGCACGGGCGGCAAAGGCTTTTGCCCCCGCCCCCAAACCGCCCGAACAGAAGAATCCTTATGAATAGGCTGTTCCGGCCATGAGCGTGACTGCTTCTCCAGCGCAAACAGCCCCCCGCCCGCCGCCCCAGCGTGCGACGACCGAAATCGAAGCTTCGTGCCGCTGGCCGCTTCTGGGCCTTTTCGGCAGCGGCGTCCTTTGGCTCTTTCTCGGCTTGCTTTTTGCCTTGATCGCGTCGCTCAAGTTTCACGACCCCCATTTTCTGGCCAACGAGCCGTATTGGACCTACGGCCGCATTCACGCGGCGCACAGGACCGCCCTGCTCTACGGCTTCGGCGTGCCGGCGGCCTTGGGCGTGGGACTCTGGCTGC
>Ga0326727_10007629_pt1 | contig 28384 bp, 22 predicted proteins | sample MB2enrmetagenome_FD_207643 | JGI IMG/M metagenome (GOLD analysis project Ga0326727, IMG submission 207643) | Lab enriched peat soil microbial communities from McLean, Ithaca, NY, United States - MB29MY | ecosystem: Environmental > Terrestrial > Soil > Wetlands > Peat | place: USA: New York... | reverse complement strand
ACCACAGCGGCTGTCAGCACGAATGCCGCGATCAAAAGCCCGAGCAAAAGCACTCCGACGATCAATCGACCGAGATGTTGCGTCAGATTTGTCGCCCACCCTGCGGCGAAGGCTAAGGCCAACGGCAAGCCCACGAGAACCGCCAGAAAGAGCCACGTCGCAATCAGAAACACGACTTGCCAGAGAAAGAACCGGCCACCGGCGCGATGCCATTTTTGCCATCCCTCGCCAATCGAACATTCCCGCCGCAGCACCGAGTCGAACAGGATGAACCGGAACACACTGTTGAGGTACAGGAATATAAACGCGAACACGATTGCGACGAAGATTCCGGCCACGATCAATCCGACGAACTGCCCCATGTGCGCGGGAATGTGTGCTGGACTGAAGGGAGGCCAACCGGAGGGCAGACTCGACGACGGCAGAAATCGGTTGTGATTTTTTTGCGGGAAACGAGGCCAACTGCCGCCGAGGTTTCCGAAATTGCATCCGCCGACATGCAGTTCCGCCGCGAGAATTCCAACCAGCGCCAGCCGCGACCATTGTCCGAAGCGGAAACGAGTGAAGAGTTGCTCCCGCGTGTGCTGCAGGGCCGGCTGTACGCAATCAACGGCAGAAACTGGCATGGACGCACCTCGATTCCACAAGAGCACCGTAAAGCTAATCTCTTGAGAAAACAATAGGAACTTGTAGAGCGGCCTTTAGCGATTAGCTCTTGGCTTTTGGCTAAGAGCCAACAGCCAGGAGCCCAGGGATTTGTCATCCCGCATGCAGCGTGGAATCTGCGGCCTGCCCAAGCCGCTCTCTGTACCACTGGTCGAACTCGCGCAATGCCAGTTCGCACTGCTGGCGGTGACGTTCTTTCCGATCGCGAACGCGGGCGTCGAGCGCAGGCAAAAGGTCGAAAGTGATATTCGCCGGCTGAAAATTTTTGCTCTCTGCCTGCGTGATGTAGTGGAGCAGCGAGCCCAACGCGGTCGCACGCGGCGGTGGCGCCGGTTCACCGCCGATGGCCAGCGCGGCCGCATTGATTCCCGCGATCAGGCCAGTCGCAATCGACTCGACGTAGCCTTCGACGCCGCAGATTTGTCCCGCGAACAGTACGTGGGGGTGCGCCTTCATTTGCAACTTCGGGTTCAGCAGTACGGGCGCGTTGATATAGGTGTTGCGGTGAATCTGTCCGTAGCGCAGAAAGCGCGCGCTTTCGAGTCCGGGGATCAGACTCAGCACGCGCGCCTGCTCGCCAAATTTCAGGTGATTCTGAAATCCGACAAGATTGTAAGAATCGGCGCGCAGATTTTCCTGGCGCAATTGCACGACGGCGTATGGCATCCTGCCGGTGCGAGGGTCTTTGAGTCCGACCGGCTTCATCGGTCCGAAGCGCAGCGTGTCGCGTCCGCGCCGGGCAATCTCCTCGATGGGTAGGCAGCTCTCGAAGTAGTTCAGGTTCTCCCAGTCTTTCTGCTCCACCGATTGTGCCGCGAGAAGCGCATCGTAGAAACGGTCGTATTCGTCTTTCGCCATTGGACAATTGATGTAGTCGGCCGACCCTTTGTCGTAGCGGGCCGCCAGGTACACCTTGCTCATGTCGATGGAATCGGCTTCGACAATGGGGCTGATGGAATCGTAAAAATAGAGGTGGCTGCTGGCAGAGGTGGTTGCGCACAGACGCGCAACTTCGCTGGACAGAGCGTCCGAGGTCAGCGGACCGGTGGAGACGATCGTAAGCTGTTCGGGTTCGATGTGAGCGACCTCTTCGCGGCGAATCGCGATGAGCGGTTCGAGGGAAATCGCCTCGGTTACTTTTCGCGAAAACTCGGCCCGGTCGACCGCGAGAGCGTGGCCAGCGGGCACCGCAGTTTCCCGCGCGATCTTCAGCAGCAGAGAACCTGCTCGCCGCATTTCTTCTTTCAGCAGCCAAGGCGCAGTGTTTTCGCTCTCGGACTTCAGAGAATTGGAGCAGACCAGTTCGGCGAAGTCGTCCGTCTGATGGGCAGGAGTCGTGCGCACCGGCCGCATTTCGAAGAGTTCGACGGCGACGTCGCGGCAGGCACACTGCCACGCCGCCTCCGATCCTGCCAGACCAGCACCGATGATGCGAACTTTCCTATGCAAATCCAATTTCATTGAACGCCGGTTTCATGCGTCTCCATGTTCATGCGACGGCAGCGCACTTCGGCGAATCTGTTTATTATAGGGCGCTAGAGTGAGGAGAGAATTTCATGGCTCGAATTAGTCTGATTGAACCCGCGCAAGCCAGCCCGGAAGTTAAGGAAATTTATGATGGCAAGCTGAAAGGCAAGCCCGGCAACATCCAGAAAGCGCTGGCGCATCGTCCTGCGATGCTGGGCAATTTTCTGGGGTTCTATCCCAGCGTGGGACGGTCGCTCGATCGCAGGCTGTACGAGGCCGTGTATCTGCGAGTTTCCCTGATCAACGGATGCCATTACTGCACGCAGCACCACATCCAGGGCGCCAAGCGCGTCGGACTCACACCGGAGCAGATGAAGACTCTGAAAGAAGGACATTACTCAGGATTTGGCCTGGCGGAGCAAGCCGCCCTTGGCTATGCCGAGAGACTTACGCGCACTCCCGACAGCGCCAGCGACACTGACTTCACGGAACTCAAGGAATATTTTTCCGATGAGCAGATCGTCGACCTGCATATGCTCATCGGGCTGGCGAACCTGACCAATCGCGTCACTGGGCCGCTGGCGCTGGAAGTCGAATTTCCGGAAGAAAAGATCTAGAAGAGCTGGGAGTCGAAGGCGAGGCCGAGCTTTGCTCGGCTTGGACGGCCGTGGGCGGCCGTCCCTACGCAAGCACTTACAGAATCACCCGCTCGTCTCCTACTCGCCGCGTCACGCGCTCGCGATCCAGATATTCGAGCAGGGGGATCGCGTACTTTCGGCTGACTCCGGTCATCTCTTTGAAGTGGGCGACGTCAATTTTCGGCGTGCTGCTTTTGAGGGCGGCAATCTTATGGCGAAGATCCGTGAGCGCGCTCTGGTGGAATACGAGTTCTTCCGAGATCTTGATCAGAACTTTATCGCGCAATAGCAGAGTGACAATTTTCTGGGCGCGGACTTTATCTACCTTCAGGGCCGCCAGCACTTCTTTCAGCGACGGAACTTTCAATCCTGCGGACACGAACGCCTGCTCGATGATCTTCTTCGACTCGGCTTCTTCGTCTTTCATGGCTACGCCGCGGCCGGGCAGGTGGACGAGCTCGCCTGCTACTTGCAGTTTCTTTTCTTCCGCCAATCTTCCCAGCACGCTGTAGAACACCTCCGGGCCCAGGTTGGCCCGTTCGCGCAGCTCCTCTTTGCTCATTCCGGCTACAAGAGAATTGGCATCGTGAAACCTCTTCAGAACCTGAAGTACTTCCACTTTTGCTTTCGCGTATGCGGCCGGCGCAACCAGCACCTGATGGCAGTACTTCAATCCGGCCTGAGCCGCCAGTTTCACAGCGGCTGCCCTGCAGATGTTCATTTCTCCAGGGACTTCATTCAGACGCAGGCCGATCGCTCCCCGACGGGCGACGCGCGCGGCCAGCACTTGTTCTGGAGAACCGTCGCGCATCGTCTTGAGAAATGCAACTGCGTCTACTGGCCGCTGCTTGCGAGTCGCAGGCGAAGCATCCAGCACCACGCCTCCGCCAATGGTCACTACGGGGGAAAACTGCCTCACGATGAAGCGATCCCCAGGCAGAAGCAGCATGGGATCGGTGAATCTTAGCTGTGCGTAGGCTTCGTCTCCCGGCTTCAGGATTTTCGCTCCGTACAGGCGCGTCTCCGCGATCGCTTCCGCCGCGTAGGCGTGGAAGTGCACACGCGCGCCGTCGTTGAGCGGCTTGGCCGAGGGAAGAAGAGAAAGAAGCGCGTCGACTCGCGATGTCGAACGAAAAGTGTCCGCGGCGGCAAGCGTCATGCCGCGCGCCAGGTCTTCGTGAGCGATCCCGGCGAGATTCAGTGCGGTGCGCTGTCCTGCCACGGCGGCTTCGGCGGGCGAGTTATGCACCTGCACCCCTCGAACTCGCACCCGCTTGCCGGCGGGAAACACTTCGAGCTCTTCTTCTTTGTGGATCGTGCCGGCAACCAGAGTACCGGTCACGACCGTGCCGAAGCCTTTCATGGTGAATACGCGGTCGATGGGCAAGCGAGCCAGCGCCGCCGAGTCTTTCTCCGCAACTTCGGACGCGACCTGAGCGAGCGCCGATTTCAACTTGTCCAAGCCTGCGCCGGTCAGCGAACTCACGGCGACTATCGGCGATGGCGCCGGATCGAGAGTCGTATCGAGAAAAGATCCGCGCACGTAATCTTCCACTTCCAAGCGCACGACCTCGAGCGTCTCGGCATCCACCGCATCGGATTTTGTGAGCACGGTGATGCCGCGGCGGACCGCAAGCAGGCGGCAGATATCGAAGTGTTCGCGAGTCTGCGGCTTGATCCCCTCATCGGCGGCGATTACCAGCAGCACCAGGTCGATGCCGCCCACGCCCGCGAGCATGTTGCGCACAAAGCGCTCGTGGCCGGGGACATCGACGAAACCCAGGCGAAGCTTGCCGCCATCGGGGGCGGGGAGTTCGAGGTGGGCAAAGCCGATGTCGATGGTGATGCCGCGCCGCTTTTCTTCTTCGAGGCGGTCGGCATCAATGCCGGTCAGAGCTTTGACCAGCGCCGTTTTTCCGTGATCGATATGTCCGGCGGTGCCGACGATGACGGACTTCATGTGCGACAGTATAAACGGGTTGTTGGGCTGACACTTTTGTCCGCCGGCGTGCCCATAGTCCGCAGTCCGCGGTGGGTGGAACCACAGAGTCGAACCTGAAAGCTCTCACAGCGCCACGGAAACCGCGGCGCTATAATTCCGCGTCTAGAAAGGAAAGCGCGGCGACAGCCGATCGGCCTCGCGAACTACATATGAAAACTTATCTGAGATTCATCAATCCGACGATAGCCATCTTGGTCTTGCTGCTTTGCTTATGGGCAGCGATGAATGGGGACAACGGGTTCCGGCCCCGGGACATGCTAAGGGGAGGCATTCCGACCTACTTCGTAGCCAAGGGCTTGTTCTGTAGTGCCGCCCTGTTCCTGCTGGGGAAGGTTGTTTCACTCATGGGCGAAAAGCCGGGGAAGTAGGCGCGGACGGAAGGCCGGCGGGCAAGAGGGTCCGCTCAACACAACCTATCGCCATTTCTTCAGGCTGGGCCAGAGCTGGGCCAAACTGCCGAACTTTGCGCCACGACATATGAAGACGGGCAGTTCGCGCTCCAGCGCGTACGGATTGTCGCGTGAGGTGCCGACAAAATCAACATGCTCGAAGAGCTCTTCCAGTTTTTCGCGGCTGTCATCGAGCACGATCAGGCAATTGCCGGAATATCCCCTCGGCCCCCACAACCACCACGTCTGATGTCCGCTGAGCGACTGCGGCAGGCCGAATTTGGGCCCGAGGAAATCGATTGCTCCGGCTTGCCCATAGTCTTGCGCGAAGATTCCGCAATCTTTTCGTTCTTCGTTGGGAATCTTGCTCCAGGCGATAGCGACCTCGTCCACAATTTCGTTCCAGCCGAACTGGTCGGCGTAGTGTTGCGGCAGCAGAGCTCGCATGTGGCTGTGCTCACTTCGCGGAACCTTGAAGGGCAGACGCTGCATATAACTGACGAATTGCTCGATGGGCAGAATGGGGGCAGCTAGCGGCGCGAAGACGGCGCCTCCCGCCAGCAAAAGCACGGCCATCACAGGCTTGATCCATCGCTGGCGAATGCGATCGATGGCATCGTCGATCACTATGCATCCGGCAGCGAGAAATACCGGGTAAATCGGAGCCAGGTAGTAGTTCTTCCCTTTGAGGATGACGAAGACGGCGAAGCTCACCAGGTAGGCGAATCCGAGGAAGCGGTAGGGTTTGAAGCGCGGCGCGGCGAGCAACGCAATCACGCCCGTGAGCCAGATCAAGGCGGACAGGGGATGGATGAGCAGAATCTGCTGCGAAAAGTATTGCCACGGCGAGAGCACGACATCCCGGCCGTCGGCCTTGATGTTGCGCATGAGTTGGACGAAAGGCCAGTGATAGGCGACATTCCACAGCAAATTGGGCAGAAAAATCAGAAAGGCAGCGGCGCCGCCCAGCCACATCCATTGGTTCAGCAGAAATCGCCGCTGCCCAGTCAGCAGCAGTCCGATGACAATGGCGAAGCCGAGCACGGCGATGGAATACTTTTCCTGCAGACCGATGCCGGCCACTACACCGAACCACAGCCAAGAACGCGGCCGGTCGTGTTTCGCGGCCAGGATCGCGAAATACACGCAACCCATCCAGAGCAATACTTCAAGGCAGCAATTGGCGGTGAGCAGGCTGCCGCCCGACAAATAAATCGGGGCGATCAGGATGGTCAGGGTGCTGAGCACGACCGCAAATCGTTTCCCGCCCAACTCGCGGGTGATCGTGCCCGTCAGAAGGATGAGAGCCGAAGCGGAGATTACAGGCATCAGTCGGATGCTGCGCAGCGAATCTCCGAAGACCGCCCGGAAAATCCGGCTCAAGATCGGGACCAGTGGTGGCTGGTCCACGTATCCCCACGCCGGATGATTTCCACAAATGATGTAGTCGAACTCATCGCGAAAATAGCCGTAGCGGCCGTTGAAAACCATGTGCAGCACAAAGCTGAAAGCGGCGATGCCAGCGACGGCGAGCATTCCGTTTTTTGCCCAGTTTGGTTCGGAGCTATCTGCGCGCGGCCCGGCCTCAAGCTTTTCCATGGTGGGCGCTAGCATAGCGAAGCCGCGAGAAGTTGTCACTTTTCTTCTCTAATTCGACGAATCCACATGCGAAAAGTGAGTTGAGATGCGACAATAAAGATTCCCCGATGACCACCTCTGCTATTTCTGCCATTACACCCGAGATGATCCGGGAGCACGGCCTCACTCCGGAAGAATTTGAAAAAATCAAGCAACTGCTGGGCGAACGCGAGCCCACGCGGACCGAACTCGGCATCTTCAGCGTGATGTGGAGCGAGCACTGCTCCTATAAGTCGTCGCGTGTACACCTAAAGCGTCTGCCCACACGCAGCAAGCTGGTTCTGCAGGGGCCGGGCGAAAACGCCGGCATCGTGGATATTGGCGACGGCTGGGCCTGCGCGTTCAAGATCGAGTCGCATAATCATCCGTCGTTTATCGAGCCGTTTCAGGGAGCGGCTACCGGCGTCGGCGGAATTCTGCGGGACATTTTCACCATGGGGGCGCGGCCCGTTGCGGTGATGGACTCGCTGCGGTTTGGGCCGATTCAGGCCGAGCTTCGCTCGACTGGACGGCCGGGGGCGGCCGTCCCTACGCAAGCTGAGATTCACAAGAACGACTCCGTCATGGAGGGCGTGGTCTCTGGCATCGCCTCTTACGGGAATTGTTTCGGCGTCCCCAACCTGGGCGGCGAGGTGAAGTTTGAGCCCTGCTACTCCGGCAATCCGCTGGTGAACGCGTTCGCTCTTGGCCTGGTTCGCCGCGACCAGATTTTTTACGGGCGCGCATCAGGCGAAGGGAATCCCGTAATTTATGTAGGCTCAAAGACCGGGCGCGACGGCATCCACGGCGCCACCATGGCGAGCGAGGAATTCAGTGAAGGCTCGGAAGCCAAGCGTCCCAATGTTCAAGTCGGCGATCCCTTCCTCGAGAAGTTGCTGCTGGAAGCCTGCCTGGAAGCGATGCAAACTGGCGCCATCGTTGGCATTCAAGATATGGGCGCGGCGGGGCTGACCTGTTCTACCTGCGAGATGGGCGGACGCGGCGGCACTGGCGTGGAAATCGAACTCGACCGTGTTCCGCAGCGCGAAACCGGCATGACGCCTTACGAGATCATGCTCAGCGAGTCGCAAGAGCGCATGTTGCTGGTCGCGCAGAAAGGGCGCGAGGAAGAGGTCTTCCGCGTCTTCCAGAAGTGGGGATTGGATGCGGTGGAGATCGGGCGGGTCACCTCCGATGGGAAAATGCGCGTGCTCGAACACGGGGAAGTCGTCGCTGAAATTCCCAACGCCGCGCTTACCGACGAGGCGCCGCTGTACAAGCGTCCTCTCGAGCGATGGGAGCCAGCGGTCGAGCGGGAGATGCCGGAGCACATAGGGCTCTCATCGCCTCATAGCCCTCAGGGGCTAAAGCCCAACGGTTCAGGTGCAGTTGGCGGCACGGCTGAAGCCGTGCCCCACCCAAAACCTTCTCCGCAATTTTCTCCCGAAGACGGCGCTTCTGATTTCACTTCAAATCTAAAGCGTTTGCTCGCGAGCCCAAACATTTGCTCGAAGCGCTGGGTGTGGCAGCAGTATGACCACATGGTGCAGACCAACACGGTCGACGCGCCTGGAGCGGGCGATGCCGGCGTCATTCGGATCAAGGGCTCCAAGCGCGGACTGGCCATGGCGCTCGACGGCAACGGACGCTGGTGCTATCTCGATCCTCGTCTGGGCGCGATGCACGCGGTGGCCGAAGCGGCCCGCAAAGTGGCTTGCGCTGGAGCGACTCCGATCGGCGCCACCAACTGCCTCAACTTCGGCAATCCCGAAAAGCCGCACATCATGTGGCAGTTTTCGCAGGTGATTGACGGCATCACCAAGGCTTGCGAAGAACTGGATACGCCGATTACCGGCGGCAATGTCAGCTTCTACAACGAAACTCTCGGCGAGGGAATTTATCCGACTCCAGTGATCGGGGTGGTGGGGATTCTCGAGGACGTTCACAAAACGGCGAAGATGCATTTCGCGCAAGCTGGCAAGAAAATTGTTTTGCTGCGCGCGAATGAAGCGGGCGACGCGGTCGACGCCGAGTTGGAGTTTGGGTCGTCTGAGTATGCGAAAGAAATTCTAGGAGCGGTGTGGGGCTATCCGCCGGAACTGGATCTCGAAAAAGAAGCCACGCTGCAACGCGCTTTGGTGGCCATCATCCAAGCGGGACTAATCGAATCGGCGCATGACTGTGCCGATGGCGGGCTAGCGGTGGCGCTTGTGGAGTCGGCGCTGCCGGGCGGAGTCGGTCTGACCGTCAGATTGCCCAGGCAGGAACTGGCGCTTGAGTTTCTGCTCTTCGGAGAAGACGCCAGCCGGGTCGTGGTGAGCTGCGATCCGATCCACTTACCGCGAATCCAACAAGTAGCGGAGGAGTACGAAGTCATCGCGGATGTGTTGGGCGAAACGGGGTCGGACAAGGTTGAGATCGCGGTGGATGGGAAGAATGTGATTTCCACGAGCGTCGCCGAGTTGCGGGAAGCATACGAAGCCGCGCTGGAAAGAGCGTTGCGGACGGAATCGGGCGCTGGGGCCGCGGACTGAGTAGCCGGGCTTTGCCCGGCTGGACGGCCGAGGGCGGCCGTCCCTACGTGAGTTAGGTAATTGCTAAATGCCGACTTCCGACAAATTTCGCGATGAATGCGGTGTGGTCGCTATCCACGCCCATCCCGAGGCGGAGAAGCTTGCCTATCTTGGACTGCACGCCCTCCAGCATCGCGGGCAGGAATCGGCGGGCATCGTCACTTCCGATGGCGAGCGCTTGCGTCAGCACAAGTCCATGGGCTTGGTCGCCGATATCTTCAGCCATGAAGTGCTGGCTTCTTTGCGCGGCGTTCTTGCCATCGGCCACACACGATATTCGACAGCCGGCGATTCGGCCTTGCTGAACGCGCAGCCCATCATGGTGCAGTCGAATAAGGGCACGATCGCCATCGCTCACAATGGCAATCTGGTCAACGCGCACGCGATTCGCGCCAAGCTGGAGGGCCAGGGCTCGATCTTCCAAACCAACAGCGACACGGAAGTTTTGGTTCACTTGATTGCGCTCTCCCGCGAGCAGACGCTGCCGGATGCTATCGCCGACGCGCTGCGCCGGGTGGAAGGCGCGTTTTCGCTGGTCATGCTCAGCCGCGATCGGGTCTTCGCCGCCCGCGATCCGCGCGGCTTTCGGCCGCTGGCCATGGGCCGCATTCCGGCTCTGACCAGCGAGAAAAAAGACACGGTCGTCTTTGCTTCGGAAACCTGCGCTTTTGATTTGCTCGGAGCTACCTACGAACGCGACGTCAAACCCGGCGAGTTGGTCATCGTTGGGCCGGAAGGCATCAGCTCGCGTTTTTACTCGCCCTCTCCGGTGCAGTCGAGCTGCATCTTTGAGCACGTTTATTTTTCGCGTCCCGACAGTCTGGTGTTTGGCCGGTCGGTCGATCAAAGCCGAGACGCCATGGGACGCCAGCTTGCGCGCGAGGCCCCAGTGGATGCCGACATCGTCGTTCCCGTCCCTGATTCGGGCAATACCGCAGCCATCGGATACGCCGCTGAAAGTGGCATTCCTTTTCGCCTTGGCCTCATCCGCAATCACTACATCGGACGCACCTTCATCGAGCCGCAACAGTCGGTCCGCGATTTTGGCGTGAAGCTGAAACTGAATGCCATTCACAGTCTGATCGAGGGCAAGCGCGTGATTCTTGTGGACGACTCCATCGTCCGCGGCACTACCAGCAAGAAGATCGTGCGCATGATTCGCAACGCGGGGGCGAAGGAAGTCCACATGCGGATTTCCTGCCCGCCGACCATCTCGCCCTGTTTCTACGGAGTGGATACGCCGTCAAAAAAAGAACTCATTGGAGCGAATAAGTCGATCGAGGAGATTCGCGAATACATCGTGGCCGATTCACTCGCCTATCTCTCGCTGGAAGGTCTGAAGAAAGCTTGCGCGAACGGGGAAAAGACTACTTACTGTTCCGCCTGCTACACGGGAAACTATCCGACTAAGATCGACGTGGAAGAGATTCTGCCAGTTGTTGCCTCGCGATAATGCAAGGCATGCCACACGAATGGTATTCTTTTTTCCGCAAACCACTTTGTGCTGGTCGTACTTGGCGGACTCACTTGGAATAAAGGCGTGCACGCGAAATTTCCGGTTCCCGAAATACGCAGATCGAGTTCGCTGAACTGCGCCATCATCCTCTCGATTTCCCTCCTGATGTTCGGCTTTGTTCCTGCGCTCCTGCGCGCGCAAAATTCGAACGGAGCGCTGCGCGGAGAAGTTCAGGACGCAAGCGCCGCGCGAGTGGCGGGTGCTCGCGTCGTCGTGCAGTCAAAGGGATCTTCCATCGCCCGCGAGGCAATGGCAAATGACCGCGGAGAATTCCGCATTGAGGGCCTGCTGCCGGGCTCCTATCGCGTGACTGTGACGGCCAAAGGTTTTGCCGAGGCCACGGCCGATGTCGACGTCGCCGTGAGCCTGGTGCGCGATATCGCGGTCACGCTCAAACCGGAAAACGCGCGCGAGACGGTCAACGTGCAGGCGAATGCTTCCTCGATCACGACCCAGTCGATTGACACGGCGAGTGCGGTGCACGAGGGCGTAGTCGGAAGCCGGGATTTGCAAACGCTTCCGCTGCCGGCACGCAGCTTCGCCAACATCGCTTATCTCGTGCCCGGGACCGAACCCGTCGAGCCTTCCGATCCCACCAAGGCGCGCATCACCGCGGTCTCCACCGGCGGAAGCTCGGGCTTGAACAACGAACTGTCAGTTGATGGCGCCGACAACTCGGACGACTGGATCGGCGGCTTCCTGCAGAATTTCTCCCCCGATGGCATCCAGGAATTTGCCGTGCGCACATCGAATGAAGACGCGGACACGGGCTGGACCACGGCCGGGTCGGTCGTGATCACCACCAAGCACGGCACCAACGAGTGGCATGGCGACGCGGCTTTCTTCGACCGCCAGGCCGCGCTTAACGCCCGCTTTCCGATTGAGAATCCAGCACCCAATCCCAAGCAGCCGTTCTCGCGGCAAAATTACGTCGGCACGCTGGGAGGGCCCCTGGCAAAAAACAAAGTGTGGTTCTTCACCTCTTTCGAGAATGTCCATGAAAATGCCAGCATCGCCTACAGCCCGGCCAGCACCGCGCAATTCGATGCGCTGGCGCAGTTGGCCGCCGATGGCTTGATTCCGGGCGTTTCGTCGATCGCCGTTCCCGCAAATGTCCCTATTCCGTTCCGCGATTACCTGGGCACGATGCGGTTTGACTGGGCCGAGTCTTCTAAGTCGCAGTGGTTCTTGCGCACCTCCGAAGACACGTACCTTACGCACAACGCGCTGGTGGAGCAGGGTACGCTGCCCTCCACCGGATTGATCACGCACAACAACTACTGGAACACCGTGATCAGTAACGCTTACGCTTTCAGTCCGACGTGGCTGGGCAATCTGGTTTTTGGCGCGAGCCTGTTGCATCTTACGCAGACGCGCAACTCCGATCTGGGCTTCGCGCTGGCGTTTCCTTTCAGCTCCACAGCGCTGACGATTTCTGGATTCGAAACTTTCGGCGACAATCAGTTCGCTACTCCAATTACACTTTTCCCCGATCTGCGCAATCAGGACAAGTACCAGTTCCGCTATGACCTGAGCCATGTTGCCGGAAGCCACGCGCTGAAGTTCGGAGCCGACTTTATTCACGAGCCCGTGCTCGGCGGCGCGTTTGCGGCAACCGGAAACATCTCCAAGTTCGGGCTGAATCCGGAAGACTATTTCAATCCATTGATCGACCCATACGGTCTGGCGCAATTTACGATCGACCGGACCTGCACGCCGGAGATGATTGGATCCGTGCTGGTCAACCCGACGCCGAACACGTCCTGCACTCCGCCCGCGCCGGGCGGCAGTTTTTCGCAGAACGTTGAACGACTCGGACTCTACGCTGAGGACTCGTGGCGCGTATCGCGCCATCTCACGGTCAACTACGGCCTGCGCTATCAGACCACCTTCGGGCTCTTCGAGGGGTCGGGGCGGACTCAGCTGGAGAACAGTGCCTACATAACTCTGCAAGCGTTGCAGATTCCGATTGTGCCCAGCGTGCCGCAGGATTACCGCAAGCAAATCGCGCCACGTCTCGGGATCGTCTATTCGCCTGGGGGCAGCGAGAAGACCGTGTTTCGCGTGGGATTCGGCATGTTCTACGACGATCTGGCTCAGAATGGATGGGCGACTGCGTTTGAAGGAATCAATAACTCGAACGCAACCACCGGAACGTGCGCGCTTGCTTTTAACTCGAACACAGCTGCCTATTCACTTAATGGCACAGGTTGCCTGCAAGGCGGCGCTGGCAGCACCGGCAACCTCCTCGGGTCCAACTACAAGACGCCTTACGCCATTCACATTACGGGCGGAATGCAGCACGCCTTCAACGAACACTGGCTGATGAGCGCCGACTATACGCATGAGCAGGGGAATCACGGCTACCGCGCCTTCCCCTATAGTGGTGGTACGAATCTGTTCACTCCGCTGATTCCTAGCTCCGATCCGAATTACGGCGCAGACCAGCAAAGCGTGGTGCCGAACGTCAACGTGTTCGAATCCGATAACCGCTCCAGTTACAACGCCCTCATGCTGCATTTGCAAGGCAACATGCGCCGCTTCAGTCTGGTTGCGAATTACCAGCTCTCCAAGGCACAGACCTGGGGATGCCTGCTCGGCGAGCTGTTTGACTATGTGGACGGTGTCTGCCAAATACCATATGGATATCCGAATGCCGGTCAGCTCAATGCGTTCGGACCTGGCGACTATGGTCCGTCTGGCGAAGATGTTCGCCATCGCTTTGTGCTCGCGGGGACTTTGCACATCCCCGGCGGTTTCGAGTTGAGCAGCATCAATCAGGTCGAGAGCGCGCGTCCCATCACCATCACGAACTCGAACAACACTGGACGCATTTATGTTGCTCTCAACGGCGGGACGCCGGTTTATACCAGCCTCGACGAATTCCGGGGCACGCCATACATTCAAACGGACCTGCGCGTTGCGCGGCCTTTCAAGGTTGGCGAGCGCTGGGAGATCAATCCATTCGCTGAGTTCTTCAACATCTTTAACCGCAACAATCCCGGCGCAAACTTTGCCGTCAATGTAAGCCAACTTCCTGTCCCCTCCGAGCAGCAAGCTAGTGGCGTTGTCAGTCTTATTTGTCCGGGCGGGAGCCCCAATACTTGCACGGATGCGAACGCCGTGCCCATCACCAGCCTGAAGCAACTGGAAATCCCCGAAGGCGCTTTGGGAGACTTCTTCGGCCCCGGTACTACGGTTGGAATTCCGTTCGCCGCGCAACTTGGCGTTCGGGTGACGTTCTAGGATTTGATCGGTGGAGGGACGGGCGTGTCGCCCGTCCGGCCGGGCGGGGACGCCCGGCTCTCCACCAGAAAGTTCGTGCTAGCAAGTTATTTTTTTGCCATCGCCACCCGCGCGATCCCCTGCAGATCGTTCCTGATCGTAACCTCGTCCCAACCGGACAACAACCTCCGCACGCGATCGGCAATCGTCCCGCTGATCTCGAATACCAGCCAACCGCCGGGCCTCAATACGGCCTGCGCTTGCGGAATGAGACGCTCGATTACTTCCAGCCCGGTTGCTCCCGCGAACACCGCAGGGCGCGGCTCGAACTTGCGGACTTCGAGCTGCACTGAATCTTCTTCCGACTCGCCGACGTAGGGAGGATTCGAAACCACGATGTCGAAAGAAGCGGGGGAGAATCCGTCCAGCAAATCGGCGTGGTGAAACTCGATGCGCGAGGTGAGTTCGTGCCGGGCAGCGTTGGCGCGAGCGACTTCCAGAGCCTCGGGAGAAATGTCGGTGGCGTGGATTTCCGCCTTCGGCAACTCCTTCGCCAGCGCAATCGCGATTGCTCCCGAACCGGTGCCTACATCCACAACTCTCAGATTGTGTGGCGCGGGCGCCCCCGCCCGCGGCTCTTGATCTTGAACTTGACTTTGCTCTAACGCAGCTCCCGAGGCCCGTTCCAGCACAGCCTCCACCACGTGCTCCGTCTCCGGACGAGGGATCAACACCGCTGGCGACACGATCAGATCCAGACCCCAGAATTCCTGATGCCCGGTGATGTACTGCGCAGGAACTCCGATAGCACGCCGGGCGAGAGCTTCGTCGTAGCGCTGCATCGCGGCGGAGGCGAGCTCTTGCTCGGGATGAGCATAGAGATACGCACGATCGCAATCGAGCGTGAACATCATCAGCAGCTCTGCATTCATGCGCGGGGAAGGAACGTGCGCAGAAGTCAGCCGCTCAATTGCCGCATTCAGGGCCTGGCGAAGTTGCACAAGTCTATTTCACCACGGAGACACGGAGACGCGGAAAAACAAACGAGACGAGCTGCGCTCGGCTTGGACGGGCGAGGCGCCCATTCCCACACAAGCATCACACCACAGCCACCGCGCCTGCCTCGTTCTCGCCCTTCAACTTCTCCGCCTGATAGTGGGTGATGAGGGCATCGATGATGGGCTGGAGTTTGCCGTCCATCACCTGCTCAAGTTGGTGGATGGTGAAGCCGATGCGATGATCCGTTAGCCGGTTCTGCGGAAAATTGTAGGTCCGGATTTTCTCCGAGCGGTCGCCCGAGCCCACCATCTGCTTGCGTTCTTTCGCCAGCGCGTCCTGCTGCTTCTGCATCTCGACTTCGTAGAGCCGCGAGCGCAGCACGCGCATGCCTTTTTCGCGATTCTTGATCTGCGACTTCTCATCCTGACAACTCACCACCGTACCGGTCGGAATGTGCGTGATCCGCACCGCCGAATAGGTTGTATTCACCGACTGCCCGCCCGGTCCCGACGAACAGAACGTGTCGATGCGCAGGTCTTTCGCTTCGATCTTGACGTCCACTTCTTCCGCTTCCGGCAGCACTGCTACCGTGATTGCCGAAGTGTGCACTCGGCCTTGCTGCTCGGTCGCAGGCACGCGCTGCACGCGGTGCACTCCGCTCTCATATTTCAGCCGCGAATAGACGCGGTCGCCCTCGATCAGCGCGATTACTTCCTTCAATCCGCCCACTCCCGATTCCGACGTGGAGAGTACTTCCACCTTCCACTTTTGTGTCTCGGCATAGCGGTTGTACATACGGAAGACTTCCGCCACGAACAGCGTGGCTTCATCGCCGCCCGTCCCGGCACGAATTTCGAGGACCACGTTCTTTTCATCGTTCGGATCCTTGGGCAGCAGCAGAACCTTGAGTTCTTCTTCAACAGCCACGATGCGGGCTTCGAGCTTCGTCAGTTCTTCTTCGGCGTAGGCTCGCATGTCCGGATCGGGCTCATCCACCAGCACGGCCCGGCTCTCGGCGATGCCGCGCTTCAGATCTTTGTACTCGCGATATCTCTCGACGATCCCGGCGACTTCGCTGTGCGCCTTGGCAGTCTTCTGGTATTTCGCCGAATCGTTGGTAATATCCGGCGACAACAGCGCTCGCGTCAACTCCTCGTAGCGCACTTCGATTTGGTCTAGTCTCTCGAACATCAGTCGTTGGTCGCTGGTCGTTAGTCGTTAGGCCGGTCGTTAGGCCGCGTTTTCGCGGAATTTGTTGATGAGGGCATTCAATCCTCGGCCGATGCCGTCACCGCGGCGACAAAGCTCATCCGCCTTTTCCCCTGACATGTATTGTAACCGCCGGGCTATCAGAATCTGGGTCTGGAGCTCCAAGAGAGAGCCTCTGGCATGAAGAAGAAAGCGCACGAACTCAGAATCGGAACGATGTCCTTTCCCTTCGGCGATATTACTCGGCACCGAAACCGCAGCACGCCGCATCTGCGACGCCAAACCATAGGTCTCATGTTTTGGAAAGCTGCCGGTAACCCGGTAAATGTCCACCGTGAGGTCCATCGCTTCCTGCCAGATACGTAGGTCCTGAAAGGTTGAATTTGTCGTCATTGCGCCACCTCTGCCACACAAGCTAGCCTGCGGGGCCGACGCGCGCCTATGACGATCAACCATGGAAATTGTGACGTTTACAAGAGGCGTCGCAGAGAAATCACTGCCAGTCCATAAGATGCGGCGCGAACGACTAACGACCATCGACGAACGACGCCTACGCAATCACCAACTCGCCACCGTGCTGCTTCTCCAACTTCATGGATTCATCCAGGGCGACGATGGCGCACTCGACTTGGCGGTCATCCGGCGGCTGGGTGGTGATTCGCTGCAGCCACAGTCCGGGCGCCGTCATCAGCGCGAATAGCGATCCGCGGTGCTTGGCGGCAAAGCGAATGATCTCGTAGGAAACTCCCGCAATCAGCGGCAGCAACGCAATTCGAATGGCGAATCGGGCCCAGAAAGTATGCACTGGAATCGCCATATACACGACCATCGAGATGATCATCACCGTCATCAGGAAACTGGTTCCGCAGCGCGGATGATACGTCGAATATTTCTGCACCGCCGCGGTTTCCAGCGGATCGCCGTGCTCGAACGCAAACACCGTCTTGTGCTCGGCCCCGTGGTACTCATACACGCGCCGAATGTCTTTCCACAGCGAAACGCCCCACACAAACAGCAAGAACATCGCGATGCGGATCAGTCCGTCCACCAGGTTAAACACGATCTGCTGCCCGAAAATCGGATTCACTTTCTTCAGTTCCGTCGTGGCCAGCAGCGGCAGATATTTGTACATGAAGATGAAAAACGCGACGGAGAGAGCAATGTTCAGCCCTACCATCCAGCCGGGGATCTCGAGCTTCTTGCCTGGATCTTTATCAGCGTGACCGTCATTACCCTGATCGGCGTTGCCTTGATCGGGGGATATCTCTTCCAGCGCCGCATTGGCGGAAAACTTTAGCGCACGGAATCCCAGCGACATCGCGTGCCCCAGCGTCATGACGCCACGCAGCACCGGCCAGCCCATCCACTTATGTTGTTCGGAAGGCCGCTCCAGCGGCTCGCTGTGGGTCACAATCTCGCCCGACGGCTTGCGCACGGCTATGCCCCAGGCATGCGGCGAACGCATCATCACGCCCTCCAGCACCGCCTGCCCGCCGACGAGGGTTTCCTCGCCGCTCTCCAGAGCCGGGAGCAACTGCACCGCCGCCAAAAATCGCAAGATTTGCCGCCAACGCCGCATGTTCATTGGATGCTACTCAGGGAGGAATGACTCCAATCGACAGGATACCACAGAAACCGGGGATCGATCGCCAGGAAATCCGGCAACACTTGTATTTTCATTGAGATACGGGCGGGGTCGATGAGGGTAGTCGTGATTACACTCACCGCCGGGTTGTTGGTGCAATGGCGATGCCGCACCGCCTAGCCGCGACGCGGCTGGAACCAATCCTTTCCCGGACTGGTGAAGATTAAGAAGAAAGCAACAGCTTGAAGTCCGAATTGCACAGTGCTCAGCAATCCCGAAGCCGGAGACCGAGCAAACTCCGACCGCACGATGAACACGAAAGGCACAACGCCGAGCAAACCCTCCACCAGAAAAACGATGCGGGCCCAATTCTTGCCCTGGCCGATCTTCCAAATGAAGAAGGCGGTTATGGCAAACGTGAAGATGATGACGAATGCATTGAACGCGCCCGAGGCCTGAGAGGTGAGGTACGCCCAGTTCAGCGGCGTCGTCAGGGCGCCAATGGCCAAACTTGCCCACAGTAACCCAATTGCCCGCCGGACCGCCGCAGGTTTGAGTACAGGAAGGGTTTGGTCTTGCAGTGTCATTTGTCGCACGGTAGCACTTTACGCCGAGTGGGGCGATTCTGGAAGGCATCCGGACTCTTGTTGTTAACAGCGACTACGCTCACGGCTCGCTTACTCTCAGTGGGCGTGATCGTGGTGATCGTGCCGGGAATGATCGTGCTCGTGTTCTTCCTCCGGCACCGCGATCACGCAGCTATGCGCCGTCTCGCAGACCACGTGCTCCAACTGGATCGTCGTATGGCGGATGCCAAACCCGTGCCCGAGTTTCTCGTTGATCTCGCGCAGAATCGTATCGCTCTCCGAAGTGGCCATGTCCGCGATCTTCACGTGCGCTGAGAGCGCGTGGTTTTCCGACCCAATGCTCCACAGATGGAGATCGTGCACATCGCTCACACCCGCGATCTCCCGCATTGCCGATTCCACCGCCTCCAGGCTCATGCCGCGCGGCGTGCCTTCCAGCAGAATGTTCAGCGTCTCGCGCACGATGCCGAAGCTCGACCACAAAATCAAGGCGCCGATCCCAAACGACAGGGCCGCGTCGATCCAGTACTGCCCCGTCCACAGGATGGCAAAGCCTCCCACGATTACGGCCGCAGTCGAGAGCGTGTCGCCCAGTTCATGCAGCAAGGCGCTGCGGACGTTGACGTCCACGCCCACATCCCGCCCTGAACGCCATAGCAGCAGCGCGATCGCGCCGTTCATGGCCACGCCCGCCGCCGCTACCCAAATCATCACTCCGGCGCGCACCTGCTCGGGATGCTGCAACCGACGAAACGCTTCGTAGAAAATGAAAAACGATACCGCCACCAGCGACAGCGAATTGACCAGCGCCGCCAGCACTCCGGCGCGCCGGTAGCCATAAGTTTTGGTCGCGCTCGGCGGGCGGCCTTCCAGAAATACCGCCGCCAGCGACAACAGAAGCGCCAGAAAGTCGGAGAAGTTATGTCCCGCCTCGGAGAGCAACGCCAGCGAGTGTGCGCGGATGCCGGCGACGACGAGCAGGACGACATAGAGCACGGTCACGGCCAGCGAAATGCGCAGCACCCGCCCTGTTCCATGAGAATGTCCGTGTCCGCCATGCGCGTGCATGTTATTAGGATAGCGCAGAGTCTGGTGCGGCGCGGGCACCCACGGCTCTGCGATTGTTATTGCTGCCGGCGCGCGGAAAGAATGTGCAGAATCTGCTGCAGTTCATTTCGCAAGTGCGACACGTTTACGGAAGGACTCATGGGAAACGGAAGCGTGGTCTGGGTGCGATCGGCCTTGTGTTCTTCGCGCAATTGCACGCGCGCACCCGCGATGGTGAAGCCGTCGTCGTACAGCAATTTCTTGATGCGCACCACGGACTCGACGTCGCGCTTGCGATACATGCGCTGGCCGGTGCTGCTCTTTACGGGCTTGAGCTGCGGAAATTCAGTCTCCCAGAAACGAAGCACGTAGGCGGGCAGACGGCACAGGGTAGCGACTTCACCGATACGGAAATAGAGCTTGTCCGGAATAACGACTTCGGCGCTGCGGGCCGCTTTCTTCGACGCTTTCTTGCGGAGGCTCATGGAGGCGGCTGCCATACTCCTGTATGCGTTTCTAGCACGAGCCGCGCCGCTGGACAACCCCCCAAAGTACGCATGGTGGATTCGTCGTTCGTCGTTGGTCGCTGGTGGTTGGCATTCTGGAACTTCGAGGAGTCGACGGAAGCCGCAATCGGCAACACCGCGCGAACGACTAAGGACCGACGACCAGCGACGCTACCGATGGAAAAGCCTCTCAAGAGGTGCTTCTCCGGAGAGGCTTTGGGGAATTTCTTAACGAGCATCTGCCCGCTTAGTGTTTCTTTTTCTTGGCGGCTTTCTTCTTGGTTGCCATGAAGTGTTTTCCTCCGTTTGAACGATTTGTTCTCCCAAGGTTCTCGACAGGGCACCTTGATGCCCGGACTACTCAAGTTGTGGTATGAGTAGCTGTCCTACCACAAGATATTGCCACTTGTATGTAATTTGTCAATGAAAATATTGCTTCGCCGAACGATTTTGGTGAAGTACGTGCTTGGCTTGGCCGGACGAACTCAGGCAGAATTTCGCCATTGCGGAAACCTTAATAGGATCAGAAGCGAGTGAAGGCGCAGTGCCTGTGCGATAATTTCAGAAGAAATTTATGGCCGATCACAAAGTCTTCTGCGCAAAATTGAATCAGGAATTGCCTGGACTCCCCGAGCCTCCATTCGACGGCGAGTTGGGAAAGAAGATCTACGAGCATGTCTCCCAACAAGCTTGGGGCCAGTGGATGGAACACTGCAAAATGTTGCTGAACGAATATCGCCTGAACCCGGCGCGCAAGCAGGATCAGGAAGTCATCGTGAAGCAGATGGAGCAGTTTTTCTTCGGCGAGGGATCGTCGCGTCCCGCCGAATATGTTCCGCCCGCGCAGTGAGAGCGCTCCGACTCAGGCAGAGACCGAGTTGAGAGTGAAAGCGGCGCAGGGCGCGGCATCTGCGGCGGTCGGTCGGTTTTCCTCCAGCTCCGGGTAGGTTACTGATCGATTACCTCTGGCCTCTCAGCGATTCCCAATTCATCACCTCGTAACACTGCCCGGCGAGAATGGAAGCGTGGCGCAGCAGGTCATAACACCGGAGGTCGTCACAGGGCAGATCTGTGACACGCTGATCCTTTCGGATCTGCATCTGGGCGCGGACATGAGCCGCGCGCGGGAGGCTTTGTGCGTGCTCCGGGAAAATAAATACCGCCGCCTTATTCTGCTGGGCGATATTTTTGCCGACCTCAATTTCGGACGTCTGAAAAAGGAACACTGGAAATTTCTCGGCTTCATTCGCAAGCTCTCCAATCCCAAGCGCAACGTCGAGGTGGTCTGGGTGGAAGGCAACCACGACCACGGCCTGGCCCCGATCATGTCGCATTTGGTGGGCGTCCGCGTGTACCAGGAATATCAATGGGAGTATCAGGGTTTGCGCCACATCGCCGTGCATGGGCACCAGTTCGACGGCTTCGTGGTGAGCAACGTCCACATCAGCTATTACATTGGGACGTTGCTCTACCTGCAACTGCAGAAGTGGGATTCGAAAAATAAAACGCTGACCCGTTTCCTCGACCGGCTCAACACGCGCTGGCTGCGCTTGTCGTCAAAGGTTGCCGAGGGCGCTCTGGCTCACGCCCGTCACCATCAAACGGCGCGCATTTTCTGCGGCCACACCCATGCCGCGTTGCACAAACACGAGCACGGAGTCGATTATTACAATTGCGGAGCTTGGATTGACGAACATCCTACCTACATCACCGTTGGTGAAGACGGAGTCCAGATCCATGAATATGTCGAGCGAAACGACGATCTTCATCCCGACGATCTTCATCTCCATCCCGACGAAGAGCGAGCCGATTCCGACCCTGCTGAATTCGCTGTCGAAGAGGGACTCCTCGAAGATAGCGAATACGAGGACGTGGTGTACTGACGCCAACTCCACCGGCGTGCGAAAATCTGATTCTCGAAGACGCAAGCCGGGTGACTCTTGCGCAAACTGACCATCGTTTTTCATCACGCGGGCGGAGGACATCAGAGTGCGGCCGACGCTCTCAAAGCTACTCTTGCCGCGCAGGAACATCCCTGGGACGTCACGGTTCTCGACATTCAGGAATTGCTCGATCCCCTCGACGTGGTTCGCCGCTTCACCGGCCTGCGCATTCAGGACACTTACAACCTGATCTTGCGCAAAGGCTGGACGCGTTTCACGCCGCAACTCCTGGTGCTTCTGGAAGGGACCATCCGTCTCTACCATTCTCCGATTGTTAAGTTGCTCCGCGCTTACTGGGCGCAACATCCGACGGACCTGGTGCTCTCCGTGATTCCGCACTTCAATCGCGAGATCGCCGATAGCCTGCGCCCCGGCGGCACAAAAACGGCGGACACCCACACATTCGCAGAGAACGCGAATGTGTGGGGCACCCCGGCATTTGTCACTCTCATAACGGATCTTGCGGATTACCCGCCACACTTCTGGATTGAGCGCGAATCGGAATACATCATCGTTGGGACTGACCGCGCCCGGCAACAAGCTCTAACTATTGGCCATCCCGCCGACCACATCTTCCAGACATCGGGAATGATCCTGAAGCCGAAGTTCTACGAGAAGACCGCGATCGATCGCATTGCTGAAAGGAAGCGACTCGGACTGGAAGCGGATTGCCCAACCGGCATTGTCCTGTTCGGAGGCTATGGTTCGCAGGTGATGGCCGATATCGCCAGACAACTCAACGAAGCCGGCAGCGGCGTGCAGCTCATTCTGATATGTGGGCACAACGAGAAACTTGCCGCCGAGCTCAAGAACCTGCCGGCCAGAAAGCCAAACCTCGTCGTCGGATTTGCTCAGAATGTCGAGTACTACATGGCCTTGGCTGACTTCTTTATTGGGAAGCCGGGGCCGGGCTCGATCAGCGAAGCGCTGCAGTTTCACTTGCCCGTCATCGTCGAATGCAATTCCAGTACCATGCCGCAAGAACGCTACAACGCGGAATGGGTGACGGAGAAAGGTTACGGAATCGTGGTGCCGAGCTTCAAAAGAATTGCGCCCGCCGTTCAACGTCTACTCGAGAGCGCAACTTTCGATGAGTTCCGCCGGAAGGCCTCCGAGTACTCGAATCGAGCGCTGTTTGAAGTGCCGATCATCTTGGAACAATGCGCCCAGCGCACAGCGGCGGCAACTCAATCGCAAGCTGCTGTCTAGGTGTCAATACTCACCGGTCATTTCCAGGACCGCGCCGCCGTCGGTTACGAATTCTTTCTCTGGTGCAGGATTTTGTGCTGAATTTCCCAAGCGCAGGTTGAGTCGTGCCCGCGCCAGGCTGTTGTTGGCTACTTCGAAAGTGCCGGAGCAATCGGTCTTGGCATAGGGCATGTGGTGCAAGGACAGGCCGCTGCCCTCGATTTCCACAGCGATCGACCCCGCCTTGGAGATCGTGCGAAAAATCCAGCGCATCGCTTTGGGATCGCGGCAAGTCTCGCGCAACTTGCGAAAAACGTGGGAGCGGCCTTCGTGCCACAGGATCGCCGTGCGAAACACCAGGCCGAAAGGCATTTCATAAACCAAAGCCTCGAACGTGCTGAGGCGGCCATCGGACTGCGGAAAGCAGGCGTGCGCCCAGGTCCAGAAGTGCCGATGGCGGAAGCCGCAATTGTGGCCCTGCACGCCGAAGCCGAGAGGATCGCCGCGGAAGACTTGCTCGTCGAGGCGAATTTCTCCCGAGAAAACAGCGTCGGAATGAGGCGTGCGCGAAAAACCGATCCAGCCTTTGTTGCTCAGCGTGATACCGAAATTGGATCGGTAACGCAGATCCCACGAAAGCCGATGTCCGCGGACATCGAGGGCGCCACGGCAGAAGGCATCTTCGATGCGGTGGGGACCGGCTTCGAGAAAAAACGGGCCACGCCGGTCACTAACCCGCAGCGCTTTGAGAGGGAACTCCTGGATAAAAGTCTCAGGCTGGCCGTCACGCGGGAACCATGTTGCCCAGATTTGCAACGGGGCCGCGCCGGGGAGGCTGGGACAGCCTTCGCGTCCGGGATTTGCGAGGAGATAGCGCAACCACCATGCGCCCGAGTTGCCGGCCAAGGCGAAACGCAGAAACCACGACTCGTAGCGGCGGCGCATACTGAGCCGCGTGAACGGCAGATTCAGCGAAGTCATATTCCCATGTTAAGTCAGAAAGACGTTCGCCGAGTTATGAGTAGATGCAAGCGCGGCGGGAAAATTTGCTTGCTCACGCCACACACTTGGGCAGATCAGCGGAATAGCGCGGCAAAAAATCCGCCGAGTTTTCTGAAGAAGCCGCGCACCGGCGCGTGATTCGGCGATGCCGTTTCAGGGACAGTAAGTTTCGGAGTTTCGGTCGCGGCTGGAGGAAGCGGAGCGGCCAAAGGCGGCACTGTCGGCGGACGCGAGCCCAGGGGCAGGGCGCGGACATCCTCAACCGGCGCCGGTGGGGGGCCGGCCGCGTGGAACACGAGCGGCGCCGTTACCTCTACATGAAGTTCGTTCGGCGCGAGCGAGACCCCAAGTGGGGCGGACACTGCTCCAGTCGAGGGCGCGCGCTCCGCGTGAGCCGTCTCGGCAACCGGCGCGGGGCTCGCGTTCACGGGCGGCAAGTCTTTGCTGTGTGCTGCAATTGGCACTTCGGTCGGTGCTCGGCTCTGCATGGGCAGATTGTCGGTTGCCCGCAGCGGAGGGTCTCGCGGTGGGGGACATCCGCACTCGAGTGGTACCGCCATGTCCACACGATCGAGTTGCCCGGAACGGAACACGAGCTGGTCGGTGGCCTTGACCTGGTAGGTGCGGTCGCCGAGCAGTTCGTTCACAATCGCCGACGCCGTGTTGCCGGGCAGCGCGCGCACGCAGGTGTTGCCTTGATTGTCGGCACTGATGGCGTAGTGAAATTCTCCCGGCCCCACCAGCGCGATGCGAAAGTCCGGCGTCATCACGGAATCGGAAGACGCGTCGAGAGCAAAGTGCGCTTCCAGCGCGCCCGTGTTCATACTGAGCATCAGGTTGTGCCGGTTCTGCGATGGAGTCACCGACACCGTCGTTCCTGGACAAACACGCACCTCGCCGCCGCTCGAGAGGCGGAGAACGGCGGTATCGGGGCCGGCGGTAATCGAAGAACCGGAGCTGCGGTCATTTCCACTAAGCGCCAGCGGGCCGGCGGCGCGCACCGCTGCTACCACCGGTTTTGGCGCGGAAGTCAGGCTGGGAACCGTCGGTGGCTCAAACGGCGAATTCCTCGTCTGGTTAGGATTCTTGCCGAGATGCACGACCAAGCGATTTCCCGCGGCGTCCCAGGTGTAGGGGCGGGGCGCGAGCAGATCCACGACTACGCGCGCCACGGGCGGATTCTCCTGAAACTGGTCGGCGCGTATCGAGCTGATCTGATCGGCTTGTATGCTGACGCGCTTCTGTTGAGTTTCCAGCCGCGCATTGGGCAGATCGATCACCAGCCGCGCGGGGTCGCTGATCGCCTGGATCGAAGGAATCAACGGCTTCGTCGAAAGTATTTCAACGGCGGGGCCGTCTTTTTCCTGCACAATCCGAAAGCTCTTGATGGCGGCGACCTTGCTCGCGGAAGGCGCGGCAGACTTGGAACCCGGCTTAATCGTTGTCTGGGAACGAAGCCACGGGGCTGCGAGCAGGAGCGTTCCCAGCGCAAGGAACGCGCATAATTCCGCCCGCAAGCTGCAGCGAGACAGCGGTGGCCGGAACGCAAGATGCGGCGGGAAGTCTTTCACGCAAGCACTCAAGTGTTAGAGAAACCATACCACTGGGGAGTTGCATGGAGAAAGACACATGAAAAAGCGGGCGAGATACTAGGTGTCGGCGAGGAATTCGTACTCGTCAATGATGGCGGCCACCGCTAACTTGTCGGAGGCACTGCCGCCCTCGACTCGCACCACGTGGCCCTTGCAGTGCACGCGGATGTTTTCCGTCAGCGTGATCTCGGGCGGCAGGGTCAGCGTGAAATCGATCGCGGAGCCGGCCTGGATGGCGGAATCGACATAGAAACAGATTCCACGGGCGCTGACGTCGCGGGTGTGCGCCGCGTGCTGCTCTTCATTTTCGCCGTAACGGACACTTACGGGCAGACGAAGCGCGAAGCGCCGCGTGGCCCTCTTGTCATTGTCCTGGTCCTGCGTCTCGGCCATGGAACCGCTCCAAAAGCAAAGTTTCAAAGTTGCGGAGACTTTGCCGGAAATCGCCTGTAAGCATGGCAATTAGCAGCACGTCTGTCAAGCCGAGGCGAGGTTTCCTGTACCATTTCTCTGTGCGCGGACTGGCGGAGCGGCTGTTGAGAACAATTCGGAAGCAGGCGTCGATTCGGGCGGGGGACCGGGTGGCGGCGGCGGTTTCTGGGGGGGCGGATTCTGTGGCGTTGCTTTGCCTGCTGCTGGAGCTGCGAGGCGAGTTGGGGATCGTGTTGTCGGTCGCGCATGTCAATCACAAATTGCGTGGCGAAGAGTCGGACGAGGATGGGCGATTTGTGGCGCAACTGGCACGGCAGCACGGGCTCGAACTGCACGTTTGCGAAGCGCCGGTTGACGGGAGGCAGAGTCCCGGCGATAGCGCAGGCAGAAGTTCCGGCATCGAGGCGGCGGCGCGTGAACTGCGCTACAGTTTTTTTCGCCAGTTGGCGCGGGAGGGACGCGTTACCAAGATTGCCACGGCGCACACTCTCGACGATCAGGCGGAGACCGTGCTGCTGCGCATCTTTCGCGGTACCGGCATTCGAGGACTTTCGGGCATTCATCCGAGGATCACTTTCGAAGAGCAGGGACGCGTGTTTGGCGAGTTGGTCCGGCCGCTGCTAGGTTTTCGGCGCGCGGCGCTGCAGGAGTTTCTCCGCGAGCACGGCCAGAGCTGGCGGGAGGATTCGTCGAATCGGGATCTTGCCTTCCTGCGCAATCGCGTACGGCATCGGCTGCTGCCGATCATCGGAGAGGAATTTGGCGAGGCCGCAATCGAACACATGGGTGAGCTGGCGGAAATTGCGCGGGCAGAAGAAGAACAGTGGTCAATGGCCAGTGGTCAGTGGCCAGCCAGTACCCACTCCGTACCCAGTACCCAGTACCCCGTGCTTGGTATCCAGCAAACCGCTGCTGCGATGCGGCCCGCCTCGTCTCTACAACTGAGGCCTTTGCTGGCGCTTCCGCTGGCGGCTCAGCGCCGGCTGGTGCGGGCATGGCTGGAAACGAGTGCGCCCGATTTGAGTATCTCGTTCCGGCTGATTGAGGAAACGCTGGATCTGGTGCAAGGACCAGCAGGCGGGAGACTGGAGTTGCCGGGCGACGCGAATCGGGCGCTCTGTCTTCGTCGAGGACGTCAGGAACTCCGGTTGGAAGCGAAACCTCTCGGCACTCGCGGTGAAGCGCGGCATCGACAAGCGGCGGATTATGAGTACGCCTTAGCGGTGCCGGGCGTGGTGAAGGTTCCCGAACTAGGCGCTCGCGTGGAAGCCCGGCTAGTGGATGCCGATGGCGTTCCAGAAAATGAGCGCGGGCAGTTGCTGGACGCGGGGCGCGTGCCGAAGCAAGTGTTGATCCGCAACTGGCGGGCGGGAGATCGTTACTGGCCGGCGCATACCGCAGCGGCAAGAAAAGTGAAGGAGCTGCTAAGTGACCGTCATGCCACCGGCGCCGAGAAAAAGCTCTGGCCAGTCGCGGTCGCGGAAGGTTGCGGGCTCATCTGGATGCGAGGGTTCGCGGTTCCGGCGGCTTTTCGAGAGCCTGCCGGGGCTTCGAAAGCAATTTGGATTCGCGAGATTGCAGGATGATGTAACATTGCCGTCAGCTATCTGCGATCAGCCGTCAGCGATGTAAGATTCTACTGAGAGCTGATGGCTGAAAGCTGAGAGCTACTACGCCGGAGGCGCCACTTCCACCATGAATGTTCCTCCGAAGTCCGGATTGCGCCAAGTGATCTCGGCCGACCAGATTCAGAAACGAGTCCACGAACTGGGACGGCAGATTTCCGACGACTATCGCGGCCAGACCGTGATCGCGCTGGGAATTCTGGAAAACAGCTTCCTGTTCATGGCCGACCTGGTGCGCGCCATCGATGTCCCCATCGTCTGTGCTTTTATCAAGCCCAGCTACAAGCAGAGCAAGCAGGGTGAATCCCCGCTGTTGGAGATTCTCTTCAGCCACGAACTGGCGATTGCCGGCAAGCATGTGCTGCTGATCGAGGGACTGGTGCACTCGGGAGTCACCAGCGAATTTCTGATGAACGACCTGCGCGGGCGGGGCGCGGCTTCGGTGAAGCTGGCTACGCTGCTGGATCGGCAGGCAGCGCGCCGCGTGCCGCTGCAGCCGGACTATTTCGGATTTCTGGTGGATGACGCGTTTCTTTGCGGCTATGGCTTGGGCAGTCCGGAGCAGACGGGACGGAA
>Ga0326727_10007628_pt1 | contig 28392 bp, 22 predicted proteins | sample MB2enrmetagenome_FD_207643 | JGI IMG/M metagenome (GOLD analysis project Ga0326727, IMG submission 207643) | Lab enriched peat soil microbial communities from McLean, Ithaca, NY, United States - MB29MY | ecosystem: Environmental > Terrestrial > Soil > Wetlands > Peat | place: USA: New York... | reverse complement strand
GCCCACCGATACCCCTGTCTACGCTTCGGCCGACGCCTCGCGACGCCGTCCGTAAGACTCGGGGCCAAGATGGATTCGCTTTCTCCTTTCTTGTAGGACTCTTGCATTCCCAACAACATGCCGGTTTTGTCCCGGCGCACAACGAAAAACGCCCTTCCCACCTGCAATCACGCAAACTCCCCGGAAACGTTAGTGCTTTATCGGAAGCGCGCATCCACGAAGGAAACGTGCTTGAACACGGTGGACCGGCGCGCTTTCGATAAAGCCGTTTGAAGGAAGCCTTTTTTGGCAGGGCAATTGCTTATTGGGTATTGAATCGGAATCGTGTTACTTATTGGGGCAATGGTGCTACGCAACTGTAGATCGGCGACATTGCAGTTGCCCTGCCAAATAGTATCACGCGAAGCGTCCGCCGCCCAGCGGCTTCGTTCAAACGGGGTTCGGGTCCTCGATGCCGACATCGCGGGCGTCAGGGATTGCACCTCTCCGGGTAGGCCGTTTACCGACAACTTGGATGTTCGCGACGCTCGGGTAGCCACGGTCACCGATTTTGTGACCGCGAGGTCTTCCTTCTCAGCGGACCTCGGCGACAATCCCGTTTGGCGGCAGCTTGGATTGTTCAGGTGGACGCAGGGTAAGCGTCGCGGACACCGGATGGTTACGAGAGGGGTACACGCCACTTGCTTTTCACGCACAGGTGGGCCAGCATGGCCTTCTCGCTTGGCTTCGCGGCAACACCGTTTTGGGCTGCCGTGCGAGTAGTTTAGGCTGACGAGTCCTTGATGATTCATGGAGGTCGTCTGCCTGCCCCTTCTTCCGTGTTGCTGACCGCAACCGTATGAGGACGGAGGACGTCATGATTGCGAGAATCCTGGTTGATATTGCTACGGCAGTCCTATTGGTCGCGGGTACCGTGGCGCAGTCCGTGCCGAATTCGCCGGTCCCATCCGACGATGAGATTCGGAAAATCCTCATCGAGCGCATTGACACGTTTCATCAAGGGGTTGGAATTGTTGTAGGAGTCGTCGATGCGCATGGGCGCCGAATCATTACTTATGGCAAGCTGGAGAATGGCGATCCGCGCCCCCTCAACGGCGACACCATTTTCGAAATCGGCTCGGTCACCAAGGTGTTCACGTCACTGCTGCTTGCTGATATGGTGCAGCGCGGCGAAGTCGCCCTGACGGACCCGGTAGCGAAGTATCTTCCGCCCGAGGTCAAGATGCCGGAGCGCGGCGGGCGCCAGATCACGCTGGTGGACCTTTCTACTCACACTTCTGGCCTGCCGCGAGGGCCCTCCAATTTTCACCCCAAGGACCAGGCCAATCCCTATGCGGATTATACGGTAGAACAACTCTATCACTTCCTCTCCACCTATCAACTGACGCGCGACATCGGCTCGCAAGTTGAATATTCCAATCTTGGCGCTGGTTTGCTTGGGCTCGCACTGGCCCGTCGCGCCGGCATGGACTATGAGGCGCTGGTGCACTCCCGCATCACTGGACCACTGGGCATGACAAGCACCGGCAACACCCTGACGCCGGAAATGAAAGCACGGATGGCGGTGGGGCACAACGCCCAACTTAAATCCGTCCCGAACTGGGATGACTCGCCGGCGATCGCGGGCGCCGGCGGGTTGCGGTCGAGCGCCAAAGACCTGCTCATTTTTCTCGGCGCCAACCTTGGCTACGTGAAGTCGCCGCTGGGCCCCGCGATGGCTTCGATGCTGTCGGTACGCCGCCCGCCAACCGGCACTCCTGGGCCGGGTCAGGTCGGCTTGGGTTGGCTCATCGTCAAGCCTTCAGACCGAGATGAGATCGTCTTGCACACCGGCGGCACCGGCGGGTATCGATCGTTCATCGGCTATGAAGCTAAAACCGGTGTTGGGATCGTCGTCTTGTCGAACACCGCCACAGCCGACGGCGTTGATGACATCGGCATGCATTTGCTGGACTCGTACGCACCCCTGCTGGCTGCACCGAAATAACACAAGGAGATCACCGTCGATCCGAAAAGTTTCGACGGCTACGTGGGTCGATACCAACTGGCGCCGAAATTCATTCTCACGGTGACACGGGAAGGCGACCAACTCTTTACCCAGGCCACGGGGCAGCCCAAGGCCCAGGTTTTCCGGAGAGCCAGCGACACTTCTTCCTGGAGATCGTTGATGCACACATCACCTTTGAGACTGATGCCAACGGACGCGCGACGGCCCTCACCTTGCACCAGAAGGGGCACAACACACGGGAAGGCGATCAACTCTTCGCACAGGCCACGGGGCAGTCGAAATTCCAGATTTATCCCGAAGGCGAACAACAGGTCTTCTACAAGGTTGTCGATGCTCAAATCACGTTTGAAACCGACAGCTCTGGCCTTGCCAGCGGCCTGATTCTGCGCCAGAACGGTGCGGACATGCCGGCGAAACGAGTTCAGTGAGGTCCTCCGGCACGACACAAAGCCAGTAGCCGAATACGGACGCAATGCAAATTCGCTGCCTCTCGACCGAAACCGTCGTCAGCTGACGATAAATCGAACCGTAGAAGTGCCTGACGCATTCAAACTCCCGAGCTACGGGGTTCGGGTCCCCCAAGCAACTTCACTGGGCTAATGCCACTTACACCGACTTGAACGAAGCCGCCCGTGCGGCGGACGCTGCGCGTGCGTGTTGCCCACAGGACTGCCCTAATCAAGCTATTGTCGGGTCATAAGGAGGTTCCCTATGACCCGTTTACGCAAAATGATGCTCGAAGAACTCGAGCGTCGAAATTACTCTCCCAGGACCATCGAGTGTTATATCCCTGCGGTGAAAGATTTTGCCCGTTACTTCCATCGCTCTCCCGACCGCTTGGGTCCCCAGCACATCCGCGAGTACCAAGCCTTTTTGTTCCGCCAGCGAAAGCTGGCTCCCAGCAGCGTTACCCAACGGCTGGCCGCGCTGCGCTTCTTGTTCATTAAGACTTTGAAGCGGCCCTGGAGCGTGGCGGAAACGCCCTACCCCAAGAAAGTGCAGCGCCTGCCCACGGTGCTGAGCCAGGAAGAGGTCACCCAACTCATTAATGCCGCACCCACTCCCTTCTACCGCATCTTGTTGATGACCCTCTACGCTACCGGAGCGCGCCGCAACGAACTGGCACGCTTGAAGGTTAGCGACATCGATAGTCAAAGGATGGTCGTCCACATCCAGGGCGGCAAGGGTCGTAAGGATCGGGACGTTATGCTCAGTCCCGTCCTGCTGCAAGCCTTGCGCCAGTACTGGCGCGGACTGAGGCCCAAGACCTGGCTCTTCCCCGATAATCGTTCGCATACCGCCCCACACCCGATTACTTCCAAGGTGATCTGGCACGCCTGCCACCAGGCTGCCTTACGTGCGGGTCTTCATAAACGCGTACACCCCCACACGCTGAGGCATTGTTTTGCCACTCACCTGCTGGAAGCGGGTGCCGACCTGCGTACCATCCAGATGCTCCTCGGTCACCACGATCTGGAAGAAACCACTGTTTACTTGCACCTTTCCCACCACCATCTCAGCGCCACCGTCAGTCCGCTGGATGCGTTGGCGTTGACGGGCACCGGCAAGAAAGACGAGCCTTCGGGAGACGCCTAAATGAGCCGGCCGCCGCTGGAGGTGGCCGATCTCATCCGGGTGGCGGGACAGAGATTTATCGAAGCCAGTCGTCGCTGGATCAGCGGCCAACATCTCAAAGTGTTGGCAGCCATCGAGCGCTGCCGCACCGCCGCCCTGGGCGGGCATCGTGATCGCTGTGCCCGCTGCGGGTATCGTGCCCACTCCTTCAACTCGTGCCGTAATCGACACTGCCCCAAGTGTCAGGCCCACGCTCGCGACCAGTGGCTAGGGGCGCGCCGCCGCGAACTTTTGCCTACTCCCTACCTCCATGTGGTCTTCACCCTTCCTCGGCGGCTCGCCCCGCTGGCTTTGCAGAACAAGAAGGTGATCTACGGTCTGTTGTTCCAGACCTGTGCTGAAACGCTGCTGGAAGTGGCGCGTGATCCCCGCCATCTGGGCGCCGAAATCGGCTTCTTCGGAGTGCTCCACAGTTGGAATCAGAAGTTGGAACATCATCCCCATGTCCATTGTGTGGTCCCGGCCGGCGGCCTCTCCCCCGATCACCAGCGCTGGATCCACCCCCGCTATCGCTTCTTCCTCCCCAGAAAGGTGCTGGCTCTTGTTTTCCGCGGCAAGTTTGTCGACGCTCTCAAACGGGCCTTCGCGGATGGCCAACTCGGCTTCTACGGGGACCTCCAGCTTCTGGCGGAAGCGAAGGCTTTCGCCTCCTTCCTCCGCCCACTGTTCCGGCAGGACTGGGTGGTCTATTGCAAACCGCCCTTCGGTGGCCCCGAATATGTTCTCCGTTATCTCGGCCGCTACACCCACCGCGTGGCCATCTCCAATCACCGCTTGGTCTCCCTCCAGGGCAACCAAGTCACCTTTCGCTGGAGAGACTCCGCGCACGGCAACCAGCAGCGCCTGATGACCCTGGCGGTGGAGGAATTCTTGCGCCGCTTCCTGCTCCACGTGCTTCCCCCCGGCTTCGTGCGTATCCGTCATTTCGGCTTTCTGGCCCATCGACGGCGCGCCGCTCTCTTGCCCCTTTGCTTTCAGTTCCTGGGACGACCGACCGATTTGCCAGCCGTACCAGGACCGCCACCCGGAGAGGAAGAAGGCTGCTCGACCCCACCGCCTTCCACTCCCACCTGGTCCTGCCCCCAGTGCGGCGGCCCGATGATTATCCTGGAGCGCCTGACGGCGGCGGAGATGTGCTTACGCTCCCCACCCCTCTCCTCCCCGAGGTTCTCATGAAGTACCGCTCCCTCACGCGAAAAGACCGCGCCTGCCCACCACGCACACGCCTTGGTGTGCTTGGCAACCTACCCACGAACCCTCCGCCCTCAGCTCAACAGCACACACCGCACCCCATCCAACCCGCGTTCACCCTCCATCCGTGCTTCCTGGCCCTCACAAACTCATTCTGCCCGCTCACCCCTTTAACCTACGACCCTAGCTTCGCCATTCAAAGCCCATAATTCCCGCGTCCGCCGCAAACCCGGGCGGCTTCCTTCAAGTCGCTGTATCGAAAGCGCGCCGGGTGACCTGTCTGCTATTCCGGAACATGCTCGACCCGGCGCGCTTCCGATACGCACTAAGACTTATCATTCCCAATCCGCTCGCAGCGCTGTCAATTGCCCAAAGGGCCCCCGGTGGGATGGGGATTTATCATCGGGAATTCGGAGAACGCTATCAGTACACACTTCGCAGTACGCGCGGGTAAAGCGGGCGCTTCAACTCTCCAGATCGGGACCTGTGGGAGTCCAGGTAGTTTCCAAAAAGTGCCTTTCAGATTTCCGCGGCACCGCCCGCGGGTGATGCCTGTGCTGCTGCGACCGATTCATGGACGCAGGCGGCCCCAGAGTCCAGTTGGCGAGTTTCAAGGAGGGCCTACGGGTTCCACAGGAAGCCGTGAGCCACGAGGTTTGCGTCAATGTACCAGCCGGTGACAGCTCCTTGCAGGTTGTTGGTCGAGGGGCGCGTGCCGCAGCCAGAGGCTGTGCAGGCGTCCGGAGCGTCGATTGTGGCGAAAGTGCGGAGAGGAGAACGGGAGAAGCCGTGATAGACATAGTTCGTGTCGACGAACTCTCCCGTGACCGCCCCGAGCAAGTTGATCGAAAAAGCGGCGGTGCCTTGGTCAGCTTCCGTGCCCGCGCTTGGATCATTGAACGCGGTGAATCTGCCGTCGCGAGTGCGCACGAAGCTGTGAAACACGTTGTTCGAGTCCGCGAAGTATCCCGTGATCGTGCCCTCCTGGTTGATGCTCCCAGCGATGGTCCCCAGGTAGCCGCCTGTTCCCGCTCCAGGCGCGTCGACCGTCGTGATCTCCCCGTTCGGCTCGCGCAGGAAGCCGTGAATAGTGTTGCTCGCATCAAGGTAGTATCCGGCGATCGCGCCCGCCTGGTTGAGGCACGTTTCCTCGCAAGGGTACGTGAGAATCGAACCAGATGGATCGATGGACGTGATCTTGCCTTGGGGCGATCGCACAAAGCCGTGGACCACATTGCTCGCGTCAACGTAGATCCCTGCGGTTGCTCCCTCCAGATTGATGTTAAATGCGGAGGTGCCCTGGTATTCGCCCGAGCCCGCGTCTGGGGCCTCGAAGGTGGCGAAGGAGCCGTCAGGAAAGCGTACGAAGCCGTGAAAAATTAGGTTCGGGTCTTGGAACTGCCCCGCGATCACGCCCAGGTCGTTTATGCTGTAGGCGACGGTACCCTCGTCGAGGCCAGCACCCAGGCCCGCCCCGGGGGCATTAAATGAAAGAACGTGGCCGTCGGGAGTGCGCACGAAGCCGTGCGGCACTATGTTCGTGTCTGTGTACGAACCCACGATCTCTCCCAAGTCGTTGTTCGCGTAAGCGGTAGTACCACAAAGCGGCGCGCACACGGGCGAAGATACTGTGCCTGCGTCCGGAGCGTCGAACTCAATAAGTTTGGCGTGATGACTGTAGCTGGGCTGGTCTTGTTCCTGCTGCGCGGACAACCGCACTGAGGTTGTGAGCGCAGCCAATGCGCACAATGAAAAGATGAGCGTGATAGTCCTGAATTTCATGGTCCCCTCCCTTTATCAGTCTTGGAAATGTGGCTGAAAGCCCTCAGAGCGACGGGCACAGTTGCTGGGGGGCTAGCAGCCGCCCAACTTTAGGTGCCCGATTCGGGAACGTCAATGATAGGAAGGCTGAGATTCTTCTGAGAAACATCTTAGAGCCTATCTTCCTGAATCTTAGTGGGTTATATCACCGCGGGCTGGGTTTTTGCCGCCTGCGGGTCAAATAGGGTGTAGAATTCGCGCCAGGGTGTTTATGGCCACACCGCCCCATCCATCCTCGGTGATACGTTTCGGCGCATTCGAATTGAACGCCGCAAGTGGTGAGCTGCACAAAGCCGGACTCCCGCTGAAGATACATCCCCAGCCCTTCCGTGTCCTTCTGCTGCTTGCAGAACGGCCCGGACAAATCGTTACCCGAGAAGAGATCCAGCGCTGCCTCTGGGGCGATAACACGTTTGTGGACTTCGAGGGAGGCATCAACTTCTGCATGAGGCAAATCCGCGCCGCGCTCGCAGACGATGCGGAAAATCCTCGGTACATTCAGACGCTTCCGCGTCGCGGATATCGTTTTATCGCTCCCATTACTCCTACCGACCAAATGAAACAGGCCGTTCCTTTTGTTCCTGCACCGGGATCTGACGCTGAGTCGAAGGCAGCCGCTAGCGGCGGCGCAGAATTCGGTTCCCTTCGCGAGATTCGCGTTCCGGCCTCGCCTGTCTCTCCCACTCATGTGGATCGCTGGAATAGAAGGACGGTCGGGGCAGCGATCATTGTGTTCTCCGCAATTGCTATTCTCGTTCCCGGAGCCATCTCTTATTTCCACCGCCCGCCGAAGCTCACGGAAAAAGATTGCATCGTCCTGGCGGATTTCAAGAACACCACTGGCGATGCCGTCTTTGACGATGCGCTGAAGCAGGGACTGGCGGTACAGCTCGAGCAATCACCCTTTCTCGCCCTGGTTTCCGACCGCAGGGTGAACGAGACATTGAAGCTGATGGGCCGTCCCGCCGGTGACCGGCTGACGCCGGAGGTCACACACGAGGTCTGCCAGCGCACAGGGAGCAAGGCCATGCTGACCGGCTCGATTGCGGGACTGGGCAGCCAGTACGTGATTGGCCTGAAGGCGGTGAACTGCAACACGGGGGACGTGCTGGCGGAAGCGCAGGAGCGGGCGGCGGGCAAGGAAGGGGTGCTCAAGGCTCTGGACGCTGCGGTGGTCAGCTTGCGCGGCAAGCTGGGCGAGTCGCTCAGCTCAGTGCAGAAATACGCCACCCCGGTGGAGGAAGCGACCACGCCGTCGCTGGAGGCGCTGAAAGCCTACAGCCTGGGAGTAAAGACGGCCTATGCAAAAGGGGAAACAGCCGCCCTGCCTTCCTTCAAACGGGCGGTAGAACTCGACCCGAGTTTTGCCATGGCCTACGCCGGGATGTCGACTGTCTATAGCGACCTAAACGAAGTGGGGCGGGGGGCCGAATATGCACGCAAGGCTTACGACCTGCGGGAGAAGGTCAGCGAACGGGAGCGGCTCGACATCGAGGCAGAGTACTACTGGATTGCGACGGGAGAGTTGGAGAAGGCGGCGCAGACCTACGAGCTGTGGCAGCAGACCTACCCAAGAGATGGCCGGGCCTACAGAGCGCTGGGGGACATTTCCATCGGCCTGGAAAACTGGGAAAAGGCATTGGAGGAATTTCGAGAGGCGCTGCGCCTGGAGCCGAACAATGTGGCTAACTACAACAACCTCAGCCAGGCCTACATGACCCTCAACCGGCTGGATGAAGCGGAGGCGGTGTGCAAGCAGGCAGAAGAGCGCAAGGTGGAGAACGAGCTTCTGGTCGCGAGCCGCTACGAGTTGGCGTTTCTGAAGGGCGATGCGGCGCAGATGGCGGAGTTGGTCTCAGCCGCCATGGGCAAGCCGGGCACGGAGGACCTGTTGCTGGCCTCGCAAGCGGACACGGAAGGTTGGTACGGCAGGCTAAAGAAAGCGCACGAGCTGACGGGGCGGGCGATGGATTCAGCCCAGCAGAACGACGCCAAAGAGAGTGCGGCAGGATACCAAGCAGAGGCAGCACTGCGCGAGGTGGAATCGGGATACCGGGAGCAGGCGCGTGCCGAGGCCAAGGCGGCAGTGAAGCTGGCCCCGAACCGCGATGTACGGGCCATAGCGGCGCTGGCCTTGGCGCGGGCAGGCGATACGGCAGGGGCGGCGAAGTTGGCGGCCGAACTCGACAAGGCCTTCCCGCTGGATACGCTGGTGCAGCGGTATTGGCTGCCCGCCATTTGGGCGGGGGTCGCCCTGGAACGAAAAGACGCGAGCCGGGCAATCGAACTATTGAAAGTGGCGAGCACGATCGAACTTCGCCCAGCAGCGAACTTCACGATATTCCTGTGCCCAGTTTATTTGCGTGGGGAAGCCTATCTCATGGTCCGCGACGGCAACGCAGCGGCAGCGGAATTTCAGAAATTCATCGACCACCGAGGAATAGTGGTGAACTTCCCCTGGGGTGCCCTGGCCCGCCTCGGACTGGCGCGCGCTTACGCCATGCAGGGCGACACGACCAAAGCCCGCGCCGCGTATCAGGATTTCTTCACGCTCTGGAAAGACGCCGACCCTGACATCCCCATCCTCAAGCAAGCCAAGGCGGAATACGCAAAGCTGAAATAATCTCCACGCCCCGGCCCTCGCTTCTAGGACCTCCTGCGCCGCATGAACTTCCCGCCGTAAAGTCGCCCTCGCCCTTTGGCTCCCCCATTTCTTACGTGCGCCTCCGATGCGATTCCGTTCCGCAGATGCGCACTCGCGGAATCAACCGGCATGCATGACAACAAGGGAGAACAGCCGTTACGAACGCCTCTGCCAGATTGTGCCTGATAGACGCCCTTCCCTCCCGGAATCCAGTCGGCCGCAATGCACCGCCCCAATTGACGGCGAAGCAACAAGATCATTCGACCTCGAGATCGCTCGAAGGAAGCATGATTCTCAGAACTTTTTTCGGCCGGTTAGAATGGGTTTCGCCAGCCTGAAATCGAATCTGGACCGTTTCCGGTGGCTGACACATAATCTCCAGGCGGAAGAGGTGCCTCTCAAGCGCTGCTCTTCTTAAGGTACGCTTGTTGTTCATTGTAAGACCTTTCAGAGCCGCGAGCCGTAGCGGGGTGGGCCCTGTGGAATCGCCAGTAAGGAGTGCACACAACCTTTTTTCCGAGGGACGATAGAAGAAAGACCGAAGGCGCCAGGGCCATGGATGAAAAGCACGGTGGTCCGCAACGCTTGCGAGTCAGGTCGCGGACCACCGCACGCTTATGACTTCATGACGACCGGGTAGACTTTTCTCACCGCGGCAATGATATCGTTCACGTCTTGGTCGGTATACTTTGGATCGATGGGGAGACCCACGTAACGGTTGTAGACGTCAACGGTGCGCGGGCAGGCTGGGGACCCGTATTGAATGGTCTTGCCCCGCCCCACGTTGAATGACGGCCAACCTGGCTGCAGAGTTTCTTTATTCTCGATGTGCTTCGCGATGGGCAGGATAGCCGACCCTTCCATGGGCTCAGCAGGGACGTTTTCGGCGCGGATCGCCTTCATCAACTCGTCACGCTGCGCTTTGCCGCTCGTGCGGATGTAAACCCAATTGCCGAGCCCGCCGTCGGGATCGTTCTTCTTACGAAACTGAATACCCGGGAGATCCGAGATGCCATTGGTAATGCGCGTGGATTTGTCGCGGAAGTCAGCCATGATGCGGTCGAGCTTGCGAAGTTGGGCGCGCATCACTCCGGCGGTGAATTCATTCATGCGATATTGAGGGCTGGAGAAATCCTTCACGCGCGACGGCTGACCCAGAACTTTGGCATGCCCGGCGCGCAGAACTCCGCAGTCGTGGAAGCGCGTGCCCCGCTCAAAACGATAGGGATCGCTGGTGACAAAGGCCCCGCCATCGCCCGAAGAGATGGTTTTGTTAACCTGAAAACTGTAGATCCCGCAGTCGCCCATAGAGCCCACAGGACGCCCCTTGTAGGTCACGCCCATACTCTGAGCGCAGTCCTCCAGCACCTTGAGGTTGTGTTTCTTCGCCAGGGCGAGAATGGGGTCCATGTCTGCTGCCGCACCCAGAATGTGCACAGCCATGATGACTTTGGTCTTCGGAGTAATGCGACGCTCGATGTCGGTGGGGTCAATATCCATGGAATCGTCCACCTCGGCAAAAACCGGGAGGGCGCCCGCCGCGATGATGGCGTCGTAGCAGGCATACCAGGTCCAAGCGGGAAGGATGACTTCGTCGCCGGGGCCCACTTCCAGCGCTGCCATGGCGGTCATGAGCGCCGTGGTGCCGGAGGTGACGGCGATGCAATACTGGGTGCGCTGGTGCCTGGAAAATTCCCTTTCGAAATTCATGCACTTGTCGGGAGGCTTCCCCTTGGGATCGATCCCCCACCAGCGAAACGGGCTGCGGTTGTTGATGACATCCAGGACTTCTCGCTTCTCCTCGTCGTCGTAATACTGGGGGCCGGGGAGCTTGGCTTCCAGCGGGATGGCACGAACTGGCACGCCACCATTCATGGCCAGGGCCCCCGGCATGGCGGCAGGAGCAGCTTTCGCAACCCTGAGCGCCCCTCCAGCCATCAGCGCCGAGCCAGCCAGTCCTGTGGCCGCAGCCAGGAACCGCCGCCGGTCGACACACTCTTGCTGAGATTCACTTCTTTGCTGGTTCGATGGATTCGTAGGCATGTACCCTCCTTGGAATGAACTGTCGATTTGTGCCTAAACTTTGCCCCAAAAGCAGGTAGCGCAAAGTCCCTGGTGTTGGGACTCTGCGGACCTTCGAGTAAGGTGTTCGTGCGCGGGCATTCGTAATAAAGCAATTATTCATTATAAAAGCCGCAGAGTTTGAAAGCCAGAAACTCTGCGCTACCTGCTGCTGAACAGAGAGATCCGGGCGGCCAAAAGCACGGTTAGGCCGTTTATCGTCAAACTGGTCGGCGTGCGGTGCCTCTTGCCAATAGTAAACAGTAGCCGACAAGTGGGGACCGATCTTCAGAATCCGAGGCACATCTTGCTGTTTCAGGTAGTTGCATTACTGACGGGTCCGTCAATTTGAGAGGAGATTTCGGTAACGCGCTTACGGGGCAGAGGGTTACCGGGGAATTGACGTTCTTGACCACCCGCCAGAAACTAGCCACTTCGGGTCAGCAGCCTGTGGCGCCGAATGTGGAACTCCATGGCGTGATCAGGTGTCGATGTAAAACCGGGAAACTGGGTCCAGTTAATTCTCGTCTTCTAAACGATTGTCGCGTACCGGTGGAGCGGTTGGGGCCTTCCGGGACTGAGACTCTGTATCGCTGTGATTTGGAGCTGAATTATCTCCCCACATACGGCCTTGAGGTGTTCCTCGATTGCGGCACGCAGCTCTTCCGGTGGCATCTGTACACGGGCGTTGAAAACCAGAGTCATCGGAGAATCCCCGCAAATCTGACCGCGCAAGGTTGCTTTCCCTTGCGAACTGGTCAGGTTGGCGCTCAACGATTGGTTGCTCGCAGAGACCATCAGCATTTTCATGTGGACGATTTCGGCAGACTTGCTGGAAAAGTCCCGTTCTAAACCCTCCAAGAGTCCCAAACCCCATGCCCCCCAATCGATGGCCTCTTTGGGGGAAAGAGACGCGGTGGCATTCAGCCAACCCAAGACCGCTTCCCCTTCGGCGTAGATGTCATAATCAACATCCGCCATCTTCTGACCCACGGGAGTTCGCTCCTGCACCGATTCCAGCCATTTCGGGATACCTTGTCCATGCAGAGCTGACATGGATAGCAGCGGGGTGTCGGGAAACTGATTCCGCAATTCATCCTGTAGCTTTTGGAAATCTGACGCGAGAACTTGATCAACCTTGTTCAGCACGATGATGTCTGCTTCCTCCAGTTGCTTGCGCAGGATATACCGTGCGCTGGAATGGAGCGGGTTTAGGGGGCTGTGATCCAAGGCATCACGCAGGCGGTTGGGGTCTATGAGCACCGTGAAGGGCGCCAAATCGAACTGATCGGCGAGTTTGTCCTTGAAAGGTTGTAGCACCGTTGCCGAGAGGTCCGTGCAACTGCCGACGGGTTCACCGATGATGATGTCAGGGTGTGCCGCTTCGATCAGACCATTGGCGGTCCCGACCAGGTCGTCGAATCTGCAGCAAAAACAGCCTCCCGCGATCTCGCCTACCGTCCATCCTGCTTGCTTGAAAATTCCCGTGTCCACCAAGCCGGGAGCCTGGTCATCGGTGATCAAGGCGATCCGATGGCCTTGCTGGCTGAGTTGTTGCGCTGCCTGCCAGAGAAGAGTGGTTTTCCCCGTGCCCAGAAATCCCCCCACCAGAATCAATTTTTGTTTTTTTATCATTGGCAATCCTTTCTCAAAAGTCCGTGCCGTGTCACGTTCGAACAGGTGCATTCTTTGAAAGGCAAATTGGTAGACACCCGCGCCCGCCATGGCGCAATTAAGTATACGGCATGAAGCGTTGCCGACCTGGAAAATGGCTGCCGGCCAATGTAGCCCCTGTTTAATGGCGTAATGGCGAGTAATCCGTTGACGGCGGATGAGTCTACCCTTGGCGACTACTGGCGGGTAATCGATTTCAAAGAGGGAGCCCAGAGACCATTTCCACCAATTTACCACTTTCGGGATACTTGACCACTCGGAACCGAATCGTGTAAAATGTTTTCATCACCTTTGAAATAGAAAGCGAAAAAGTTCGGACCACGAGGATGGGGTAAATTTCGTCTAAGCGAAACGCACCGAACACTTCTCTGGCCGATAGAGGCAGGGGCTGCCGCATGGAAGAACTGGTTAGCGCGCTCGTCGTCTCAGGCGTAGCATTTTCTGCATCGACTTTCACCGGATCCACTGGCCTCAGCGATGCGCCGTTCTTGCCGAACGCAGGAACACCCATTATCTTACGTGACCTTTTACGCTGGTTCCCATCGGCGCGCGCAATTTTCAACTTCAGTCTATTGAAAACAAAGTCCCGGAGCGCCACCATGACGCGTGCCGGGAATACGGAAAGGAAAAGCCAATGATGGACCGATTTAAGAGTGTTCTGTTTCCCTTCGCTGCCTTTGCCTTCGTCATCACCTTCAATCTCGCTTCGAATGCACAAGACAAGCGTGCCCTCGTCACGCAGGAGATTGACGAAACCCAGTTGACCACCCTCGTGGGCAACACCCGCCCTGAAGCCAACGCTGTTAACGATCGCGGACCGGTTTCCCCCGATCTTCAGTTTGACCACATGCTGCTGCTGCTCCAACGGGCGCCCGAGCTGGAGAGTGCGCTCGAGCAGTTTATCGAAGAGCTGCACAACCCGCAGTCGCCGAGCTTCCACCAATGGCTGAGCGCCGATGAATTCGGGGAGAGATACGGTTTGGCGCAGTCCGACATTGAAGCCATTACCGGCTGGTTGGAAGGCCACGGTTTCACGGTCAACGTGGTCTATTCCAACGACATTTTGATTGATTTCTCGGGCACGGCCGGCCAGGTGCAGAACGCCTTCCACACGCCAATCCGTCAATACAACGTGAACGGGGTCGACCACATCGCCAACGCCAGCGATCCGAAGATTCCAACCGCGCTGGCGCAGGCCGTGGCGGGTGTCGTCACTTTGAATGACTTCAGACCGCGCAAAATGTATGAGAGACGCGTGGCGCATCCCGCTTACACGACCGGTAACAGTACTTGGCCCTACGTCGTGGTGCCATGGGATCTGGAGAAAATTTACAACATCGCGCCTCTGTTTAGCGCCGGTATTTCAGGACAGGGCATGAAGATCGTAGTAGTTGAAGACACCAATCTTTACAACTGTAATGCCAGCAACGGGCCCGGCCCCTGTAGTGCGACCAGTGATTGGGCCACCTTCCGTAACATCTTCGGCCTAAGCGGGTACACCGACGGTAATCTTTCGCAAGAAAACCCGGCGCCGCAGAGGAGCAGGAATAACTGCACCAATCCTGGCATCAATGGCGACGATGATGAAGCCGCCCTCGACGTCGAATGGGCTTCCGCGGCCGCGCCCAGTGCCTCCATCGTGGAGGCAGCGTGTGCGGACCCGAACAGTTCGACGACGTACGGCACTCTGATTGCTATTCAGAACATCCTCTCCCATCCGCGCGCTGACAACGTGGACGTCGTAAGCATGAGCTACGGCGAGTCAGAGGAATTGAGCGGCGCGGCCCTCAACGCCGGCTTCAACACTACCTTCCAGCAGGCCGTAACACAGGGCATCGGTATCTTCGTTTCCTCCGGCGACGAAGATGCTGCCAGCTCTGACTTCGGCGGGTCGACCTGCAGGGGAACCAGTGCCTCGCAGGATGAGTATTGCGCCGAAGACGGAATCACCATTAGCGGCTGGATGTCCTCGCCGTACGACGTTTCCGTGGGCGGCCTGGACTTTGCCGATACCTACCTCGGCGTCAACACCACCTACTGGAATACAACCAACAACGCCGATTACGGCTCCGCCAAGTCGTACATCATGGAGCAGCCGTGGAATGATTCCTGCGCCAGCACGCTGCTGGCGAATTTCGTGACGGGATCCTTCCTCACTTACGGTTCAACGGGCTTCTGTAACACCGCAACCGGTGCGGAATATCGCTTGGCGGTGGGTGGCAGCGGCGGCCCCAGCGCCTGCGCGACGGGAGCGCCCTTCGTGGCGGGCGTTGCCAGCGGCACGTGCAAGGGATATGCCAAACCCTATTATCAGAGCGCATACCTAGGCGCCATGGCCGGCTTGCAAAACGATGGCGTTCGTGACACGCCGGATGTCTCTTTGATGGCTGCGAATGGACTGTGGGGACACTATTACCCATTTTGCCTCACTGATCCGAATAACGGCGGAGTTTCCTGCACCGGACAGCCGCCGATTAACTGGCCCGGCGGCGGCGGAACTTCATTTTCTTCGCCCATCATGGCCGCCATTCAGTCCCTAGTGGTGCAGCACAAAGGCAGCTTGCAGGGAAATCCCAACCCCCGCTATTACGCACTGGCGGCGGCTGAGTACGGTCCATGGGGCAGCCCCGCCTGCAACTCTACGCTCGGCAATGGTGTCGGCAGGTCATGCATTTTCCACGATGTCACGCTGGGCGATAATATCGCGAATTGCCAGGCGGGTAGCCGCGGCATCAATTACAACTGCTACCTGCCCTCGGGCTTGGTCGGGGTGCTCTCCACTTCCGACTTTTCTTACCAGCCGGCTTACACCGCTAATCCGGGTTGGGACTTTGCGTCGGGACTCGGGAGTGTCAACGCTTATAACCTGGTCATGGGGTACTAGCTAAGGGCTGTCGCAAAACCCCCTCAGTTGGGCATGGTCGCTCCTGCGACTGCATTCCGAGCAGGGTCCCCCTGTCCTGGGCTACCGGGTCGGCTTCTCTGGGGGTATGGGATTAAGAATATTGAACCCTATACCCCCGACCTTCGGAACCTTCTTTTCCTTGCTGCGCAGCGAAATCCGCTGTCGGCGTTCGTCACAAACCCGCAGCGTATGCGGGTTCAGGCGTGCCACCACCTCCGCTCGCGCCGACTGAATCGCCCAAAGGCCGCGCGCCGTCGCGTACGCCCGATCCCCCAGAATCAGCTCTTGTGCGCTCACCCGGTAACGACCGTACCCTTCGCTCCCGGCCCGTGAATCACCGTGGCATCGACCACCCCCAAACGCAGGCGGCTGTCCGCGGCCGTCTCCAATAGACGTTGCAAGGTCTGCGCCAATACGCGCTGTAGCCAAGCTTCGGCTTCGCGCAGCCGATAAAACAAACCGGCGCCGGTGGTCTGCGCCAACCCCAAGGCGTTGGCCCATGCCGCCACATCCTTCAGGGAAAGATCGGACACCGCATACGCCAGAGCCATACGCAGCAATGCCGTCGCGTTCGGGACGTTTCGGCATCGGATCAAATCTTCGCTCTTCCGCGCCGAGTCTTCCAGATCGGGAGGGAGCCATGTGATCTGTGTGTCGTCTCTTACGGTCAAGCCTGGATCACATGCCACCCGAAAGTTGGGGTTCTGGGAACATAACTGCTCCGTTGTCGCCTACCGTTTATTAGTCGCCAGTGCCCCTGCAAGCCGGGCACTTTGACGAGTAACGGCCTAACCCCACTTATGACCTACGTGTCTCGGACACCAGTTGTCTGCGCCCGCCGGGGCGATTTTCAGCCCAACGGCCAATGGGTCCCCGCCAGCGCGGGAATGACGGGAGCGCAGGCCGGCGCAGGGCGAAGCCCTGCGAAGAGGGGAGGCTGGATTGTTGCCAGCGATGCTTGACTCGCTATGCAATAATGGTTGCCCGTTCGGTTCGAGGGGGGACTGCAGCGGGGCAGTGATGGACTGGGAGCGCGGGCTTCCAGCCCGCACCGCAGGACGAGGGCTAGGATGGCCGCGCTCCCAGGGCCGGACAGGAGGTCCGTTTAACCATGGCTGAAGTCGAAACCCAGTCGCTTTCGGAAAAGGCGTATCAGCCGTTGAAGGACGGCGAAACCTACGTACCGCTGGTGCCCGCCGGCATGGCGCCGCCGGAGGCGACCTGGCGCGCGGTGCTGTGGGGTACCTTGCTCTGTATCATCTTCAGCGTCGCCTCGGCCTATTCCGCGCTCAAGGTGGGCCAGGGAATGGAGGCGGCGATTCCCATCTCCATCCTGGCCATCGGCCTGGCGCGCGTCTACGGGCGGCGCTCCACGGTGCTCGAAAACATGATCATCACCGGCATGGGCGGGGCCTCGGGCAGCGTGGTGGCCGGCGCCGTCTTCACCGTGCCGGCGCTCTACATTCTCCACCTCGACCCGCATCCCTTGCAGACCATCTTCATCTGCCTGAGCGGCGGCTGCCTGGGCATCCTCTTCCTCATTCCGCTGCGGCGCTACTTTGTGCGCGAAATGCACGGCAAGCTGCCCTTTCCGGAGGCCACGGCGATCACGGAAGTGCTGGTGACCGGCGAGAAGGGCGGCTCCCAGGCCCGATTGCTGATTCAGGCCACCGTCATCGCCGCGGTTTACGACTTCCTGGTCAGCACGTTCCACGTCTGGAAGGAGTACCTGAACTTCCAGTTCGTGCCTGCGGTGCGGGGACTGGCCGAGCGCGGGCGCATGGTCTTCAATTTCGACGCGATCAGCTTCGTCCTGGGCCTGGGCTACGTGATGGGCCTGCGCGTTTCCCTGATCTTTTGCGCCGGGGGCATTCTGGTGAATTTCGTGCTCGTCCCCATGATCTGGTTCATCGGCAGCCACATGGGCGACGCCACGGTGTATCCTGCCACCATCCCCATTTCGCACATGGCGGCCTCCGACATCTACCGCAATTATGTGCGTTTCATCGGCGTGGGCGCCATCGCGAGCGCCGGCCTGGTGGGCATCCTCAAGTCGCTGCGGGTGGTTGCCGGATCGTTCGGCATCGCGTTGCACGCCTTCCGCCACGGCGAAACGCCGCAAACTGAACGCACCGACCGCGACATTCCCATCCTCAGCATCGTCCTTGGGGTGGTGCTGGCGGCCATCGGAGTGGCGGCGTTCTTCAAACACCTGCATGTTTCGTGGACCGTGGTCGTGGTGGGCCTGGCGCTGACGCTTCTCTTCTCATTCTTCTTCACCACGGTGGCGGCCAACGCCATTGCCACCACGGCCAACAATCCGGCCAGCGGCATGACGTTAATGACCATCATCGTTTCCGCGGTGGTGTTACTGAAGTTCGGGCTCTCCGGGACCACCGGCATGTTCTTCGCGATGGCCCTCGCCGGCATGGTCTGCGTAGCACTCTGCGCCTCGGGACAGTTCATTACCGACCTGAAAGCCGGCTACTGGCTCGGTTCCACGCCTGCGGCGCAGGAAAAGGTGAAGTTTATCGGAGTCGTCGCCTCGGCCATCACCGCGGGCTTAACCATCATCCTGCTGGCCAAGGCCTTCCAATTCGGAGAGGCGGCGCCCGGCGACCTGCGGCAGGTCCTGGTGGCGCCCCAGGCCTCCGCACTGAAAGCCGTCGTGTCGGGATTCATGAGCGGCCAGCCGGTGGCCTATATGTTGTTCGGCATCGGCGCCATGATCACTGCGGTGCTCGAGATGCTCGGCGTCTCGTCCATGGTCTTCGCGCTGGGAGTCTACTTGCCGCTGCAACTGACCACGCCAATCTTAGTGGGCGGATTCCTCTCGCACCTGGTGAACAAGCGCGGGGAGAAAGTCGGCGGCGAGCAAGGCAAGACCATCCGCGAGCGCGGCATCATCCTTGCGGGCGGCTTGATGGCGGGCGGCGCACTCGGCGGAGTGATTGGGGCGGCGCTGCGCGTGCTGCCGCACTTCAAGGAAGAGTGGATTCAATCTCCTTTCTACGCGCACGAGCCGATCTCGCAAAGCGTTTCCGCCCTGCTGTTTGTCGGCCTGTGCCTGTATGTGTGGTTCAGCTCGCTGAGGAAGACCGCCGCAGAAGAGAAGGTGTGAAAAAACCGTGAAGATAAAGAAGGGAAAAGACCTTGACGCAGCCAGCCACGTAGCGGTAATGTAGCCATAGCGGCTACGGGTGGAATCGGTCGTGAAGTTCGTAACCACAAGGGAATTTCGGAATCGGCCGGGGCACGTGCGAGCCTTGGCGCAAAAGGATGACCTCGTGCTGACCGCGAAGGGCAAACCCATCGGTATCCTCGTCGGCGTCGAGTCGGATAACTTCGAGGAGATGGCGCAGGCTATCCGGCAGGCAAGGGCGCAACGCGCCCTCTCGCGGATGCGTCGTCACGCCGCTCGGCGCGGGTTGGACCGCCTCCCGCCGTCAGCGGTCGCCGTCGAGATTCGCGCGGTTCGTTCAGGACGGAAATCCGAATGAGGGTTGTGATCGACACCAATGTTTTGGTGTCTGGGGTCATGAATCCGCAAGGTTTTCCCGGCCGAATTGTGGACGAAGTGCTGGCGGGAGCCTTCACCATGCTGTACGACGATCGCATCATGGGCGAGTATCGAGAGGTGCTGGCCCGCTTCGCATTCGGCTTCAGCCTCACCGACATTGACACTCTTCTCGATTTCATCGAAATGACCGGGGAACCAGTCACAGGACTCCGGCTCCCCATCGTGCTCCCGGATTCTAGCGACTTGCCCTTTCTGGAAGTTGCCGCCGCCGGGCGTGCGGACGCCGTGATTACCGGCAACACCCGGCACTTCAAGCCGCGACGCGGCCAACACGGCGTAAAGATCTGCACGCCCGCCGAGTTCGTGCGCTCCTTGCCGCCTGACATCGTCACTTGATGCTCATTCCATGTGGTTAAGGTTCAGGTATGCTATCGTGCCGCGCGCGAATGGCAACACAACCGAAGCGCTGCGGGAAACCACGGAGCGGATCTTCGCGGCACAATGGATAAGCAAGCCCTCTTAGGTGTAGGATAGGACCAGGAGAAAAACAATGAAGTTCTATTCCTTTCAGATCGTCATTGAAAAGGAACCGGAGGACGAGGGGTACTTCGCCTATACCCCCAACGTGCCGGGTTGCTTCTCCAACGGTAAAACCATGGAAGAGACCAAGCGCAATATCCGCGAGGCGATCGAGCAACATCTCGCCTCGATGCTGGCCCACGCCCAACAACCTCCCCAGGATGACCGACTCGTGCACGTCGAAGAACTCACGGTGGCGATACCCGATTGAGCCGCATGCCCCAAGTTACGGCGCGGGAGCTCGTGCGCTTTCTGAAGGCGCAGGGCTTTGTTGAGGACCGACAAGCGGGCAGCCATCTCACCCTGTGGCTCGCAGAACGAAACCTCTCTGTCACCATTCCTATTCACACCGCTAGCAATATCGGTCGCGGCTTGGCGACGCGTATCCTTAAAGACGCCGGCTTCACGGTTGACGACTGTCTTCGCCTGCGGTAGTGCTTGTGAAGAAGTTTGGTGGGGATTCGCTGACCCAGGGCGTTGCCCTGGGCTTTGCTGGTGCGCCCCCTTGGGGCTGCGACTGTTCTCACCGCTTGGGCCTGCGCACAGCGACAGAGAAACATCGGTCATAAAGAAAAGGACGCCCGAGTTTCGACACTGCGATAGAATACGGCGCGGTGGCGAAGATGGTTGCGGAGGAGACGCGGACCACAAGACTGGCGGTTCGCGCTGCTTGCTACAGGAAGGATCCGACGGCGGCTGCCGCGACCATGGGCCGCCCCAATTGGAGCCGCACGTTGGACACATAGAGCCCGAAGATGCCGACCTATCGTGGGAATCGCGGGAATCTGCTCCAGCATTGGGTGCTGGTTGAGCTACTTGGCGACCTGCGCAAACAGGGCATCAAAAAGCTGTGTTACGTGGATGCGTACTCGATGTCCCCGACGCCAACCCGTAGCGCGAAAGCCGCCACAGATCCAACCGCACCGGACTTTGATCGAGTGCGATCCCGGCTCGCTGACGGACCTTCTTTATACGAGCGAGCCTGGTTGGAACTCGGTCGGTCGTTGCCCTCTGAGTACCCATCGTCAGCAGCCTTCGTGCGGCACTGCTGGTCTGGCGGCCTGCATTTTCTCCTGTGCGAAGCCGATCGCGCTACCGCAGATGACATTCAAGCGTGGTTGTCCAAGCCTGATACCCGCGTCACGTCGTTTGAACTCCATAGAGGCGATTGGCGTGAGAGATTTAAGCGGCAGATGCCGACCAGATTCGATGCGTACTACACGTCGTTTGATCCGAACATGTACGATCGACACGAGGTTCAGTCGCCGAAGCTGGAGAACATGTATCCGAGTGATATTTGCATCGTCTGCAAGGCCATTCGTGCACTGCCGGCCGTGCCGATGATTGTTCAGTTGTCAACTTTCGGCGTTAACAACGATAACAGCCAGTGCGACGTCATCAAAAGCCTGGTTCCTGAGTTTACGCAAAACGACTTCGCGGCCACGTATGTGAGGGCTGACAGATCGATGATGTCCTTCATCTTTTCACGCGGGGTTACTGTGGCCTCGAAACTGGAGAATCGGTTTCAGTCCTGGCTTGCCAGCCGGACCAAAAGCACGCCGCAACCTCGACACGGCGCTACACTACAACACTGTGGACACGATTCCGACCGTAAAGACGCGGACGCCAAAATCGGCGGTCCGCGCTACACGCTTTACAAGGGTGAGGAGGAATCAATGGACGCGATAGGACGATTTGTGGCAGATGCAGTTCTCGGTACCGACACGCTTTGGGGGGGCGATGTGATGTGTCCCTCGGGCACGGGGAGATTCATTGCGGACTCGTGGTTCTCGGATGAGCCCTTGCCGGCGGCCTACAAAGCTGCGGCGGCGGCGCGGGTGCGGGCGAGCGGCGGGGTGGCGGGCAAGACGGTGGACCGACCGGCGGTGGAGGAGTATCTCCGCGAGGTGGACACCCCACAAGCCATCGCGGGGGTTCGAGATGAGGCGGGGAAGATGGGAGGCCTGCGCGGCCAGTATCTCGTCGGCCTGGCGCTATGTCTCGAGACCATGTGGGATCTCGCCATGGAAGTGCTGGGGAAAGGCGAACCGGTTCCCTACGTCCGGTGTGTCGAGGCCTCGACCGGGCGACCGCCGGAAGTCTCGCACCCCGAAGCCAAGCGGGAGCGTGTGGCGGAATTGTTGGGCCGGGCAGGTTACGCGACCTCGGGTTCAGCCGGTGTGCTGGGGGCGGTCGATGCGTGGCGGCGGGATCGGTTGGTTCCGATGGCTTCTGTCCGTGCCCTGAGCGCTGCCATGATCGCCCACTTTGACCGCCTCAGCGCGGTCAATTTGCTTCCTTATCTTCCGCCGGATCTCGCGCCGGTGCCTCGGGCCAACATTGAATTCCTGCCCATCAAGGACGCCTGGTTTTCGGGCTCGATGAACTACCTGGGGCGAGCGCGGGAGTCGGATGGCAGGCCGCAATACGAAGCCACCTATGAGATTAACGCTTCGCTCAAGATGTCTGTGCCCGAGTTCGAGCAACTGGTGAGCCATGAAGTCGTGCCCGGGCACGTGACCACGTTTGCCTACTTGCAGAATCTCTATGTGCGCGGGAAGGCCGGCTTCGAAGTCACGATACCGACCATGAACTCCCGCTCCGGCACCCTTTACGAAGGAATCGCGAACAATGCGATTCTCATCGCGCATGGCGTAACCGAAATCGAGCAACTGCCCGATGAGGATTTGCAGATCGGCGTGTTGCTGGCGTTACTCCAGGACGATGCCAAGAATCAATCTTCATACCTGACGTGGGGCGAAGGAGCGCCGCGCGAGAAAGTGGCAGCCGAGCTGCGACGGGATTTCCTGGTCACCGAAGAGCGCGCGGACAAGCTCTCCGGCGCCTGGGGCCGACATCCTTTACTGGGCCGAATGTATCTTCCGGCTTACCGGGCGGGAACGGAGAGAGTTGCGCAATTGCGGCGCATTCACCCGGCGGATCAGATTCTACCGGCAATCTATGGCTGTTCCGGGCTAGTTGACATCGTGACCATCGAGGCGATGTTAAAGCAAGAGTAGTAAGCTGTCATGCTGAGCGCAGCGAAGCACCCACGCAGTTTCACGAAGAAAACAACTGCGGAGACCCTTCGCTGCGCTCAGGGTGACAGACCCACGGCTGTTTCACTTTTTTCGGTAACGCCACACCAGTGTCCCGCTGCTCTGCGTCAGGAGGAGACGTCACGATGAACTCGGTTGTTGGGCCGTCCGTTCCGTCCGATAAGGTGATATCACGAACCACCCTACGCGAGGTCTCGCTGTTTCGCCTGTACACGTTGCGGGCCGCGTATCTGGTGATGGCCGCTGGGCTCGGCGTGACTATCTGGCCCGCCGTCATCCACCACACTAATAAGTTCGCGGCAACGCATGGGGTCCAAGTCGCTTTGCTTGCCGGCCTCGGCGCGACCGCCGCATTAGGACTTCGATACCCAGTGCAAATGTTACCAGTATTGCTGTTCGAGCTGATCTGGAAGGCGATATATCTCACCGCCTTTGCCTTGCCGCTTTGGTCCGCCCACGCGATCAATGCCGGGACGGCAGAAGATATCCAAGCGGTCCTGATGGCGGTTATTTTTATTCCCCTTATCCCATGGCGCTATGTGTTCGCGCATTACGTCCTGAAGCAGGGCGACCGGTGGAAATAAGCCGTGGCGATAAGCATGGTCCCCTGTTAGCCCGCCAAGCATGAAACCACGCATGGCTTCAGAGCATCTTCCCGCACTATCCGACCTTCGGTTCATCTCTAACTGCCTCAACTGCCCTTTTTCGCGCAAGCCATCCAGCCGTGATCGAGCCACTGGGTCCATGGAGAAAAGTACCATTGACACTTTGCCTCAGAGTTGTAGAGTACGATAGGCAATTGTGTCGCCGTCTCGCGCGAGTTTTCCGGGCTGGATTTTGGGGCGGCTCTGCCGCGCCGTGCGGGTATCACAGCCGCTCCAAAGCCCGGGATTTCTTACGGCGCAGATCTGGAGGAATCCGTGGAAGCCTTGTTTGCAGTCCTTCTGGTGATCATTCTTGTGGCGATTGCAAGAACTTTGCAAGAACTGGCTGCCACCTTCAAGAGAAAGCAGGCGGCAGAAAGAGCCGCCCTTGAAAAGCGTGAAGCGGAACGAAGGCAAGCAGCGGAGCGTCAGAAGGATTATGCGGATAGTCTGGTAGGTAACTGCAAAGAGTCCCGCGACGACTTCGAACTGCTTCCCGGACATCTTATTGCTGCAGAGGAATCCTTGGATCAGGCTGAGGCCAGTTTCCGCGAGGGAGCTTTCGCCCCGTTCTGGGATTCTATCGAGCAGGCGGTTCAGGAGTTGGGTGGTTTCGATACGCGAGTCCAGTCGATCACGAGCCGCCTCACCACCTATGACACGCTGGTCAAACAATATGAAGGGCAGCCCCCACAGTTTCCCATCGACTGTGACGGCGTTGCCGACCTGGCCGTCAGCGCCAGAACGGCGGAGCGACTGAGGTCCATAGTTTACAAGGCTCAATGCAACTTCGAATTCGCAACAATCTATGAGCACCGAAAAAACAATCAGGTTTCCATTGCCGGCTTCACGACCCTCGCCAACGCCTTGGCGTTGATGTCGTCACAGTTAGAGTCATCGATTCGCCAATTAGCGAGTTCCCTTGAACAAATGAGGCTGCAGGTGGATGACTCCCTACCTGCGATCCCTGTTAACGCGGCGAATCCGGCTGCACCAAGCGCACCGCACCCCAACGAAGCAATGCTGGAATTGAAAACTGCCACGACTCAACGAATGGCGTTAGCGCTGGGCTCACTTGCGGACTGGGTACAAAACGTGCGAAGACACTTCTCGTAGTCCCAGGAAACCAGGTTCGTCCGTGTCCAGCAAATCCGAAGGGCCCATCCTTCTCACCCCGGTCGAAAGAAGGAGAAACGACGTCAGGCACCCGTTTCAGAAAAGGGGCTGGTGTGGACTTCCGTCATGGTGAAGCGGAGACGGCGCCTGACGCCGTTTCTCTTGGCACCGGCGGCCGTTTTAGAAGTTTGTTTGGAGCCTGACGAAGGCACTGCGAGGCGGCCCAATCGCATTTCCTGAGAAAAGGCCGGCAAAATCAATCACGTTTAGACGATTATTGATGTTCTGCACGTCCGCTTGCAAATGCATGTCCAGCCGATCGCTGTGATACAAGCTTATGCCGGCGGAGGCATCGAGCGAAAAATTGGGCCGAACGCGGCCATGCGCCAAATCGACGCGATCCACAACCCCCGAACCATACTCAGCCAGCGCCTCTTGAATCGTGCCTTCAAATTCAACTGGCAGCCCGCTTCCGTACTCGGCCCCCACGCCCACCCAGGCGCGCCTGGTCAATTGATAACGATAGCGCGTGCGCAGTGTGTTGCGCTGATCCTGTGAATCCCAAAAGCGTCCGGCTCCCTGCGTGTCTGAATTGATATCCTGTACTCCCAGGAAAAGTCCGCCGGTGACGGGAAGATATGCTGACCCCACCTGGTACGAGTAGCTCACATAACCGGAGAGCCGTCCCCAGTTCGGCAAATCCAGCTTCGTCTCGGCCCCGTAAATTTCGGCCTTCCGAAACGCGACCGGAAAGCTGACCGAGGTATTCAACAGAAGGTCGTCGTCCGCATAATTGTTGAAATAGCGCCGGTAATAATTCCCTTCAAACCGGAATTTGTTACGCAACGCCGAAGCGAACCCGCCCTCGTAGTAGTTGCCATGAGAGGGTGGCACGGGGAGCCGGAGTACGTTGGGATTCAGGCTTATGACCTCAGGCGAGCTCGACAGGAGGATGTTCTCGAACGCCGGCGTCTGAAAGATCCGGTCAAACGAAATGTGAAAGACGGTGTTGGCTCTCTTCCAATATCGCGCCAGTCCGAGCCGCGGACTGAGGGCCTGCTGGTTGAGCAACAACTGATAATGATCCCATCGCACGCCGGCGCTCACACTCCAATTACCCAGGTGGAGAGCGTCTTGGCAAAAGGCAGCCTGCTCGTAGTCGTGGCCCCTTCCGAAAAAGCTGAAGCTGGCAGGGGTGCCGGGAACGAACTGGGAAAGGTCTGTAATGGTGTCGCTGAAGGCCTCGTGAAGCGGTGTAAAGTCTGCCTCCACTCCGGCCTTCCATTCCTGGCGGCCGTGGTGAACGGCCGCAGTGGCTTTCACGTAACCTTCCTTAAACCCACGATTTTGAAAAGCCACGACGGGCGTGGAGAGAGAGTTGGACCAGAAGCCATCGGAATCCTGCCGCAACATGGCATGGAAATCACCCAGAATTTCGGAGGAAAAAATGTGCTGAGAAGAGAATACCGCCAGGCTCTCCTTATTGTTCCGATTTTGCCGCTGGCCCGCTTGCTGCTGGACTTGTTCGTTCGGCACGTCAAACTCCGTCTGTTCGTGGCGGATGATCAGCTCGACCCTGTCACGGTCCGTCAAGTCGCGCTCATAGTGAGCGGAAAAATCGGAGGTTGTACTGGTGTTGGAGTAGTTTTGCGGAACCACCGGATTTTCATACCAGCTTGTGGCTGCGCCATCGGCGGTGAAGCTGAGCGCATTCTTCCCCCACCCGTATTGCGCCTGGCCGTATCCATCGGCTGTCCCAAAGCTACCGCCCGTGGCGACCAGCTTTCCATGCCATCCCTGGCGATTGTCCCGAGCCGTGTCCACCTCCACCACGCCCCCCACCTTGCGCCCATATTCAGCCGGGAAATTTGCAGTATAGATGCTCAGGGACTGAACATCGTCGGCGTCAATATCAGGGCCGAAACTCGGCGAGCGATTATCGGTAAGTGGAACGCCATCCACCACAAACTGCACTTGGTATTCTGAGCCGCGTGGATGCAGCACGGCATTGCCTTCGTACAGCCAACCGGGTTGCGTATTGACCAGGTCAACGACTGAACGGCCTGGTATTGAGGACTGACGATTCTCGATTGCCTGCGAGCCGATTCGATAGATGTTGCCGACTCGGTAAGGATCGATCAGTGTGGGCTGGCCAATGACGACTACCGACGTGGTCGCGACCGCTACGCTCAGCCCGACGTGGTAGGTAACCGGAAACACCGAGCGAATCTCCAACGAACCGGAAAAGGTCGCGAATCCCTCGCGGTGAACACGCACCTGATACACGCCGAAAGGCAGCCGGTCCACCTGCAACTTTCCCTTGCCGTCCGTGGCATACGAGTCGCTGAACTGATTCACTTCACTGATCAGTTCGACAGTGCCCTCAACTCCAAGCCCTGCCGGATCGGTGACTCGAAGGCGCAACTGACCCACGTTTGCCTGACCAAAGCCCGGAAGGGCGCAAAGGAGGACGGTAGCCAAGAGCTTTATTGTTAACTCGCTGCGGCGGTCTGCTCCCATGGAATCTACCTAAGCGTCGGCGCCTGTGTCATTTTCCACAGGACTCTTCCTTTTATCGTCCTTCGGTTCGATGCGTCTTTGCCCACTATCATTATAACCGCTGACCGTTCAGGCGTCCGGCGCGACGGGGACGCTCGCGACGGATAAAAACTCCCTCCTGGACCGCTTTGTGCGTGACACACTTTCCACGTTCGTGCTACCATGCGCAACTGGTAGCACGTTTTGCCAAAGTGTAACACCACCTGGAATCGCTGATGACCTTCAAAATGGTGGCGCTCACGCCGATGTTTTTCGCCCTCAACCTCTGCGTTTGGGCGGCCGATGGCCGCATCGTCGGCCGCTTGACCGATACGCAAGGCGCGGTGGTGGCGGGGGCCACGTTAAGGCTCGCCACCATTTCCGGCGCAGCCGCGATTGAGGTCGCAAGTGGTAAGGATGGGCAGTTTGTTTTCACGACGGTGCCGCCGGGCGACTACGAAATCCGCGCCTCGGCTGCGGGATTCGACGAAATCGAGCGAACCCTGTACGTTGGAGACGGCGAGGCACTGCGTGTCGACCTTCAATTCGCTCACCTCGCAGCGCGAGTCGAAACCGTAACGGTGACAGCCGACGTAAAGAACGTGGATGTTCAATCGCCCGATCCGGCGATGAAGGTTTTTGCCAGCGCAGATCTGCTGGACGCCAATCCGGGACGTCCGGGCGCACCGATCTCCATTCCCGGGTATCCGATCGAGACGGCCTCGAGCGGCATTAAGGCGCCCCAGTATTTTGCACCCGGCGTCGCCGGCGACCACGGCGAGCCCATCGCGCAATTCATCCAAGTGGGCAGCTACCTGGCGCCCAATAATCTCTCGGCCAATGCCCACGGCAACGGCTATACGGACCCGAACATCTACGTTGCGGATGTGATTGAGAGCGTCGAAGTGGATGGCGGCGCGTTCAACGTGCGGGAGGGCAATCACGCCTTGAATCTCGCCACCGCCTATGCGCTGCGCTCGCACCTCGATCCCTTCGT
>Ga0326727_10007627_pt1 | contig 28394 bp, 31 predicted proteins | sample MB2enrmetagenome_FD_207643 | JGI IMG/M metagenome (GOLD analysis project Ga0326727, IMG submission 207643) | Lab enriched peat soil microbial communities from McLean, Ithaca, NY, United States - MB29MY | ecosystem: Environmental > Terrestrial > Soil > Wetlands > Peat | place: USA: New York... | reverse complement strand
TCCGGCCAGATACATGTCAAAGATGCGCCGCACAACCGGTGCCGTCTCCGGATCCGGTGCCAGTTGGTGCAGCCGAGCACCTGATGCGGCTTTGGATGGATTGGGGTGCGGCCCCGCGTCGACGATGCGGTAGCCGTAAGGGGGTCGGCCACCGAGCCAGCGCCCGGCTTGTGCATGAGCGCGCATCGCGTTGGCGACCCGCAGTCTGGTCCTGTTTCGCTCGGCGCGGCTCATGGTTCCGTAATTGGACAAGGCCATGTAGTGCCCGTCGTTGTCGATATCGACCGGGCCACCGAGTTCGGGCACCCAGAGTCCGACTCCGTAGTGGGCGAACTGCAACAAGATGCCCTCGAACTGGGTCCCCGAGAACGCCCGTTGTGGTTCCGCGATCACAAGTGCATCCCAGCCCCGGTGAGGATTCCGCAAGTCGCGAAGGATCCGGGAGGCTTCTGGGCGCCGCTCCCACGGCAGGCTTCGGCTCTTGTCGATGTCGTGATAGGTGGTGACGATCTCACCGTGAGGCGCAATGAGCCGTCTCGCCGTGTCGGTCTGCCAGCGAAGGCTGTCTGCTGGGTCCTGAAGATCGTCGGTCGAGGTGCGCGCACTCAGCGCGAAGCGGATCATGCCGCCTCCTTTCGCAGCTGCACGCGAAGGGCACGGACGATGCGAGCAAGGGCCGCCGCCACTTCCCGGTTCATCGCGGGCTCGTCGACCGCGATGAAATTCATTGGCCCAGGTCCGTGTGTCGCCGAGGTTCCACGCTCTCCAAAACTACCTCTGGCCTGTAGACCCGAGGCGGAGCTGGAGGACGCCGCTGACGCCTTCGTCATCGTTCCCGAATCCGGGATGGCGTCCATTGTCGGGTCGTCGATGGTGGTGGCTCTGATCTGTTCTGGCGATCGATGACCGCTGCAGTCGTCCAGTCCAAGGTTGTGTCGCTGGCCGCACGAACGCGCGGGAGGGGAGTGTGCTCGCCGAGGTTGCATCGGACTTCGCCTAGGTCCATTTCCGACGCGGTAGGTGCCGTCGGCGAAATCCCCGAACCCCACTCCTCGACGCTGAGCTCGGCTCCCGAGAGCCGTCGCTCTCTTTCGGCACCTGCCCACACGATGCGGTTGAGGACGCGGGCGGCCGCGCGCGCGTGGACATCGGATGTCCCCCTTGGCCGTGCAACGGGCGTGGGCTTGGATCGTCGCGATGACGCCGACGCCGGGCGGTCGCGACTAGTCGAGTGGAGCCGAGCCATCGCGTCATAGTGAGCTGATCGACTCACAGCACTACTCACAGGAGTACTCACAGCAGGGCGATTTCTGCAAAGGATGCTGTCGAAGCTGAGGAGGCTCTCGTGGTTCCGTGGCCCGCGGCGGACAGGGGAACGGAAGGCACTCACAGGGCTGTGACCTGGCCCTGTGAGTGTTGCTGTGAGTGTTGCTGTGAGTGTTGCTGTGAGTTGCCGGAGCGCGCAGACCCTTCCGCGTGATGGTCGAAAGGGCCCAGAACGAGCGATGCCATTGATCAGGTGGTCGAGCTTGATGACCTAACCGTCGTCCTTGGGAAGCTGCCCGCGCTCATGAGCAGGACCGAGCTGGAACTGAGCCTCCACGACCTCGACGAGCAGCGGGAGCTCAATCGAGCGCGCACAGAACCGACCTATCGGATTCGATTCTTCTGCGTCAGACGGTACGGTCAAGAGGCCCACGGCACCGGAGTCTGCGGCGGGACTGGAAGCGGTTCTTGGTCCCGATCGGACGATACGCTTGTGCCACGTTCGAGGGGCCGCCATCGTCGCGCTCTCGGGCCACCCTGGCACCCAGTGCATCAGGCGTGATGCCCGGACGCCCCTTGTTGTGACGCCGATGTAAGCCGTCAGCGCAGGTCCTAGACGTGCCCCGAGGTCGATCCTGCCGCTCACACCTTCTTCGTGCCTCAGACGTGCCTCACGCGCAAGCTAGTGGCAAAGGGCCAACGTCGTGACCTCGTGATTCTCACGTTCCGTCCCGGTGAGCTCGCTGGCGTTGCCGTAAGCGATTTGGAGGGCGAGCCCCGTCGATCGCTGAGCGGAGCTGGCCGCAACCCTACGCCGAGCCTCGCTGTACAAACTGCGATGGGAGCACGATGTGGCTCGGTTCGGACGAGCGGCCCGAGATCAGGTCGTGGAGCAGGTTGACTGCTGCCTCGGCTGTCTCCTCGAAAGGGTTGCGCATCGTGGTCAGAGCGGGGTCGGTCGTCAGCGCGGCCGGGGAGTCGTCGCAGCCGACTATGGCCACGTCTTCGGGCACGCGCCGGCCAGCCCGTCTCAAGGACTTCATCGCTCCGGCGGCCATGAGGTCCGACGCCACGAACAACCCGTCGATGTCCGGGTACCGCTCGATGAGCACTTCCGCTCCGAGTCTGCCGCTCTCCAGGCACCAGTCGCCCTCTGACACCAGCTCTCTGCGGTACGCGCGGTCCAGTGCTGCACGGTAGCCCTGGAGCCGGTCCTGCCCGGCGGTGTCATCAAGCGGTCCGGTGATTGTGCCGACACGCTTGCGACCCTGGGCGACAAGAAACCGTGTCGCGTCGTAGGCAGCGCTCTGGTCGTCCATCCCGGCCCATGACACGGACTTCTCCAGCCCGCCTGGGGGACGCCCGAGCACAACTACGGGCACTTCGGAACCCAGCAGTTCCAGCAGTGAGTCGCCCTCCCGCAGCATGGCAAGCAGTACCCCGTCGACGTGCCCGGCCGTCAAGTAGTTACCGAGAAAGGAGTCCTCTTTGGTGTCTTCGGCGATGCTGATCAAAAGATGGAGGCCGGCCGCTTCAAGCTGGCGAGTGAACGCCTTTACTCGGATCCCGAAGTTGGGATCCTCGAACAAGTGCTCGTGCTCCTCTGAGATGACGAACGCGACCGAGCCCGTGTGGCCCTTGCGCAGCTGGCGAGCCGTCAAGTTGACCGAGTAGCCAAGGGCGTCGACCGCGTCGAGCACCACGGCCACCTTCGAGTCCCGCACACTGTGGCCGCCGTTGAGGACTCGTGAGACCGTGCCTCGCGACACGCCGGCGACCCGAGCAACGTCCATGATGGTCGGACGCCGTCCTCGCGGCCGGGCAGCGACTGCAGCCATCCTCAGGCCGCTGTCGACCGGTCCCGTCGGACTGCCGGATCTTTGGGACGGCAAAGCCACGACCAGCGACATTAGCAGGGAGGGCGCCCTGGCCGAGGCACGCGCCGCCTCCTTGCGCAGCGTGAAAGGCCACTATAAAGTCCCGTTTGGGATCGATCCCAAATTACGACACAGGGGACCCGTTGCTAGTTCGTGACCGGGCGAGAGGCGAAGGAGACGGGACAAGACAACGTGACAAGAAGAAGACACAGGACAAGAAGAAAGGAAATGCGTACATGAAAAAGACGCGCTCTGCAATCGCGCTTGCCGGGGCGGCACTTGCCGTCGCCGCCATGCTCGGCTCGTCGGTCGCCGTGTCGGCGAGCACCAATGCTAAGACCACCAATGCTAAGACCACCGTCACGTGGTGGACCTGGACGAGCAACCCGAAGACCGTGATCGCGAACTTCGAGAAGGCGTATCCCAACATCTCGGTCCCGACTCCGCCGGTATACGGCTCCGGCTCGACCTTCTACGCCAAGCTCACCACCGCCCTCGCCGGCGGCACAGGCCCTTGCGTAACGCAGATTGAGTACTCGGAGCTGCCCCAATACATTGCGGCACACGACCTGGTCAACATCGCCCAGTACGTCTCCAGCTACCAAAAGGACTTCCCGGCCTGGGTCTGGCAGCAGGTCTCCCAGGGCAGCGCGGTCTACGCGGTGCCCGAGGACATCGGCCCGATCGGGCTCATGTACCAGCCGGCCGTTTTCAAGCAGTACAACCTGCCCGTGCCGGCCACTTGGAGCCAGTTCGCCTCGGACGCGGCCGCCCTGCACAAGGCCAACCCGAGCATGTACCTCGAGCCCTTCGTGCTCAATGACCCCTCCATCTTGGAATCGCTGTGGTGGCAGGCCGGGGCGCGGCCTTTCCAGCTCCTGTCCAACGGGACCTGGAAGATCGACGTGGCCGGCACCATAGAACGGCAGGTCACCAACTTCTGGGCCAATCTCGTCAAGCAGGGACTTGCCCCGGTGGACAACGATTTCACGACCGACTGGACCCACCACATCGCCCAGGACAAGTACGCGGCGATGGTTGGCGCCGCGTGGGGACCGGACTACGTGATCTCGTCGAACCTGGCAAGTAACTCCACCGAGGTGTGGACCGTGACGCAGCTGCCACAGTGGACCGCGGGCGCCCATGCAACCGCAAACTGGGGCGGCTCCACCAACGCGGTGACCAGGGACTGCCCTTCCCAGGACGTGAAGGACGCGGCGTTGTTCGCCGCCTACATCAACACCTCCAAGAGTGGCATTGCAATTGATGAGGAGGCCGGCACCCAAGGCGGCCGTGGGCTCTTCCCGGCGGCGATCGCCCGTGCGAGCGTCCCGCAGTTCAAAGCCTCGGTGCCTCACTTCACGGGCAACATCAACGCTCTGTACAGCCAGTACGCCGGGCAGGTGGTAACGAATTGGGTGTGGAGCCCATTCGACGCCGAGTTCCGCAGCTTCATGAGCACAGATTTGGCGAGCGCGGTGGCGGGCAAGGAGACCTGGAGCCAGGCCCTGCGGGCAGTCGAGTCCCAGCTGGTCAGCTACGCCAAGTCGGCGGGCTACTCCGTCGAGAGCTAGCTGAGCCGTAACGGCGTGGGAAGGGCTGCTGCTCGCTCTTCCCACGCCGTCCGGAACTCCCGGGCGAATTACGAGAGGAGAGGCGATGGCGGTACAGGGAGGAGGTGCCGCGGCCTCGCTGCCGCTTCGGGCGATGACGCCCAGTGGGAACACCGGGTCCAGGCGACGGCGACTGCGTGCGGCGCACGGCCGCTCGGGGCTCATTATGAGCAGCCCGTTCCTGGCCCTGTTCGCGGTTTTCTTCGCCGGGCCGCTCATCTACTCGATAGTGCTGTCGTTGCGCTCCCCGTTGACCGGCGCTTACACGGGCTTGTTGAACTACCGCACGGTCCTCTCCGACGCCTCCTACTGGGACGCGGTCGTACGCATGGGCTACTTCGGGCTGGTCCAGGTGACGGTCATGATTGGCCTCGCGATCATCTTGGCCCTCTTGCTCGACAGCCCCTACTGCCGGGGGAAGAAGGTCTTCGCCCTCGTGTACTTCCTCCCCTACGCAGTGCCCGGGGTGATAGCGGCCATCATGTGGGGCTACCTCTTGGAGCCCGACCTCGACAGCGCACTTGGAGTGCCGCACCTGCTCGGGCTCGCGAGCGGGCCCATACAGCCGCTCGACTACCGCCTCGCGCTCTACGCGATCATGCTGATCGTCACCTGGGAGTGGACCGGCTACAACATGACGATCCTGCTCACGAGCTTGACCAACGTGCCGCACGAGGTGCTCGAGGCGGCCAAGGTGGACGGGGCCTCGGAGCTGTCGATAGCGGCCAGGATAAAGCTGCCCATGGTCCGCCGCACCGTCATATTCGTGGTGGTCCTGTCGATCATCGGTACGCTCCAGCTCTTCAACGAGCCGGTGATCCTGAACGAGATCGCCTCGATCGGCAGCACCTTCACGCCCAACCAGATCATCTACACCACGGCGTTCGCCTTTGGGAACGAGGAGCTGGCGGCGGCCCAGTCGGTCGTCCTCGCCGGTGTCACGATCGTCGCCACTGTCGCCTTCTACGGCATCGTGCGCCACAGGATGGACCCCTTCGCGGCGACGAGGGCGGTGGTCAAGTGAGCGCCGGCGCGCGGCTGCGCGAGCCTGTCTTCAGGGGGTCCGGAAGCGCTTTTGCCCGGCGGGCCAAGACGACCGGCACCACCGCTTTCTTGGCTCTCGCCGCTGTCTACGTGCTCGTGCCGATCTACTGGCTCGTCGTCGCCTCCTCCAAGAGCCAGAGCCAGCTCTTCTCCACCCAAACCTTCCTCCCGCCGGCACACCTGTCCTGGGCGTCCAACTTAAAGGGCCTGTTCACCTTCGAGAGCGGTGACTTCCGCTGGTGGCTGCTCAACTCCTTCATCTATTCGTCAGTGACAGCGACCCTGGCAGCGGTCGTGTCGACCCTGTGCGGCTATGGCCTCGCCAAGTACAGGTTCCGAGGCAGGCGGGTGATCTTCGTGCTGGTGGTCGGCTCGCTGATGGTGCCGGCGACTGCGCTCGTGGTGCCGCTTTTCCTCCTCGAGCACTTCATGGGCCTTACCGACACCTACCAGGGAGTGATACTGCCCCTGGTTGTCTACCCCTTTGGGGTCTACTTCATGTCGATCTTCTCCGCCGAGGCCGTGCCCGACGGCCTTATCGACTCGTCCCGGGTGGACGGCGCCGGCGAGCTGCGCACGCTCTGGCAAATCAGCCGGCCACTGCTGATGCCGGGCATTGTGACCCTTTTCCTCCTGTCCTTCATAGGCACCTGGAACAATTACTTCTTACCGCTCGTGCTGCTCGGAACGGAGAGCCGCTTCCCGCTCACGGTCGGCCTGTCCGCTTGGGTGAGCAGCATCAGCTCGGTCGGTGCCCAGCCCATCTACCCCGAGATAATCCTGGGCTCGCTCGTCTCTGTGCTGCCGATGCTGGTGCTGTTCCCGTTCCTGCAGCGTTACGTGGCCCGCGGGCTCAGTTTCGGGGGGATCACAGGTGAATGACGACCAGCAGGCACCGGTGCGCGAGGGGGCATACGAGATGACCGTGAAGGTTTGGCCGCCTGCTGGCAGGCTGTTGTTCGGCGCGGCCTTCTACCACGAGTACCAGCCCGCTTACCTCGGGCGCGGCAACGAGGAGCGCCTGCGTGTCGATCTCGACCTCATGAGACGAGCCGGCTTCAACGTCGTGCGGGTGGGCGAGTCCGTCTGGTCCACCTGGGAGCCCGAAAATGGCGCCTTCGACCTCGATTGGCTGGCCCCGGTCCTGGACGCGGCCTATGAGCGCGAGATCAGCGCCGTGCTCGGCACGCCAACGTACGCCGTGCCGATGTGGATGCCCCGGCAGCACCCCGAAATAGCGGCCGTGCCCGCCAACGGCAGGGCCCTGTCCTTTGGCTCCCGACAGGAGATGGACTTCACCAACCCCGCCTACCGTTGGTACGCGGAGCGGCTCATACGCAAGGTGGTTTGCCGTTACCGGGACCACCCAGCGGTCATTGGGTACCAAGTCGACAATGAGCCTGGCCTGGTGTTGCCGCACAACCGGAACGTGTTCCAGCGCTTCGTCGACCACCTGCGGCACCTCTACGGCGACGTGGCCACGTTGAACCGGGAATGGGGCCTCGTCTACTGGTCGCACCGGTTGACCAGCTGGGCGGACCTGTGGCCCCCCGACGGCAACGTCCAGCCCCAGTACGACCTCGCCTGGCGCCGGTTCCAGGCGGGCCTCGTGAGTGAGTTCATTGCGTGGCAGACCGAGATCGTGCGCGAGCTCGCTCGGCCTGACCAGTTCGTGACGACATGCATCGCCTACGAGAGGCCCGGCGTGGAGGACGTAGACATCGCCTCGGCCCTCGACATCGTGTCGGGCAACGCCTATTACGAAATGCAGGACGGCTTTGCCCACCCTTCGACCCGCCCGAGGGTCGCGGGGTGGGCCGCCGAAGGGATCTGGGCCGTGTACGAGCTCGCGGACCGGATGTACTCGTCGAAGCAGGCACCGTTCCTCGTGACGGAGACGAACGCCGCATCGATCGGAGGCTCCTCGACCAACATGCCCGCGTACGACGGGCAGTGGCGCCAAGCCGCCTGGGCACTGGTCTCGCGAGGGGCGAGAATGATCGAGTACTGGCCTTGGCAGAGCCTGGATTTCGGTGCGGAGACCTACTGGGGAGGGGTGCTGCCCCACAGCCAGGTGCCTGGTCGCGTCTACCGGGAGGTAGCGCGCATCGGGGAGGAGTTCGCTTCGGTCGGCCCTCTCGCCTGCGGGGCCGTCCCGGACTACGACATCGCCGTGCTGTACGACACCGACAGCAAATTCGCGCTCGCTGGCCAGTCTCCATTGGCCAAGCCTGATGGTCCTCCCGACCCGGACTCCTATTGGCGGATCGTCTCCGCCTTCTACAGGGGCGCGTTCGACGCCGGGCTTCAGGTGCGTTCCGTGCGGCCCCGCCAGCTCTTCGGTCCCCGCCGTCCCGGCGAAGCTCCTCAGCAGCTCACCAGCCCAGCTGAGTTTGCGGCAGCCAACCCGGTGTTCTTGGTGGCAGCTTTCTTCACCGCCAGCGACGAGGACCTCGAGTGGCTGGAGGGCTACGCCGCAGCGGGAGGCCACCTCGTGCTCGGGCCGAGGACAGGGTACGCCGACCGGGAGGGCCGCGCCCGAGTGGAGACTCAGCCAGCCTGCCTGCACAAGGCTGCCGGTTCTTGGTACGAGGAGTTCTCCAACCTCGTCGAGCCGGTACCCGTGCGTGCTGCAAGTGCTAGCGAGTTCGGACTGGAAGCCGGTGCCGTTGCTACTGATTGGGTCGACTGTTTGAACCTTGTCGATGCTGAACCTCTGGCCCACTATGAGCACCCTCACTTCAGTAGATGGCCGGCACTCACGACTCGGCCGCACGGTTCTGGCCGGGTCACGTTGATTGGCACAGTGCCTGGGCAGACCTTCGCTCGTTCGATCGCAGCTTGGCTCGTACCGGCGCCGGTTGCAGGCTGGGGCCGGCTGCTCGGCCCGGTCCGGGCAACCACCGCCACTGTGCACGACGGTTGCCGGCTGCATTTCTTGCACAACTGGTCATGGCACCCTGGCTCGGTGGCGGCTCCGTTCCAGCTGGAAGACGCAATCTCCGGCGAGAGGTTCGACTTAGGAGACCAGGTCACCCTCAAAGCGTGGGACGTAAGGGTGCTTCGGGCGAAGTCGTGAGAGGACGATTTGTTCAGACCAGGACGTGGGCTCCCCAGTGTTGCGTCACGCCTCGTCGGTCGTTATTGCTTTGAAGAGATTGCCTCATGACCCAGCAAGGAGTGTGGCGATGAGCGAGCGGATCCGTTACGGCGCGGACTACAACCCCGAACAGTGGCCCCGGGACGTGTGGGACGAAGACGTCCGCCTGATGATGGAGGCAGGAGTCGATCTCGTCACCGTGGGGGTGTTCTCGTGGGCGCAGTTGGAGCCGGCCGAGGGCAGGTTCTCCTTCGACTGGCTGCGGGACGGACTCGATCTCCTGTCTCGTGCGGGCATTGGCGTGAACCTGGCCACTCCGACGGCGGCGCCTCCCGCTTGGCTCTCCGCGCGCTATCCCGATGTGCTTCCGGTCGATCGGACGGGTGCCCGCTACAGCTACGGCAGCCGGCAGAGCATTTGTATCTGCAGCCCCACCTACCGCGAGAAGGCGGGCGCGATTGTGGCTCGGCTAGCAGCCGAGGTCGGCGACCACGGGGCAATCCAGATGTGGCATGTTCACAACGAGTACGCGTGCCACGTCCCTTATTGCTATTGCGATCATCATGCGCAGGGCTTCCGGCAATGGCTCGTCCGGCGGTACGGTTCGCTGGACGCGATCAACGAGGCCTGGGGCACAATGTTTTGGAGCCAGACCTACACAGATCTCGACCAAGTCGTGCCGCCGCGCATGACCGCTGCTGTCGCCAATCCCGCTCTGGAGCTCGACTACAAGCGGTTCTGCAACGACGCGTTCCTGGAGGAGTTTCTAGAAGAGCGGGCGATCTTGAAGGCGGCTCGTCCGGAGTTGCCTTTGACGACGAACTTCATGGGCCTATACAAGCCCCTCGACTATTTCCGGTGGGCGGCTCACGTGGACGTTGTCTCCACGGACAACTACACAGACCCCGCCACTCCGGGATGGCAGATGCGCAGCGCCATGGACTACGACCTTGTGCGGGGGCTGAACAAGAAGGTCCCCTGGATGGTCATGGAGCAGGCCCCCACACGGGTGAACTGGCGGCCACATAACGTGCCCAAGGGTCCCGGTCACATGCGCGCCATGAGCTATCAAGCTATAGCCCGAGGCGCAACAGGTGTCCTGTTCTTTCAATGGCGGGCTTCACGAGCAGGGGCGGAGATGTTCCACTCCGCCCTGGTCTCCCACGCCGGCACAGCCTCGCCGGTCTGGAGCGAGGCAACTGCGCTGGGCAAGGAGCTTGCGGGGCTCGAAGACCTCACGCGCGCCGCGGTCGAAGCCAAGGTCGCCATCGTGCTCTCTTGGCCCAACTGGTGGGCGGTCGAGTCGCCCGTCCAGCCAGCCGGCGACCTCTCTGTAGCCGAGCAGCTGCTGTGGGTTTACCGGCCACTCTACGAAGCCGGCGTGACGGTCGACTTCTGCAGTCCTGACGAGCGGCTCGACCGGTATGAAGCGGTGCTCGTGCCGAGTCTGTACCTGCTGAGCGGGCAACAAGCTGCCAACCTGGTCTCGTACGTGGAGGCTGGAGGCACTGCCTTGGTGTCGTTCTGGTCGGGGATCGTTGACGAGCACGACGCGGTCTATCTCGGCCCCTACGGCGGCCCACTCCGACCGCTGATGGGTTGTGACGTCCTTGACGTGGCACCGATGCCTGTTGGCGAGACATTGGAGTTCCAATGGGACAGCGGCGAGAGGGGCGTCGGCGACTTTTGGGCGGACGTGTTGGCGGAACGCGACGGGCAGGTGGTCGCCCGCGTCACCCGTGGTGCGTTGTCAGGACGGCCAATTGTTGTTGAGACCACCTACGGCAGCGGGCGTGCTTACTACGTGGGGTGCCGCCTCGGCCCTGATGCTCTAGCGCGGCTGTTCGCACGGGTACCTGCTCTCCGAGGACTGGCACCAGGGGCGCCGCGGGGCTCCGGGGTCGAGCGGGTTGTCCGCGTGAGTGAGGACGCACGCTACGAATTCCTCATCAACCACTCAGCCGAGGAACGAGAGATCGAGGTAGCCGTTCGCAGTCTTGAGTTGCTGACGGGAGTAGAAGTCGGTTCACTCGTCACCTTGAAGCCCGCAGGGGTTGCCATCATTCGTCATGCGATGACGTGAGCGACTTCGGTTCCGTTCCGTCAAGCGCCATGGCATCGAGTTTCAGCAGACGTCAATGCGGGACCTTCAGATATGGAGGCAGGCGGACTATCGACACAATGGACTTCAAGGTGCCGCAAAATGCACAAGCGGCCTCCCTCTGTGTTAGGCAGTTGCCGCGCACCTCCACCCTCCTCGGGTGCAGGTTATGCCGGGGTGATCGCCGCGGCCCCTGTCTAGTAGCTGCACGGACAAGGGCCGCGGCGTGCGCGTGGGTTCATCGTCGCCCGCTCCGATCATCACTCGATGGGGATTCTGACCGTTTTGTGGCACCGTCGACGCCTTCACGAAGGCCTGCCAATCGTTTCGGATCGCGCAGTCGATGGGAACGGTCGGTGACAGTTACGACGCGATCCGATCTGGTTTGAGAAGAGTCGTGTACGCGTCTCAGGGAGCGCCTAACGTGGCCACGCGTCGCGAGCACGAACCCGATCGGCTACTGCCCAAAGGCGTGGACCTAAGTTTCGAGTCGGTGTGCGAGACCTGGGAATGGCCCCGGGTGGGGCCCAGATGGGGGAGTGGCGGCGGTTTCGAGGTCTCCAGGACAGGGGATTAGGCGACCCGCCGAAGCTCTGACCAGCCACTATCTGCTTCGAGGGGGCGTGGACCTAAGTTTCGAGTCGGCCCTCCGACACTTGGCCTGAGCCGGATGAGGCGTTGGTCATGAGCCACTTTGTACAAGAGAGTGTGAATCTTGTACGATATTTCGCATGGTCACGATTGCGATCAGCGAAGCCAGGGAACGGCTCTCGGAGGCCGTGGAGCTGGCCGGCGGAGAAGCGGTGTTCCTCGAGCGTTATGGCAAGCCGGCAGCCGTGCTGTTGAGCCCGGAGCGCTACGAGGAACTCATGGAGGTCTTTGAGGACGCGGAGGACATAGCTGCCTTCGATGCCTCGATGGCTGAAGAGGGCGAAAACATCCCCTGGGAGCAGGTCAAGGCCGACCTCGGCTGGGTCGATAACGTACCGAATTGAGCTCCGCCCCGCAGCCGCTAGGGCGCTGAAGAAACTCGACCCTCAGGCTCGGCCGCGGGTTCGAGGCGCGATTGCGCTGCTCGCCCAAGATCCGCGCCCACCCGCGTCCAGGCCGCTGCGCGGTCGACCGGGGTATCGAGTCCGGGTTGGGGACTACCGAATCATCTACACCGTGGCAGACGATGTGCTGCTGGTTGTGATCGTGACCCTCGGCCATCGCAGCGATGTCTACGAACATTGAGGCGCTTCCTTGCCGCTCCGGCCGCGAGGGGCCGATTGATGATGCTCATCGGCGACGTGTGATCTCAGTTTCTCGGAAACCCTCAAGGTCTGGGTCCGCCGCTACGGGGGCGGAAGCAGCAGCCATCGTCTGGACCGGTGCGGCCTCGTCGTAAGCGGGAAGAACTGAGGAAGAAGGCCTTATCAAGCGGCCAGATCCCAGATCGTCTCGCGTGTCGTATGTGGGAAAGTTCCCCCTCCGACATGCTCCAGGTCCACGCGCCCGCAGCGGCTCGTGCCGGGGGCGAGCTGAGCCCCAGCGGCACGCCGACCGGAAACCCCAGAGTATTGCTTGGCGTTCAGGACGTGCTTGAGACCTGAAGCCGGCGCACGATCTCGTCCAACTCGATGTCGCCGCAGGCTACGTCCATCACGAGCTGGAAGGCCTCCTCGTCGCTTAGGGTCACCTCGCAGCCGTTGAGGTCGAGGAAGACGACGACCGCCAGCCAGGAGAGCCGCTTGTTCCCGTCCACGAGAGGATGGTTACGCGCCAGGGAGTGCAGGAGCGCGGCCGCCTTCAGCTCGATCGTCGGGTAGGCGTCCTCTGCGAAGGCGCCGGCACGCGGCCGCGCTGCCGCGGAGTCGAGCAGTCCGAGGTCACGGACAGGTCCGATCCCGAGTGCTCGTACCATTGAGAGCAGGTCTTCCAGGTCGAGATACTCCGTCTCGCTCACGACCGCCCAAGCCGGTCGAGCACGTCCCCCCAGCGCTCACTCAGCCGACTCGTGCGTTCCGCGACGCGCCGAGCGTGAACGGTGCGCTCGTAGCGGTCGAGGATCGAGCGCCGGATCACTTCCTGACGCGAGACCCCCTCGGCCTCGACGAGCGCATCGAGTGCCTGCTCCATCTGTTCGTCGGTGCGGACGGTCAACGCCATGGCACTATGATACCAGTCTGGTATCAACATCGGGTGGTCCAGCGACACGCATCTCCGACCTGTCTCGACTTTCGCCCGCAAATCTCAGACGGTATTGGGTCCCACTCGGCTGGCCCGCGAGCCCGACCGAGCAGAGGGGGCTTTGAGTCTAATCATGGTCTAATCAGGTTCAGGCGTCGCTGACGACGAAGAGGTCGAGCGTCGCGAGGCGCTCGAGTTCCGCGACGACTTTGATAGCGGCGATCCTGTCGGCGGAGAACGTGAACAGCAGGGCGATGCGCGGCTGACCGCGGCGCCGCTTCGCCGTCGCAGCCTTGGCGCGAGGCGCCGTACTCCAGCGACGCCGAGCGAGCAGCCCTGGCGCTCGCGGAATGCGTGACTCGCGTCGCCGACCGTTCCGACTCGGTACCGGACGAGGTCTGGGATGAGGCGGCTCGCTACTACGACGAGGCCGGAATTGCGGCTCTCCTGCTCTGGATCGCGCTGGCAAACGTGTTCAACCGACTGAACGTCTCGGTCCGCCAGCCCGCCGGATCCTGGTCGTGAACGCGGTTGGGAGTGCATACGTGGGAAAGGAGGTCGAGATGAGCGAAGTGAATCCTTCGCAGGTCAGCAAGCCGATACCAACAGTGCGCGCCCAAACCCTGCCCCTGCAAGGGCTGGTGAACGTGGTGATACGGGGGCTGCTGCGCGCACCGCTGTTGTCCTGGGCGGTGGGCACGCGTCTCATGAGCATCTATGTGATGGGCCGCAAATCTGGGCGCCATTACGCGGTCCCCGTCGCCTACACCCGACACAACGGGCCCTGCTCGTGGGCAGTCAGTTCGCCTAGGCACGCAATTTGCGCACCGGCGAACCAGTGGAAATCCGTCTCGTAGGCACGCTGCGATCTGCAGACATTCACGTCCTGACTGACGAGGCGGGCGTGGTCGAGCACTTGCAATGATGGCCAGTGACAACCACCAGTTCGCCAAGTTCAACAGGATCGGGTTCGATCATCAGGGCAACCCCTATCCCGAAGACCTCCGCCTCGCCTGGGCGGCCGGCACACGAATCGCCGTCCTAACACCGCGGTGATCGGTCTTTTCGTAGGAGGGTCGAGTGCGAATAAGACGAACGATTCAACACGCGGACACGGATCGCCCAATCAGGCGCCACCGCTGACGACCGGACGCGGACTCAAGAAGAGGCCGGAATGACGGCTGTTCGTGCGTACGCGGCCGACGAATATTGGCGTTATTTCCAGAACCGCGTCCTATCGCCAATAGTTGCTTCACTTCGTGCGGGGCGCGCCTGAGCTCCGAAGGTCGCGTTACAAGCCCGACTGGCTGGTGCAGGCGAGCGTCGGCCGACTTTGAGGCTACCCGGCCGGATGGTTCGGACAGTTGAACATCCACCGGATCCCGTACCGGTCGGCGCAGGTCCCCCAGTACGCGCCCCAGGGCATGTCCATGAGGCCGAACTGGTCGCTCCCGCCATCGGACAGGAGCTTGAACAGTCGCTCGGTCTCGGCGCGGTCCTCGAGCTCGAGGTTGATCGTCATCGAGTTGCCGAGGCGGCGCTCATGGCCAAGCGACTCGAGCATGTCGGTCCCCATGATGACGTGGCCGGCCAGGATCGGGAGCTCGACGTGCATGACCATCTCCTTCTCGGCCTCAGACGGCTCGGGCTGACCGGGGGAGGGAGGCATGTCGCCCATCCGGGAGATCGGCGCGAGGAACTCGGTGCCGAACACGGACTTGTAGAAGTTGAACGCCTCCTCGGTGTTCCCCATGAAGTTGAGGTAGGTGCTGACTCGGGGCATCGGCCGTCCTTTCTGTCTCGTGGTGTCGTTGTTGGCTCAGGCTGACGCCGTTGCCAGGAGTCCGTCGATCTGGCCGATCGCCAGGGTCATCCCCTCGGCCATACCCATGCCGAGCATCATCTCCATCTGCGCGAGATCGACGAAGCGCGAGACCGCTGTCATCTTCGTGCGTGTCCCGATCGCCTCGAACGTCACGTACCCTGACATCGGCGGCATCTCGGGCGTCGGCTCGCCGTCGGGTCCGGCGAGGCCGTTCGCGAAGTCGATCCGGTTCGGCTTGTCGATCGCTTGCATCTGCCAGTAGCCACTGTGGGTCTCACCATCGGGCCCGGTCATGTGATAGCGGGACTCGCCGCCGACGACGAAGTCGTGGCGGGTGAAGGTGGCCGGCCACGACGGTGGCCCCCACCACCGCTCGAGCTTGTGCGGGTCCTCCCACACCGTCCACACCTGTTCGGGTGTGGCGTCGAACTCGGCGACGAGGGTCAGGGTGAGGTTCTCGGGGTCCTTGGTGGTGCTGATCGCGGTCACGGCTGTTCTCCTTCATCGGCCGTTGCGAGGACGTCGGCAATTCGGCTGGCTCGGTCGATCCACAGCGCCTCGTACTGGTCGAGGAGAGCGATCGCTTTCGCAATCGTGGGGCCGTTGGCGTGCACGATCTGCTCCCTCCCGCGGCGCTCCTTGGTGACGAGCGCCGCCCGTTCCAGCACCGCGATGTGCTTTTGCACCGCGGTGAGGCTGATCGAGTAGTGCCGGGATAAGGCAGAGACTGACTCGTCGCTGCGGATCGCACGGGCGAGGACGTCCCTCCGGGTCACGTCGGCGAGCGCGTGGAAGATCCGGTCGGACTCCGCTTCCGTCAGTGGTCTATCTACAACCATACGGTTGTAGATTAGCCATGCGGGATTGCCCGCGCAAGCGGCGACAAGGTCGCTTCCTCGCCCGACCTTCCTCTCACGTCGGAGAAGGAGACGCCAGAATCGGCTAGTGCCCATAGGGCGACGGCCCAGTAGAAGCCGTAGGTCGACTCGAGGGCGCCTCGACCTCGCCGCCATGGGCGGTCACGGCCTTCACGAGCTCGAGCGGGCCTTTCACACCGTCGTCCTGTCTCGGATGCGCTGGGACGAGGACACTCAGGCCTACGTCAAGCGCCGCACCGCAGAGGGGAAGACCTTCCGAGAGATCAAGCGCTGCCTGAGGCGCTACGTCGCTCGTGAGCTCTTTTGGTTACTAGAGAGCGCATCGCAAGGGACTTGACGATCCATAGGAGCGTCATCAGATACGGGCGCGATGGGTGATCAGCGCCGAATCGCGCGCGGTCTTTACGCTGTCCGACGGCGGGCGCGAACGCCGTTCTGGCGCGCCGCCAAACCAGCTGAGTCATGACGGGGACACTTCTCGGCATCGCTTTGATGCCGAGAGTCAAATAGCGGCCTCGAGGAGGACGAAGGGGTGGTAGCACGAGTCGAGCGAGCGCGGCCACCCACCTCGACGGCGCCCGTTAGAGAAATCAGACTTCGAGGAGCGCACTTCGGCCTATACGTACTCGCAGGAAACTCGGTGACATGAGTCAGGTTCTCCGCGTCATCTTTTACCGGTTCCGCGCCACCTTCGCGCGCCGGTGGGGCGGGTATCTCGCCATCATTGTCCTCGTCGGTGCGGTGGGCGGTTTGGCCATGGGCTCGATCGCCGGCGCCCGGCGTACCCAATCGTCGTATCCGACGTTCCTCGCCAGTACCAACCCGTCAGACATGAACGTGGCGGTGTTCAGCCCCAACGGTGGGCCTGTACCGAACTTGACGACCAAGATCGCCCATCTGGCCGGCGTGAAACGGATCCGGGTGCTGCTCGGGCCCGCGGTCGTGCCCCTTGCTAAGAGCGGCGCCCCCGAGCTCGACAAGCTGAGTGATCTGGAGCCCGGCGGCAGCATCGACGGCGCCTTCTTCGACCAGGACCGATTAACCGTCGTCGCGGGTCGGATGGCGAACCCGAACCGCGCGGACGAGATGGTGATGGACCAGCGCGCCGCGGACATCCTCGGCGTGCGGGTCGGCCAGGTCGTGCCGATGGGGTTCTATACCAACGCCCAGACCTCCTCGGCGGGCTTCGGCACGCCGTCGGTGAGGCCCCGCCTCCGGTTCGACGTCAAGGTGGTGGGGATCGTCGTTCCGAATACCGAAGTCGTCGAAGACGACATCGACCGCGTCTACGGCGTCGCGGTGTTGACCCCGGCGTTCCTCAGAGCGACGATCGCCGTGTCGCCGGCCGCGGCTGCGCCGGTGCTCTATACGCTCCAGCTCGACCACGGTGCGAGTGGCGTCGCGCCAGTGGAAAAAGAAATCATGGGTCTCATCCCGCGGGGATTCACCTACGAGTTCCACGTGACTTCGCGGGTCGTCACCGAGGTTGAGCTCGCCGTCAAGCCGGAGTCGGTCGCTCTGGGCGGATTCGGGGCCCTTGCGGCCGCGGTCGCCTTGGTCCTCGGCGCGCAGGCCATCTCCCGCCAGCTGCGAGCCGGCGACGACGACCGAAGGGTGCTGCGCGCGATCGGAGCCGACTCCGTGGTCACGGCTGGTGACGGGCTGATCGGCCACCTTGTTGCGGTGATCGTTGGCTCACTCGTGGCGGTCGGTGTGGCGGTCGGGCTTTCCCCGTTCTTTCCCATCGGGCCCGTACGCCCCGTCTACCCCGACCGCGGGATCGCCTTCGACGCGACGGTGCTCGGCATCGGGTTCGCGGTGCTCGTCGTCGGCCTCGGAGCCGTCGCGACGGTGGGCGGGGTCCGGGGGGCGCCCGCACGAGCGTCCCGGGTCCGAACCGCCACTCGACCGTCGAGCATCACCCGCGGCGCCGAAGCCGCGGGGATGCCGGTGGCGGGCGTGGTGGGCGTCCGCTTCGCCCTTGAACCGGGTCGGGGTCGCACCGCGGTGCCGGTGCGCTCGGTGCTCTTCGGCACCGTCACGGCGGTCGTCTTACTGGTCGCCACCCTTACGTTTGCGAGCGGCCTCAACACGCTGGTGTCGACGCCCGCGCTCTACGGCTGGAACTGGACTTACACGCTCAATCCGAGCAACGACGTCCCACCTGGCGCGCTCACGCTGCTCAACCGTGACCCCGACGTCGCCGCATGGGCTGGCGTCGACTACAACAACTTCGAGATCGACGGAGAGTCCGTCCCGGTGCTCTTCGGCCGACCAGGTACCGCCGTGGCCCCGCCGATCCTGTCGGGACACGGCCTCGACGCCAACAACCAGATCGTCATCGGGTTGGCCACGCTCGCCGAGCTCCACAAGCACATCGGCGACACGGTGGAGCTGAGCTACGAGACCGCCGCCGATGCCCCGATCTACCTCCCGCCGACGCGCCTTCAGATCGTCGGGACCGCCACGTTCCCCGCGGTGGGATACGCGAGCTTCGTCGCCGATCACACCTCGATGGGGACCGGGGCGCTGTTCTCCGAAGCGGTCTTCCCAGCGAGCCTCAAACGAGCGGTCGGGACCAACGACCCGAACCTGAACGGCCCGGAGCTGGTCTTCGTGCGGCTCCGGAGCGGCATCAGCGCCGCGGCGGGCCGAGCCAACTTGGAACGGATCGCCGCCGCGGCGAACACGATCTTCGCCCACGATCCTGGTGCCGTCGACAACAGCGTTGCCGTCATCGGTGTGCAACGTCCCGCCCAGATCGTGAATTACCGCAGCATCGGCGCGACCCCGGTCATCCTTGCTGGAGGGCTCGCCCTCGGGGCGACCGTAGCGCTCGCGCTCGCGCTCATCGCCTCAGTCCGCCACCGCCGACGCGATCTCGCCCTCTTAAAGGCGCTCGGGTTCACGCCCCGACAGCTCAGGGGCGTGGTCGCGTGGCAGTCGACGGTGACTTCGGTGGTCGGCGTCATCGTGGGGATCCCGGTCGGGATCGTCCTCGGACGCGAACTGTGGACCCTCTTCGCCCGCAACATCGACGCCGTTCCCGACCCCACCGTGCCGGTGGTCGCGGTGATCCTCGTCGGCGTCGGCGCGCTTGTCTTCGCCAACGTCGTCGCCGCTCTCCCAGGCCAACTCGCAGCGCGCACTCCGACAGCGCTGGTACTTTCAGCTGAGTGACTCAGCGCCCTTTGAAGGGATGCCGATAAGGGGCGTTAGGCCACGCGAGCAGAGCGATACCCTTGCGAGGCGAAGCGCCCTCGCTGACGCCCTGACTGGATTGAGCTCGTCTTTCCTCCGACGCCAAATGCGTTGCCACGGGACATCCCGTGGTAGTTCAAGCGCGGATGATCTTGAGTCCGGGCACTTCGACGTAATCCTCGTCTTGGGTCACGACCGGTACCCCGAGCGACATGGCCGTCGCGGCGATCCAGGAGTCGTTGACCGGCATGCGCTTTTGCATGTCGCGAAATAGGACACGCAACCGCGCCCAAGCCTCGGCGACTGACTGGTCGATGGGCAGGGGATCGAGGGTCAGCGCTTCGCTCAATGTTGCCAGCCGCCTGTCGCGGGTCTCGACGTCGACGGCGGCCAATACCCCCGCGCGCAGCTCGCCGATCGTAATCACCGAGATCGCCAACTCGTCGGGTAGGTCGGTCTCGGCGAGGCGACGCCCGGACTCCCTGGCTATGAAAACACTGGTATCGGCTATGCCGCGGCTCAACGCAGGTCGTCGGTCGTGTCGGGGGCCAGCTCACGAAGGTCCTCGGCCAGGGCGGCGTCGGCTTGGCGGCCCGAGAAACGGTGCACGAACTCACCACGCGACACCCATCTTGGCCGGGAGCCGATTGGCCGCAGCACCGCCACTGGTCGGCCGTCGACGGTGATCACGACGTCTTCTCCGGCCTCAACCCGGCGCAGCAGCCCTCGGGTGTCGTTGCGTAGTTCTCGGGAGGCAACTTCAGTCACGCTCCAAATGTAGCACACATGCTACAAGACGCTCAAGGGGCAGAGGGACTCGTTCAGACGACCTTCAAGGGAAGAGGTGCAGGGGTCCAGGTCAAGGCACGCATAGCCGGACCTCGGTCCCAGCGACGCGGAGTGGAGTTTGGTACCGAGTCCCCCCTCCGACACCAGACAAGAGTCCAGTTCATCATTGCCATTTCGTTTGTGAGCCTCCCTATCGCCGATTGTTCCGACAGCGAAGTTCGAGCGTCTGGTCACAAGCTCGCCCCGAATTCGAATCTGGAGGGCTACGAGCGGTATCGGCCCGGCTCGGGCTCGTCGGAACTGCCCCGATCGTGGCACCCGGTAGCGGGGACCGGGGGACCTCGCCCTCTACGGCTTCAAGTGCGCGTCGAAGAACGCGAGGATGCGCCGTCGTGCATCTCGTGCAGATCCCTCGTGATAGCCGGAACCTGGCGAGAGTATCCCGAAGACCGGCTCCAGGACGGAGAACAGGAACGGGTTCTTGTCTCCAGCTCCCTCGTGGTCGTTGAGAAAGGAATGCCCGGCCTCCGGGTACTCCTTGACGTCGTGTTCGACCCCGACGGCCGTCAATGCCCGGTCGAGTCGAGCGGCGGCCCCTCGCAGTGAGCGATCCTTGCCGCCGTAGCTTCCGACAATCGGGCAAGCCCGTCTCAGGAAGCTTGCCGTGTAGGCGTCCTTCGGAGCGGTGCCGTAGTTGACGCTCGACACCGTGAACCCGCGATCGGCTGCGAGTATCAAGGCGAACCCCCCTCCCATGCAGTAGCCGATCACGCCGATCCTGCCCGTGCAGTTATCCCGAGCCGCCAACCAGACACGCGCCGCCTCGATGTCGTCGAACGACCGTCCTCGTCCGGCGCGCACGTCGCGCATGACCGAGATCATGCAGGCCACCGTCCCTCTCCAGAGAAAAGGTCCGGCGCCACGGCGAGGTACCCTTCGCCCGCAAGCCAGTCAGCCTGGTTCCGTAAGTCCTGGCTCATCCCCATTGCGTCGTGGATGACGACGACACCCGACCGGGGCCCTCGCCCGCAGGTGTCGCCAGGTAGGAGGGCAGCTCGCCAGGGGTGGGGATCATCACCTCGGCCATCACGTCTCCTTGGAGGTGGTCGGTCGTCCCGGACCGTCCGCATTGGCGACGCCGTCCGCGACAACTGTCGCCGCGAGCCGTTTCCCCCATTCTTGGGCTCGGGCCTCCTCACCCGGTTCAAGCTGATTCTGCAAGGTGACGAAGAAGCTCTCGGGCGTGGCCACCACCTCGAACCCGTGCCTCCGAAGCTTTCGGCTGATTACCCTCGACGCCCTTCCTCTTAGAACTGCTGGACCCTTGAAGCGGGTGTCGAAGGCAGCAAACTTTGTGTGGCCATCGCCGAGCGACCTGAGCCAGTCACGCACGCCTGGGCCGTGGGCGTCGCGATCGAGCACCAGGTCGTTCTTGGGCTTTTTCGCAGTGGCGGTCGCCCACTCGCGGGTGCGGGTTCGACTCATGCCGTGAAAATGGGTGGGACCGCCCACCACGAGCAGGTCGGCGTCACCCAACCGTTCGCGACCTGCCTCAATCACCGGGACCACGACCACGTTGTCCACCTGCTCAAGGCCCTGACCAAGGCCCTTGCCAATCGCATCGGCGATCGCGTGCGTGTTACCAAACATCGACTCGTAGACGACCACTGCCCGCATGGCCACATCCCCTGTGCTCGCGGGCCGCCTGAAACGGCCTCACGCCGAGGACGCTAACTGCCGACTTGGCCGAGAGCAAAGCAACGAAATGAGGCGTTCCGAAGTTGACGCTCAGCATGGCGAACGCGCCCGAACATCGCGTCTGAGACTCGTCGGACGGAGCATTGTCGAACTCCCTCTCCCGAGCAGGTCGACCGCCTATGGGCGGGCGATCGGGTCGCCCTACACCCTGTCCGCGGATGCGGAACGACGTTCGAGAGCGCCAAGGGACAGGTTGAGTTGGGGACACCATGTCCTACCGCGGTAACCGGTTCGACTTGTTCGAGGTGAGCGATTGGCGCCGACTGGGTGCCTTGAGTCTCGGCCCGGCTCCGGGAGCTATAAGGCCGGTCCACGAGGCGGCCAAGGATCGCTCGACCGCGTCTATTCGTTCGGTCGGCTACAGGCGAGTAGCGAATGTCCAAAGGTGGCCTTCACTGTCGAACACCGAATAGTCCCGGAGCCCGTAGGCCTGGTCGACGGGGGTGGGCGTAGTAGGGCGCCCTCCGGCGGCGGTGACCCGCTGGTGGTGGGCGTCGACGTCATCGACGTAGACGACGAGCTGGCCGCTGGCGTAGCCGAGGTTCTTCGGCGAGTCGAGCCCGTGCTCGTGGGTGACACGGTGCATCCAGATGGCCGTCAAGCCCGTGGTCACCTCACCGTGCACGGCCGTCCCGTCCGGCGCCCGGTGTAGTTCGCCAGGCACGAACCCGAACGTCTTGACCAAGTACTGCTGGCTTCTCTCGATGTCGTCGTAGACGAGGACCGCTTGGATGTCTCTGCGCGTGGTCATGTGACGAAGCTAAGCGCGTCACCACTCCCCGGTCTTGAACAAAATTGACCGGATCGACTGGTACCCGGAGCTGGCCCGTTCTTGCACCAGGCGGGTCGGCGAGCGGCCAGTAAGGGCGGCAAACTCCCGGTCGAGGTGCGCCTGGTCCGCATACCCGCTCACAGCCGCGACTTCCGCAATCGATCGCGTGCCCGCTTCCAGCAATGCCGTCGCCCGTTCGTAGCGCAGGATGCGCGCAGCCGTCTTCGGCGCGACCCCCACCTGATGGCGGAAACGGCTGACGAAGGCCCGATGAATCAAGCCCGACTGGTCGACGAGCTCGGTGATGCGGGCGGTCCCATGGCTGGAACGGAGCCAGCGCCAGGCGTGGGCGATCTCGGGCGTCGGGTCGGCGCTGCGCCGGGCCAACCTGGCCGTGAGCAGATCGTCGAGGAGGGCGAAGCGAAGCTCCCAGCTCGTGGCGGCGCCGATCCGCGGCCCCCAGTCGCCGGCCCCGAGGTCGTCGAGGTCGATGACACCGCCGGCATGTTGGCCGAGTTCGTCAAGCGGCACGCCGAAGAGGGCATAGAGAGCGAGGGGGCCGAGGCGCACCTGGACCCCGTGCTGGCGACCGGCGTGAGTGGTGAGGGCAGGGCGATGGCTGATTCCGCCCGCAAACGACGTGACCACGCCAGCGCCGACGGGATGTGTCGGCGCGGTGGCGCGAGTGGGTTGCTGGGACACGGTCAGTGGATCGCCGAAGCTGAGGACCAGCACCGCGCCGCCGGAGGGCGTCTCCAGGCGCTGCACGGGGGCGTCAGCCTCCTCCCGGTAACCGGTGTAGCCGGCGACCCACGGTCCGAGCTGGGGCGCCGGTACCCTTTTGATCCACTCCTGGACGCCGTCCGAGTCCTCGTGGCGGCGCAGGGCGGGCCGGGTCCTCATCGGCTCAGTGTGCCACAAGGTCGTGGCGAAGCATCCGAGATCGTGGCCGTCGGGTTAGCCGTCTCGACGGCCACGATCTCGGATTCTTGTGTCATTCTGCGTCGTCGCCGGCTCGGTTCCGGGGTCGACGAAACCGCCGTAGTGCGACGGTGACCATGTGTCTGCTAAGCCCGTGGAGTTGTCTCAGTGGGTTGTGAAGCCCCCGGTGAGTGACAGTCTCGAAGACTAAAGTTCGGGTGGCCACAGTCTGCGAGTGCCGATTGCTGGATACTGCCGTGGCCTGCTTGTGCGAGCTACGAGTGTCGTGGTACGGCGGGAGGCGACATGGCACAGAGATTTCGAAGTGGTTCCTGGGGTTTCGGGGTCACAGCCGCTCTAGTGGCTTGTCTTATGGCATTGGCGGGATGCAGCTCCAGCACGACGCCTTCCGCGGCCACGTCGACATCGACGACTTCGCCAACCTCGACCAGCACGACAACTGCATCCACAGGATGTAAATCTCACAAGGCCGATTCCTATTCACGGGCTGTGCTGTCTGACTCGCCGCTCGCGTACTTCCGGCTCGACGAGTCGTCTGGGCCGACGATGTGTGACTCGTCGGCGTCAGCGAACAACGGCACCTACGTTTCGGGCGTGCACTTCGGCGTGCCGGGGGCCATCGCCGGTGACTCGGCGGTAGCTGCCGTCTCACCGAGCTCAGGTGTCGGTACAGGAGGTCCCGGCTCGGGCTTGACGGGCGATCACAGCTTCACTTTCACGGCCGACTACGCCCATGAGACGGAGACCCCGGCCTTCGTCGGGGCCGTCTACGAGGAAGCGGCCAAGAAACCGAAGGCATGAGGCCCGGCGGCCGTTGTCGCACGCCGTCGCGACGAGCAGGTGCGAAACTCGGTCCCGCGGCATCGCAATGATCGACAGTTGATCGCGCGGCAAGTGCCCTTGACCGCGGGGAGAGTCAAACACAACATGGGTATCTCCCTGTGAAAGTGCACGTGAAGAACGCGGCTGGCTGATAGGAATGCGACCGCGAGGTTGTTGAAAGACAACGCCGACGGCGTCAGGGTGACTGAGGGACGGCGCTCAATGGCGTCACAGTCGCAGCACGCGTCAGGCAGCAAAGCCCGACCCGGTCAGATAATGACAGAGTTGCCGTAAAAGCTCAGCGACGGGGTTGATTGGCTTCCGTCAGATGTGGGAACTGAACCTGAGCGCGCGATGGCGAGCGCCAGGTCTAGGAAGTTCGGATTTCACCTGAGCTCACCTCCCTGATTGCGCTACCCAGATTCGATGGAACGCGGATCCCGAGAGCTATTCCGGGCTCGAGTAGGACACGTGGCACAAATCGAAACGCCGTGCTGTCGGCGGTGCCCTTCGGGTTCGGTGTTGACGAGTCGAGGCTCGGCAAGGTGCGCTGGGTAGCTTCGTTCCGTTGCCACACAACGAGGAGCAACAACAAGCTCGCCAAGCTCAGCAGACTGAGTCCCACGGCCAAGCCCCCCATGCGCACCTCCTCTGGCTTATCTACACAGCAGAGCCCGACCGATTATCTTCGAACCACATTGACACAACTACCCGAAGACAGCTCGGGACGTCCCGAACGACGCGGGACAGCCTGAGAGATGGAAGGAGCAGACACGTGACGACGCTCGGCCAACACCAGCCCACCCACGGCTTCACGCGCCACGGCCGTGCGGTGCACGGCCGCGTAGTCGACCACCTGCCGACCGACACCGCCTACCAGCGTTTCAACAAGAAGATCGCTCTGTGGCTGACGACGAACGTCGGAACGATGACGTGCTTTTGGATGTTCCTTGTGCTCACCTTGACGGTGTTGCCCTCGGTTCTGTTCGCGATGGGTTACATTCCGAAACACTGGGTGCTACCGGCCTTCTTCACCGGCTTCGGTTTCGAGCTGTTGGCGACCTGGCTACTTAGCACGTGCTTCCAGCTGATCCTGCTGCCTGGGCTGATGGTCGGCCAGAATCTTCAGAACGAGGCAGCAGACGCTCGCACCGCGAAGACATTCGAGGACGTCGAAGAAGCGCGTAACGGCATTCAAGAGACCTTAAGGCTTCTGGATTTACATACAGAGGGTGGCCTGAAGGTCATCCTCGACGCGATCGAAAGCCTGAAGACGACCAAATAGAGGTTCACCCCCAAGTTCGGCTTCCTCTGGCGTCGCTGCGTTAACAGCTACTTGCCGATCGCCACCTCGACGACCTTTACGATGACGAGGGCGAACGCGAAGATCAGGTAGCCCCGCAAGGTCACCATCCCGATCTTGCGCTGGCGCGACATGACAGGACGTTCTAGCAGCGTGAGAGGTGGCATCCGCCAGCTGGTCCGTCGCGACGAGCTGTCCTGACTGCCGAGAGTGGCTGCTTGCTCCGAAGCGAGGGCTGCCGCACGGCGTCGGCGCGACTGGACGACGAGATACCCGCCGAGCACAAGGCCAAGGCCAACCCCAACAAGGATGATGATCTCGATGTCGGGGCCGGAAAGGTTGGGGAACAGGACGGCTGCCGTGAGAATGAGCGACAGCAGCACGAGGACGCCGATGATGATCGAGGCGATGACGTTCGTCTTAGTGGAGTTCACCCACGGTCCGAGAACTTCCCGGTCGTTGCAGAGCAGCAGGAGGAAGACGGTCGCACTCGGCAGAAGAACTCCCGCTAGCGTCTGGACCCCTTCGGTGACGGTTCCAAGGGGCACCGCCGGTGTGAGCACGAGCGCCGCGGAGACGACCATGAGTCCCGTGAACACGGTGTAGAACCCCTTCGCCCGCCAGAAGGAGCGATGGAGGGAGTGCTTGAGCCCGAGGACGTCCGCCGTCGCATAGGCGGTCGAGAGCCCGATCGCCGAGGCGCCGATGAGGCTCGCGTCGAAAAGGATGATGGCGAAAAGTAGACCCGCGGCGTGCGACACGTACTGTCCGAATCCTGCCGCGACGTGACGAGCGTCGACAAAGTGGCCGTAGAGCGGGGTGTGGGCGAATACGGCGGCCGAGGAGGCCATCAACACGCCGGCTCCGATGACCACGACGATGATGCCGAGAATGAGGTCGACGCGCTCGTAGTTCACGAACCGGGTCGTGATCCGCTTGTCGATGACGTAGGACTGCTGGAAGAAGAGCTGCCAAGGAGCGACGGTTGTCCCGACGATGGCGATGATGAGCAGCATCACGTTCGACAGCTGAGATGGGCCTCCCGGCAAGTTGACGATTAGAAAGCCGCGAGCTACCTCCCCAATCGGTGGGTGCACCATCACATAGAGCGGGATCACGACGAGCGAGCCGATGCACAGCGTCATCGCGGTCCGCTCGAAGCGCCGGAGGCTTCCAGTGCTCGCCGCCACGATGATGACGACGCCGGAGAGAACCACCGCCGGGACTTTCGGAACGCCGAGGTAGCCCGCGGCGAGGGACACGCCGATGAACTCTGTGACAATTGTGAGGGCATTGAGAACGAAGAGGTCGACCACGCTGAACGCGCCCCAGAACTTGCCGAAGCGCTCGAGGATCAAGCGGGCATGGCCCACGCCCGTCACAGCACCAAGGCGCAGCACCATCTCCTGGGCCACGTAGAGCACCGGGATCAAAAGGAGCAACACCCAGAGCAGGTGCGTACCGAAGTTCTGACCGGCCTGGGAGTAGGTGGCGACGCCGCCGGCGTCGTTGTCACCGACCATGACGATCACACCGGGGCCTACGATCGCCAAGAGGGTGAGGAACTTGGCCCTCCAGGATCGCCGAGCCCCTGTATCGCCGAAGGCGATGGTTCCGAAGGCGCCTTCGATGTCGCCGACATGTTCCTCGTCGAGGACCGCACCGAGATCGCGCGTCACATCGACACGGCCACCGGCGTCGGGGCTCGTCACAAGGATCCCCCGCCGCCGTTGGGATCGTTGAGCGGAATCTTCGGTGGAGTCGTTGCGCGCTCGGGCATGATCTTCCTCCTTTCGTGAAGCGACCGATCTGGCAGTTAGTCGTAGCGGCGCGTAGGAAGGACGCGCACGAAGCGGATCAGAGGACAAGGCGCTGCGTCCTACGACGAGGAAGCGACGTGGTTCAGGTCGGGAGCCTGATTGTCTCCCTACGCCCTGCCGAGCGAAGCATCCGGGAACTGTCGGGGAGGCCTCTACAAGAGGTCAGCTCCCGCGGTCTTCAGCTCCTCGTCCGCGACGGAGGGCGCCAGGTACTGTGGGGTTTCTGTTTCACTGGCCCACCTCCTTAGATCGACGACGAAGGGCACCTCACCCAGATCCGGTACGGTATGCCTATTCGCAGGTTAGGGACTTCATATGAACCCCGCAACTGTGCGCCAGATTGAGAAGGGGAGGCCCACCGATGAAGCCGCGCACGTCGCCGCTTGTGCGAGGACAACTCGCCGAGCAACTCGCGGATGTGATGTTCGCTCTGTCGGCCCCGAGTCGTGTCTCGATACTCAGCAGCCTTCTCTCTGGTCCGCTCGCGGTCGGTGAGATCGTGTCGACGGTCAACATGGAGCAGTCCGCTGTCTCCCACCAGCTTCGAATTCTCCGTGAGCACTCCTTGGTGAGGGTCGAACAGGACGGCAAGCGCCGTCTCTACGCGCTCTACGACGATGCCGTGCGGGACCTCCTCGATGCGGCGCTACGTCACGTGCAGCGGCGCGGACGCGTCCTGGGGCGCACGGCGGCCACCGCAGTCGGCGACTAGCCGGCAGAGGTCGGATCCTCATTGCACGTGTCCCGGCAAGTGAGGTCCTTGACTTCAGCGGGCGTGCCGTGATCGTCCTTGTGCTCGGTGCCTCCCTTCCCTCCAGGCTCGGACGGTCGCTACTGTCGCGAACACATTCCGAGGTGGCACTGAGCCGTTCGACACGAAAACCCGACGGGAACCCGGGGTGGAATTGACAGGCGTTCCATCGCACCCGGAATCCTTGGACACCGAATAGAGAGGAGTCACGATGACTCTCATGACGGTGAAGGGCGATGGAGACGAGGACTTCCGCAACAAGGCGCGGTGGTCGGCCAACAAGAAGATGGACGCGGTCATGCGCCTTCTAAGAGGCGAGACGATCGACCAGGTCTCTCGTGACATCGGGATCGAGGCTCA
>Ga0326727_10007626_pt1 | contig 28396 bp, 25 predicted proteins | sample MB2enrmetagenome_FD_207643 | JGI IMG/M metagenome (GOLD analysis project Ga0326727, IMG submission 207643) | Lab enriched peat soil microbial communities from McLean, Ithaca, NY, United States - MB29MY | ecosystem: Environmental > Terrestrial > Soil > Wetlands > Peat | place: USA: New York... | reverse complement strand
GCGCTCCAGGAAGTCGTAGTCGCGGTCGCCGGCGATCTCGAAGACCCGCAGCGCCGCCCAGGCATGGACCGGGGGATTGACGTCCGAGAGGTCCCACTCGTAGGCCGGCAGCTGGCCGTTGGGGTGCATGTACCACTCCCGGCAGATGAGGATCAACTGCGCCTTGGCAAGCTCCGGGTCCACGTGGGCGAGGGCCACGCAGTGGAAGCCCAGATCCCAGGTCGCATACCAGGGGTACTCCCACTTGTCGGGCATGGAGACGACGTCGCGGTTGTCGAGGTGCCGCCAGTCGCGGTTGCGGCCCTCCCGGTGGGACGGTGGCGGCGGAGGGTAGGCGGGGTCTCCGTCCAGCCAGCGGTCGACGTCGTAGTGGTAGTACTGCTTCCCCCAGAGCATCCCCGAGAACGCCTGGCGCATCACCATCGCCGCGTCGGCGCCGCGGTCCGCGGGGGTCAACGCCGCGTAGAACTCGTCGGCTTCGCGGCGGCGCAGCTCCATCACCGCGCTGAAGCTGTCGCCGAGGTCGGCGGGAGTGGTGGCGTCGTGAAGGCGCAGCCGGAGCGCGGCCGTCTCGCCCGCGGGGATCGTGAGCCGGTACCAGAGCGCCGCCTTGGTGCCGCGCCTCCCCGGGTGGACGGTGGGTGCCCCGGCCACGACGTGGTCGTTGATGCCATCCTTGGGGTGGGCTGGCCCGTCGGTTCCCCAGAGGCGGCGCGTGTTGGTCTCGTTGTCGCAGACCAGCGGGTAGCCGCCGGCGGTGGCGTCGAGCCGGCGGCGGCCCAGCTGCTCGTGCGCGGCGCGCAGGCTGCCGCCCTCGACGCTGATCTCGGGGAGGTGATGGTCGGCGTCCCACGTCCAGGTGTTGCGAAACCACAGGGTGGGCAGGACGTGGAGGTCGGCGGGGTCGGGACCGTGGTTGCGCACCGACACCTCGACCAGGAGGTCCTCCGGGCCCGCCTTGGCATGGTCGGCGGTGATCTCGAAGTAGCGGCCCTGGTCGAAGATGCCGGTGTCGACCAGCTCGTATTCGGGGTCCAGCCGGCCCCGGCGCGCGTTCTCGTCGATGAGCTGCTCGTAGGGGAAACGGCCCTGCGGGTACATGTACCGCCAGCGCATCCAGGAGTGGCTGGGGGTCGAGTCCAGGTACCACCAGTACTCCTTGGCGTCCTCACCGTGGTTGCCCTGGTGCCCGTCGAGGCCGAAGATCCGCTCCTTGAGGAAGGGGTCCACCCCGTTCCAGAACGCGAAGGCGAGGCAGAGGATCTGACGGTCGTCGCAGATGCCGCCGAGCCCGTCCTCGTTCCACCGGTAGGCGCGCGAGCGCGCGTGATCGAAGGGGAAGAACCGCCACGCCTGGGCGTCGGCGCTGTAGTCCTCGCGGACCGTCCCCCAGGCGCGCTCGCTGAGATAGGGACCCCAGTGCCGCCAGGGTGCCCGGCCACGGGGCACCTCCTGGAGGCGCTTCCCCTCGGCGGTGTCGGCGGCGGGGTGTGGGCTCATCTGGCTTCCGATTGTCTCAGCGGATCCCCGCCCCACGCTGGCGCTGCGGCGCCGGGACATCCGCCTGCTCCGCTGCCGGCACCCCCTCGGCCCACCCGAGCGGCGATGCTTCGTGACGAACTATTCGTGACGAAATCCTCGTCTCGACCCACCTAACGGTCGGGGTGCTGCCCGGCCCCTCTGGTCCTTTCGACCGCCGGACCGTCCTCTGACCATCCCTTTGGGACAGAAGTGTCCTTAAGGGGTGCGCAGCGGAGGGGGGTGCGCAGAGGACGTGGGTGCGCGCCGGAAGGGGTGCGCGGCGGATGGGGCGCGCAGCAGCTGCAATGGCGCATCTGGCACCATCGGGGGGATGGCGGATCCCAATCGCGGACACCTCGAGCGCAACGCCGCCGAGCTGGAGCGGCTGAGGGGGCTTGGCGCCCGGCTTCTGGCGGGCGAGCTCCGGCCGCGGCTGGCGGGTGAGTGGACCCCGGCGGCGGTGTTTGCCCATCTCGCCTTCTGGGACCGCTTCGTGGTCGCCCGCTGGGATCGCCACGACCGGGAGGGCGTGATCGAGGAGCTTCCCGACGCCACCACGGATCTGGTCAATGATGCCGGGCTGCCGCTGTGGCGGGTGCTCGAGCCGGCGGCCGCGGTCGCCCTGGCCATGGACGCGGCGAGCCAGGTCTGTGGGCGCATCGCCGCCCTGCCGCCCGCAGCGGTCGAGCTGGCCCTCCGCACCGACCGGCTCTGGATGCTGGACCGGAGCTTCCACTGGACCCCGCACCTCGACGAGCTGTCAGGGGGCGGCTGACACCTTCATCCCGGTCTGCTCCTCGCTGAGCTCCCAGAGCCGGCGGGCGGCCGCCGTGTCGCGGGCCGCCTCACTGGGCTGCTGCCGCTTCCGGTTGGCGAAGTAGCCGCCACTCTCGGAGGACACCTCCGCCGAGTCGGCCAGCCAGACCAGGGTGTCGGCCCCCTTCTCGGGGCTGCGGGCGAAGGGACGGCCGAGGGTCATCGCAAAGGCCATCAACCTGCCGTTGTTGCGGTTGAATCCGCTGGCCACGAATCCCGGGTGGTAGCAGTTGGCGGTCACCCCGCTCCCCTCCAGGCGCCGGGCCAGCTCGATGGTGAAGAGGATGTTGGCCAGCTTGGTCTGGCCGTAGCGGGTGAAGCCCCGGTATCCGCGCTCGGCGTTGACGCCGTCGAAGGGGATCGCCACCCCGTGATGGGCGCCCGAGCTGGTGGTGACGATCCGGGACGGGGCGCTCGCCCGGATCCGCTCCAGCAGCAGGTTGGTGAGCAGGAAGGGGGCGAGGTGGTTGACCGCCCAGGTCAGCTCCAGGCCGTCCTCGGTCAGCCGGCGCGACGAGTTGATCGCCCCGGCGTTGTTGACGAGCACGTCGATCTTGGGATGGCGGGTGAGGATGGCGGCGGCCAGCTGGCGGATCGAGGCCTGCGAGCTCAGGTCCGCGTCGAGCACCTCGACCTCGGTGCCGGCACCGCCCGCGGCCTTGATCTGGGTCACGGCCGCGGCCGCCCGCGATGGGCTGCGCGCCACGATGCTGAGCTGCGCCCCGCGGCGTGCCAGCTCGCGTGCGGCGGCGAGCCCGATCCCGTTGGTGGCGCCGGTGATGATCACCCGCTTGCCGGCGACCCCGGTCCATTCCTGCATGACTGTCTCCCACATTCCAGCGCGAGTCCCTGAGCCTACGCTCTCGGCTCCTGCTCAGATGTCGAGGCTGACCTTGACGGCCGCGTGCTGCTGGGGCCGGACGGCGATGCGGAACGCACGGCGCCACTCCTGGAGCGGGAAGCGGTGGGTCAGCCACTCCCGCCAGGCGATGTCGCCGCCGGCGAGCATGGCCAGCGCGGTGTCGAGGTCGGGGCGGCGGTACCCGTTGGAGCCGACCACGGCAACCTCCTTGAAGTAGGTGAGGGTCGCCTGGGTGCGCCGGGCGCGACCGACGCCGACCCTCACCACGCGGCCGCCGGCGCGGACGATCGCCAGCGAGAGCTCGGCGGTGCCGGCGCTGCCCACCGCGTCGACCACCGCGGCAGCTCCGCCGGAGACGAGCCAGGGCAGGCCGCGCCACGGCTGGCTGATCCTGCCCGCGGTGGCCTCGGCGACGCGGCGCACCACCTCGCCGGGGCGGTGGCTGATCGTCGTCGCCCCGAGCGCCCTCACCAGCGCGTCCTGGTAGGGCCAGGCCGCGCTGACCAGGACCCGCCCCACACCCAGACGGCGCAGGGACGCGGTCACCGCCAGGCCGATGGTGCCGGCGCCGAGCACCACCACCGGGGCGTCGCCCGGCGGGGCGGGGCCGGCCAGCGCTCGCTCGGCGGCGTGCAGCCCCACCGCCACGGGATCGGCGAGCACCCCGGCCTGCGCCTCCAGGCGGTCCGGCAGCCGGTGCAGCTGGGCCTGGTGAGCGACCATGCGGGTTCCCATCCCTCCGGGGAGGCCGCGGATGTTCCCGGTGTGGATGCCGGTGCCGGAGACGCCCTGGAGCGGCTCCCCCTGGTGCGCGCAGAGCGGCGGCAGTCCGTCGGCGCAGGCAGGGCAGGGGCTGAGGCCCCGCGCCGCGCAGCCGAGCCACGGGTTGACCACCACCATCTCACCGGCCGCGAAATCCGTGGCGGCCGGGTCCAGGACGCTGGCCACCACCTCGTGGCCCATGACATGGGGGAAGGAGACCATCCCCGAGAGCGGGTTGTCCCAGTCGGCCTGGAGGGTGGCCTCGGTGACGTCGCTGCCGCAGACACCGGTGAACCTCGGCTCCACGGTCACCCAGCCGGGTCCCGGTGGCTCGGGGTCGGGGAGACGGCGGAGGCTGAGCGGGCCGGGCCCGCTCAGCGCCCAGAGCGGGTCGAGCCGGCTGAGGACCCCGGCCACGGCGAGCCGGGTCGGGCGCGGATCAAAGACGAGGCCGAGCATCAGCCGCGGCTGCTCGGGCGGGCACGGCGCACGCGGCGAACGGTACGCGCAACGCCGGCCGGTCGGCAGGGGGCCCGGGCCGGCTACGCGTTGACGGTGTGGGTGGCGATCTGGCTGGAGCGCTCCAGGTAGCGGCGCACCTCCAGGAGCGCCGCGATCCCCTCGCCAACGGCGGCGCCGAGCTGCTTGGTCGACCCCGCCCGGACGTCACCGGCACAGAAGACGCCCGGCCGCGAGGTCGCGTAGCCATCGGTGACCACGAAGCCCCACTGGTCGAGGTCCAGCGCGCCGCGGAGGAACTCGGTGTTGGGGTCGAGCCCGATGAAGACGAAGGCGCCACGCGGGTGCCAGCTCAGCTCCTCGCCGCTGGACCGGTCGCGGGCGATGACCTCCTCCAGCCTGGGGCGCCCGCGCAGCTCGCGCACCTCGGTGTTGGTGTGGACGATGAACCGGGGGTCGGAGCGGACCTTGTCCTGGAGGAGCTTGGAGGCCCGGAGCTGGGGCGAGAACTCGACGATCCGGATGCGGTCGGCGAACTGGCTGAGGAACATCCCTTCCTCGAGGCCGGAGTTCCCGCCGCCGACGACCAGCAGCTCCTCGGCCCCCCTGTAGAAGGGGCCGTCGCAGGTGGCGCAGAAGTGGACCCCGCTGCCGATCAGCTCGGACTCGCCGGGGACCCCGAGCCGCCGGTAGGAGGAGCCGGTGGCCACCAGCACCGCGTGCGCGCACACGCGCTGGCCGCCGGAGAGGCGCAGCAGGGTGTCGTCGCCGTCCGGATCGAGGCCATCGACGGCCACCGCCGCCAGCATCTCCACCCCATAGCGGCGCGCCTGGGCCACGAAGCGCTCGGCGAGGTCGGCTCCCCCGATGCCCTCGGGGAACCCCGGGTAGTTGTCGACGCGCTCGGTGACGCCCGCCTGCCCGCCCAGGGCGCTCCTGTCGACGACGAGGGCGCTGATCCCCTCGCGAGCGGCGTAGATGGCGGCGGCCAGCCCGGCCGGCCCTCCTCCGACGATGGCCAGGTCGTACGAGGAACGGTCCGCCTCCAGCTTCAGCCCCAGACGCCGGGCCAGGTCGGAGTCGGTGGGCTCGAGGAGGTGGTCACCGTCCTCGAAGACGATGGTGGGGATCGTCCTCCCACCCTTCTGCAGCTCCTCGACGTAGCGCAGCCCCTCCGGGTCCTCGTCGATGTCCACCCACTGGAAGGGGACGCGGTGCTCGGCGAGGAACTTCTTGCTGCGCTTGCAATCGGGGCACCATGGGGCCCCGTAAACCGTGATCCCGGCCATCCTCAGCTCCCCCTGAACTCCGCGACCAGAGCCCGACCCTGCCCAACAGTGTGCACCAGGCGGCTGCCGCGCCCGGCGAGCGGGGCGCGCCAGCCCCCGCCGGGATGCCGCCTCCGGTCCCGCCGACTGCAATCCACGGAGCTGTCGCCGGATTGTTGTGGGACAGCCCCCGACGGCCTCGACAGAGCCCGGGCCCGGGTGCCGTCGAAGGCTGCTGATTGAGCCTTGACGGGACTTGCCGACTGCAGACGTCACATCCTCTCCGAGAGGTCCGGCGGGGTCTCTGGGCGGGCCCACCGTCACATTCAGGCCCCTGCCGTCAACCCCCGTCACGGACTCTCGTCACGACGTGGCCATCTTTTCACACCCCCCATGCAATGATGCCGCCGTCGAATGGCCCCGCCCAGTGTCGCCGGACGTGACGACTGGGAAGCGCCGCCCGGGGAAACCGTCAAAGTGAACATCCTGCCCAATCCGCGGATCACGCCACCCGGGGGGAGAGGGGCCTGAGGTGGCTGCCGCGAGCACGCCCAGCGTCGGGGCCGGCGATCTCGCCCTGCTGCTCCCGGTCGGTAGCGACACCTACGCGATCTCGCTGGAGAACGTGCGCGAGGTGGTGGTCGACCCGGTGGTGACCCAGCTGCCCACCGCACCTCCGGTGGTGCGGGGGATCTTCAACCTCCGGGGGGACATCGTCCCGCTGCTGGACACCGGCCTCCTCCTCGGGCTGCGCGCGGTCATCGAGGAGCCCTACGCGGTGCTGGTCGACACCGCCCATGGGGTCGCCGGCCTGGTTGCCACGGACATGCCGATGACGGTGCGGTTGAGCGAGTCGGTGGGGCATTCGGACATGGAGGGGACGACCGAGACCTACCTGGTCGACGACGAGCGTCTGGCGGTGGCGCTGGACGTCGGGATCCTCCTCAGCCCCGCGCGGATCTCGCAGTGAGCCCGTCCGAATCGCTCTCCGAGGGCGACTTCCAGCGGCTGTTCGCCGCCGAGGCGGAGGGCCGGCTCGACACCCTGGTGGACGAGCTCCTCGAGCTCGAGAAGGGTGGCGCCGATCCCGAGCGGGTCGCCTCGCTGTTCCGCGAGGCCCACACCATCAAGGGCGGAGCGGCGGTGGTCGGCATGACCCACGTCGCCCGGGTGGCCCACGCCCTGGAGGACCTCCTCGAGGAGGTGCGCCGGGACCGGCGCGGCATCGACGCCACCCTGATCGACGCCGTCCTCGCCGGGGTCGATGCCATTCGCACCCTGATCCCCCTCGCCGTCGCCGGCGAGGATCACGAGGCGGCGGCCTTCGAGGCCGAGCAGCGGCTCCGCCTCGCGCTGGTCGGACCTTCCCCTGGCGACGCGCCGCCGGCACCGTCCACCGCCGCATCCGCGGCGGGCACGCCGGCACCGTCCACCCCCCGCGCGAGCGCCGCTCGCGAGACCGCCCCAGCGCCTCCCGAACAGCCGGCCGCCCCGCTCCCCGCGACGCCGCCGCAAGTCGACCTGGAGCCGGCCGCTGCTCACGACGGGGAGACGGTGCCGCACGAGCGGCCGGCCGGCGACGGCCACGTCGCCGCCGATGGCACGGGGGGCCATGCCGAGCCGGCGCGCGCCTCGGCGACGGAGATGCTCCAGATCCCCGTCCACCGCATCGACGACCTGGTCCGGCTGATCGGCGAGGCGTCAGCCGCCACCCTGCGTCTGGGCAGCGCCCTGCTGGAGCGGCTCGAACGGGACCCCTCCGGCCTCACCGAGTATCGCGACCTGGTCCGCTCCCTCAACGAGCTCCAGGAGCTGGCGCTGCACGCCCGGATGATCCCGGTCATGTCCCTGGCGCCGCGGCTGCGGCGGGCGGTGCGCGACCTGGCCCACGAGGCCGGCAAGGAGGTGCGCTTCGAGACCCGCGGTGAGGACGCCGAGATCGACCGGGGCGTCCTCGAGCGGCTCGCCGACCCCCTGCTTCACCTGGTGCGCAACGCTGTCGACCACGGGATCGAGACGCCCGACGAGCGCCGCCTCCGCGGCAAGCCCGTCGAGGGGACGATCCGCCTGCACGCGATGCAGCTCGGCTCCGAGATGATCATCGCCGTCAGCGACGACGGGCGCGGCATCGATGTCGGCCGGGTCCGTGAGACGGCGGGCCGCACCGACAGCAGCGCCCTGGAGATGGACGACGAGGCCGCCCTCTACCTCATCTTCCGCTCCGGCCTCACCACCGCCACCCGGGTGACCGGCGTGTCCGGGCGCGGCGTCGGGCTCGACGCCGTCCGGGCCAGTCTCAACGCCGTGCGCGGACGCATCGAGGTCCGCTCCGACCCCGGGCTGGGCACCGAGTTCCGCATCGCCGTGCCCATCACCATGGCCACCCTGCGCTGCCTGGTCATCAACTCGGCCGGACAGGCCTACGCCATCCCCCTCCACTCGGTGCGGGCGGTGCTGCCACCGCAGCCCTCGGCCTCCGTGGGCGGACGGCCCATGACCATGGTGGACGGCCGTCCCGTGCCGATCAGCAGCCTGGCCTGGGTGCTGGGCACCGGCAATGGCAGCGAGGGCCCGGCCGTGGTCGTCGCCGGTCTCACCCGCAGCCACGCCTTCAAGGTGGACGACCTCGTCGATCAGCGCGACGTCGTCGTCAAGGGCCTGGGGGAGCTCGTCCCCCGGCTGCCCGCCGTCGCCGGCGCAGGCGTCCAGCCCGACGGCAGCATCCTGCTCGTGCTCGAGGCGGCCGGCCTCATCGAGCGGGCTCGTCGCATGGACACTGGCGATCGCTCGCTGGAGGCTGCCGAAGGCACGGGCCGCGAGGTTCCCGTGGCCCGACGCGCCCCCTCCATCCTGGTGGTCGACGACGCCCTCACGGTCCGCGAGCTGCAGCGCTCCATCTTCGAGAACGCCGGGTACCGGGTCAAGGTCGCCACCAATGGCGAGGAGGCGCTCAGCGAGATCTCCGATGAGCGCCCCGACCTGGTCCTCACCGACGTCCAGATGCCGAGGATGGACGGGTTCCAGCTCACCGAGGCGATCCGCAACCAGCCGGCGCTCGCCTCGCTCCCGGTGATCATCCTCACCTCCCGGGGCAGCGACGAGGACCGCCGGCGTGGCCTGGAGTGCGGGGCCGACGGCTACATCGTCAAGAGCGGCTTCGACCAGTCTGCGCTGCTCTCCGCCGTCGAGAGGCTGCTGGGGGCTGAGCAGTGAACGGCGCCAGCCCGGGCGGCTCCCCGCAACCCCGAGAGAATCAGAGGTGCGGACCGTGCCGGTGAAGGACACCCTGCGCGTGCTGGTGGTGAGCGGCCAGACCGGAGCCTGGATGGCCCAGCTGCTCCGCTCGGTCGAGGCCGACCGCGACGCCAGCGTGATCGGACAGGTACCTCCCGCCGGGGTGGTGAGCTACCTCGGCGAGGATCACCCCGACATCGTCAGCCTGGACATGACCGGCCTCGACGATGAGGAACGGGCGGCCGGCCTGGTCCGCGAGATCCTCGCCGTCGCACCCGTCCCGATCCTGCTCCTCGTCCCCTCCAGCCAGAGCCGCGACGCCTCCATGGCGGCGGTGGTGGCCGGTGCCGTGGAGGTGATGACCTCCCCTCCACGCTGGGACCTCCCGGCCGGCGCCGAGTTGCGCAAGCGGCTGCATGCCCTCGCCAGCCTCTCCCTGCACCGCCGCGAGCGCCTTCGCCGTCCGGCCGTCCGCGAGTCGCACGCCCCCGCGCGGGAGCCGCACCCCAATGGGAGCGTCCTCCACCGCCGCAGCTTCGAGGGGGTGGTCGGCCTGGCCGCCTCCACGGGAGGACCTCCCGCCATCGCGCGCGTCCTGGCCGGGCTGGAGGGACTCGAGCTGCCCGTCGTCGTCGTCCAGCACCTGCAGTCCGGCTTCGTGGACGGCTTCCTCGGCTGGATGCGGCGCGAGTCGGTGCTTCCCGTGGACCTCGCCGTCGACGGAGCCCCGCTCAAGCCGGGGGTGGTGCTGGTCGCGCCGCCAGGCCTCCAGGCGTCGATTCGCCGCGGCCGCCGGCTCTCCCTGCGCGACGAGCCGGTGACCATCCACCGCCCCTCGGCGGACGTCCTCTTCCACAGCATGGCCGAGCACTGCAGCTTCGCCGGGATCGGGGTCGTGCTCACCGGGATGGGGGACGATGGGGCGGCCGGCCTGCTCGCGCTGCGCCGGAGCGGCGGGACCACGATCGCCCAGGATGAGGCCACGTCCGCCGTCTACGGGATGCCCAAGGCGGCCCGCGACAACGGCGGGGCGGCCCGCGTGGTGCCGCTCGACGCGATCGCCGGAGAGATCCTCCGCGCCGCCCAGGCGCAGGTGCCGGCATGACCAGCGAGATCCTGCTGGACACCGCGCGCCAGGCCGTGGAGCGCAGCGTGGGCCTGCGTCTGGACCCGGCCCAGCGCTTTCGGCTCGACTACTGGCTCCACCACACCGCGGAGGAGCGCGGCGTGCCGGATTCGGAGATCGTCGCGGAGATTGCGGCCGAGGGGCCGGCGCTGCAGGCGGTGCTCGACGAGCTCACCGTCCAGGAGACCTCGTTCTTCCGCGATCCGGCCCAGTTCGCCGCCTTCCGCCGCGACGTCGTGCCCACCCTGCACTCCCCGCTCACGGTCTGGAGCGCCGGCTGCGCCTGGGGACACGAGCCCTACAGCATCGCCATGGTGCTCGCCGAGAGTGGGATCGCGAAGTGGCGGGTGGTCGCGTCCGACATCTCCTCGCGAGCGCTCCAGCAGGCGCAGTCCGGACGCTACGACGAGCGGCAGCTCACCGGGCTCGGGGAGCAGGAGCGGGGCCGGTATCTGCGCCGCGCCGGCGGTCAATGGGAGGTGGTCCCCGAGCTACGGGCCAAGGTGTCGGTGTTCCGGCACAACCTCATCCGCGATCCCGTCCCCCCCCAGGCCGCCGGGGCGGCCGTCGTCTTCTGCCGCAACGTCCTCATCTACTTCGAGCGCACCGACGTGCTGGCGGCCCTGGAGAGGATCGCCGCGACGATGGACCCGAAGGGGTGGGTCTTCCTCGGCTACTCCGAATCGCTCTGGCAGGTCACCGAGCGCTTTCACCTGGTCCGGGTCGGCAACGCCTTCGCCTACCGGCAGTCCGACGCGGTGCCGCTGGATCAGGCCGCGCGACTCCTGTCCGCGGCCGACGACCTGGCGCTGCGGCGCGGGGGATCCCGCGGGTCGAAGAGGGCCGACGGGATGGCCGCGCCAGGAGCGGAGCGGCGGGGCGCCGAGAGGCCGGCGACCGCCGGCGGAGCCCGGGGGGGGGCCCGGCCGGCGGTGCCGCCGGCGGCCAAGCTCGGATCCGCCCGCGCGGCCGCGCCGCCCGCTCGCGAGCCCGCCCCCGGTGGGGACCCCTCGATCTCGGCGCTCCTCGCCGAGGGCGAGGCCGGCCTCGAGGCCGGGGATGCCGCGGCCGCGGTCGCCGCCCTGCGCAAGGTGGTCTACCTGGACCCTGACCATGCGATCGCGCACTTCCAGCTGGGTCTCGCCTTTGAGCTGCAGGGCGAGCAGGGCCAGGCCCGGAGAGCGTTCAGCGCTGCCCGGGCGGCGCTGCGGCGCAGCTCCGCGGCCGCCGAGGCAGCCCTCGAGGGCTACCAGATCGGCGAGCTGATCCGGCTCATCGATCAGCGCTTGACGAGGTCACCCGAGCCATGAAGACGCTCGTCCACTTCGAAACCGAGACCGGCGCCTGGGCCGTCCCCATCGAGCGGGTGCGGGAGGTCCGTCTGGCCGACGGCATCGCCCCTCTGCCCGTGCCCAAGCCCGGGATCGCCGGCGTGCTCCGGCGAGGGGACGAGGTCCTCACCGTGCTCTCCCTGCTCGGGGAGGCAGCCGGGCACATCCTCGTCCTCGACGGTGGCGGAGAGCGCTACGGCCTGCTGGTGGAGAGCGCCATCGGCATCCTCCGGGTCGAGGAGGAGGTGATCACGCCGCCACCGGCCGGTCAGGAGGACACCGTGGTCTCCGGGGTGATCCGGGCCGCTGACGGCCAGATGGTCCTGGTGCTCGATGCCGACGAGCTGGCCAAGGTGCTGGCGTGAACGGCACCATCCTGGTGGCCGACGACTCGATGGTGGTCCGCGCCGTGCTCCGCCGCCAGCTGGAGGCGGATGGACACACCGTCGTCGAGGCGGTCAACGGCGAGCAGGCGATCGAGGCCTGCCGCGAGCACCGCCCCGACGTGGTCCTCCTCGATGTCGAGATGCCCGTGCTCGACGGTCACGCGACCCTGGAGCGGCTCAAGGGCGACCCCGATCTCAAGGACATCCCGGTGGTCTTCCTGACCGGGAGGGTCGACACCGCCGACGTGGTGACCGGGCTCCGGCTGGGCGCCCATGACTACCTGCGCAAGCCCTTCGAGGCCAACGAGCTGGTGGCGCGGGTCAGCGCCGCGCTGCGGACCAAGTCGCTGCAGGACGAGCTGCGCGCCCGCAACGCGGAGCTGGACCGGGTGTCGCGCATCGACATGCTCACCGGGATCTACAACCGCCGCCACCTCGACGAGCACATGCGCCGCGTCATCAGCGCCGCCCGCCGCCACGGCCGCACCGTCGGCGTGCTGCTCGTCGACATCGACCATTTCAAGGACGTCAACGACCAGCACGGTCACCTCGCCGGCGACGAGGTGCTCAAGGAGGTGGCCAGCCGCCTCCAGGGGGCGATACGCACCGAGGACGCCCTGGGCCGGTGGGGGGGCGAGGAGTTCATCGCCGTGCTCACCGACACCCCGGCGGAGTCGATCGGCATCCTCGCCGAGCGGATGCGCCAGGTGATCGCGAGCGCCCCCTTCGTCCTCGACGACGGGACCCGGATCCCGGTCACGGTGAGCGTCGGCCACACCCATGGCACCGACGACGCCGAGGTGCTGGTGCACCGCGCCGACGACGCCCTCTACGTCGCCAAGGGGGCGGGACGCAACCAGGTCGCCGCGGCCTGAGCCGCGCGTCCTTCCGAGGTCCGGCCGCCTCTTCACGGTTTCGCAAGGTGGGCCGCGCTGCAATAGGCGCGCTACCGACCTCCTACCCTCCCCACGGTGGTGCCGGCCGCCGCGGCGGCCGGCGCCACCCAAGCCCCGGGGCCGCGGCTCCTCGGGGCCGGCGGCGGGACAGCGTGCTGGTGGCTCGGCCCCCGTCATCCAGCCGCAAGGAAGGGTGGTCACGATCATGATGTACGGAGCACAGCCTTCGAGCCGGGCTCGAGGCTCCCGGTCGAGGTTCACAAGTGCTGATCACCAGGGCGGCGGGCAAGCCCGGCGCGGCGCTCGGCGTCCCCGAGGCGGCGTCGTGATCCGGGTCGCGTTGCTGGCGGCCGTGGGGCTGGCGGCGGCCGCCTGCGGCGCCGCCGCCGCCAGCGGTCCACCCTCGACGGGTTACCGGTTCGCCAACCTCAGCGACGGGAGCGTGGCCAGCGTCAGCGGCACGACGCTCGTCCTGAACACCTCGAGCGGGGACGTGACGGTCACCTTCACCAGCTCGACGCCGATCAGCGAGACCAGCATCGGCAGCGTCGCGGACATCACGGTGGGGAGCTGCGTCACCGCCACCGGAAGCGACGCCACAGGCTCGATCACCGCGAACCGGGTGACGGTCTCACCCGAGGTCAACGGCTCCTGCCCGGCACCGTCGTTCTCCGGCGGCGGCTTTGGCGGCGGCCATCCCGACTTCACGTTCGGCCCCCGTCCCTCCGGCGGGTTCACCTCCGACTTCGCCAGCGTTCGAGGGGTGGTCACCGCGGTCAGCGGCGGCGCGGTGACCGTCCAGCCCGCCAGCGGCTCCAGCCAGGGGATCACGGTTCCCAGCACCGCCACGGTCTCCACCACCACCCCCGCCTCCAGCTCCGACCTGGTCACCGGCGCCTGTGTGGCTGCGGTGGGTTCCCGCAGCTCGTCGGGGACCGTCACCGCCAGCTCGCTGCTCATCGAGCCCGCCGGCCCGTCCGGCTGTTTCACGGGCGGCAGCGGCTTCGGCGGCTATGGCGGCGGGGGCTTCGGCGGATTCGGGGGCTTCGGCGGCGGCGGGACCACGACCACGTCGTGAGCGCCCGAGGCACGTGCCGAGGCTGCTTTCGGGGCCCGGCTGCGAGAGACTGACGCCATGCGCATCCTCATCGCCGAGGACGACCCGGGTCTCCAGGCCGTCCTCATCCAGGGCCTGGAGGACAAGGGCTACCGGGTCGACGCGGTCGGCCGTGGCGACGACGCCATCGACCAGCTCAAGTTCTACGAGTACGACGTCGCCATCGTCGACTGGCGGATGCCGGGCGGGTCGGGCATCGACGTCGTGCGCTGGGCGCGGCGCAACGAGCGACCCACCGCCATCCTGATGCTGACCGCCCGGGACGCTCCGCCGGATCGGGTCGAGGGTCTCGACGCCGGCGCCGATGACTACCTGGTCAAGCCCTTCGACTTCACCGAGCTGCTGGCCCGGGTGCGGGCACTGCAGCGGCGTCCCCGTGGGGTGGACGCGCCGGTGATCACCCGGGGGAGCCTGGCGCTGGACCCGGTGCGCCGCGAGGTCACCGCCCAGGGGCACCCGGTCAGCCTCACCGCCACCGAGTACAACATCCTCGAGCTGCTGATGCGACGCTCCCCGGCGGTGGTCGACCGCAAGGCCATCGCCGAGCACGGCTGGCGGGACGAGACCGACGCCCTCGGCTCCAACGCCATCGACGTCCAGCTCAGCCGGCTGCGGGCCAAGCTCCCCAGCGCCGGCATCCGCATCGTGACCGTGCGGGGCGCGGGATACCGGCTCGAGGAGGCGGGGTGAGCTCGGGGCCCATCGCACCGGTTCGCGGCGCCCTGGGACGGCTCATCGGGGGGACCTCCAGCGGCAGCGCCGCCCCGCGGCCGGGCGGACTGCGTCCGGTGCGGGTGGCCTCCACCCGGGTGGCCCTGATGACCACCGCCATCGTCGCCGCCGTCTACCTGGTGATCGCGGTGGTGGTGGTGCTCATCGTCACGGCCCGGGAGATGTCGGGGGTCGACACCCAGCTGAGCCAGGCTCTGACCCGCTCCACCGCCAACCTCGTGGTCACTGGGGACCTCGTGCGTGGTCCGGACTCCCCAAACTGGTACTGGTTGGTCGCCACCGACGGCACCCAGTTCGTCTGCGGCCCGCAGGGCGGTCAGTGCACGATTCCCTCGGGGACGGGCGACGGGCTCCCGGCGTCCGTCGAGGGCGTCGGCTCCAACCCGCAAACCGTCTCCATTGACGGCGCCGACTTCCAGGTGGTCGGCGCGGCCACGCCTCCGCTGGCCTTCAGCGCGACCATCGCCTACAACTCCGTGAGCGGGTTGCCCGTCACCGAGCCGTTCGTCCTGGGGCGGCTGATCGTGGGGCAGTCCCTGAGCGGCGTCAGCGCGGCCGAGGGCAACCTCATCCTGGCGGAGGCAATCGTCGGCCCCATCCTCCTGCTCGCCATCTTCCTCGGCGCCCTGACCATCGGCCGGCGGGTCGCCGCACCCATCGAGCTGGCCCGCGTCCGCCAGATGAACTTCACCGCCGACGCCTCCCACGAGCTGCGCACTCCGCTCTCGGTGATCGAGGCCCAGACCTCGCTGGCGCTGGCCGAACCGCGCGACCCGGCCTGGTACCGGGCCGCGTTCCAGCGCGTCCAGGGGGAGAGCGGCCGGATGCGCCGGCTGGTCGATGACCTGCTCTGGCTGGCGCGCTTCGACTCGACGCGGGAGCGGGCCCAGGCCGAGCACGTCGACCTGGCGATCCTCGCCCAGAGCGCGGCCGACCGCTTCACCGCCGTGGCCGAGGCCAGACGTGTCCGGCTCAGCGTGCACACGGCGCCGGTCCCGCTGGTGGTCCAGGCGCCGCCGGACTGGCTCGACCGCCTCCTCGGGGTCCTCCTCGACAACGCCTGCAAGTACGTGCCCGAGGGCGGCTCCATCGACGTCGCGGTGTGGGCCGACGGAAACCGGATCCGGCTCGCCGTCGACGACTCCGGTCCCGGCATCCCGCTCGCGCAGCGGGCGAGCATCTTCGACCGCTTCCGCCGTGCCAGCGACCTGCCCGGCGGCGCCGGTCTGGGCCTGGCCATCGCCAACTCGGTGGTGACCGCGACCGGCGGCCGCTGGCAGATCGGCGACTCGCCGGCGGGCGGCGCGAGCATGGGGGTGAGCTGGCCGCGCTCGCTCAGCGGAGTGGCGCGCGACGCCGGCCACACACCGCCGGCCCCATCGTCGCCGCCGCCCGGCGCGGGCGGGGCGCCGCCCACGCTCGCCTCCGGCCGGGTGGAGTCGCCGCCGGGCGACATCCAACAGCCGGGGAGCTGACCCCGTCTCGGGGCGGGGTGGACGTGGCAGACTAGTACGCCGTCAGATGAGCACATCAGACACCGAGCCGTCGCCGTCGGGGGTCTCACGCCTCTGGCTCACCGAGATCACGGGCAGCCGGCTCGTCGATCGTGCCGGCGAGACATTGGGGCGCGTCGAGGATGTCATCGTCCGTCTGGGTGCGGACGGTTACCCACCGGTGACCGGCCTGGTCGGACGGATCGCCGGGCGCCAGCTCTTCGTCCCCAGCCACCGGATCGGCGAGATCGCGCACCGACGTGCCCAGCTCACCGGCGAGACGCTCAGCCTGCTTCGTTTCGAGCGCCGCCAGGGTGAGGTGCTGCTCCGCCATGACGTGCTCGGCCGCCACGTCATCAGCGTGGAGATGGGAGGGCTGATCACGGTCGTCGACATCCAGCTCGACGCCGGGCGCGGCGGCTGGCGGGTGACGGGCGTCGACCCCAGCCGCCCGGGCGTGCTGGGGCGCTGGCTCCCTCCGCCCTTCCGTGGCCCCCGTCACGACGGCCGCTCCTTCGTCGACTGGTCCCAGGTCGAGCCCTTCGTCGGTCACGTCCCCACCTCGCGGCTGCTCATGCCGCTGCGGCGGCTGCGCCGGCTCCACCCGGCCGAGATCGCGGACATCGTCGAGCGCGTCTCGCACGAGCAGGGGGAGGAGATCATCGCCGCCGTTCACGCCGACCCCGCCTTCGAGGCGGACGTCTTCGAGGAGCTCAACACCGAGCACCAGGTGGAGTTCCTCCGCTCCCGGTCGGACGCCGAGGCGGCGGCCGTGCTCGCCGGCATGGGTGCCGACGACGCCGCCGACCTCATCACCGAGCTGGACCAGGATCGGCGCGCCCCGATCCTCGCCCTCCTCCCCGCACCCAAGCAGGCCAAGGTGCGCACCCTGCTCAGCTACAGCCCGGAGAGCGCCGGAGGGCTGATGAGCCCGGACTTCGTGGCCGTGGCGGAGGCGGCGACGGTGACCGAGGCGCTGGCCGCAGTCCGCGCCGCTGCGGAGCTATCGCCCCAGGTGCTCGCCGACGTCTTCGTCACCGACGCCTCCGGCCGGCTGGTGGGCGCAGTCCCCCTGGTGAGCCTCATCCAGGCGCGGGGCAACGGCGGGGTGGCCAAGCTGGTGCAGCGCGGCGACACCGCCCTGGAGTTGGGAGATGACCTCCCCGAGGTGGCCCGGCTGATGACCGACTTCAACCTGAGCGTGGCCCCGGTGGTCGACGACGGCCGCCGCATCGTCGGCGTCATCTCCATCGACGACGTCCTCGAGGCCATGCTGCCCGAGTCCTGGCGCCGGCGGTCCGTGGCCGACCACGGCTGAGCCCGCAGCTCAGCGGTCGCCGCTCCGGCGACGCGTCGGGTTGCCAACCTGCCCCTGGTAGACTGGCGCCGCAATCCAGCGCCAAGAGGTGCCCATGGAAGACGGCGATAGTAGGTGGCCCGGGACGCCTGTGACATCCGTGGTGGTGTCCTCGCGCGCCGGCGTCACGGTGAGCGTCCACCCGGGGGTCTGACTTCGTCGTGACCTCCTGAGCGGACGGGTCCGCTCGGTTGTGCTGCCGATCCGGCAGCGGGAGGTCCGGCTTGGTCGACAAGGGGCTCCGGAGCCCGGGGGACGTGCTCGGCACGGCCGTCCTCGACAGCGCTCATGTCGGCGATATCGAGGGCGCCTTCGGGGTCATCGGTGAGCACGAGCGGGGTGGACACACCTGGCGTCAACGCCTCCTAGCCCTTCTCGTGATCATGGGGCCGGGACTCATCGTCATGGTCGGCGACAACGACGCGGGTGGCGTCGCCACCTATGCCCAGGCCGGCCAGAACTATGGCGACAGCCTGCTCTGGGTGCTGCTCCTGCTCATCCCCGTGCTGATCGTCAACCAGGAGATGGTGGTGCGCCTCGGCGCGGTCACCGGGGTCGGCCATGGGCGGCTCATCTTCGAGCGCTTCGGCAAGTTCTGGGGGTGGTTCTCGGTCGGCGATCTCTTCCTTCTCAATTTCCTCACCATTGCCACCGAGTTCATCGGCATTGGCCTGAGCGCCAGCTACTTCGGGGTCAGCCCCTACATCGCCGTGCCGATCGGCGCCCTGCTGCTGATCAGCATCACGGTGACCGGGAAGTTCTCGACCTGGGAGCGCATGATGTTCGTCTTCCTGGCGGGCAACGCGCTGGTGATCCCCCTGGTGGTGCTCGCCCATCCCAGCGCCGGTCCGGTGCTCCAAGGCTTCTTCGTTCCCGGCATCCAGAACGGACTGACCTCCAACGGAGCGCTGCTCATCGTCGCCATCGTGGGGACCACGGTGGCGCCGTGGCAGCTCTTCTTCCAGCAGTCGAATGTCGTCGACAAGCGGATCACGCCGCGCTGGATCGCCTACGAGCGCACTGACACCATCGTGGGTGCGTTCGTCGTGGTGATCGGTGCCGCCGCCATCATGATCACGGCCGCGACCGCGTTCCACGGCACTCCCCAGGTCGGGCATTTTCATGACGCTCTGAGCGTTGCCCGAGGGCTGTCCCTCCACCTCGGCGCGACCGTGGGCGCCATCTTCGCGGTGGTGCTCCTCGACGCGTCGATCATCGGCGCCAGCGCCGTCACCCTGGCGACCTCGTATGCGTTCGGCGACGTCTTCGGCATCCGCCACTCGCTGCACCGCTCCTGGCGCGACGCCCGGCTCTTCTATGCGATCTTCAGCGGGGTGGTCGTGGTGGCGGCGGGCATCGTGCTCATCCCCTCGGCCCCTCTCGGCCTCATCACCACCGCCGTGCAGGCGCTGGCCGGAACCCTGCTGCCCGAGGCCAGCCTCTTCCTGCTCCTGCTCTGCAACGACCGGGCGGTGCTCGGCCCCTGGGTCAACCGGGCCTGGCTCAACGTGCTCGCGACCGTGATCCTGGCCACCCTGGTGATGCTCTCCCTCATCCTCGTGGTGTCGACGATCTTCCCCGACATCAACATCACCGTGCTTCTGATCGCGTGCGGGGGAGTGCTCGTGGTCGGACTGGCCGTGATCGGCCTGCTCACGCGCGCTGGCGAGGCACCCGGCCTGACCGAGCCGCAGAGGGAGGACCGGTCCACCTGGCGGATGCCGCCGATCGCCTTGCTCACCCGGCCGCTGCCGTCACGGGCCCGCACCATCGGCATGTCGGCGATGGCCGGCTACCTGGTCGTGGCCATGCTGATGCTGCTGGTGAAGGCGATCGAGCTGGGCGTCTCCCACTGAGCCGGCCCGCTCGCGCCCTGCCTCTGTGAGAATGGCGCCGTGCCGAACCAACGCTCCGACCCCAGCGATCTCTACGCCGTCGACGAGCTGCTGAGCGACGACGAGAGGCTCGTCCAGCAGACCGTTCGCGCCTTCGTCCGCGATCGCGTCCTGCCGATCGTGGCCGAGCACTTCGAGAGGGGCACCTTCCCCCGGGAGCTGGTGGGTGACATCGCCGGTCTTGGCCTGCTCGGCATGCACCTCGAGGGCTACGGCTGCGCCGGCGCCTCGGCGGTCGCCTATGGCGTCGCCTGCGAGGAGCTGGAGGCGGGGGACAGCGGCATCCGCTCCTTCGTCTCGGTGCAGGGGTCGCTGGCCATGTTCCCCATCCGCCGCTTCGGGAGCGAGGAGCAGCGGCAGCGCTGGCTCCCTGAGATGGCGGCGGGCCGGGCGATAGGGTGCTTCGGTCTCACCGAGCCGGACGCCGGCAGCGACCCGGCGGCGATGCGCACCCGGGCACGCCGGGACGGCGGCGACTGGGTCGTCTCGGGAACCAAGATGTGGATCACCAACGGCTCCATCGCCGACGTCGCGGTGGTGTGGGCGCAGACCGAGGAGGGCATCCGCGGCCTCCTGGTGGAGCCCGGCACGCCCGGTTTCTCGGCCCGCGACATCGAGCGCAAGCTCTCGCTGCGCGCCTCGGTGACATCCGAGCTGGTGCTGGACGAGGTGCGTGTGCCGGATTCGTCCGTGCTCCCGGAGGCCCGCGGGCTGGGGGCGGCGCTCGCCTGCCTCGACGAGGCCCGCTTCGGCATCTGCTGGGGTGTGCTGGGGGCGGCCCGCGCCTGCTTCGAGGCGGCCGTCGAGCACGCCCGCAGCCGCCAGGCCTTCGGCCGGCCGATCGGGCGCTTCCAGCTGACCCAGGCCAAGCTCGCCGAGATGGCCACCCGGCTGGTGCAGGGCCGGCTGGTCGCGTACCGGCTGGCCACCCTCGAGGACGCCGGCCGGGCCCGTCCGGTCCAGGTCTCGCTCGCCAAGCGGGCCAACACGCGGATCGCCCTCGACATCGCCCGCGAGGCGCGGACCATCCTGGGAGCGGGCGGCATCACCCTCGACCATCCGGTGGCGCGGCACATGGCCAACCTCGAGGCCGTGCTCACCTACGAGGGGACCGACGAGGTGCACACCCTGATCCTGGGACGCGCCATCACCGGCGAGGACGCCTTCTCGTAGTCCGGGTGCGGGCGGGGTCCCGGCGGGGCGGGACGCCTCCCACACCAACCGCGTATCGTTTCCGCCGTGGAGCAGCGCGTCCTCGGCCGCACCGGGATCAGCGTCAGCGAGCTGTGCCTCGGGGCCATGATGTTCGGCGCCTGGGGCAATCCCGACCACGAGGCTTCGATCGGGATCATCCACCGCGCCCTGGACGCGGGGATCACGTTCATCGACACCGCTGACGTCTACTCGCACGGTGAGTCCGAGGAGATCGTCGGCCGGGCTCTCGCCGGGGGGCTGCGCGAGAAGGTGGTCCTCGCCACCAAGGTGCACATGCCCATGGGCGACGACCCCAACTCCCGGGGCAACTCGCGGCGCTGGATCACGCGCGAGGTCGAGTCAAGCCTGCGCCGCCTGAGGACCGATTGGATCGACCTCTACCAGATCCACCGGCCCGATCCCACCTGTGAGATCGATGAGACCCTGGGCGTGCTCACCGACCTGGTCCGGGCGGGCAAGATCCGCTGCTTCGGCAGCTCCACCTTCCCGCCGTCGCAGATCGTGGAGGCCCAGTGGGTCGCCGAGCGCAGGGGGCGGGAGCGCTTCGTCTGCGAGCAGCCCCCGTACTCGATGCTGGTCCGGGGCGTGGAGACCGAGGTGCTCCCGGTCTGCCAGCGCTACGGCATGGGGGTGATCCCCTGGAGCCCGCTGGCCGGCGGCTTCCTCTCCGGCGGCTACCGGCTCGGCCAGGCGCTCCCGCTCAGCACCCGCTTCGGCCGGCTGCCCCACCGCTACGACCTGTCGATTCCGGCCAACCAGCGCAAGCTGGAGGCCGCCGACGCGCTGGCCCAGCTCGCCGAGGAGGCGGGCCTCAGCCTTATCCACATGGCCATCGCCTTCGTGCTCCGGCACCCGGCGGTGACCGCGGCGATCATCGGCCCGCGGACCATGGAGCACCTGGAGAGCCAGCTCGGCGCGGCCGAGGTGACCCTCGACCAGGCCACCCTCGACCGCATCGACGAGATCGTGCCCCCGGGCACGAACGTCAACCCGGGCGACGCCGGTTGGGCGCCTCCCGAGATCACCGACCCGAAGCTGCGCCGCCGCTGAGCGGTCGTCGCCTCAGGCGATGGCCCGCGAGAAGCTCCTGGCGCCGATGGCGACGCCCACCACTGCCAGCGCCGCCATGATCAACAGCCCCTTCCAGACGTCGGGTGAGCCGCCGTTGCCGTTGAAGACGTCGCGGGCGGCGGTGACCGCGTAGGAGAGCGGGTTGATGTTGGCGATGTCCCGCAGCCACTGGGGAGCGAGCTGCAGGGGCAGCAGGACGCCGCTGAGCAGGAGCAGGGGAAGCGACAGGGTGAAGACCAGCGGCGCGTAGGAGTTCTCGTCCTTGAGGGCGAGCGCGGCCGCGTAGGCGAGCGAGGACATGCCGAGCCCGATGAGGGCGACCAGGCCGAGCATCACCAGCACGCCGATCCAGGTCGGCTTGAGCCCGAAGGGGATCGCCAGCACCAGCAGGATGATCGATTGGACGATGAGGGTGAGCAGGTCGCGGCCGGCCCGGCCTAACAGCAGGGCGAGGCGGCTGACCGGGGTCACCCGGAACCTCTCGATCACTCCCGAGCGCAGCTCGTCGATGAGGCCGAAGCCCACGCCGCTCGCGCCGAAGAGGCCGAGCTGGATCAGCAGCCCGGGCACGAAGACGTTGTAGGCGCCGCCCGGGGGGAACCCGGGGATGTGCACCAGCGACTTGAGCAGGGGAGCGAAGAGGAGCAGGTAGAGGACCGGCTGGATCACGCCGATGATCACCCAGGCCGGGTTGCTGATGAAGATGTGGAAGTAGCGGACGAACATCAGCCAGGTGTCGCGCAGCAGCTTCACGATCTGTTCTCCATCTGGACAGGAGGTGCTCCGGTCATGGGGCCGTCTCGCGGAGCGAGCGCCCGGTCTTGCGGAAGAAGACGTCGTCCAGGCTGGGACGGTGCAGGGAGAGGGAGGATAGGGTGATGCCCGCCCCGTCGAGGAGCCGGATGATCTGGGGCATCGCGGTCTCGCCGCGCTCGACGTAGAGACGCAGCGCCCCATCCTCCTCGTCCAGCTCGCGGATGAAGTCCTGACCCTTGAGGAGGTCCCGGGCCTTGTCGGTGGGGCCGTCGGTTCCGACCAGGATGATGTCCCCGGCGATCTGCCGCTTCAGCTCCTCGGGGGTGCCCTCGGCGACGATCCTGCCGTGATCGATGATGGCGATGCGGTCGCAGAGCGCGTCGGCCTCCTCCAGGTAGTGGGTGGTGAGGAAGACGGTGGTGCCGGATTGGCGCAGACGGCGGACCTCGTCCCACATCCGCGCCCGGCTCTGGGGGTCGAGCCCGGTGGTGGGCTCGTCCAGGAAGAGCAGCTGCGGGAGGTGCATGAGCCCGATGCCCACGTCGAGGCGGCGCTTCTGGCCACCCGAGTAGGTCTTGGTCTTGCGGTCGCCGCAGTCGGTCAGCTCCAGCGTCTCCAGCAGCTCCGCGGCGCGCTTGCGGGCCGCCGCCGCCCCCATGCCGTACAGGCGGCCCTGGATGACCAGCTCCTGGCGGCCGGTCACCTCCGAGTAGCTGCTCCCCTCCTGGCTGACGTAGCCGATCCGCTGCCGGACCCGTCCGGGCTCGCGGCGCAGGTCGCAGCCGGCGACCGTCGCCTCGCCGCTGGTGATGGGGAGCAGGGTGGAGAGCATCCGGAGGGTGGTCGTCTTGCCGGCCCCGTTGGGGCCGAGGAAGCCGAACGTCTGCCCTCCCTCGACGTCGAGGTCGACGCCGGCGACCGCTTCGACGGTCGATCGCCGGCCCTTGAAGGTGCGGCGCAGCTTTCGGGTGTGGATCATCGCTCGGGCTCTCCTTCTGGAGCGGTAGCGGGTGGGTGGAGGTCGGGGTCGGACCCACCGTGGCGGCGCCGCCGGGTGGCCTCGTGATCGTGGATGGCGTCGAAATGGGCGCGCAGGCTCGCCTCGTCCCAGTTGAGGCGCCCCGCGCGCATGTCCTCCAGGAGGGAGGCGACCCAGCGCAGCTCGGCCTCCCGAAGCGCGTGCTCGTGCTCCTCCTCGAGCAGCACGACCCGCGGCAGGTGGAGCTCCTGGGCGAACGCGGCGGAGGCCTCGTCACGGGCGGCGAGATCAGCCCTCAGCTGGACGACCCGGTGCTGGAGGGCGTCGATGGCCCGCTTCTGGGGAAGATAGGCGAGCAGTCCCACCGCGGCGGTGAAGACCAGGTGCTCGTGGGCGGGGCGTTCCAGGACGTCCTGAAGCCAGTCCTCGAGCGCCTCGTCGCCGTCTGGGGTGATCCGGTAGACGGTGCGCTCCGGCCGGCGTCCCTCCCGGGTGGTCTCGACGGGCTCGATCCACCCCGCCGCCTGCAGCTCCTCGATCGCCCGGTAGAGGGCGCGGGTCCTGCCCTCGGCGTAATCCTTGTGCCGCTCGTGCATCAGCCGCTGCATCTCGTAGGGATGGAGGGGGCGCTCGCGGAGAAGGGCCAGCGCGGTGAGGGCGATGGTCCCGTGGGGAGACCCCTGGATACGTTCCGACATATTGCGATACGCACTATAGCACATGGCTGAAAGAGGTCAAGGGGCTCATGGCCGCTCGCGGGCACAGGCGCGGGTGACCCGGTGGGACCCGTCCCGCGCCGCCGCTAGACTGCCGGCCATGGACCTCGATGCCGCCACCCGCCAGGCCGTCGAGGCGGTGCGACGCTGGGAGGCGGGCTGGTCCGCCGTGCCCCCCCATCCCTCCGTGGCGGTGAGCACCGAGCGGGTGGCCGAGGTGCTCGGGGAGCTGGGCCGGCGGCTCCAGGACAACTATCCCTACTTCCATCCCAGCTACGCCGGTCAGATGCTCAAGCCGCCCCACCCCGCCGCGGCGGCGGCCTACCTGATGGCGCTGCTCATCAACCCCAACAACCACGCTCTCGACGGGGGCCCGGCGACCGCGGCCATGGAGCGCGAGGCGGTGGCCGCCATCGCCGCGATGTTCCACTACCCCGCGGAGCTCCTGGGGCATCTCACCTCGAGCGGGACGATCGCCAACCTGGAGGCGCTCTTCGTCGCCCGCGAGCTGAGGCCCGACGCCGCCATCGCCTTCAGCGAGGAGGCCCACTACACCCACGAGCGGATGTGCCGTCTGCTCGGTGTGCGAGGGGTCCGGGTGCCCGCCGATCCCCGGGGGCGGATCGACCTCGACGCCCTGGAGCTTCTGCTCAACACCGACAGCATCGGCACCGTGGTGCTCACCGCCGGGACCACCGGCCTGGGAGCCGTCGACCCGATCGACGAGGCGGTGCCCCTGTGCGCGCGCCACGGCGTGCGGGTGCATGTGGATGCCGCCTACGGCGGCTTCTACGCGATCCCGGCGTGGTCCGGGTCCCTCGATGTGCCGGCGGCCCCCTTGCGCGCCATCGCGGGGTGCGACTCCGTGGTCGTCGACCCCCACAAGCACGGTCTCCAACCCTACGGCTGCGGCTGCGTGCTCTTCCGCGACCCGTCGGTGGGTCGCTTCTATCAGCACGACTCGCCGTACACGTACTTCACGTCCACGGAGCTCCACCTCGGTGAGATCAGCCTGGAGTGCTCCCGGGCGGGTGCGGCGGCGGCGGCGCTCTGGACCACGCTCCAGCTCCTCCCGCTCAGCGACGCCGGCCTGGGCGCGATCCTCGCCGCCTGCCGGCGGGCGGCGGCGGGCCTCGCTCGCCTGATCGGCGAGTCCGAATCCCTGCGCCTCTACCAGGAGCCGGAGCTGGACATCGTCACCCACTTCCCGTGGATGGCCGGGATGACCGCGGAGGAGGTCGACGCCGCCACTCAGAGCCTCTTCGAGCGTGCCATGGCCGCGGAGGAGCCCGTGTACCTGAGCGTGGCGCGGGTCACGCGCGAAGCCTTCCTCCGGCGCCATCCCGACATCGAGAGCAGTGGGGGACCGATCCGGATCCTGCGCAGCGTGCTCATGAAGCCGGAGCACGAGGACTTTGTCACCGTGATCGTCGAGAGGCTGAGCCGCCTGGCCGAGTGACGGCCGGTGGCGCGTGCCGCTACCCGACCGGCGTCTGCGCGCCGAGGACGGGTGCGGCCGTGAAGTTGGCGGAGACCGTGAAGGTGCCCCCCATCCCGGGGACCGGCATGGACACCTCGGCCTGGATGGAGACGGTCGCCAACACCTCCGTGGTTCCGCTGGGGTTGACGCATGTCGTCGAACCCGTGACACCGCTGAAGTCGTCTCCGGCGCCGGCGCACGCTGAGGCGAAGGACGGGAGCAGGGCCGCCCTTCCGCTCTCCGCGGCGACGTAGTCGACCTGACTTGCGCCGGCGAGCGCCGCCTGTTCGGCGGCGTTCTGGAGGCGTACGTGCGCCTCGTACAGCTCCGAGAGGTCGACCGCCACGGTGATCAGCCCGACGATCAGGAAGACCATCGAGAAGGCGAACATGATCAGGATCTGGCCGCGCTCCGGGGTGCACCCTCTGCGCCGGTTCAGCATTGGTTCGGGCTCGCGACGTTGGCGGGCACGGGGTTCTCACAGCGCCGGTACTGAGGCGGGTACGCCTCCGCGGTGGCGCTCAATTGAACCTGCCAGAACCAGAGCAGGCTGACTGCGGTCTGAGAGAAGTTGAGGTCGGCCTGGGCCGTGCAGGTCACGGGCTCGGGGAAGCCCTGGGCGTTGTCGACGATCTCGCCGTCCAGGTAGGGCCCGGTGCAGGTGAGCGGGGTTGTGACGGTGAGGTAGGAGCTCTCGCTCCCGGATTCGTTGAGCGTGTGTGTGAAGGCGTAGAGGGCGTCGGCCCGGCTGTCGCCCGGATCGCCGAGCGGAGGCAAGAGCGCACCCTGGGCGGCGAGATCGACTGAGGTCTGGAACTCCTCCTCCGCCCGCAGCTCCAGCATCATGCCGGCGAAGCCGAGCACGATCGCGAGCATGATCCAAAGGACCAGGGCCATCTCGACGGCCGCCTGCGCGCCCTGCCCCCGGTGGCGTCTGCGCCGGACGCTCACGGTGAGTAGGTCCCGATGTTGACCGACGCCGACTCGCTCACCGGCAGCCCCCACCCCCGCCAGTTCAGGGGGCCGAGGCCGGGCGGGATGAACGAGAGGGCGTAGCCGGTCACCGCCACCGTCACGTGTCCGGCGCCATCGGTCACGGCGCAGACCACCACATGGCCGACGCCGTCGTATCCCGAGCCCAAACCTTCGAAGTAATCGGCAACCTGATCGGCCGTCGGGCATTGCGTGGGCCCGATCTCGGCACGCAGACCCGCCATGTTGGGGGCGTACCAGTCTTCCACCGTGGTGCCGAGCATGGGTGACTGCAGGATGGGAAACACGTTCGCGTACACGTCGGTGAGCGCCGGAGTCTCGCTCGCCGCGGAGCCGAGCGCCGAGAGGGCGATGCCGACGCCCTGCTCGACCGAGGCATCGGACGCATCGGCTTCGATGGTCCAGATCCACGAGTCCACGATCGCGAACAGCATCACGAGGAAGAGAAGGAAGACGAGCGAGAACTCGACCGTGGTCTGACCTCGGTGCCGACCCGAGACAGGCGCCGCCCCCTCCTGCATCCTCACGCCACCGGGATGGACCGGACCTGGTAGATGGGCTTGGGCGGGAGTGCCGTGTCCACCAGGGCATCGGGGTAGGTCGTCGAGCAGCCCGCCTCCGCGGCGGCCTGGCTGCCCTCGTTCACCCCGTCCAGGCCGCCATCCCGCGTGACGCACTCGAAGTAGGTCCCGGTGTTGTCGACCCAGCCGACGAAGGCGGTGACGACGACGTCCTGGCTGGCGCTCACGGTGACGCCGGCGGCCGGCACGCTGCCCTCCCCGCTGATCTGCTTGTAATAGTGGGTGACGCAGTTGCCCGGGCCCGAGCTGGCGGCCGGCACGTCCTCGGTCGTGCCGTCCCCGAAGCTCCAGTGGACCGTCGCCGACGGGGCGACGTCGAGGTAGTAGGAGTAGACGATCGATTCGCCGTTCTCGTCAGGCGGGCCGAGGACGTTGGTGACCCGGGCGTTGTAGGGGGGGCTCTCCGGCTGGGGGTTGATCCAGAAGCAGGTGGGCGCGAAGACGACGTAGTCGTCCGGGGCGCTGGTCTGGACCTGGCCGGCGGCTACGCCCAGCGAGTCCAGAGCCGAGGCATCGGTGGGCGGAGCCCAGCTCGGCACGACCTCGGACGTCTCCGAGGGTGGGGTCGAGACGTCCTGCCTGATGGTGAACGAGGCGAAGACTTCCGGGCCCTTGCACAGATGGAGGCCGCCTGCTGTCGTGTACCAGCTTCCCGGTTGGTCGGTCGAGATGCTGACCGTGACGATCTGGTCCTCGAGACCTGACGTGATCATCCCGCCGTCGGCCAGCCCCGCCCCCAGTTGGCCGAACGGCGGGGCGGGGCCGTACGCCGAGGCGGCAGTCCAGTTGGCCCCGAGCACGTCCCCGGTGTCCGTCGCGTCTCCGATCTCGCTGCCCCAGAGGAAGTAGTCGGGCTGGGCGACGATGGTGGCATCGAGCGTGCCTGTCCAAAAGGCGATGGGGAAGACCTCCACCATCTCAGGCCCCCCCTCCCATCCGGACTCGTACGAGGGCTCGCTCAGCACCTGGGCAACCTCGTAGTTGATGTTCACGTTGCACTCGCCCACGTAGTTCACGGTGCTGTCGGTGTTGGTTCCCTCGGTGTAGACGCCATCGCGCGAGTTCGAAGCCGGGGTCCGGCAGTACAGGTCCAGGTTGCCGTTGGCATCGAGACTCCCGGGTTGCGGGGGCTCGCCGATCGTCAGGTTCAGAGAGGCAGCGGGGGTGCAACTGGCGCTCTGACCGGGATCGCCGTAGGCAAGTTCGATCGGAGTGGCGCTGGTGACGATGAGGACGATGACAGCGCATGCCACGGCGGTCGAATCGACGCGAAACAAGGCTCAGATCCCAACCTGCGCGAAGATGGCATCCGCGGTCGCGCCGTCTCCCTGATCCCAACTGTCATCGACA